>Ga0247663_1000061_pt1 | contig 25090 bp, 45 predicted proteins | sample CNK04_metaG_FD_190128 | JGI IMG/M metagenome (GOLD analysis project Ga0247663, IMG submission 190128) | Soil microbial communities from Purdue University Martell Research Forest, Indiana, United States - CNK04 | ecosystem: Environmental > Terrestrial > Soil > Temperate forest > Bulk soil... | reverse complement strand
CGCGTTCAATTGATCTTTCCGGGCAAGCCATCGGCCGAAGTCCGCGCCAAGTTGAAGTCGAGCGGTTTCCGGTGGGCGCCGAGCGAGGGTGCGTGGCAGCGGCAACTGAACAACTCCGCGGTGTATTGGGCGCGCGAGTTGGTCAAGCAACTGGTCAAGGAGGGCTGACATGCTTCGGATTGTGTTGGAGCTATCCGGCGAGATCCTCGCGGTGTCGTTCTTCGTGGCGGCAGTAGGGCTGTGCCTCGGGCTCGCAGTGGGAATTATCTGATGGATTACTACTTTCCGCCAATCGAGGATTTTGTACCGCGCAAGAAGGCAAGCTCTCGCAAACAGCAAAATCTATTGGATCGTCTGCTCCAGAAAAGGTCTTTATGCCATTGGTGCAAGAAGCCAGTGTTCAGGGCGGAAAGTGGCATTACCCATCTGGAACATAATACGGCGACGGTGGATCATATAGTCAACCGTGCCGAAGGTGGAGCGGATAGCTGGAGCAATGTGGTTCTGGCCTGTTATGAGTGCAATCAAACTAGGTCGAAAACATTCGGCTATGCGATCAAGCATATTCGGCAAAAGGCAGCGGCACCCAATCGGCTTTTTGGCGTGATGATTAAAAACGGAGAGGCGACATGACTGAATTGCGCAAGGGCGACAAGGTTTCGGTAACCGGGACCGTCAAGTACACGCCGGACAAGGGCGAGCGGGTGTTCGTCACGATCGAAGGAGCGCACACGGAATTGTGGGCCGCGCAGAGCGCCGTGAAGCTAGTGCAGTCCGCATTCGAAGTCGGCGACCGCGTCGGATGGGGCCAACCCATGCTCACTGGAGAAATTATCGCGATCAACAACGAACATGCATGGATTGATTACGGCGGTGGCAATTACTGTACGCGAACGTTCGGATCTATCGAACGGCTGCCGGAGCTCGAGGCCGCGCCGGATGAGACGCTGGCGCTCGCCAACGCGCACTTGGACGGATATCCTGTCGAGCCGCGCACCGCAGCGGGAAGCCTCGACTGATGAAGCGCCCCGCCCGCAAGGCCATTCCGCGTTCGGTCAAGGACAAGGTGCTCTTTCGCCAGATTGAGTGCTGCGCCGGATGCGGGAGGAAATTCCAAGGCGGAGACAAGATCGAATACGATCACCGGCCCGCGATCATTATGCGCGCCGTGAACGTGGAAGGCACCGACTATCATCCGCCGCAGAACGATCCGGAGCACATCGACGCCTTGCACAAGGCCTGCCATCTGCGGCGCACGGTCGGGCGACTCCCCGGAGCGGAGAAGACAGCGACGACGAAGGGCAGCGACGCATGGCTTGCGGCGAAGTTCCGTAAGCTGGAAGGCAAGAACAAGCCGCAGCGCAAGCAATCGATTCCAAGCAGACCATTCCCGAAGAGGATCAAGCGATGAAGGAAGTCAAGAGCAGCAACATTTACGCGGTCGGCTGGACCGCTGAGCACGGCCTGATGATCCAGTTCAAGGGTAAGGACGGCAAGCCGAGCGGGACGTATCACTACGCCGACGCGCCGCAGAGCGCCCATGACGAGCTGATGGCCGCCAAGAGCCACGGCAGCCACTTCCTGAAGAACATCCGCGACAGCTACAAGGGCGTGAAGCAGTGAGCGATCAGCCTATCATCGCCCGGGTCATCGACTTTGAGACCACAGGCACCCCGGAAGATAGCGCCGCGGAAGTCATCGAACTAGGTTCGGTCGACGTGGTGCTCGCTACGCGATCAATCGAAAGGCCGTGGACGTCCCTCGCTAGCCCGCAAGGGCCGATCCCGGCCGTGACAAAAGCTGTTCACCACATCACTGAGGCCGACGTAGCCGATGCGCTGCCAGTAAGCGAGTTGTGGGACATTTTTTATGATGGCTGCGGACCATCCGATATTCTGGTCGCCCATAGAGCGAAGTTCGAGCAGCATTTCTGCGATGGCGGCGGGCGCCCGTGGATCGACACGTACAAGGTAGCCCGCGTGGTGTGGCCTGATGCGCCTTCGCATTCAAATCAGGTGCTGCGTTACTGGCTTGATCTTCAGCTTGATCCTGATCAGGCTTATCCGCCGCACCGGGCTTTGCCGGATGCCTACGTCACCGCCCATCTGTTCGTGCGCTTGCTTGATGAAAAGTCGGTCGACGAAATGGTGCACATCTCGAAATTCCCCGCGCTGCTCAAGATCATGAACTTCGGAAAGCACAGGGGAACCACGTTCGAAGCCGCCCCAATCGACTATCTGGAATGGATCAGGGACAAAAGCGACATGGACGAGGATACCAAGTTCACGGCGCGCTATTGGGTTGCCAAGAGGACGAAGCAGTGAGGACCGTTCTGATCTGCTCGCGCTGCGGCTGCGGGTTCGGCGATCCCCGCGTGAACGGCATCCCGCATGATGGCCCGCTGTGGCAATGGCCGGGCGGCAACAAGTTCGGTCCCCCGTGCGGCGGGATCATCGAAGCAAGAATCATCTCAGGAGCGAATGGCAATGGCCGAGACCAAAGTGAGCCCCGACAACAGCGCCTTGATTCCTAACTACACGTATTGGCGGGAGGCGCTCGCCGGCAAGAAGCCGAAGATGTTCGTCGACTGTCCGGAATTGGGTTTCTACCGCAAGGGCGTGTACGTCAAGGAACCCAACGTTCGCAGCAAGCGCGTCGGCTGGACGCCAGTCGCGATCTTCCTTGGCCCCGACAAGGCCATAGTGGCTTGTGTTGGCCAGTTTGGTTCCGACAAACATCTGACCGACCGCGACCAGATCAACGAACTTTGGAGCTACGTTGCCGCAAACCCAATCAGCGAAGCGTGGTATAGAACGGTCGCCGAGCGCGGCGAGGGATGGCCCGACAGCCACGACGCGGCACCGGCGCTGCCGAATGAGCCGCAGCCCGCTGCCGAGCAATCCCCGGCCGAGAAGATCGCCGCCGCCGTCAAGGCCGATATCGCCCTGATCGCCAAGTACAAGGCGATCGACAGCGACGAGATGTCGAGCAAGGCGCGGAGCCTGCAGAACAAGCTGCTCGACAGCCGAGGCGCGGCGGGGAAGGCATACGACGCGGCGAACCGGCCGTTGCTCGACCAGCAGAAGGCATTGCGGGAAATCTGGTTCCCGATCCGGGACGAGGCCGATGCCGGCGTGAAGGAACTCGCTGCAGCCATGGGCAAGTGGGAAGATGCCAAGCGCGCCGCTGCCAAGCTCGCCCAGGAGGCCGCGGACAAGGCTGCGCGCGAGCATGCCGAGGCCGTCCGGAAGGCCGAGGAGGCGAACAAGCCCGCCCCGCCGCCGCCCGCCGAGGTCAAGCCGAACACGCCCGCGCCGTCGGCGCAGATCAGGGGCGGTGCGGGCCGCGCGGCCTCGGTCAAGTTGGAGAAGTTCGTCACCGAGATCGACGCGGCGAAGGTGTTCGAATCATTCAAGACGAATGCCGACGTTATCGAACTCCTGACCAAGTTGGCCGAGAAGGCGATCCGCGCCGGTCTTGATGTGCCAGGCGCGAAGTTCGAAGAGAGAAGCGTCGTCCGGTAAATTATACGGTTGACATCGCCAGTCGGCGCACTGAGAATGACACGTCCCGAGGAAAAGAAAATGAACGCAATCGTTCCGCACCAGCCATCAAAGCTTGATGAGTATCGCACCCAGGTTCTGCCGCCAGAGCGCGCGCACGATCTGTGGCGCTCCCTACCGCAGCATATCAAGCCGGCAGTGTTTGAGCGCAACCTCGTCAATGCACTGATGGCAAATCCGGCGCTGATGAATTTCGACCCTCGCCTGATCTTCCGCGAGGTGTCGAAGGCTGCAGGCCTCGGCCTGTTGCTCGACCCGATCTTGGGTGAAGCCTACATCGTCACAGCCTACAACTATAAGACACGCAGCACGGAGCCGCAGCTGCGCGTTGGCTACAAGGGCATGTGCAAACTGGCACGGCAGGCAGGCACTGTGTCAGGCCTCTACGCTCATGAGGTTCACGCATTGGACGATGTTGAGTGCGATCTCGGTTTCCCGAAGGTGTTCCACCATCGGCCGAAATTGTTCGTCGATCGAGGCGATTTGGTCGGCTATGTCGCTGTAGTTGCATACAAGGACGGCAACTTTGATTTCGAGCCGATGTCGCGCGAGCAATGCCTTGCAATCCGCGACCGCTCCGATGCATGGAAGGCATTCGTTCAGGAAAAGATCAAGTCGACACCGTGGTCGACTGACGAAGTCGAAATGTGCAAGAAGACCGTGCTGCGCCGGCTCATGAAGCGTCAAGAGCAATCGCCAGAGATGGCCGCTGCATTCCGGATCGAGGATGAGGCCGAGCATCCGAACATGGATACGCTGCCGGTGCAGCCACGCTTGCGCGTTCCGAGCCCGTCTGAGATCGAGCAGGCAGCGACCGAACCCACAGAAAGCGACCACGGCACCGACAAGTATCGCCCTGGCGATGTGGTCGACATGGCCGCCGAGAAGTCGGATCCGATCAGCAGCGGGCCGATTGATCCTCCGAAGGCCGAGCCGGCCAAGCCGAAGTTGAAGTGGCCAGATCTCAAAACCGGGTACGAGAAGTGGATCACGCTCGCGTTCAAGCGGATCAACGAGCACATGGACGGCGGCGAGCTTGAAACGTTCTGGAATCAGGAGATCGAGCCGCAGATCAAAAGCCTGATGCCTCCTGACCAAGACGACGTGATTGCGGCGTATGATCGCCGGCAGAATGCGCTGAAAGCTGATGAGTGATCCTATCAAGCCGGTGTTCGGCAGCATAGCCGACGTTTGCATAGGATGCGGCTGGTTCTATCGCCGGCCGGTGTGCCAGACCCACCGGATGTATTGCAGGGCATGTGAGGAACGGAATGGGCAAGCGTGAACTGATCGACATCGCTGCCGAGGTGCGTGGAGAGACTGACAAAGCTTGGCGCATCTACGACGGCAAGACAACGGAATGGATTCCTAAGTCGCAGTGCGAGCGGAATCCAGACGGCACATTCACGATGCCGGAATGGTTGGCACAGGATAAGGGGTTCATCTGAGTGACCGAGATTTTCCTCCGCAAGCGCCGCGCCAGGGAAGGGGAGATAGGCCTTTTCCTTGAGAGTGCAGTGTTCGATGAGGAATGGAGCAGCATAGCAATAGGCTCGGAAGTCGACGCCAAACTGACTGTGCCGGTCAACGAGAAGTACCGTAAGTTCTTTCATGCCCTGTGCGGTAAGCTCGCCGAGGCGGTGGATTTCTTCGGCGGATCAAAGGACTTCGCCAAGGAGCAATTGCTCCTGCAGTGCCGGCACGCGACCTATCACCACGACAAGCTCCGCGGAAAGACGGAGATACGAGCCAAGACGACGGCGAATCTGTCCTCGGATGAGTGGATCCGGTTGCTGCGTCGGGCAAACTTCGTGGCTGTGACCGAGTACCTTCCTGGCGTTCCAGAGGGCGTACTCAAGGCCGAAATCGAAAAAATGCTGGAACCGAAGGAGCCATGATGCAGCGTCCACCCACGCCGAAGAATGAAAAGCCCGCTGTCACAATCGCGAATCTTGAGCGGGAGAACGAGAATCTCTCCGCTCGGATCGACGAGTTGTCGAAGCGGAATATCGATCTCGACCGCGCTGTGAACGAATGGCGGGACGAAGCCAGAGGAGCGGACAATCAACTTGACCACAGGCAGGCGCGAATTGACGAACTATCTGAAGAACTCGAACAAGCCACAGCCAAAATCGCCAAACTTGAAAGCGTGCTGTGCGGCTACCGCCAGGCCATCGCCGACGTCCACGGGCATAACGTGGAGGTAACGAGATGAGCCAGCGCCCCACCACGAACGCGGGAAGACGCGCGCGGAGCATGGAGGTCAGGCGGGCGAAGGTAGCCGACATCCTTGTGAGCGTCGCAAAGATGTACGCGGTTGATATCGCCGACATGAGGCTGAAGGCAACAAATACGCCGCGACTCAGCGCAGCCCGCACCGAGTTTATTCGGATGGCCTCCAAGATCGCCGGCGCCCCGCTGATCGCCGACATGCTCCATTGCGACGAATCGACCGTTCGCTATCATGCGAGCGACAAATACCGGAACAGGAAGATTGCGAGCAATGTCCGTTGGATGGAACGATCCCGAGCAAAAGCGAGAGAAGGTCGAGGGATTGATCCAGCGCTACCGCCTGGGTGAGATCTCGGAGGTAGTGTTCACCGCCTCTCTCAAAGCCACCGGCATGAGAGAGAACGGCATCAAGGCGCTGGTCATTCGGAATCGATCGGCGTTCCAAAATTCCCGACCGTACAAACGAGGAGATGTTTCGTGAATCATAGCGTAACCAGCCAGTTGAAATCCAAGCTCGACGATCTTCAGTTCCTTGAGGACGAGCTAGAGGCCACCAAGACCGACCTGCGCCAGCGCGACGAGATGGTGCGGGATCTGACCAAAGACAATGAGCGGCTCCAGGCGCAGCTCGAGCGGGCCATGGAGAAAGCGGACAAGCTCCAGGCCTATGCGGTGAGCCTGACGACGCGACTGCAGATCATCTCGGACAATGTCGACAGCGTTATTCGCGAAGCAAGCCGATCGGCGGTCGCTGAGGCTGGCCACGTCAAGGTGCGCCGGCACAAGCAGGAGGGAACGGCAGGCACCGACATGGTCAACCGCCTGCCCGCCAACGAGTACCGCTGATGGAGACCGAAGACACGACGCTGGATCTGAGCACCGCACTGATCGCTTACGTGCTGCTCCGGATCGTCGGCTACGTGGTCTATTTGCCGTTTGGACCCTGACAGATGACTGAGACCGTACTCTATCCGCGCCGATTGCCAGCCTACCGCACGCCAGACCGTGACGCATTCTTGCGCGCCAATGTCGGCATTGATCCGGCCATCCTCGCGGCCGAGCTCGGGCTCAGTACGCGGTTCATCTACTGCTACCAGCGCAAGCTTGGTATCAGGGCATGCACCTCGCACATCAAAGGGGAATCGCTATGATATACGCTCTATTCGTGGTCGTCGGTGCCGTCGGTTTCTTTGCCGGCTACGTTTGGTGCTGGGCCGTAAACATGCCGGACTTCCACGAAGTGGAAAATCCCACCGAATGGTGGCCATAATGGCGATTTTCCGCTGCAAGTGCGGTACGATCAAAACCGGCCAACCATTCCGCGCCTCGGGCGAGTATCCCTGGGAGTGCCCCAAGTGCGCCCCGGCCAAGAAGACACGGGAAACCGCCGACGCCGCATGTCGTGCCAACAACGGCCGGTCCTATCCATCAGCCCCTACCAGAGATGCACGCTAAGCATATGGCCCCACTCAAGAATATCCGCCACGAACGCTTCTGCCTAGAACTCGCCAAGGGAAAATCTCAGAGCGAGGCGTTCGAGATTGCCGGCTATACTCCGAACGAAGGCAACGCCTATCGGTTGACGCAAAAAGAAGCGGTCAAGAAACGCCTCTCGGAACTCGTTGAAAGAATGGAGGAAAGAGCCTCCATCGCCGTCGAACGGCTCGCCAAAGAGTATGCAAGGATCGGCTATAGCGACATCACGGACGTCATGGAGTTCGACGGCCGGCGCCTGAAACTCCGGCCCAGCGCGCAGCTCGGGCCCGATGTAACGGCGGCAATCTCTGAGGTTCGGCAGACGAAAGACGGCATCGTGATCAAGATGCACAACAAGACCGCCGCGCTCGACGCGCTGGCGCGGCACAAAGGAATGTTCAAGGAGAACATAGACTTGAAGATCACGGTGAGCCTGGCGGACCTTGTGAACCAGAGCTACGAAGAGCCGAAGCTGGTCGAGGGCAAGGTGGTGGAAGATGATTGATATCAAAGAGAAAATGCAGCCACAGCGGCTCTTTATCGGCCCGTGGCTCTATGACCGCGTGAAAGAGCTCGGGGTGGATATGACCCCATTCGCGAGGGTAGAGATGATCCCGCCTCCGATCGACCTGCGCCAGCGGCCGGACGGCGTGTGGGATCTACCGAAATAGTTGTAGACACTACGCTGCTGATGTGTAGTATCTACGCCGATGAGCAAGTCCGACCAACTACGCGCGATGCGAGAGGCGAGGTTCCAGCGCAAGCCGAACCAGTTTGAGGACGCTGCGCGCGGTCGAGATCCGGTCAACAAGGGAGGCAAGCATGAGGAAGTAAGCCCGCCTGTATTGAACCCGACACATGAGAAATTGGAACGAGGCCGCAAGCGGAGATCGGCCCCCGCCACCGAAAGGCCCGGCGGTGAAATGCCCGGGCCAACCCTTTCTGCGCCGGTGGAGCAGCGGTTAGCTCGCCAGTCTCATAAACTGGAGGTCGAGGGTTCGAATCCCTCCCGCGCAACCAAGCTCAAATCAGCGCCAGATTGCCCCGTGTGCGCCGCGCGCCGGATGGCCAGGGCTGCAGCGCAGAAGAAGTGGCGCAAGGGGCGCCAGGCCGAGAAGCGGAGCCAGAAATGACCATGATCGTATTCGACTACGCGAACATCCGGTCGCGGATGCTGGGCGACGACAAGCCGAAGCCGAAGAAGATGCAGCCAAGCCTGGGCGCAGCGATCTACGGCGTCGACCCCGCGCGGCCCGGCTCCGATCGAACGATCATTCATACTCGCATTTCCAAGGACGAATGGCGCATGATGTGCAAGAGGCTGGCGGAGAAATACGGCGCATGACCACGAATCGCGGCAAGCGCGCTGACCGAATCGCCAGAGGCAACCAGGCGGCGCAGATGATCTACGCGACGCTGCGCGCCCTGCCCAAGCCCAGCGAAGCCATGAGCGCGCTGTGCTCGGTGCAGGCCATGATGTGTGTCCTCTGCGGCCCGCACGATCTGGACGAAGCCAAGATCCGCGCAATGATGGAAGAAATGACGGACAACGTCGTAAGACTGATCCAGGGAGAGCAAGACGATGGGCGAAGTGATCGAGATGGAGGACTATCGACCGAGGCTCCGCGCCGCGACAACTAAGCGGCGGGTGATTCTCGATAGATCGGTGCCGGCCGCTCCATCGCTTCCGCTCGCGATTTGGGTCATGCTGGAGCCGTGGACGTTCTTCTGGCCCGACGATTGGGGGACATCGAAATGAGGCACGCGCCCAGGGCCGAGTTCTCCAACCTTCCGCTTGCCATGATGCTCGGCGCCGCGCTGTGGGCCGTGATCATAGCGGCGGTTTGGTTCTTCCCCTATGTGGTCCTGTTCGTCGTCGGCACGAACCTCCTCTGCTTAGCGATCTATTTCTGTGCGATGTTTGTCCTAACTCTCTACCAGATCAGGCACGGAGAGGAGCCGTGAGCGACGTGATCCCGTTTCCGAGCAAGACCGAGCGCGAGGGCAACGGCGCGCGTGAGGCGCTGGCCGACATCAAGGCGCATGGCTATGTGAGCCCTGCCTGCTGGGAGGACTGGCTTCTGCTCGAGTTGGCCGCGCGCGGCTACAAGGTCGTTCCGATCGAGGACGGAGACGCAGCATGAGCGTCAAGTTCAGCGCTGTGGGCGATTTTGACAGTTATATCCCGAGCGTGCCTGGCGCGAAGTTTGTTTGCGTTGCCTGCTGCGAGCATGTGCGCTTGGTGCCAACCATTGCGGCCGACGGTAAGGCAGCGATCGAGGCCTACTGCGCGGCGCAGCGGCATCCGAGCATGCTGTTGCGGGACGGCAAGGTGATAGGGACCAGCGCATGATCAAGGATTATCTGCCGTGGCTTCTCTCGGCGATCACTATTTGGATGACGCTCATGGCTGGCAACAAGCACCCGCGTGCATGGCTTATCGGCCTCGGTAATCAGGCTCTATGGTTAGTTTGGATCTATGCCGCTGGGGCGTGGGGCCTGCTCCCTATGAATGCGGCGCTCTGGATTGTATACGGCCGAAATCATTTGAAGTGGAATAGGACCAGCGCATGAGATCAGACCTATGGCTATTCGCGGTCGGCCTCATGGTTGTGGCGCTGCTGGTTGCGAATGACGTATGGGTGCGGCCGGCACCGCGGCACGTCACGTTCATTACAGGGCGATAGGGGCAGCGCATGATCTTCTGGCTTGATCATCGTATCTTCGGCAATGGCCACGGGCTTGGAACGCCGTACTTCGATGGGCGATTCTATTGGCTTAGCGGTCGCCTTTACACATGGATCGGAGGGTTCGGTGCTCAGTTACAGAGCATCCAGTGGCGGCACCCGAAGCCGGGCGAGGAGCGCTCCATTTGCGGAAAGAAATTCCGGCCGTTCAACAGCAGAAGGTATTTCCTCTGGATCTGGCGCGATGGCCTATTCCCGATCCCCACACCAATATGCCGTGTTAGCGTGTCGTGGGCGTATTCACTGCCGCGCGATCTTGACAAAGCGAACGCTGAATTGCGCGAGCTGAAGAAAAATCTCGGGGAGCACATCTAACCCGCGCGCCGCGGCTCGGCGCATCACAAGGAGAATGAGATGCCGAAGTTCCGAAAGAAGCCGACTATTAAAGATGTGGTTGAGGCTGTCGTTTGGAATGGGCACACGATTGGCGTGACAAACCTGCCCGTGGACCTTTCGCAGCCGAGAGATCCAAATGTCTATTTAGAGTTCCCGCCATGGCTACCGAAATGCATGCCACCGCTTGAGACGGAGTCGGCGACGCGAGAGGCCGTTGAACCTGGACAGATCCGACGATACGGAGACGTCCTGTTCATTGGATTCAATGGGCCGATGTCAGGCGTCGTAGCCCTCGCTACGCCTGGGGACTGGATTGTTCATGATCGAAACGGGATGATATTTCCCTGCAAACCTGACATCTTCGCGGCGAGCTACGAAATGGCCAGCGCCAGTGGCCCGTTGATCTGAGTGACCGACCCCAACACCATAGCGGCCAACAATATTCGACGGTGGCGGGCATCCCCCGCCACCATGGTCCGCGAGTTGTTCAAGACCGAGCCCGACCGGTGGCAAGAGGACGCGCTCGAATCGTTCCCGACGAGCCGCCGCATTGCGATGAAGGCGTGCGCGGGCCCGGGCAAGACAGCCGTCCTCGCGTGGCTGGGGTGGAACTTCCTGCTGACGCGGCCTCACCCGAAGATCGGCGCGACATCTATCAGCGGGGCAAACCTCAAGTCCAATCTCTGGGCCGAGCTCGCGCGCTGGTATCATACGAGCGACCTGCTTCGATCTCAGTTCGAGTTCACAAAATCCCTGATCTACTGCCGGCAGTTCCCAGAGACGTGGTCGCTCGAGGGCCGCACTTGGCCGAAGGACGCGGACAACACCCAGATCGGTAACGCGCTGGCCGGGCTGCACGCCAAGCATGTCATGTGGCTGCTCGATGAGACCGGAGATTACCCCGAATCGATCATGCCGGTCTGCGAGGGCATATTCTCCGGTGCACCCGAGGAGGCGCATATCGTCCAAGCTGGTAACCCGACCAAGCTCGGCGGCCCGCTCTACCGCGCATGCACGATCGCCCGCGACATCTGGAAGGTGATCACGATCACGGCGGATCCGGCCGACCCGAACCGGACACCGCGCGTGTCGGTCGAGGTCGCCGAGGAGCAGATCAAGCAGTACGGCCGGGACAATCCGTGGGTGCTGGTCAGGATCTTCGGGCAGTTTCCGCCGAGCAACATCAACTCGCTGATCGGGCCCGACGAGGTCGAGGCCGCATTCAAGCGGGTCTATACCGAATATGACATCAGCGGCGCGCCGCGGGTGCTCGGCATCGACGTGGCGCGGTACGGCGACGACGCGAGCTCGATCTTCCGCCGGCAAGGGCTGCAGGCGTTCAAGCCCGATTTGCTGCGGAACGTGAACAGCGTGCAGGGCGCGGGCCGCGTGGCGCGCATTTGGGACGATTGGGGCGCAGATGCGTGCTTCGTTGACGCCACCGGTGGGTTCGGCGCGGGCTGGATCGACCAGCTTATCCAGCTCGGCAAGTCGCCGTTCGGCGTTCAGTACGCTGGCGAGGCCCACGAGAAAGATCGGTACTACAATAAGCGCACGGAGATGTATTTCGACGCGGTCGACTGGATCAAGCGCGGCGGCGCGCTCGCGGAAAGCCCAGGGCTGCTGGCTGCATTGACGCAGACCACGTACACGATCAAAGGCAACCGGCTGCTGCTTGAGCCAAAAGAGATGATCAAGGCGCGGATCCAGGGCGCGGCGGCCAGCGGCGGGCTCGACGAGGCTGATTCATTCGTCCAGACCTTCGCAGAGCCCGTGATGCCGAAGAACAAGCCGCGGCGCACAATGCAAAGGCAGGCCGACTACAACCCGTTTGCGGAGCCGAACAGCATTGCGGCGGCCGTCGACGAATCCTACAATCCGTATCGATAACAATGAGGAAAGGTTGAATTATGCACGACGCTATTGATGATGCCGGTGCGCCGGCGCCGCAGATGGAAATGCCGCGTTACGCCTGCCACAAGAAGGTCTGGGCACTGGAGATCAAGGCTATCGAGCCGGATGGTTCAGCGCCGCGCGGGGCTGCGGGATCGTGCATTATCACACCAGTCGAGCATGGCTATGCGCCATTCAGAGTCGATGAAGACTACTGCCGCAAACATAATCCGCAAGTCGGCGGCTTCTATGTCGTCTACGATGACGGCTACGAGTCATTCTCGCCGCGCAAGGCGTTCCTTGACGGCTATACGCTGATCGAATAGCGTCGATTCGTTGATGCGGCCTACCCCATGGGATAAAGCTGTCTGCTGCCGCATACGTCGCCTGCTCTTTTCGGGACAAACTGCCGGGCTTGCCCCGGCATTTTTTTTGATTATAGTTCGCGCATGCTGTTGAGAGGCGGGAGGCGTCTTGCGCCCGTGGGTAGGCAGATAAACGGTGGCTGTGGATTCACAGGGGGCCTTTCCCCACCACTGCATGACGACTGAATGGTATCGGTTCCGACCGAGCGAGACTGCCATGTGTCGCGATGCAGATTTAGGCTCCACAAATTCAGAGAGTGGCGGGGGCAGTTCCCGCTCGCTGGCCGAGATCAAGTGAGCAATAGGGTTCGAATCCCTCCCTCGCGAGAGGTTGCATAGCCGGCGAGGAGGCCGGGGCCCGGTTCGCCGCTATCCGCAAGGGTGGCGGCGTTCTGTTTTGATAGGGAACCCCAATCCCTAGACATTTCCGCACCGAGGCCCTACAACGTACAGCGCAAATATGGACACGAGGGCGGTAAATGCGCAAAATCTGGGGTGCGGCCGCGATCATAGCGGCATTCTTCCTTGCGGTGCCGGCCGAGGCCGCATCAAAACTCTACATCTCGGAGTGCAAGAATCTCCCCCAGATCGGCACGACGGTAGCCGTTTTCGCGTCCCAGCCATGCACCGACCAAGCCGTGGTCGATTACAGCGGAGGCGCGGCCTCCTCCGCAGCCTTTGCCGCCACGACCAAATACATTCGCGTGGTGAGTGATTCGGATTGCTCCCTCCTGTTCGGCGCCAGCCCCCAGACCGCCGCAGCGACAAACGCCTACCTCCCGGCCAAGACCATCGAATATTTCGGCGTCGTGGCTGGCCAGATCGTCTCCGTTCACGCCAACCCGTGAGCCGCTCATGTCCTTCCTGACGCCGTCTGTAAATGTCTCTGCGCCAGCCGGCGCGGCCGCCGCTCCCCCACCGCCACCCCCGCCGCCTCCGAGCCCGCCCCTGATGGCCAGCGGATCGGTACAGGCCGCCGGCGCCGCGGCGCGCGCGGCCGCAGCAGCCTCGGGCGGGACCGTCAAGAGTTCGCCCCAGGGCGCCCCGGAACCATCGACAACGTCGGGCGGGAAAAGCCTGTTCGGGAGCTAGTCGATGGCGGAAGCCCTCTCCGTCGCCCAAGCCGCCACCGCTCCATACATGGACATGAGCGCCTCTCTGCTTTCACAGCAGCCGGCGACGTCGCCCGAGAAGCTCCAGCCCGACGCCGAGTGGTGGATCACAATCTACCTATACCTCGAGGCCCGGCTCGGCGTGCTGCGGACGTGGCGCTATTCGTGGTGGGCCCATTGGTCCCGCCTGGCCGAGTTCTTCCTTCCCCGCCGTTATCACTGGCTCGTGGTTGCCAATCGAATGGCCCGCGGCAACCCCATCAACGACAGGATCATCGATTCGACCGGCACGCTCGCGGTCCAGACCTGCGCATCGGGAATGTGGACGGGTCTCACGAGCCCATCGCGGCCGTGGTTCAAGCTCGACAAGGCGCTGCCGTGGGTTGAACTCGACGCCGACGGCAAGGAATGGCTGGAGGACACCGAGGCGCGCGTTTACACGGTGCTCGGACAGTCGAATTTCTACACGATCATGGCTCAGGCGTTTCAAGACGTGGTCGTGTTCGGAACGGCGCCGGTCATCATCTACGAGGATTTCGAGGACGTCATCCGCTGCTACTTGCCGTGTGCTGGCGAGGCGTTCCTGGCGGCCGGCGCGCGGCTGTCGATCGATACCCTTTATCGAGAGTTTACGTTCACGGTGCAGCAGATCGTTGAATTTGCCACCTTGGAGAAATGTCCGAAGCAGATTCAAGACCATTGGCAGGCGAATAATCTCGATACCGAGTATGTCGTCTGCCACGCGATTGAGCCGAATTTCGATATCGCGAAGAAGGGCCAGCGCAAAGCGACGGTCACGGTCGTTCCCGGCATTTTCCCCTATCGCGAGGTTTATTGGCTGAAGGGAATCAAGACGCCTGAGCCGTTGTCGCGCCGCGGCTTCCGGATGAAGCCGTTTATGTGCGCGCGTTGGGCGATGGTGTCGAACGAGCCCTACGGCCGGTCGCCGTGCATGGATGCCCTGGGCGACGACAAGCAGCTCCAGCTCGAGACGGTGCGGAAGGCCGAGTTCATTGAGAAGGGCGTGCGGCCGCCGATGGGTGCCAACCCGGAACTGAAGAATGAGCCAAATTCCATCCTACCAGGGCATACGACCTATATGTCGACCGACGGCGGGAAAAAGGGCTTCTGGCCGCTGTTCGAGGTCGCGCCGGCTTGGTTGACCGGGCTCGCCGCCGACATCAAGGAAGTCTCCCAGCGGATTGAGAAGTGCCTGTTCGTCGACCTGTTCATGGCGATTTCGCGGATGGAGGGTGTCCAGCCTCGGAACGAGCTCGAACTGACCAAGCGCGACCTTGAGCGGCTTCAGTCGTTGGGACCGTTCATTGAGCTGTTCGAGACGGAGTTTGCTGGCCCCGCGATCCAGCGCGTGCTCGAGATCCTCGAAAACCGCCGGATGCTCAAGCCCAAGCCGCGGTCATTGCAGAATGTGCCCCTCAAAATCAACTATATGTCGATCATGAAGTTGGCGCAGCGTTCGGCCGAGACGGTGGCGATGAAGGATGTGTTCGGGACGATGGGCGAACTCTCCAGCGCGGCGAAGGCCGCCGGTGTGCCCGATCCGATCCGGGTCATCGATCTCGACAAGGCGGCGCGCAAATACGGCGAGCTTGCCAACTTCCCGGCCGAATGCTTCTTCACCGAGCAGGAAGTCATCAAGCATGATCAGGCGCGCGAGCAGGGCTCACAGCAAGCCCAGGCGCCACAGCAGGCGATGGCGGCGGTGAGCGCGGCTAAGACCCTCGCCGATACCAAGCTTGCGCCGGGTACCGCGCTGGGAGCGCTGACCGGCATGCCGACACAAGGGAATGCGTGATGGGCGTCACCTCTGGCATTTCATGGAGTGATTACCCGATCCTCGGGCCGTATTCGATCGCTGTCACCGGATTGACGACGGTAGCCCAGACCGTGCTGGCGGCCGATCCGGCGTGCAAAGGCGTGATTTTCCACAACCCGGGCAGCAAGCCGAAGCGGATACTTCCCGTGGGTCAGGCGCTGGTCGGCGGCACCGGCGGCATCGTGATCTACCCGCAATCCGAGTACAAGTTGCTGCAGGATCAGGGCTCGCACTTCAACATCAATGTGGCTTGGCAGGCGGTGACCGACGACAACACCGACGGGCTCTTGACCGTGCTCTCGTTCACTCCGAACACGCCGGGCGCTCCCCAGGTGCGGCAGACGATCCGGACCTTGATGCAGAACTCGATCGCATCGCCTGTTTCCGCGGAGACGCTGACGCTCGGGACCGGATCGCAGCAGATCCTTGCGGCCGATCCGAACCGGATGGGCGTGCAATTCCATAATCCGGGGGCGGTGCAGATCGGGGTCTGCCCGTCGAACCTCGGGGCATCGATCGGGGCCGGTTCGATCATCGTGCTTCCGGGCGATACCAAGACCATCTTGGGGAACGACTACGTCAAGATCAATTGCGCATGGAACGGCGCGGCTCAATCGGGGAATGCCAATGCGCTTACTGCGCTGTCTCTTTACGGCTAAGGCCGCTCTCCTTGCTCTGGCGCTGCTCTGGGCGCCGACCTATGCCCAAAATTCGATTTGCCCGACCGCCCCGACGGGCGATAGCTCGAACCGCTGCGCATCGACCGCATTTGTTGGCAACAGCATTGCCGCCGGCCTGCCGCTGACGAATCAGTTCGTCTATGTCGGCAACAGCTTGAATGTTGCTACGGGAGTTGCGATCTCGGGTGATTGCACGATCATAAATCTAGGCGTCCTGACTTGCACGAAACTCAACAGCGTTTCGCCTGGCACGATCTTCCCGCTCAATATCGGGACAGGTCTTTCGAGTGGCGCCGGCAATCTCAACATCACGAACACCGCGGTAACGCCGGCATCTTACGGTTCATCGACAGCGATTCCGAATTTCACGGTCAACCAGCAAGGCCAACTTACGCTGGCGGGGACGAATGTCGTCATCGCTCCAGCCGGTACGGTGACAGGAACGACGCTGGCATCGAACGTTGTCACGTCATCATTGACGACAGTGGGGACGCTTACGGGCGGCGGCACGGGAGCCGGGTTCACACTCAGTTTCACTCTGTCGACCCTCTCCGGTCTTGTGCCCTTGGCGAATGGCGGCACGAACGCCAACCTGACGGCATCGGCTGGCGGCATCGTTTGGTCCGACGCATCGAAGTTGAACATTCTTGCCGGGACAGCGACAGCGTCCGTGCCGCTTCTGTCCGGCGCCTCGGTAACTCCATCTTGGGCGGCCGTAGGATACCCTGCCGCTGCAAGCAATGGCGGACTGGTCTATTCGACCGCATCTGCACTTGCGATCCTCGCTGGCACCGCGACGGCAAATCAGATTCCGCTTTCTGGCTCATCTACGACGCCTTCGTGGTCGACGGCCACTTATCCTGCGACAACGGCAGCAGGCACCGTGCTCGGCTCCGCTTCGGCTAATACGATCGCGGCGACCGCTACGCCGACGCTGGGAGCGAACGGAGGCACCGGCGGCCAGATCACTCTCAACGGATCGACGTCGGGCAGTGCTGCGGTGCGTGTGGCTGCTGCGGCCGGTACGAGCACGATCTTTCAACTGCCGGCCACCAATGGGTCGAATACCAACATTCTCCAAACCGATGGCACTGGCGTCACTTCATGGGTTTCCGCAGGCTCTGGAACGGTCACGACGCCAGGCGCAGGATTAGTTTCGTCCACGACCGCGAACTGCTCCCAGACCGCAGGCCAGACGACGCTATCGGCGGCAGAGTGCGTCAATGCGCAAGTAGGAACGAGCTATGCCATCGCTGACGGCGATCGAGGGAAGCTCGTCACCGCCAGCAACACGGCAGCTCAAGCCTACACGATCGCACAAGCCAGCACAGCGAGCGCATTCTTCGCCGGCTGGTTCACAGAAATTCGCAATATCCAGCCGACAACACAGCCAGCAGCGATAGTTACGGTCACGCCGACGACGTCAACTATCTGCGGTGGGAGTTCGGTCAAGATCTATCCGGGGCAGACTCTCAAAATCGTATCAGATGGCACGAATTATCTGTGCCCGCATCAGCCTGGCGCTGATGGCGGATATGTGCTGCTCAACACGCTCACAGCCAGCAATTCGGCTACATTGTCTGACACGACGAGTCTGACCGCAGCATTCGACGAGTACAATATCGAGTTCGAAGATATCATCCCGGCGACCAACGCCACCACGTTCGAGTTGCAGGTTCATAGCGGTGGTACCTTCCCTGCGACTTCGTACATCGCAACAAATTTAGCGGCAGCAACAGTAACGGCGGTCAACAACACGACGACGTTCATTTCGATATCCAGTGCAGCATCAGTCTCGAATGCTGCTCCCGGCCTGAATGGATATGTGCGGGTCAACAAGCCGTCGCAGACGACGGCCCCGAAAATGTGGTCAGGTGTCATGGTTTCGACGAATGCGACGAACGCATTCGTCGCTACCTACGGCGGATATTGGAACGGCGGCAATGGCGCTATCGATGGTTTTCAGGTACTGTTCAATAGCGGGAATATCACCAGCGGCACTGTCAGAATATATGGGAGACTATAATGTCAGGAACGCTAAATTCACAGGCGATCAGGATCGCTAACAACATCGTTTCGATCTCGCAGCAGATGATGGTGCTGTATCAGCAGATTGTTGCTCTCGATGCAGCTTGGACGGATACGGGAGCGGCTACGGTTTTGGCCGCTATGGCGACGACGGCTGTGAATGCCGATGGATCTCCGGGTGCCGCTGATGGCGCTCCGAACACTGCCCATCCAATCAGCAGCGTAGCCCTATCGCAGGCACTTTCATCCACGCAGTTCACACAAGCAAAAACGATCCTCGACGCGATCAAGTCTTTGATTGAAGGTAACGCCGTTACGGCACAAGGCGGTGCGCGTGCGATCCTCAATGTGACTATCAACGGGTAAGTTCCGTCCTAACATCATGACGGCATTCGGGCTCTGACCGTCCTCGGTCCTTGCATTCGTAAGCGACGTGAATCGCCGTTCGAATGGTGTGTTCGGCGTAGTCGACGATCGGGCCAACGGTCATTGCCAGGACGAGCCAGATGCCGATGGCGATCAGCGCGTATCTCACTTCGGCATCGCCCACAGCGGGTCTGAGGTGTCGATCTTGTCGAACTCGATGATCGGCGGCGCTCGGCGCAGGAACCGTTCAAGATGGGCGCACACCTCCTTGGCCCCAAGCAGGCAGTCCATGGCCGGCGACCGCCCATATGGCGCATTGATCATCCGCCAATCTCCAGCGGGAATGGAAGTCCGGAAAACGAAATCCTCTTCAAGCCATTCCAGATCCGGCACCATAGCCTTGACCGGCATCAGACTAGACGCGCGGACGATCGCAGGCGCGGCGGCGAAGGCGATCAGGCCGGTGATGAACGAGCGGCGACTAGTCACCATGGCGATGGACCTAAGTCGATCACACGGATCGGCACTGCCAGATAATTCACATCCTCGGTAATCCGCAGCAAAATGTTTCGATCTCGGAAAGCCTCAATGTCCACATAACGGCGGATCACGCGGTTGCTGTAGATCAGGCTCGGCCGGCTCGGCAGCATCAGCTTCACGGGCATAAGGCTGGCAGATTTGACGATGGCCGGGGCGGTGACCGCGAGCGACACGAGGCCGGTGATGAAGCCGCGGCGGGAGGGCTGGAGGGTCATTCGGCGAACTTCTTCCTTCGGTTGGCCTCAAACTGTGCCACGGTGAACGCTCCGAACTCAATCCCGTGCGGGTAGCAAAGGCTCTTGCTCATCCCTGCGCAGATGCCGTTGGCGCAGCCGCTGATCTCGCATCGCGGCCAGAGGAACGTAGTGCCGTCCTCCATGTCGTATTCCTCGCAACCGCGCCGCGAGGCCGACGGATCTATGCCCTTGAACGTCGTGAGAATCATCACGCCACCTTTATGCTCTGCCGAGCGGCCCAAAGGCGCAACTCGGGCTTGTGATAGGAGACCCGATTCCACCGGAAGCGGGTAAACGGCGGGCCTTTGCCGGCGTTGTTGTTCGAAGCGTAGTTTGCGAGCGTCCCTGGAGAGATCGGACAGCCGATCGAGGTAAGGAATCGCGCTGCATCTTTGCGATTTAGCCACTCTTTTTCGTCGGCCATGGAATCCCTCCGGTTCACTTCGCTACTTAATAATCACCGATTATCAGTGTTCGGGCAAGGCCGATTGTGTTGTGTCGGGAACTGACGCAATCCTCAGTGCATGGGTGATCTCACCGAAGCCGAAATCTTCGACTGCCTGTCCGACAATCTGAAGTCGGCGGCCGATTCGTGTGAATATCTGGCCCGGTCCCCGAAAAAGGGGCCTCGGTACATCCAACTCCGGAAAGAGCTGAAACTGATCGAGGGCGCCTGCCGCCAGGCTGGCCATTGGCGCGTCGATGCGCGCTGGCTCCAGATCGGGCTTTACATGGAGGAGGCGCACCGCCGCGCCGGTGACTGGCTCCGCGGCGTCAAGATGCCCGACGGCTCGCGTCGGCCGATCGTGCCCGGCCAGATGCACCCGTTGTTCGTCAAGCTCGCCGAGAACCTTCGCGCGGCGCACCGAGTAGCCGAGGAATATCGGACCAAGCGCACCAACCGTGTCGGCGCGATCCTGCCGAAGCCGCAAGCCCCACCGCTGCGCGATACGCGCCCCGCCGGCTGGAACAAGACGCCGAGCGGCATCCTGATCCCCGACAGCGCGGGGGCGGCATGAGCGATGAATACGAGCTCGAACAGCCCGAATCGGCACGAGAAACGGAAGACGCGGGCGATCCAGCGTCGGTTGCCCGCAAAACCGAACGCACCAAGCTCGCCAAGGAAAACGAGCGCAATTTCTGGAAGAGATCTCTCGCTGATCCGGTGGGTCGAAAAGCGCTATGGGATCTTCTCTCTGCCCTCGGCACGTTCGAGGACAAATATGGGGTCGGCCCGAACGGTTTTCCGAACGCCGAGAGCACCTGGGCCGCATACGGCCAGCGATCCTTTGGCCTCCGATTTTACCGCACTCTCATGCTCGCCGACCGCGCCGGTATCGCTCTCATGCATGACGAATGCGATCCTGACTTTCTCGCCGTCAATCCAAAGCCGAAGCGGAACCGTTTAAATGGCTGATCCGAACGACAAAGCGCCGGCCGAGACCCCTGCAGCAACACCTCCTGCGGTTGTAGAGGCAATAGCGCCGGCTCCTGTCGCTCCGGAACCGGCGGTTGCGGCACCGGCTGTAGAGCCGGTTGCTGCTCCTGCCGCGCCCGAGGTTGTCCCCGCCGCGCCGGCCGCCGAAGCGCCCCCCGCCGCGGAACCGACGCTGCTTGAGGCATTCGACGCCGCGAAGGAAGCCGACAAGGCGAAGGATGCGAAACCGGAAGCGAAGACCGAGGCCAAGCCGGAAGCAAAGCCGGAAGAAAAGGTCACTGAGCCAGCCAAGGAAGCCGCGCCCGCCGAACCCGCCAAGCTCGAGCCGGTAGAGTACAAGTATACCCTCCCAGAGACGCTGAAGATGGACGACGCCTTGAAAGGCTCGCTCCATGAGGCGCTCGACGGCTTCCGGTCGAACCCGGCCGAAGGCGTGCAGAAGCTGATCGACCTCCACAATCAGCAGATGCTCGCGCACGATCAGCACCTGCGCCAAGAGCAGGTTCGGGTTTTCAATGAGACCCGCAAGGACTGGCGCACCAAGGTCATGGCCGATGAGCAGATCGGCGGCGCCGGCTATCAGACATCGATGGGCGCAATTGCGCGGATGCGCGACATGGCCGTGCCCGAGGCCGACCGCGGCGATTTCGAGAGCTTCTTGCGCGTCACCGGCGCGGGCGACCATCCCGCCTTCCTGAAGATGATGCACAATTTCGCCAGATTCTTCGATGAACCCGGACTGCCCCCACCGAACCCACAGCCCACCGGAAAAGACGGCGGCCGCGCTCCGAACCGGCGTGCGGTCATGTACGACAACCCTCGCTCGCCGGGAAATCGGCAATAAAGGAGAACTACGATGGCGACCGGTCAGTGGCCCACCCTTATCGATCTCTCAAGCCGCATCAACGGCGCGCAGAAGCAGGTCTACATTTCGGAAATGCTGTCCCAGGCAAACGATATCTGGGACGATATGCCGATCCTCGAGGCCAATGAGATCGGCGGCCACGAGTTCGTCTTCCGGACTTCGATCCCGGCCGGCGCTTGGCGCCAGTACAATATGGGCATCCCCTACAGCAAGTCGACCACCGCAAAGGCGCGGGTCGGTCTGGGCTCGCTGGAAGACTATTCCCAGGTCGACCGCATGCTCGCCGAGGATTCCGGCGACATCGACCAGTTCCGCGAGAATGAGGACGTCGCGTTCCTGGAGGGCATGAGCCAGACGATGGCTCAGACGCTTTTCTACGGCAATACGACCGTGACGCCGATCGAGTTCATGGGCATGTCGCCCTTTTACAATACGATCACGCAGGCCAACGCCCAGAACGCCCAGAACGTCATTTCCGGCGGCGGCACGGCCTCGGCCAATTGCTCACTGTGGCTGATTTGCTGGGGCGAGCGAACGATCTTCGGCCTCTATCCGCGCGGCTCCAAGGCGGGCCTCACGATGGAAGACAAGGCCGACACCACGCCTGGCTTTGATTCGCTCGGCAACCGGTTCGAGGCCTATACCTCGTGGTTCCGGCATCAGATGGGCCTGTGCCCGCAGGATTGGCGGTACGGCGCGCGTGTCGCGAACATCGACACCACGAACGCCGGCCTAGCCGGGCCGAACGCGCTCGACATCTTCGCCACCATGGCGCAGGTCATGTTCCTGCCGCCGCACCTCGGTAAGGGAACGTCCGGCATCACCAAGACCGACGCCGTCAACGATCCGTCGCCCGGCATCCGCCCGGTCTTCTACTGCAACCGAACGCTGCGCCACTGGATGGACGTCCAGGGCATGCGCGACCGCAACGTGTTGCTGCATCTGACCGACTATGCCGGCATGCCGTGCGATGTGTTCCGCGGCATCCCGATCAAGATCGTCGACCAGCTCCTGAATACCGAATCTCAGGTTACCTGATCGGTCGTCCCATCCACCGGCGAAAGCCAAGAAAGGACCATTCTCATGCGCTCTGATGCAAGTATTGCTTTCGTCCAGCCTGGTGCCCCGCTTTCGCTGGTCGCCGGCGCTGGCGTGGTGGTCACCTCCAACGTGATCGACCTGTTGGGCCTTGGTGTCGGCGTCGCCCCGACCGGCAACGCCGGAAATATCATCGGCAACGCCACTCTGTGGGGTGCCGATTTGGGTGTCGGCGGCGGCAATCGCCCGGAACTGATGATCGGGGTCGGCACGGCGTTCACCGGCGCGGTCGGCCAACAGCTCAAGATCGCATTGCAGGCGGCACCGGATCTCGGCACGCCCACGTTCCAGCCCGGTACGTGGCAGGACGTCGACTCGCAGGATGGCATCAGCTTGGCCAACCTGACGGCCGGCGCGGTCCCGTTCCGCACGCCGTTCATTCCGACCATGCCGCCGGGCCTGCGTCCGCGCTTCATGCGGCTGGCATTCTCGCCGATGACCACGACGACCCTGCCGTCGGGCAGCTTCACGGCCGGCACGATCGCGTTTGCTCTGGTGACGTTCGTCCGCGACGACCAGGCGAATCGTTTCGCATCGAAGAACTACACCGTCGCCTGATCGCGACGGTTTCCCTTCCCCCACGCACCGAGGTCAAGATCATGGGTCGCAAGTCCGCCGCACAGCTCGCCGCCGAAGCCGCCGCCAACTCGGCGTCGGCTGGGGTTATCACCGAATCGCCCGAGTTCAAGGCTGCGGTCGCCGCGGCCGCGGCCGAGGCGGTTCAGGGCATCATGGCCGCACTTACGGCCGGACGTGAGGCCAGCGGTACCGCGGCGGCACCGGCGGCCTCGATCGACAATCAGTTTGCCGAGGGCCTCGCGATGGCCTTGGCGCAGCTCACCGACCAGGGGACCAGTCGCAAGCGGGTCGCCCCCGAAGTCGTCCGCAAGCGTGCCGAGGCGCGGGCCCTGATGGAGAATCTAATCATTCAGGCGCGCGCGGAGGGCCGCGTGGCGAAATACCAGCTTCGGAACAAGGTCTACCTTGACGAGGTCATGGTCGACCCGAATTGGGTCAATCCTGCCAGCAAGGCGGTCGAAAAGACCGAGATCGAATGGCCTGGCGTGCCGAATGAGGCCATGATCCCGATGAATGACACCGCCAAGGAAATCTTCTCGGCCTATGTCGATTCGATCGGAAGTGTGGTGTCAGTCGTTCCGCCGGTCCCGCAATATGTCACGCCGAATGGCCTGACCATCAACGGGCGAGCCCCGGCGCGCCGCGGCTCAAACCTGACGAGCACCGGACAAGACGCGCCGGCTGGCGTGGGCCTGCGCATCGGTCACAAGGACGTGCCCGGCCAATATCGCGAAATCAACGTTCTCGGCACCATCGCGCCCGCCGCGCGGCAGTCGGCCTGAGACCAAAAAGGGAAGAGGAGAGACGGAAATGTTCAAGTACGCTTGGCGCCGGTTCAAGTTCGGCGCGATTGCATCCGTCCTCGTCTTCGGCGTCGGCTACGCACTGGCGCAGACCGGCGGCCTCGGCGGGATCATCACGTCGCCGGTGAGCGTCGGCGGTTTCCTTCCATTCAATGCCGGCCCGCAGGCTTCGGTCATCTCGGCGCATGGCGGGACATTCACCGCGAACGGGACTACTGCGGTCACGATCGCCGACACCAACATCACGGCAACTTCGGTGGTGATTTTTGGCTTGAAGACGGCCAGTAGCGTCAGCACAAGTGGGCCGTTCATGTTCGCTGTGACTCCTGGGGTCAGTTTCCAGATCAAGTCATTCGGCAGCGATGCATCAGTCTACAATTATTGGATCTTGGGGTGAATCATGACCGTATCTGTTCTGTCTTCAATCCCCGGTGCTGCTGCTGGACAGATTATCCAAGCTACGTTCCAGATGCTCAATGACCCTGGAACGATCAGCGTTGTTGGGCTGAAATCCGGAGATACAATTCTCTCCATGATCACCACCAGTCAACCACGGAATGCCAATGTCGTCGGCGACGGGCATTTTGAGCCCATCATCTCGGTTGATGATGAGATCCAACAATACGCGAGTTTCGCTGGACCTTCGCCAACATCTTTCGTGGCGTTGCTGTACCGAAGTCTTTGAAATATCTCCCTTCGAAGAAGGGCCAACGGAGGCGAATCATGAAGAAGATTTTGACGTTTGTGGCTCTCGGCGTTCTTGCGCTGGCCGGGGTTGCGTTCGCGCAATCGATCGGTGTCCCGACGGTATCGGTCATCCATCCGACCACAGACCTGATGCAGGTCGTTCCGAACGGCCAGCCGCAGTCACAGGCGCAATATGCCACGCCGGCAGC
>Ga0247663_1000060_pt1 | contig 25417 bp, 37 predicted proteins | sample CNK04_metaG_FD_190128 | JGI IMG/M metagenome (GOLD analysis project Ga0247663, IMG submission 190128) | Soil microbial communities from Purdue University Martell Research Forest, Indiana, United States - CNK04 | ecosystem: Environmental > Terrestrial > Soil > Temperate forest > Bulk soil... | reverse complement strand
CTTCCTTGACGTGTACGACTTCCACGGCCGCTACCTTTGCTTGCTGGCTTACTTCCTCAACTTTCGTCGCCGCGTCCTTGGCTTTCAGGTTGAGCTTCAGGGTCTGGTAAGCCATGACGCCAGTAAACATGGCGACCACGGCCCCGACAACGGTGTTAACGATGATTGCCGTTTCGCTCATAACCTTCCTTGCTGCGCCGGCATCCTGATCACCGGAAACCCCATCAAATGCAGCAGACACCCGATACAGAACAGCACGACCAGCACGACCAGGATAATCTTGATGATCTTGAACAGGATCGGCGGGCCGATGCCCTGCCCTTCGATATAGGTGATTAGCCAGTACAACAGGCCGATCACCAGTGCCGCAATCAGCAGGAAAACAATCACGTACACAAGTTGGTCCAAGCCGATCATGATGTCACCTCATGGGCCGTGTCGAGCCAATATCACTTCGGCTGCGTCGAGCTTCGTATCGACCGCCGTGTGATTCGTCCCAGCAGTTCCCGCTGCGGTCGTGCATGCGTCGTAGTGGGCCTTTGCCGAGTTGTAGAGCATGGTTTTTTGCATCGGGTTCTGCGAGTTGTCGCCGTTCGTGAAATCGGTGTCACCAGCGCCAACGTGGTTGTAGCCGCTGTTCACGTTGTCGGATTCCGGCGTCAGTGCGTCATGAGCCTGCGCCAGCAAGTTGAAGCAATCGTTGTAATCCGGGTTGGGCATCGTCGGCGCTTCCGCATTCCACGTTGAGATGTCACCGTTGTAACGGCTGACATCATCACCAAGCACCGTGTTCGCGGCCGTGTATGCTTGCCATGCGGTCGTGCGGGCTGCCACTGCCGCAGCCCTGGCGTCGCTGGCGGCATCGCCAACCTTGCCGTGATTTTGCTGGGGCATCGTCGGGGGGAGCAAGTCGGAAGACCGCGACGGACAGGGAAACAGTTCTGGTTCGGGTTTCATTCATTGCCTCGTTTGGGTTTCTCAAGCGGGAAAAATCCCCGTTCCGTATCGGTACGGGGAGAGGCAGACATTTTGAGCGCCCTGACCTCCAGCATCAACTCCTCGTGGCGTTTAGCCTCGTTGGTTTCCCGCTGCGCCGCCGATACACCCAGCCAAACATTCACGCCCATCGTCACCAGCAGAACCGCGCCAATCAGCCACAATGGCTTTTTCCCGATAGTTGCTTCCGTTTGAATCATGATGTCGGTGTTGTCGCGTTCATTGCGGTACATTTTCATGTCTTCATATTTGGGTCCGAATCGGAACGTGCCTGCTTCTTCTCCGCCAGTTTCGTCTCCATCGACTTCCCTTGAGCAGTGTGCAGACGCTCCCAGCTTTCGAGCAGCACATGCTCACGACGTTGCAAATCCTCGGCTTCGAGCTTTATCTTCTGCTCACGGTAACGAATGTCCCAGGTCGTGTTCATCATCTTGAGCGCCCAAATGATCTCGGCGACAGGGACAATGACCACAGTGAGCAGCAGCAGCACCTGTACCACCAGCTTGAGGGTTTCAAGCATCATGCTCTCCGTCACGTCCTTGCTCCAATGGCCGCCGCCATCTTTTCGGCGATGTACTTGATCGACTCCACTTCCTTGTCGCAGTGGTTAACCACCACGTCCAGCGTCGCTTGGTAGGCCACGCGAGACTTTTCTTGAATGGCCTCGTGCCGCGTCATCAGGTCAGATACCACCTTGTCCTTGTCGGCAATCATCCGCTCCATCTGCTTGTCTTTGGCTGGCAAATGGAACAGCAGCAACCACGCCAGCACCATCCCTAACAGCCCAGCGCCAACCCATCCTGATCCGCCAGCCAGGGCTTCCAGTCCTTCGGCCGCGAATAACAAAAGCATCGTGCGTGCCTCTTAGGCGCGAATCGTTCGGCCTACTTGTCGAGCTTGGCGTCAACTTTCTTTACGACCTGTTTTGTCTCAGCCGCTTCGATCTTGGCTGCCGCTGCTTCGGCTTTTGCGTCGTCCAGCTTGACGCTGTTGACTTCCTGGTGGGTCTGGACGCCACCCAGCTTGACGTTGTTCCAACTGGACATCACGCCGCTGTAGAAGTTCAACAACAGCGATATCAGCAGAATCGCGCGCTCAAGGAACTTCTTCCACGAGTCCGGCACATCAGGCAGGTTGTTCGGTTCCGTCGCCATCTTGGCTCCTTGTGAAAACCCGGCTTGCTCCCTGTCGAACAAGCCGGGCCGGATTGCCCCCCTCAAAGGGCTTGCTCGTGGATCAACGCTTGAACAAGTGGAACTCGCGGTGGACTTCTTTCGACCGCAGGTGCAGCGGCGCCGTCACAACCGCGACCATCGCATGTTTGGCTCGGCATAGCAGGCCAGCGATGCCGTGGATGCCAACCCCAACGGTGGCACGGATTCTCGATCCGAATAGCGGTGGCTCGGCCGTCTGGACAATCGGGGCATAGGCGATGATGGGCGGTGGGCCTTTCGGCATCGGCTGCGGAGCGGCCTTCGGAGGAAGATCGGCGACCACCCAGCGAGTCACCGGCTTGTATTCCGTAACAGGGACCATCTGGACCGTGCCGGAACAGCCGGTTCCATAGGCCGCGACTCCGCTGCATCCACCGCGAGCCGTGCTGAAAGAACGGACGACATGACGTTCGCGCACGTTCTGGAAGCCAAACACGCTGCCACGCCCGTTGCAGCCCTGCGGGCGGGCCTGCGCAGCCACCAGCACCAATACAAGAATGCCGAATGCGAATTTCATCGAAGGGAACTCCTTTGGGAAACGGACCGTCATGGCTTGCACAACCTTGCCTGCGTATAGTTCAGCCGCCGCGCCCATTTCTGGCCATGGCAGAAAATAAACTCGGCACTCATCTCAACCGGCGTATCCGCACACGCGTCAATAAAGTCCGGCGCATCGAAAAGCGTCACCCGCAATTGCTCGTGGCTTGGCTCATCAAATTCAATGTCGAGCCAAACGGTACTGCCCCAATCGGATTGCAAAACGTGATTGATCTTGGCGCGTCTGAACGCGGTTGCATGGTCAACGGGCCTTAGACGTTTGCCCAAAGGTTGCCCCTTGAACGAACCAAAAGCGGGCGAGCGCAACAAAAAAGCCGCGCGGAGGTTGCGGCCCCGCACGGCCTTATTGTGGCTTCGCAGTGGTTTATAACTCCGCTGCGTCGCCCGTGTTTGGTTGCCTGTAGTCTAGCGGGTTGCGCTGATTACCGCAAGCCGCGCTATTCGCCGCGATCCTCGATGACGAAATCAACCGGTTGATCGAACGTCTGCCCATCGGCCGCGACCGCTTTCCATTGCGTCTTGACCCGCGTGCCAGCGACGCTGCCGGTCATGGCCGTGACTGAAGCCGTGGCGCGCTTGCCGCTTACTGTCGCGGCTCCGAGCGTAATCTGGCCCACATAGGCCGGTAGTATCTCGATCGTGCAACTCAACAGGTTCTGCGATAAGACGAAATCCTGCTCGCTTAAATCAACGGTATAGTTCAGCGGCTTGCTGCCGACGCTGCAACGGAACTCAACCAACGGCACGCCCATCTCAAACCCTCGCCGGTGTGTCTGTCGTCGCCACCTGATGCGGCCGCGCTGTTGCTGCAACCAGCGGCGGCGTACCCGTCAACGGCACCCGCAACGGCCGCGCGATCTCACCGGGGTCGCGCAGCGGATTGATCCACCTGCCATCAAAGTAAGCCCCGTCCGCGAAATAAGTTCGCTGCGAGTCTTCAACGACATAGCGCCCATCGGCGTAATAGACTCTCATGCAATTGTAGCCCTTGGACAGACGTAAACGGTCGTCGTTGGCTTGGCCAGATTGAAATGCCAGTAGATAATTCCCGGCAGCGTCGGGTTGATCGTAACCGACATCTTTTGTTTCGTTCCAACGCCAGACCCAACCCAGGTTTCCCCGCTGTCGCTGGCCAGCACAGCCGGTGTTGCAAGTAAAAGGCACCTGGTTGACTGGTATCGGAATTGTGCTGTTGAACTCACGGCCTCGCTGGGCGAAAGGACTTCCACCCATGCCTCGGCGTCAGTGAGCGTTACCCCGCTAGCAATGTGAAAGGTCAGCGTCTGCGCGCCGGCCTGGACGAACAGCGGGATCTGCGGCGTCTCGAATGGTGTCGTCAACGTGCCCGCGTTGGCGGTGGTGACGATCTCAATACTGTGCGGGTCGGAACCATCGGCGGCCGCGCTTTGGTCCGCGCCACCGGAACGATAGCGCGACCGCGTTTCGTCAAGAGTGCCGGTTGCATCCGCCTGGATGCTCGGGCGCAACAACTGAGCAACGAGAGTGCCGGATTGGCAACCGTCGAAGCTGACGCGCCCGCTTAGGCTGGATGGCGTTGCGCCGCCCGCGAACAGATTGGTATAGTTCGGAAGCCCGCAGCCATCGAATTTGAAGAGTCCCGCAAAGTTTGCGCCCTGGTCGAAGAAATCCGTCACGGTGCCGACCAAGTTCACACCGCGGAAATTAATTGGAGCAACCGCAGATGTTGGGCACCTGAAAGCATTGGTTTGCGTACCGCGCAAAATGTACGACCCGCCAGTCCAGTTGAAGATGAAAGTACTGGAAAAAAAGATTGCAACCGCGGCGCTTGATGCACCGGAAAAATCCACGTCGCAGTTAATGAAATCCACCCGCACCCTGGACCCGGCCCCGCAATCAATACCAGCCGAACCGGTGGAAACCCACGTACAATTTTCGTAACGCATGTACGCGTTTGTCACGCCGATAAGTCGAAGCACCGCAGCGGTTGACTTCCACTTCATCCCGCTGGCGATCAGACCGGTTCCGCTCTGCGGCCCCAGCGCGGTCGTTGTCCATTCCGCGCTGGCGCCGGTTGCCGGCGCGTCGCCATTGTCCTTGTCAACACAGGCGACCCTCACCGGGTTGGCAAATACACCATTGGTCCAATTCAAAGCGGCAGCCAGTCCGGTCTGTGAATGCGTCTTATGGACCTTCACGACATCACCGGCCGCCACAGACGTTGACGATGCCAGCGAAGTCCAAGCATCGGTCCAGCTTGTTCCGTTGTTCGCACCAACCGCCCCGGAGTTCACGAACCACGTCGTCACGCGGGCACCTCATCAACAAACGGAACCATAAAATCACTTCGCACCGAACTGCCAAGCGTGCCGCCACCGGCCATAAACGTCACGAACTCGCCTTGAATCCCGTCAAGCGCGTTGGCCTCGGCCTTGGTGGCGATCGACGGCACATCCACATAGGCTGCGTTCTCGCTCCCACCGGGCGCAACCTCAACCGCTCTGAGTGCCTGTAAGCGCTTGGCCTCTTCGTATAGGTTCATCATGGCCGCGCACCAGTTCTTTTTGCGCTGGAAGTAAGTCAAGTTCTTGCCGCTGTTGAATGCCATATCAGCTCCTTCGCCTTGGCCTTGCGACCGTGGAAACCCGCGGCACGTCCGCGCTGGTAATTACCTGCGGTGGGAATGCAATCCGCCCCGGCCCCGTAGGACCGACCGGCGTGTAAACGAACGTCACGGCATTGCCGGTGACAACGTAGGCACCCGGCGCAGCCGCCAGGACTCGGCTGGCCAGCAGTCCGGTTGCCTTGCCGGAAATCGCATACGATCCGGCGCCGGCGTTCAACTGGCGGCTGGCGAGAAGCCGAGCAGGTGCGCCGGTGATTGAGTAGGAACCGGCATCGACATTAAGGACATAGGCAGCAGTTCCGGCCCTGGTCGGATCGCGCAGCCGGACATCGTTCGGATTGGTATCCGAAGGAACCGTCCAAAGAAAAATGTCCGTTGCCATGAGTTACCCGAATACGCTCGTCAACCAGTTTCGGAACGCCAGCGCAGCCGCCCCGCTGATTTCAAAGTTCCCCACCGTTGTTGGTGTCAGTTTCAATCCGCCCGAGTCTGTAACCTCGGCTTTCCCATTCGGGCCGACGAACGGCGCCGGGCGCGTGACCTTAGCCGCCGCAATATCAGACTCGGCGGCAGCGACAGCAGCAGCAAAATCGGATGCAATACTCATGTGAAATTACTCACCAGCCAGGTCCCAAGATCCAACGCCTGTGCAGCCGTCAAGGTTGCCGACCGATCCATAATACAGCCGCCATCCGAAGTAATCGTCACAGTCAACAACTCGCTTCCAGTCCATGCTACTGGCGGTGGAATCGCCGACCGTTCGGCAATCGCTGTCGCCAATGCGGTAGCGAACGTACTGGCCACACTCATTGCTAGACCCCTTGTAGCGTGTTGACCGACGTGCCCGCAACGTCTGGCGAGCCGGCTTTGTACGCCACAAGGTAATGAGTCGCTGGCGAATACCTCGCGGCCGTAAACCGGAAGAATCCGTTCGCGTCGGACGTGGTTTTAAATAACGGCTCGTCCGTGGCCGTGAGATACAACTCAACAATGCAATTGCCAAGAATCGCGCCGGTATTGTCCCGTGTAAATCCCTCGATGGTTGCGATGCGTGGTGGTAATGGTTTCAGTCCGTGGACGACCGCCGGCTTAAACACCGGACTGCCGTAGGCCCACGGTCGCAGCACCGCAGGCGGTTTCCCCGTCACGGCGTTAGGGTTTTGCTGGCCGGCGATCCTGCACAATCGCGCCTGTAGGTTGATTGGACTCCCCGCAACAATCCGCTTAGGATTGAACGCCAACCGTTTGAGAAGCGGCCAGATAATTGGACTCGCCTGCCGGTCGTCTCTGACCGGTGGCGACGGTGGGAATACCTGACCGAAAATCAGCGGATGAATCGCAGCCGGTTCGTGGGTCTGTTCCGAAACCGGATTGGCCCGCGGATTGGTTCGGAACGTCGTTAGAAATGCCGACTGCACCCCGATTGCACATAGGCCGAAATTCCACGGAGCAATATTCCAGAGTTGCGGATCGCTTCGGACTTGACCGAAAAAGAGCGGTCCTGGCCGGTCATTGTCATCCCACGGTATCGTAGGCGGCAACTGTACGCGCGCGTTCGCCATCGCCTTCGGCCAGCGCTGGTAGGCGGTCGGTCGCCGCAGCTTGTCCATCAATGGCCAGATTAGAACCGGCATCTCAGTTCAACGCCTCGACGCGCAGATCGTCAACCTGAACAGTTCCCGCCGTGCCTGATTGCAGCGGTTGAACAGAGATGATATTCGCTGCCGTGGTGTCAGCCGTCACCGCGGCTGCCAGCGCACCAGAAGGAGCGAAGTAGATAAAGTTCGGCGATGCGACCAACCCAACATCGAAATAGCAGACATACCACGCCTGCAGCGAGCCGGACGTGCCGGTCGTGATGCAGCGTACCGTGCATTCAAGGTAGGCCCGCTTGGTTGCGTTCGTGGCCGCGACCGGCGTACCGGTGAGCAGGTTGGTTCCGTTGGCGTCGGCACCGGTTCCCCACAGGACGTTGAATGACAAGTTCCCTGGCGTGGCGGGCAACGTGAACAGCATCGATGCGCTGATCTTGATTGCCTTGCCGGGCCGGGAGAAATACCCGCCGCCGAGCGTTGGGAAAGCGGCGGCGGGATACATTGCCTTAGCGGTCGTGGTCATCGTCACAATCGCCACGTTTGAGACGATATGCGGCTCGCGCGTGTCGAGATAAAATAATCCGTCAGCCATCGTTCCCTCGCGGTTAGAGTTTCAAACCCGACTTCCTGTGATTCCAAACTGCCCAGGCTCAGCTTCCAGAATGTAATGGTTCCGGCCGCAGACCAAGCAGCGTTCCACCGTCATACCGCCATCTTTGCCGACAAGCAGATTGCCAATCTCGCGGCAGCATTCATGCGGTCGGGTCGAGCGGTCAATATCATCCATCTCACACCAGGGTAAAAATCGTTCCCGGGCTTGCGCTGTTGAATTTCACGGTCAGCGTTTCTCCGTCGTTCAACGTCAGTGTGACCCCGTAATCCCACCATGCTATCAGCGGGCCCGCAGCCGGCGTCGAGTTATAAAACACCACGTAGCGTAAGTTCGCGAATGGCCCACCTGACGCCGTGAACACAACTTGGTTCGCGGCCAGCGTGTAAGTGCCGCTCGCCTGCGCTGATGTCGTGACCGTGATCGTATTGCCGCCTGCCGAATAACCATTTCCCGGTGCAATCTCGGTCAGGTCTGCCTTGACAGAATTGGTCGCGACCGGCGCCGTAAGCGTCAGCAACAGCTTAAGCGTATCCGCACCGAGGTCGTGCTTTTTCTCGCAAACGTCCTCGGTAAACGCGTTGAATTTGTTGTAAGCTGCTGGCATTTCCTACTCCGCGGTCAGAAGTCAATTACCTCTTCGGTGATGACAATCGAGTCAGCCGTTTCCATCGAATACCGCATTGTAAAGCTGGTGTTCGGCAACGAGATCCCAAGTGGATTGGCATCGCTGCCAAGCACCAGTGACCAGGCCGTCTTGCCGCCGATAACGATGGTGTTTTCGGGGATGTTGACTTCAAACAACAAGGCATAGTTGGTGCCGTCATGTTTGAACACGCGCAGGATCGTCTGTGCGTTGGTGGCGGTCATTGCCAGCCGCAGCGCCTGCACTTTGGTCCCGGCCGCAACACCGGCAATACCGGTTGATGCTCCTGTGCCGGTTCGCTGGCCGGCGTTGGCGGCCGCGATTGCAACGCGGTTGCTTCTTGAAGCGGTCGGATAAAGCGGCGCTCCCATTCCTGAATCCTCTTAGTTACTGTTCGCGGTCATTTTCCAGTTGCCTTGAGTTCCGTCGTAAATAAACGAGACTGTCTTGTCACCGGTCAGCGTGATGTCAACCGCGGCATTGCCGAGGCGCATCTTGTTGGCCGCTCCCGATGATGCCGAGTTGTGTTTCAAGACCACGTTGGGCGCGCTCGCGGTCTTGATGATCGTCAACCGCGTGCGATCAACCTGGCTAATCGCGATACCGGTGATGTCCCACGGCCCGACACCAGACGATGCGAGAACCACGACGTTATCACCGCCGACAGCCACCAGACCGCCAAAGCTATAATCGTTTTGGCTCGCGGAAATCGTGGGGTTGATCGTCTGGCCGCCGACACCAGGCGGCAAACTTACCCAAGCCGTCCCATTGCTAGTAAGAACATTCCCGCTTGCTCCTGGACTCGTTGTTCCGGTCCCGCCTTCGCTCGGGAATATGAACGCGCTGCCGCCACCGCCAAGCGGCCCCCCGCCAATCGGCGTTGCATAAACCGGCCTCGGCGGATTGGTGTTGCGAAACAATGGAGTACCGGGAGCAATACCGGGAGTCGGATAAGGCAGGCTCACACCGCCGCCATCGATCGACTGACCGGTCCCAATTGGATTCGGCAGACCAGGAGACACAGGCGAAGGTCTTGTAAAGCCGCCAGACATTCCTGGCACACCGCCAGTTCCGCCACCGCCAGAAATGACACCACCGCCGCCGCTGGTTCCACTGATCCCACCGAAACAGCTACCACCCATAAGCGCCGGTAAACATATCCACCCACAACTAAATGGAATCCATCCTGGACCTGGCCCGTTTGCCGGTTCCGGTCCAGGACCGCACCACACAACTTCTCCAGCCCCGATGCCAAATGCGTTTGCCCACCAAGTCAAACCATTGATAACAATCGGTCGTGTATATTGACTGCAACGGATAGCTTGATTTCCCGGATCATTGCAAAGCGGAGTTCCGCCAATACCGCCAGGTGGTGGAGTCGTTCCGCCAGTGCAACAGCAATTGGTGCCGCCAAGAATCGCGCCGCCGCCAAGCGGCTTGCCACCGAGGTTTCCAGGGCAACAGCCTGGATCAGCACCGACAGCGCACGTCTCGAATACCGGTAAGCCGTCAGCGGCGTTCAAACCAACAAGGCGACAATACGGACGCTGATTATTCTTCAGCCCTTCGCCTGTCGATGATTCAACCCACACGTTTCCGAAATCAGTCCAGGTCTTCGTCGCCGTATCTCGGAACTGAACTTTCCCCGGCCAAAAGGTGTTGGCGTTCTGCGTGTCGCTTGTGACAAGACAGAACTGCGTGACGAACGAAGCCGGCGCACGCTGCGGCCGGCGCCCTGGTGTGTCGAGCTGTCTTTCATCGTTGACAGCGTCGTCAATCAGCCGGCGCGCGCTCTCGCCGTCGAGAAGAAAGACATCACCTTCGCCGACATTGGCCACGCATCAACCTCAAATGTGCGGCATCTGCAACACCGTGTAGGACGCTTCAATGAACCGCCTGAAAGCCCGATACTGAAAGTTTCTTGCCTGGATGTTCGCCACGGTTAGCGCCCGACCGGCGCCGTCGAGCGGAATATCACTCGCCGATGGCGTCCCGTATTTGTCGTAGTTCTGCTGCATCCACGATCCGGCCGCGACCAGTTCGCGCCGCCCTTGGTCCAGCTTGTCAATGTCCCAGCCGCGGATCGGCTTGGCCGCATTGCCAGCCAGATTGCCGTTCCTGGTTGGGTAGCGAATCTGAATTTCGTAAGTGACTTTGAAATAACTCCAGGGATCTTCAAAAACACTTTCGGCCTGGATGTCGGCAATGTGCGCTTGGCCTGGCAGGAAAGTGAAACTGCCAATCCTGAAAACATCGCTGTTCATCGTCTCGGTGTAGTTCAGCACGTTCCCCGAGGTCGCATCGATGGGGAATGGGATCAGCAGATTCGCTTCGTTGCGCGATACCGTGATAACAAACGAAGGCAGCTCGATCTCGACAGGCGGGTCGAATCGGTCGCCAGCACTGTTGGCAACAGCAATACCCGTAGGTCGAAAGGTCGCCGGGTCGAGAATGCCCGAATAGTCCTGCTCAAGCGCCATCTTTTCGCCGTGGCCCGTGCTGAACCGAAGATTCGCAGGCCGGTTCAACGGATTCTCGGGGCTGCTGGAATCGCTGTTCTGATTGTGCGGCGAAGTCGGCGGGCTGCCCGAACGTCCAGTGCCGCCGGATTGAAGCGCTTTTAGATAGTCGTCCCAAATCTGCGAACTATACTTGACTACCGTGATCCAACTGAAACAATTCTCTGCATCCTCTGGCGTCGATTCGATTGATTCCGCCAGGGCCGCACGATCATAACGCCCGTTCGGTTCGATGTAGACAGCGAACCGGAAGATACCGTAAGTGTCATATACCGCCTGCTGGCAGGCGAGCGTACCGGAAGAAATCGCAGAATCAAACTCGACACGGAAGACGCGTTCGTAGGTGCGGTGACGGTTGGCGTCCACGCCACCGCGCCGGCGATCCATGATCTCAAAACAGGAAACCACACCCATTATCGGACCAGCGCCATGATTGACTTCGATTGCCCGTCATGCGGACTGTCGCAACGATTCGCCGACAAACAAACGGCCACGAAAGCAGCTTGTTCCCGATGCGGAACTTCATTTGAATGGGCGCGATTCGATGGCATTCGCGCGACACCACCAATACCGCCACCTGCCGTCGAATGGAACGAACCACCCACGCCTCGGCCGCAACCACCAGCGCCGCAGCCTCCCAGCAGCTTCAGCGTCGGGTTTGGAATCGGCTGCGGGATTATCACGGCGTTCATCGTCGTCCCTGCGTTGATCGTCATCGCCTTCATGATTCTTGGCGCACTCAGCCGGATGCCCTAGAACTTCGCCACGCCGATTTTCTTCAAGGCATCCGCCATGCCCTTGGTGTTCTGCTCGGTCTTGGTCGAACTGGAACGAATCGCTTTTAGCTCGGCAAGCTGGTCGCGGGTCGCGTCCTTCACGCCTTCCGATTCACGAATGAATCGCTCCTGTGCTGAGAAGGCACCGGCCCCGCCGCGCTCCAGTCCGGCTGTCCCGGCAAAATCCTCTTTGGCCTTTTCAGCGTGAACGAATGAATCGCCGATGTGTCCGATAACCTTGTCGAACTCCGCGGCAGTTGGGATAAGCCCGCGCGCGAATAGGTCTGTGGCCTCCATGATCTTTCGGTTGACTTTCTCCCAGGGCGAGTCCGCTTCCTCGATCAACTGGTTGGCTCGCTTCTGCAAACTCTCCTGCACCCTGAGAGCTTCTTCCCTGTCTTTCTCCTGCTGTTTTTTTTTGGCTTCCAGAGCATCCAGATCGGCTTGCGCTTTGACCGGATCAATCTTTTGCTTGACCACTGACGGGCCGCGGGTCTGGTCGAGCATCCCGAAATCCCGCATGTCGCGGGCGTCCTGTTTCTCCTTCTCAGTTGCATTCGGATCACGAAGTTTCTGGCGCATCTTCAGGTCTGCCGAAACCCACGCCTCGGCGGCCTTGATGTTTTCCCACAGATGCGCGGTCGCGCTAGAGATATTGCGCCCCAGCGCATCCCAATCCGCAGCCAGTTCCTTGAGTTCCTTTTTTGTCTTCTTTGCCTCCTCAGCCATCTTCTCGGTAACAGCACCAAACTTGTTCGCCGACTCCTCGGCTGCTTTCAAACCGGCCGATCCCTTCTCCAGGATCGGAATCATTTCCACCCAGCCCTTTTTGAAGATCAGGCTGGCGACGTAAGCACGCTCGGTCGGATTCTCGATTGCCTTCATCTTGTCGGCAATCATCCCGAGCGCCGTTTCTGTTTTCATTCCGCTGAGTTCTTCGACGTTCAAACCCAGCAGCTTAAAGCCCTTGGCCGCTTCCTCCGATCCGAACCTGGCCTCGCCAAGCGCCTTGACCATCTTGGCAAGCCCGGCCTGCACTCCTTCCCAATTGCTGCCGGCAGCGAGCTTCACACCGGCCACGTTTTCAAGTGAGATTCCAAGCGTGTCAGATGCGTGCTTGAACTCGACAATCTGGCTGTTGAAATGCTCGAAAGCCGCGAACAGCCCACCAGCCGACAAACCAATGCCAAGCAGGCCGACTGCGCCTTGTAGCTTGCCGAAAAGGCTGTTGACGTTGGTGAGAGCGGACTCCAACTGCTGCGCGTTGGCAGTCATCACAACTTGCAAATGTTTGGTGACAGCGAAATGAGTTGGCACGCTTAAAATCGCGGCGATGATTTCATCGTCATCAATTTCGTAAGCCACGATTCACCGCCGCTTTTCCACGGCCCCCATTGCTGCGAATGTGAGATGCAGCTTGCGCCTTAGATTGGCCGGCGACGATAGCGGCGGGCGGCGATTGTGTTCACCCGGCGTCGCGGCAGTCCCTTTCGCTTTGATCGCGTCCGCAACCTGCTTGAATCTCAACTCGCCCCACTCTTCTCCCCAAGGCGATTGAGTGTAGAGCGCATGCCATTCGCTCAATTCAGCGGCATCAAGGCTGGCGAGCAGTTCGCGGCGTGTCCGTTTGAGATGGCCGGCGAGGTCGAGGATGAACCTGCGCCACTCGCCGGGCCGAAGTTTTTTTCCAACTCCTCCATGTCCTCTTTGCGCCGTTTACAAAGCCGGATCGCGACATCATAAATGCGGTCCAGTGTCGCAATATTCTTGGCCCCAAGGTCTTCGACCTGATCGGCCGTGAAAAGTCGTTGTCGCTTTTCGTCCTTGATGGCAATGGCTGCCATCTTGGCGCGAAAGTTAGCGTTGTCCCGCCGCGTCCGCTCTCCATCGAAAGCAATGGTCGAGTTCTCGAACTCGTCCCATTCTTCGCCCGTCAGGCGATAGACGCGCACACCGGTATCTTCGCCCCATTCCGGCGTCGGCACGTCTTCATAGGGCAGATCCGCGACGGCAATGATTTCCGCCGCTCCAAGTAATCGCATCACGCCCCCGCGGTGTAAGTGATGATTCCAGTGACAGCGACTTCCACGCTGCACTGAATGACCTGAGTGGCTTCCGGGTCAAGTTTCTGATTGCCGAGCCGCTTCCAGAATCCCTGGAATACCCAGCGGCTTGGATTGGTTTCGCCGGTGTCCAGCGGAGCGCTGACGCGCCAGAATTTCATCAGCCGGCGATAGCCCTTGAACGTCGTGAATTGGGCCTTGGTGAAGTTCAGCGTAAACTTGAGATCGCCGGTTTCCGACAGACCGGGTTTCTTTTCCTTGGCCGCGTTGTCGCTCGTCAGGTGGGTTGCCTTGGCCTCCATGACCTGTTCGTCAGGCGGGTCGATGTCGGAGATTTCAGCGATGGCATTCCATGAGTTGCCGTCGTCGCTAACTTCGACTTTGCTGCCATAGGGATGCAGACCGGCAGAAGCAGCCATAGCTCAATCCTCTTATGGCAAAGCCCGATACTGAACGAACATCTCACAGAACGAACAGAACAAACCAAGGTCGTCTGCATGAATCGGTATCTGCGGGTTGTCCTGGTCGGTGTCCGTGTTTACCCGCAGTGCCTGAATCCACCAACCCGGCGACGGTAATGATGGCGGCCCCACCAAAACCGAATTCACATTGGCTACACCCTGAACCGCCAGGTCAAGCGTCCGGGCCTCGATCTGGCTGGCGCCGCTCCAGCTTTCTACCTGGAACGTCGCGTACAGCGCCGTTGACTTTCCCCGAATCACCGGCGCGCTTCCGGCTGTCAGCCTTCGGAATATCACGGCCGGGACATTCGATGGCTGCGGCACTCGATTCGGATACACCCGATCGCCTGCAATTGTCGAAACCGCCGAAGCTCCCTGGATCAGTACCGCCAGCGCTTCATCGATGTCCACCGCCATCAGGACACCGCTTTTAGCATCGCCTTATGCAGGACGACCCCGAAGATATCCTCGGCCTTCGCAGCATTCAGATCGAAAGCCGGCGCCGCAAATGGCCTGGCTGTCACCTTGCCGCGGTTGGCCCCGGCTTTAGTGCGGCGGATCACGGTCCCGCGCTCAATCAAATGCGCCACGCGCCGCGGGCTGAAATTCTTGATCCGCACATAGCCGCGCCCGGATGGCAACGGATAGGTCCCCGGTCCTGGCTCAACAAAGGCAGTGATTTCCCTGCCCTTGCCGCGGATCTTGATGCGAAGCGATTGGCCGATCTTGCCGCGCTCAAAACCCTGCATGTCCTTCTTGGTCGATAGTACCAGCTTGCGCATGCCTGTCCGCAGAACCTTGTCGCCAAACTCGTTGCGAAAACCCGCCAGCGCGTTGCGGAAACGCGGCAGTGCGGGAATAACAACGTTTGCACCAATCCCAGCCATTCGTCACCCTGCGATGAATTCGTAATCGAGTGCCTGCGTTCCGGTTCCGCTGATGTCGATGGTTTTCACACCGGCCGCCACGCTATCACCGCCGGTAAAGAAATAATGCGCCCACTGCTGGCCAGGCTTCAGCGTAACCGTGAAAGTACCGCCGCCAATCGTATAGCCGTTAGCAGCACCTTTGGTGATTGTGATGTTGTTGGCATTCGTTGATGGATTGCGGAACTTCCAGACCGCCATTTTTAGACCGGTCATGTCCACGGCTGCGCCATTGTGCGTAACAGCCGTCAGGTCAATAGTCGCCACACCGGCAATCATTGCTTTCTGGCCAGCGGCCATCTTTGAAATGGCCGGCGAACTGGTGGCATTGAGCGTTTGCGTGAGATCGATGCCGGTATGGACGACGGCATTCGCACCCGAATTAACAAATGGCATAACCGTTGCGTCGAACGTCTCGGTCGTGTTCAACGCCAGCGATACCGATGACGAATAACTCGATGCCATGTCATTCCCCTGTTACGCTTGGCCCTGATCTTCTTCCGCCTCGGTCGCCGGCTTAATCACTTCATCCGCATCCACTTCACACCAGAAATTCCCTTCATCGACGTTGCGCGGATCACCGACAAAATTCAGAATCCTCTCACGACCGCCTTTCACTCTCCGAAGCCTCATAGTCGAATACAACTGAAGACTGCGTATCCATCTGAATTTAACCTTGTGACTTATCACAGTTTGCATTTGGACGGCATTGAACATTTCCTGGCTGCTCGCCGGTCGCACCTCGCATGGAATTCCTTTTCTCACATCGACCCAATTCGGTGGAACTCCCTGAAAAGCGTCCCGCGTACTCGCTTGATTCTGTTGCAAATCCCATTTTTGAGTCAGCCTAGGTCGTCTGGTAGAAGCTGCCACAACTCAACCCCGCGAACAGGCGGTCCAGATATTCCTGGTCCGAATCAATGCCGCCGCGATCAAAACAATACTTGACGTAATCCTTGATCCGCTCGCGGATCTCAGCGGGCACCGTGTCAGCCGTCGCCCCATAACCAGCCGTGAACAGCACCTGCACGGCGTTCGGTATGTTCCAGCCCGAGAGCAACGAAGTCGGCCAGTATTTCAAGTAAGCTGGCCGGATCGTTCCCATTGTCGTGGTCGTATCGACCGTGTACTCTGTCGTGGCAACCGTCTGCAGGTTGTTGTTCACGTCCAGGTACTTGATCGAATCAACTGCCTTCGCAGGCGGCCCGACCAGTCCAACCGTGTCCCAATTCAGCGGCGGCAACGGCAACTCAAAAACACTGCCAGCAGGAAACGTCTTCAGGTTCAGCCGCCACTGCTGGTTAATCAGACCCTTGCCCGTAATCCGTTCCGCTCGCTCGCGGCCGCTCTTCAGCAACGTCCGCAACTGTGTGTCCCAATCGGCGTCTCCATCATCGACACCGCAATACGCTTTCAACTCGTCCAGATCGACTGGTTCAACCTGCGGCGCGTAAACAAGCTGCAGGCCCATATCACGTCTTGCTCCCAGCCAGATTCGCCAGCGCCCGATCCATGCCTTTGAGCATCGCCACACTGTCAACCACGCGAATCAGTTCGGCACCATTGCGGCGAAGCAAATCAACGGCGGTCGTAACGCCTTCATTTCCAGGTCGCATGTAGTCGTGGAAACACATCAGCGAATCAGCAGCGCTTATCGAGTTGGCAAGTTTGGCATCGGCCAGAACCGAATCCTCGTCATGCGCGCCGTCGATAAAAGCCATCCCCATTTCTTCACTGAGAGTCGGCACCACGTCAGCCGAGGTTCCAACCGCGACCATGACGCGACTGAGAACGCCATAGCGGTCGATGTTGAGATTGAATTCATCAAAAGTGTCGCGAGCCTGCGGAGTCGCGCGCCCGTCGAATGTATCCACGGCATAGACCATGCCGGCAGTTTGCGCCATGCAGATCGTGCTGCGACCGCAATAGCTGCCGATCTCCAGGACATTCTTGCCAAGCGCGGCCTCGGCCAGTGCCCGGCCTTCGCTCTCAGTAAGCCAGCCAGTAACATCGTCGGGGAATCGCCAATTTTCCGGCACTTTCATTTCGCCCGGGAACGCCTGCACGTCCTTTTCCCAGCCCCAGGCTTCCTGATTCGACCAGCCATGCTCGCCGAAGTGATCGACGCGAACAGCCTTAGTCGCGGCCAGCTTCAGACCCAGCTTGCGGCAATCTCGCGAGAAGTTGAAATCCTCCGGGAAGTGCAGAGCTTTCCACCGGCCGTTGATCCGCTCGATGGCGTTCGGCACATGGAAACAAACTTCATTCATCCACGGCCCGAGCTTCGCCAGCCAAAGGCCGGTATTTAGCAACAGGCCAGGAACATCTGAATCCGTGAACGTCAACGGCAGCTTGCGGAGTTGTTTGGTCGTGATCCGGCGCACCCGCCATTTCTCATCAAGGTCATCAATCGCCGTGGAAGTCAGCCCGCGGGCATCCTTGATCGGTACAGCAGTTGAAATGATGTCGGCGCCGCACTTCTCGCGCTCGCGATGCAGAATGTCCAGCCATTGCATCTGAGCGCCTACGTCGTCATGAATCATCGCAAAGGCATCGATGCGACCGGCTTCCCACTCGTTACGGGCCATTGCCCAGCAGGCGTTAAAACAAGCTGTAGCGATGCTGGAATTCGGCGAGATGGCGCGCGGATACCGGATGTCGCAATGGCGAACATCGAGCGGGGAACCTGCGTTTGACGGATTGAAAAACGCCTGCGCCGCCGGCATCCAGACTTTGCCGCTATAGCGCGGCATCGCAAGCAAAACGCGCATGTAAATCTCAAGCCCGGAGGATGTCGGCGCACCCGCGTGCGGCGGCCGTTGTCGGCGCCTGCTCGGCACGTGAAAGAACACTCTGGCAAGTAATGAAAGCCCCGGTCGTGCCGGCGGCCCCAACGGTCGCAACCACGTCCAGGTATCGCTTGCGGGCTTTCAGGTCGATGTCGAAGCCAAATACCGTGTTGTCGCTGGTGCTGGATGGCAACGCGCTCACCGAGCCAGCGATGTTCGTGCTGGTGCCGTAAATCAAACCCGTGATGTCGGCAGCACCCGACATGTTGGCAAAGTCCGACTCCTGGACCTTCAACACCGTAAGCGCCGCGTCCATGACGCCGAACTCCACGAAGATGGAGCAGTAATCAAACCCAAGCGTGTCAATCGTGGTTGTGAGCGCGCTTGTGTTGTTTACGCTGGCGACCGGCGGCGTCGTGTTGAGGATCTTCACGTCTTGCAACGAGATCATGTTTCTCTCCGAGATTTGCCGATTTCTCGGCAGGTTCAACCAGTTCGATGAATCCACGAGCCATCAGCCAGCCGCGCAGCATCGCCGGCGGGGTAATGATGTTGCCAACGCGAAAAGTGCCGTAAGCCAGAATGACCCGGCACTTGGGTAGCTCTTTCATGCGTTGTCGTGTGCGTGCGCCTTGGCTTCAGCTTTCTCGGCCTTGGCAGCCGCTGCCGCCGCCGCCTTTTCGGCCTTTTCCTTTTCGTGGGCGGCCTTCTCGGCTGCCGCAGCGTCTTCCTTGTCTTTGGCAGCCCTGGCCTTGGTCATTTCCGCAGGGATTTCCACAACGGAAATGGTCACATTCGAGAGGATGATAATGTCCTCTTCCAGAACCGCTAAAAGGTCCGCCATTTTCTTGGTCAACGATTTCCGCTTGTCATCCGTGACATCGCCAGCGTAATTGACGATGATTTTGGCCATGGCGAAAACACTCCTGATAATAAATCACGTATTGCCCACAAGCGCAACGATTGGACCGGCAACGGTCGTATCACCGTAGTCGTGAACCACGATGTCAAACCGTTCCGTTGCACGGATGCCGATCTGGTCGGTGTCCATGTAGCGATGTTCGGACGGGAAGACCGTCACCTGGCGCCGGTCGCCCATCGTTACCGCCAGATTCAAATCGCCGAAGTAAAGAATCGGCACGTCGTTGATTGTGCCGCTCGCCGGCAGAAGCTGCGAAATCACAATCGGATAACCCAGATAGCTCAGTCCGTAGCCGCCCATGATGGTCTGGATGTTGTTTCCACCGGCAGCAGCCATCAAACGGCCAAAGACGAGATCCGACGCGGCGGCCGAACAGAACCACTTCGCATTTCGCCGAGCGTAGGCCGGAAGGACCGACATGCACTTGGTCAAATCGGCAGCGTCAATTTCCGGCAGCGTATCGTGGCCGGTTGCGGCATCCTGTGCGCTAATGAGCGTGCCGGCGACAAGAATATTCGCCAGCCCGCGAATACCGGCATAGGTTGACGTGCCATCGCCAAGGAAAAGGCACTGGTCTTCAAACAGCGCGAAGCCGTAGGCGAATTCACGTGCCAACCAGTCGGCAAGCGAAATAATCGCATCTTCGGCGATCTCGGTTGACATCAGAGTCAACCCGCCGAACTTCTTGGCGACCAGGCGAACATTGTTCCAGGATGCCTGAGATTGGCCGATTGCCGAGGTAGGATTTTCGCCAATTGGAGCAATCGTAATGCCGCCCGCCCGCCGCGGGATCAGCATCGTATCGCGGCCCATCGGCATGATCTGAACGTTCTGGCGGGCAACGCCGTATTGTTCCCGCAAGTCGATGATGGCCTGCGAGAATTCATCCGGCACCAGATAGCCGCCGGCCGAATTGACATTCTCACCCTGCGCGTTGCGGATGTCGATGCCGTGATTGACACACCAGTTCTGGGCGCGCACGTCGTTGAACCAGAATGCCCTGGCCCACATACCGCTGCGGTACGCGCGCTCCTCGGCATTTGCTCCGGTAAAGGCATGGAGCTTGCCGTCCCGGCGGTAACGGTTCAGCGTTCCATCGAAATCGGTTGGATTGGGCTTGGCAACCGCGGTTGGCGATGTGACCCGCCGAGATTCCTCAAACTCTTTCCGCAGATCGTTGATGCTGGTCCGGCGCCGGTCATGTTCCTGAAGCGCCGCCATCTCGGCTTTGAGCGTTTCCACGTCCGACATCTGCTTGTCGAAAAGCGTGTTTTCTTCGGCGGTGGTAACGCGGTTTTCTTTTTCGGCCCGGTCGATAAGGTCTTGAGCGCAGCGCTGTTTATGCGCCAAATCTTCTTTGACTGTGGTGATTGAACGCGGCATTTCTCACCGATGGAAGAAAGCTGCTCGCTTTCGACCATCGAAGAAGGCCGCGCCTAGCTGATTTTGGTTTGGTGCTGGGCAATCGAAGAATGCCCGGCGATGGATTCAATTTAGATAAACAGGCGAGCTTATGTCAAGAGCAAAGAGTCTTGAATCGCTCCTTGCGCGCGCTGAAAGCCGCGATCTGCTCGGGAGTCGGCCCGGGCTTTTCCGGCACCTTGCGATAACCGAACTTAGTCAGATCAAAGGATGCCGCCATTTGCATCGGTGCGGTGGTTTCGTCGGCAAGCCCGGCCTCGACTGCCTCCTGGCCATTGAACCAGGTCTCATCGGTCATCATCTTCGCAATCGCTTTTCGATCTGCCTTCGCGCGCCGCCCGTAAGCGTCGAGAATCTGGCCTTTCACCTTGTCGAGCAGATCCGCGGTGCGCCGCATCTCATCGGCCCCGCCCATGACACCAGCGTAAGGGTCATGAATCATCATCAGCGCATTTGAAGCCATACGAATCGTGTCGCCGGACATGGCAACCACCGAGGCAGCGCTGGCCGCCATACCATCGATGTCTACTTCCACCGTGCCCTTGAAATCGTCCAGTACCGACATCATGGCCGCGCCTTCAGTGACACTGCCGCCAGGCGAGTTGATGCGAAGGTTAATCGTCCTGGCCTTGACGGCTTTGATCTGTTCGCGGAACGTCTTGGCGGAAATCCCGTCACCGAAAAACGGGTCTTCGCCGATCTGGTCATAGAGCAGGATTTCAGCCATATCGTCCTTCATGCGGATCGTGAGTTCTTTCATGTCAGTTCCTCAAAGTCGATCCCGTAGATTTCCCAAATCCATTGCCTAACTGGCTTACAGATCGGACAAGGTTGTCGGTCGGTTGCAAATAACAAACCGCCCTTATTTCCATAGCCACGACATTCAGGACAAGCCATCACTAAACGACTCAAACTACGTCGAACTAAATCGGGAATAGTCGGTTTTGGTTCATCACTCATGATTGCGCTTCCTTCTGATCGATCAAATCCGGCAAATAACGTCGGATTTCTTCATCAGTTAAATTGACGGTCGGACTGCAATGCGCCCAAAAAGGCTTGCCAGTCGGCGGCACCCAAATGCGGCGGCCATCACGGAAATCTCGGCACATGGCAGCGGCAACTGTCGATTCACTCACAATTGCACTTCCTTCAGATCGACACCAGCCTGCTTCTCGGCCCGTTCGCTCCATTGCTCGATTGCTGTTTTCCCAAACTCGCGCAGCCCGCATACGCTGGCGGATACATGGCGCCGGACCGCAATCTGCGTCAGTTCTTTCGGGTCGTCATTCCAGCCCAGCGCATCGACAGCCACGGTAAAAATTGGCAGCAACCGTTCACCGAGCCAGCGCTGGTGCCCGTCGTAAAACGCGGCTATGTGTTCGGGTAGCGCGCTCTTGTTCGCGGCTCGATTTGCCTTGTCCTTCTCAATCCGCAACGAATCGGCGTACAAATCGCTCAGCAGTCGCTTAGTAGCCTGTTTGATCGATGCAGCAGCCTGTTTGTTCGGTGCCGGCTGTTGTTGGCCTGGCTCAGTTGACGGTTGCGGTGATGCAGTTCCGGGCTGTTGCGGCGCAACTGGTTGCTGGTCGGATGCAGCTCGCTCCAATGTCACCATCGCACCCTGGATCATGAGCTGGTCGCCATCCGGGTCCGGATCCAGGTCCAGAATGTCCCGAGCCTCATTCGGCGTGCGGATGGCGCTGACGACCTGCTTGCCCAGCGACTCAGATTGAGCCACTGAATCACCGCGCAGAATCTCCTGCAAGTCAAGCCGCGCAAAGCGTTTGCCGCGGGTCGTTCGGCCGAACAGCTTAATGTTCGCTTCCGTCTCGAACCGCCTGCACCACGGCCAGAGACAGTCCTGCACGGCCTCGATTGATTGCTGCTCGATGTTGTTATTGGTTGATTTGCTCAGGTCCGCGATCTTATGCGGCGGCACTCCAAACCAACGACAAATCTCTTCCAAGTTGAACGTGCGGCCCTCGATCCATTGCGCGTCATTGTTCGGCAACGATAGCGGCGTGAAGGTTGCACCGCCCGTCAACCGGATTACCCGCCCGACGTTCTTACGACCGCTGTAGAGTGCGTCAAAACTTTTTCTGGCCTGCTCTTCTTCCTTGACTCCCAGCTTCTGCGGTGTTGAGAACACGCCAGCCGGTGTCGGGCCGCGGCTGAAGAAATCGTACCCAAACTTGTCCTGTGCCCGACCGGATTTAATTGACTGGCGGGCCATATTGATGACCGAAAACCCCACCAACCCGTCATCCGTCAGGCCCTTGAGATGAAACACCTGATCCGGCCGCAGAATGGAATTCTTCATTCCGCTGCCGTTTTTGACTTCATAAATCAGATTCCCGCCCGAGGTGCGGTCCGGGCTGACTCGATCGTCATCCAGATACCACATGGCGCCGATGCGGCCAAACCCGTCCTTCTCGATTTCCGAATAGCCGTTGCCGCAGGTCAGCGCATCCTTGCACATGACTTCACGCCAGCAGAACGAAGACATTTCCGGGCTGGCTTCCATCTGCAGCATCCAGGCAATTGGATCAGCCTGGAAGTCGATTTGCTTTCGCTTTTTATCTTCGCGCTCAAAGACATTGAAGCAGAGAGATGCAATCGTTTGCGAGATCCAACGGACACAGGCCCAAATGGCCGAATACTTCAGCGCCGTCTCTTCGTTGACAACATCGTCCAGGTAGTCGTGGTATTGCTCGCTCAGGCCCATCTGCCAATAGGCGTGTTCAAGAGCTGCTTCTTCATATCCGGTGCTGTAGCCTGGAACCTGCGCAGGTGCGGTAATGCGATCTTGAATATCTAAGCCTGCGCCGCCAACGAGTTGGAAAGGCTGCACGAGACTGTTCCTCAGTCATCGGTTGGTTGCGGGTTATCCTACCAGACGTCTACCGTTACTTCAACGGCTGGGGCTTCCGCACTCGCCAGACCCACACCCATCACGCCAGCCGTAATGCCGTCGATCTTCTCCGTGCTTTTATCCTTGCTAGGCTTGCTCAGCCCGTTGCGCTCTTCCGCAACGCAGTTGCTGGCCATCCAGCGCAAGACCTGATTGCCGTCGTGATGCAGCCGCCCGAGCTTGACCAGCTCAAGGTATTCCCGGAACGGCGCCGCCATCGAGACAATACCCTGCACGAACATCACCACCCGCTCGGCGCCGAGGTGTGCCATCAGATCGGTGCAGATCTGCGCGCCCTGCCAGCCGCGGTCAACGGCAATCTTGCGGATGCCGTAAACCCGGTCCAGCGCCAGAATGTCCAACAGCACCCGCCCATAGTCCACCACATCACCGCCCGTGACCCGAATCAACCCGAGTTTCTTCCAGTGGTCGATAATCCCCTGGATTCGGTGGTCGCGCTTCACCGATTGCTCTGGCAGCCAGAATACCGGCATCTGCGTATAGCTGCGGCGCGTGAATGACAGTTTCTCACCATCCGGCTTTTCGGCATCGAGCGGGATTTCCACCAGCTCGCCATCGTCATGCGGGAACAACAAGTCCAGGCAACAAAAGTCACTCGTGGACCCGATGTCCAGCGCAGCGAAGCATTCCCGGCCTTCAAACTGCTTCCAGTCGATTTGCCGCTTACAGGCGTCCCAGCGGTCCATGGGGATTGCCCTGGTTTCGCCCTGCGTCCAGATGCAGAAATTCAGCCGCTTGACAATCCCTTCCTTGGTTGGCATCCCCATCGCTTCCCGCACCTGCTCGCGCAGGTACTTCAGCCCGGGCGTGACATTCAGGTTCGGATTCACCTTCTCCCAAACTGCTTCATTCCGCCAATCGTCGCAATCCTTGCAACCGTCTTTCGGCTGCGTCTGGCCCTCCAGCCTGCAAGCGTCGCATGGGTCTAACGCACAAACGAATGCAAACCACGAGTCATCCTCCAGAACGCCTTCCAGAACCTTTACGCTGTACTCGTGGTGTGCCCAGCAGACGGTAGTGCGATCGTGGCCGGCGTTCGTGATCTCGATGATAAGTGCCTGCGTCCTGGCCTTGGTCCCGGCCCGCATCTTGTCCACGACCAGCGGTGTCGGATGCTCGTGGATCTCGTCCAGCAACGCCATATGCACGCGTTTACCGTCGAGTCCATGGTGTTCGCTGCTGCAAGGGCGCAAAAATGAGTGTTTGTCGTGATAGGCCACGTTATGCAGGCCGATGTCCAGCCTGGACCGCAGCGATCGGCTCGCCTCGGCCATCCGCTTGGCGTCCCGGAACAACATCCCGGCCTGGTCCCGCGTCGTGGCCGCGCAATAGATCTCTGCTGCCGCTTCACCGTCCATCACCAGCCCAAATAGACCGATCCCGGCCGCCAGCGGGGTCTTGCCGCTGCCCTTAGCCGTCTCGATGTAAGCCGTCCTGAACCGCCGATATCCATCCGCACCCTTCCACCCGAACAGACTGCCGATGATGAACTGCTGGAACGGCGCCAGCATAAATGGCTGGCCATCGATCTCACCGTCTTTGGGCAGGCGCAGAAATGAAAAGAACTTGATAGCAAAATTGGCCGCTTCCAGATCCCACCGCAGGCCACGCGCCGCCGCGGTTTCCAAGTCGCGCAAATGACGTTCACACGCCAGCCGCACCAACCGCCCAGCCACAATCTCACCAGCGATCACAGCGCGGGCGTAGGCGGTCGTGAGGTCAGCCTGCGACTTTTTGGAAGTCATTTTCGTCATAAATCATCACGAATTTGTAATTCCCATCGGGCTGGCGGTCATATTGAGCGAATTTGGTTGGATTGGACTTGTCGAAATAAACTACGATGCTTTCATCTGTAAGATCCTTATCCCAACCGTCGCACGGGCCGCCAAAGAATTTAGCCATGCTTTTTCCTCCCGTTCAGCATATCCTCAAACTCGTCCGCAACCGGCTTGGGCGTGATCTTCAGCCGCGCGCGGTCGCTCGGCGTCAGGCCAAAACGGGCCGCGATGTGGTCGAACTCACGCCAGGCCAGCTTCAGACCGTCCAGCAGCCGCTTTGCGTCCAGCATGTCCTTTGGCATCCGCTTCCGCGCCAGCGCCCGATACCGGCCCCACCACTCACACATTGACGCCAGTTCTGCCGAATCAACCTCGGCTGCCCCCATACCGGCCAGCTTCACCGCCCACGCCTTCCAGAACTTCCGCGCCTCGCCGCGCAGCCCTGGCGGCATCTCTGGCGTGCCGGTCGCGATGATAGCATTGTCCGGGTCGTGCCGGCAGGGAACCAATGTTCCTTCGGCAATATGCAGATGATGCGGTTTTCTCGGGCGGCCGCGACCGGCCATTTTAGCCTCTCAATATTGCATAAATTCTTGCGTGACGCG
>Ga0247663_1000058_pt1 | contig 25797 bp, 39 predicted proteins | sample CNK04_metaG_FD_190128 | JGI IMG/M metagenome (GOLD analysis project Ga0247663, IMG submission 190128) | Soil microbial communities from Purdue University Martell Research Forest, Indiana, United States - CNK04 | ecosystem: Environmental > Terrestrial > Soil > Temperate forest > Bulk soil... | reverse complement strand
GAGCGAGCACACCTTCGACGATCAGGATCGGCCCCACTCGGTCCTGCACTTCAAGGGCGAGCCCCGCACGTTCGGCGTCACGGCCAAGGTGAACTGGGATTCGATTGAGGAGATCACCGGGCAGGACGACGACCAGAACTGGGTCGGTCACACCATCGAGCTGTACGTGGACAAGAACGTCACGTACGGGGGCAAGCGCATCCCCGCCATCCGCATCCGCAAGCCCGAGGCTGGGCGGGTTGGCGGCCAATCCCCCGCCGGTCAAGCCGCCGCCCAGGCCCAGGCCGCCCTGCCCAAGCCCGTGCCCGCTACGCGCCTTGGCGCGGCCGGGGCGGCCCGGCTCGGCGCGGCGATGGCGGCCAAGCTGCCGATGCCGCTGGAGGTCACGGCGCTGCGGAACCACTTGGCGTTGCAGTCCATCCCGTTCAAGGACTTGATCGAGGCCGACCCGGCGCTGTGGCCGGCGGAGTGGGTCGGGCCGGTCAAGGCGTGGATTGACAATCCGGGCGTGGGGATGATCGACGAGGCGTCCATCCCATTCAGTCACGGATACTCATGGGACGGCTTTTCGGCCTGACCCCCCGCCCGCTCGTCGCGGGCACCCACCACCCGCGCCGGTGCCGGAAGGTGCCGGGGCGGATTCGATCGGGGGCGGCTCGGGAATGGAGATGACGATGCTGAATGGAACGAGAAACGCAAAGAACGCGAGTGGACAGGTGGAGACGATCACGCCATCCCAGGCCCTTGAAGAGTTGGAGCGAATGGAGAAGGCCGGGATGCAGCGACGGGTGGCACAGTCGTACGTGGAAGCGTTGACGGCCTCGATGAAGGCGGGCGAGTTCAAGATGAACGGGGAGGCGATCATCTTCGACAAGGAAGGCGTTTGCCTTGACGGACAACACCGGCTCTGGGCCGTCACCGAGTACGGCCAGCCGGTCCAGTTCATGGTGGTCCGTGGCGTGGACCGCGACACGTTCTCAAGCATTGACTCCGGCCGGATGCGGTCGGCCCGCGACTTGCTCGTGGTGACGCTACGGCGCGGCAAGCAACTACCCGACCTTCGCGCCGATGTGGAGTCGGCTGTGTCCAGCGCGGTGAAGCAGATCATGTGCATTGACGCAAAGACCGGCATGGTGACCCACCCGAAAAGAGAGGCGCGGCCCACGTCGGCCCAGGCGTGTGAGTGGATCGAGAACCACCCGGACCTGATGGCGGTGGCGATGGAGTTCCAGGACCGGATCAAGAACAACCAGCGGTGTCCCTTGCCCATGTCGGCGCTTATCACACTCCGGTACGTGACCCGCTCCGGCTTCCCAGAGGCGATCGACACGTTCTTTGAGCCGCTCCTGACCGGCGGGGATTTGCCGCTTACCAGCCCGATCCTCAAGCTGCGCAATGTCGCGCTCCAGCCGTCACACCCCGACTTCAAACGGACACGCATCCAGTTCGCGTATCTGACGAAGACGTGGAACTACTGGACGGCCGACCAGAAAATCAACCTGCTCAAGTTCGCCAGCGGCGTTGACGCCTACCCGATCGTCCGGCTCCGGCCCGGCATGAAGACCAACGAGGACGAGATGGTCAAGGTCCGGGAGCGCGCGACTCGCCGGCTGGCGCGGGCGTAGGAGACGATCATGTACATCCCGCCCCCGCCTAACCGCGCCGGGCGGGGATTGAGGACTTGACACATGACCCAGCATCGACTACAACATGGACGTGACGCGAGTGCAGAAAATCCCGACAGCTTTTTCGGCGCTCGCGTCACAACGACCGCCCATGACCGCCCCGGAGCAATCCGGGAGCGGTCGTTTTCATTTCTCTCCCACACGACAGGGCTTGGATGTGAGCTTCCCCCTGCGCACAAGGCCGATACAGGCCGCCGCGAAGAAGCCGCAATGGAACACACTTCAACTGGACGGACGGCCGTTCAGGGGTGTCAGTGGACTGCGCCATACCAGAGGCGCAGCGAAGCAACCGACGGTTCACATTCTGCGCGAAAATCGCCTGCGCTGCTGCGAAGCAACAGGCGCGCTGCCACTTTTGTTTTTGCTCGCGCGCAAAATGACTTTCAACGGTTGAGTTGGTGTGGGCCAGTCTGTTCAGTTCCACGGCCCGTAAGAGCAGGGCAGCGGAAAATCCCCTGGGTGCGCGCGGAGTTTTTTCAACGGAGCGAACAGTGAGCGAACAGTTAGACTTTGCGGCGTGTCGGGAAGGGTTGAGCGGCAAGTGGTCCCTCGAAACCGTTGCCGGTGTCGTCGCCGCCTACCCGCCGCACGGCGTGTTCCATCCCCAGTTCGCCCGCGTGGCCGTAGACGAGGCCCTGACGGGCTTGCAGGAGCGGGGGCAACCGAGCCCGGCCGAGTGGTTGCTGGCCCGTGTGCGGGCCTACGCCGCCTCTGGCAAAGGCAAGGGGCCGTACGCGGGACGCATCGAAACCTGGATGCGCGGCCACGGCTTCGACGCCAGCCCAGCCGCGTGGGACGACCCAAAGCCCAAGGGCGGCTCTGGCGGCAACACCCCCGGCACGGGCGGCACCGGCGCACTGGCCCGCGCCAAGGCGGACAGGGAAGCGGCGGACAGCGCGTGGGCGGGGCGGGACGTGGCGAAGGAACTGGACCGCATCAAGGGCGGGGCGAAGAGGCACTAGGAGAATGGCGATGAGCAGGCAACGCAAGCCCAAGTCGGCGGTGAAGGCAACGGTGGGGGAGCGGATCGCGGCTCTGTTGTGGGGAGGACTTTATTTGCCCCAGCATGTCGTAGCCCGTCGCATCGACCGCGCCCTCGCCCGCGAGTACCGGCGCGGGCTGGCGGACGGGGTGAAGCGGGCCAAGCCCACCCGGCGGAAAGCGAGGCGAGCGTGAGTAAGCCCCGCCCCAAACCCGCCCCCACACCGCCCCCTTGCGCCAACGACGGCGTGACCAACTACGACCCTGCGGCCGAGGCGGCGGCACGTAGCACGCCGCCCGCCTCCGCCCCGCCCGACGACGGCTCAGTCATGTGGGCCGTGCGCGAGTGCGTCAAGCTCCAGCGCCAAGGCTTCGACGTGCTGGCGTCGGCCGCGTGGGACGAGGCTGTGCGGCGTGGCCCGCCACCGGCAGAGGACGGGCCGGGGAGGCCGTACACCAAGGCTGCCTATGGACCGAGGTATGAACAGTTGAACGACGCCTACTTCTATGGCTGGTCCGATGCCACCGCCTCTCTCGGCACCGCCCAGGACCGGCTCATGGCTGCGATGAAGGCTGTGCAGCCGAAAGGGAGGGGCCGCCGTGGAAAGTAGCATGAGCGCCGACCAGTTCGTCTCCGCCCAGGCCAAGGCCAAGCCGAAGGGCAAGGGCCGCATCCGCCACGTTCCCGGCCAGATGAATAAGACCGAGGCCGCGTACGCCGAACACCTTGCCCTCTTGCTCCGTGCTGGCGACATCCTGTGGTGGAAGTTCGAGGCCGTGACGTTGAAGCTCGCGCCGGACCTGCGGTGGACGCCGGACTTTCTGGTCATGCTCGGCGACGGGTCGCTGGAACTGCACGACACCAAGGGGCACATGGAGCTACACGCGCGGGCGAAGATGCTGGTGGTGGCGCATACGTGGCCGTTCGTGGTTCGGGTGGTCAAGCGGGCGGGCGGTGGATGGGAGGTGAAGGAAGCATGACCCGCCCCACCCCACTCCCGCCGCCAAGAGATTTTGGCGCAGCCCAGTACAACGCCCTCTGCGCCGAGCGGGGCGTGGACGGCGTGGAACTTCTCCAGCGCCGGGCCGAGGGGTTGCGGTCGGTGCCGGACGTGGCGCTCCGCGACTGGCTCGCGTTCGAGTTGCGAAAACGGTATGGATGGAGCTATCCAGAGCTTGCCGCCGCGATGGGGTGGTGGTCGCACTCGGCGGCGATGGAGGCGGTGCGGCGGGAAGAGAATAGGCGGATGACGAAATGAAGGAGCTATCCATGCCAACTCCGCAACCAATCGAAGTAGCCCGCCGCCTTCGCCAACTCATCGACGGCTTCTCGCCGGACTACAAGTGGTTCACCAGCAACGCCCCGATCGGCTTCACCGCCGCTGACATCCGCGTGCTGTGCGATGCGGTGGAGGCGACGGACGCAACAGCCGACGACCTGCACCAAGCCCGCGAAACCGTCCGGGCGTTGCTCGCGGCCGAGAACAAGACAATCCACTGCGCGTTCTGCGGACAGGCGTACCCGGACGGCACGCCCGAGTCGAAGCATGAACGGCTCGCGGCGCACATTCGAGAGTGCTCCCAACACCCATTGAAGCCGCTGATTGAGGCGGCTCGATTCGCATTGACGCATTCACATGGCGCGCTTGGAGAAGACGCCTACGCCGAGATTTCATGGGAGGCCCTTGATCGGCTAGAGAAGGCTGTCACTGTCGGAGGAAACAAATGAGACTCGCCAATTGGCACCGCACCGACCTTGGCCACCCCGACCACGGCGAAGATGTATTGACCTACCGCATGGATCGCGGCCGAATCCTTCTCGGCTGGTGGGACAAAGAGATTGACGGCTGGATCGTCTACGACTCGAATGGGACGCACCGCGATACCCCGGAGTGGTATGCGTTCCTGCCCGCCAAGCCGTTGCATTTCCCGCCGGGAAGCACAGATAAGGAGCCAGCATGAACGTTCAACGATGGGATGGTTCGAGTGTCCAGAAGATGAATCCGACGCTAATGGAGTTCATGGCCGCCGTCAACGATCCGGCCGCCAAGTGCGTCTCGATCCACAACTGCCCACCGATCGGGTCGGTGATCCAGGGCCGCATCGTGGATGAAGAGAACCGCGACCACCTGTACCTCGACGGCAAGGCTCGGTGGGCATGGGCGACGCAGAAGGTGACGACATGACCCATGACCATGACACCCACGACTGCGCCGAAACCCTCGACGGTCGCGTAGAATCCCCCATGCACCACACCAACCCCACGCGCGAATGGAGCCCACTCGCCAAGATCGCACTCGCCGCCCTGTTGTGGATTGCACTGATTACGCTGCTGATCTACGCCGTGACGGGCTGCACCGGCATCTCCAAGACCGTCACGCCCGCCACGGCCGGGGTCAGCCACACCGTCATGGAGTACGCCAATGGCAAGCCGACGAAAAGCATCACCGACTCGGCCACGTCAACCAGCGCCGGGGTCGAAGCGCGCGGCGAAGGGGCGCTCAAAGACTCGACGAACATCGACGCCCCCACTGTCAGACTCGGTTCAGCAGGGGGCGGAGGGCTTGGCTCGACTACTTCGATTGTTGGCGGCTCTTCCGCGACCGCGCTACTTATTGGCGCGGGTGTACTCTGCATCATCGGGGGAGGAACATGTTTATACCTTGGACTTGGACTCAAACCCGCCCTCATCTGTTTCGGCATCGGCGCGGGCCTTGTCGTGAGTGGCGTCTACCCCATCGCACTCCTGTTCGTCGTCGTCGTCGCGGCCGTGGGCGGGATCGTGTACCTCATCTGGCGTGAGCGGAGCAAGGCCCGCACCGAGTCGGCCCTGACCGCCGTGGTCGATGGCGTGGCGGCGCTGCCCGACCATACCGCGTCCGAGGTCAAGGCCGAGATCGGCAAGCAAGCGACCCAGCCGGACCGGATGGTCATTGCCGAGGTGAAGGCGAGGAAGGGAACATGAGCGTACAGCTTGATCCACTGGGTTTCGGCGAGTTGCGAGTCGCTAATGTTCGGCGCTGCCGAGAGTTCGGCCACGGTATCCAAGACTGGTCCGAGTGCGACTGGATGACCGCCGTGGCTGGCGAGGTCGGTGAGGCCGCGAATCTCATCAAGAAACGCAGGCGCGGCGAGGTCGTGCTGGTCGAGGACGTGGCGAAGGAACTGGCCGACGCCGCGATCTACCTGGACCTACTCGCCGAGCGCATGGGGATCGACCTTGGCGCGGCGGTGCGGTCGAAGTTCAATGAAGTCACGCGACGGCGCGGGTTGACGGTTCTGCTTCCAGAGGTTTCCGGCACATGACCTACCCACCCCTCACCGCCGCGGAGATGGCCGAGACGCGCGAGGCGCTGGAGCATGGGACGCTCCCGGCCGACACCGACCCGTACGTGGTCATGCGGCGGCTGGTGGCGACGGTGGATGCGAGGGCGGACGTGGGCGAGGCCGAGGCCGAGGCCCCCGCAAACGGGTGTGCCGGGGTGTAGACGGTCGCGTACACTCCGCCATAGGAGCCGACCATGCCTGATCCGATACAGGACTGCCGCGACAGGTGCATCTCGGATTACCAATCGCTCTACGCCGCCGCGTTCGCGCAGTACAACATCGACTTTGCGGCCTGCAACGGCAATGAGGCGTGCGAGGCGGCTGCGCAGGACGCGCTATTCGCGGCCATTCAGGACGCCTACGAGAAGTTTGTTGCATGCTGGAACGGTTGCGACCCCGGCTAAAACAGGAGTCGCATATGTCAACGCAACCGCACCTTGTCGGGACCGAGGCCGAACCCAAGCACCTGAAACTCCCGATCTGGGCGATGGTGCTGGTGCTTGGTGGCGGTGCTGGCGTCGGCAGCTTCGGCGGCGCGGCCCTGTTCAACTGGCGACTATCGGCCGTCGAGAAGGCCGTCTCGGCAACGCCCAACGACATTGCCGCCGCGATGGCCCAGGCGATGAGCGCCGAAGAGAAGTCGTTGGCAGCCTTGCGGGAGGAGCACCGGATCAAGGCGCAGGAGTTCGAGCGGCGCATGGTCGAGGTCGAACATGGGCAGCAGCAGCTTCAATCCCAACTGTTCACCAAGATCGCCGAAGTCTTGGCGGCCGTCCATGTTTCCGAGAAGGAGCAGGCCAAGGTTGCGGCTGACGTGGCGTACATCCGAGGCAAGATGAAGGAGCCCTAGCCGTGAGCGTCCTATCCGAAGTCATCCAGCCGCTCTGCACCCTTGCCGGGGTGGTCGTCACCGGCTACGTGGCGATCAAGCTCGCCACGGTCGGCCGCGCCGTCGATGCCGTCAAGATACACACCAACAGCATTGTCGCGGCCACGGTGAAGGCCGGGACGAAAGCGGCACGCGCCGAGGGCCGCGCCGCTGGTATCGAGGCCGAACGGGTCGCCACCCGAAAGAGGGCAGGGCAAAAGTCCCACATGCGGCGGTGAAGAATCATTCACCGCGCCGACGCGGGTACGATTGGGCAGGAGCCACCCATGCCCGGACGCACACCGGTTGACCGAGAACTGCGGGACATCCGACTCGCCATCGGTATCATCGTCGCCCAGCTTGAACACAACCACCGGCTGCTGCACACCATCGCGGCAAAGATCGACGTGCCGGACCTGACGGAGCTTCACGCGGAAACAGCCAGTCTCAAGGCTCGCGCAGACACACTCGCCGCCGCGTTGGCGGCGCAGAACAAGTAACCCCATTTCAGGAGACGCATCATGGCAAACCCCAACCTCGCATCGGATATCGCAGCGATCCGCGCCACAAAGGGCGTGGTCGAGTCGGCGACGGTGTTCATCAACGGCACGGCCGCGCGCATCCGCGCCGCGATCGACGAGGCGCTCGCCAATGGCGCGACGGCCGACGAGCTTGTGCCGCTGTCAACGGCGGTGGACGAGATGGAAGCCAAGGCCGCCGAGTTGTCCTCAGCAATTGCTGCGAACCCGTAGGCTGTGGCGAATCACTGATTCTCTCTTCCTCCGGCGAGTTCCCGTAAATGGGGGCTTGCCACTTCACAACCGGAGACGCACATGGTCATCAGCATCCGCACCGTGTTCTACGTTCTGGCGCTGATCTGCTTCATCCTCGCCGCCATCGGCTACGGCAAGCTCGGCGAGGGAACGGTCCACTTCGAGGCGGTCCCGGCCGGGCTGGCGTGCCTGACGGCCGGGTGGCTGTTCGGGACGCCACGGCCATGAAAGCCAAAGTCTGGAAGGGTGCCGGGAAACATCCGTGGCGCTGGCACATCAAGGCCAGCAACGGCGAAATCTTGTCCGGTGGTGAGGGCTACGCGACCCGCGCCGACTGTGTTCGCGGGATGCGATTGGCCACCAGTCTGCGCGCGTGGGTGGCGGCTAGGCTGGTCAAGTGACTTGCAGTGTGGGCGGTGGGTGGGTATACTGACCCGCTAGACCCGATCACCCAAGCCCAAGGAAGTTGCCGCCGCCGGGAGTTCGCTCCGTTCTCTTGATCGGGTCCGGAGCGCCCGGCGGACGGCACGAATGGAGACCCGATCATGTGCAACTTCTTCCCCGCCCTCGTCCTCCGCAACGGCGACATCAAGTGGCACGAGGCCACCGACTCACACTCGGACCTTGTGGTGCATTTCGGCTTGCCAGACGATACCGAGTGCCGCCACTTCGCAAAGATCGAGTTCGTCCCGGCGACAAAGGACAACCACCCGGACTACGCGAACGTCAATGGGTACACGCTCAAAGTGGACGAGCCCACAACTCCGGCGTGGTTCGAGGAAGTCCGCAACCGAGTCGAGACGCAATGCCGAACCATCATCAAGTCGATGATAACGGACGGCCACGTTCCGCTCATGCTCGGCGGTTGCCGAATCCTTGTTGGTACTGGCGTTATTGACTATGTGAAGGCGGGCCGCGTCGTCTCCGTGTCCGACAGCGGCAGCGTCGGCTCCGTGTCCGGCAGCGGCCGCGTCGGCTACGTGTCCGGCAGCGGCCGCGTCGTCTCCGTGTCCGGCAGCGGCAGCGTCGGCTCCGTGTACGACAGCGGCAGCGTCGGCTCCGTGTCCGGCAGCGGCCGCGTCGTCTCCGTGTCCGGCAGCGGCCGCGTCGGCTACGTGTCCGGCAGCGGCCGCGTCGTCTCCGTGTCCGACAGCGGCCGCGTCGTCTCCGTGTCCGACAGCGGCCGCGTCGTCTCCGTGTCCGACAGCGGCAGCGTCGGCTCCGTGTCCGGCAGCGGCCGCGTCGTCTCCGTGTACGGCAGCGGCAGCGTCGGCTCCGTGTCCGACAGCGGCAGCGTCGGCTACGATAAGAACGCGAAGAACAACCCGGCCAACGCTGGAAAGGTCTCGTGATCCTCGACTTCACCAACGTAGATTTGGCCCCACCCCAAACCCCACGCGCCGGTTTCGGCCTAGTCCGAGGCGTGCATTGGTCCCGCATCGGCACCGAACTCGGTCCCGACCCGAAACTCGCCGCCGCGTACGCCCGCACCATCCCGGCCACGTACAACACCCCGCTCGTGGTCGAGTGCGGCCCGGCCGAGTCGTACCTGTACGGTACCGCCTACGACGGCACGACCCGCATCCGCACACTCCCGTACCTGCGCGCGATGGCCGACACCATCGACGCGATGCGGCAGGTCAACGCGAACCTGACCATCAGCATATTCCACACGGTCCAATGCACCGAGAACGCCGCGCGGTTCCCGCACGAGGCCAAGTGGGGCGACGCTCTGCGCGAGGCGGACGACGCGATCCGGCGCAACATTCCCACCGACTTTGGCGTTCACAATCTCTACATCAGCAAGGGCGGCGAGCCCGCCATCGAGTCGATCGTCGCGCTGTCGGCCGAGATGGCGCGTGGCCGTGGCACGCGCACGTACGGGATACTGTGCCCCTACTGGATCGACACCGACCCGCGCGTGAGCGTGGGGGCGACGGCGCGGGGTAGAATGTTGCAGGCGATGAAGAACCAGCGGATGACGGCGATATCGTGGAGCGACCAGCCAGCAATGCTGGCGGCGCTGACGCCGGTGGATCGAACATACGCAGGAGTGTGAACATGAAGTGGCAAGACTACAACCGTCAGGGTCGCCCCGCACCATCAGTGGACGCGGGGTGTCTTTGACGCATCAAGCCTGCTGGTGGAGATTCGGTTCGGCGAGGGAGGCGACGACTCTAAATCTTTCGTCTCAGACCTTGCTTCGATGTACGTTCGGTACGCAGCCATGCGAGGATTGAAAACAGACCTTCTAGACGCCGAAAAAGGATCGGTCACTATCGAGGTGTCCGGGGCTGGTGTTTGGCGAGCCTTTGAGGGAGAGGCTGGGAAGCATGTGGTTCAGCGATGCCCGCCAAACGAACGCGGCGGTCGGAGGCACACGTCGATGGTATCGGTAGCCGTACTTCCAATCTTCGCCCCCAAAACGGTCGCCATCCGAGAGTCGGACATCGAAGTGTCGTACGCGGCGTCTGGAGGCCCCGGGGGACAAGGCGTAAACACTACGAATAGTGCGGTCAGAATGCGGCACAAGCCTACCGGGCTTTGGGTTCGCGTCACAACCAGCCGATCTCAGCAAATGAACAAGGCTACCGCCAAGCGACTGCTTGCCGGTCGAATCCAAGAGCGGGAGTACGCAGCGCAGAACGCGCAATATGCCGAGAAGCGAAAGGCCATGCTTGGCGATACGGGACGTGGAGGATCACGTCGGACCTACAACTTTTTCAAGGGGTTTGTGTCTGACCACGTTCGCGGGACACAGACCTACGATCTCAAGGGCGTGATGAAGGGACGACTCGAACTTTTAGGAGCCTGACATGTCCTACCCCGCCATCCGCCCCGCCGACGTGCCGATTGACAGCGCCGGTAACGTGGACATCCCCGCGTTCGTGGCGATGGTGTCTGGAAACCCTGCTCTGGCCGAGCCAAGCGATATCGCAACTCTTGTGAACGCATGGAGCGAGTTCCTGAACCGGCCCGTGACCCCACCGCCGACGCCAAGCGCGGGATGGAGTGACCTGAGCGCGCCAGCCGGTGCCGTCGCCATTGCCGTGCCGTCCGGCGGCAACCTCCAGCAAGCCTTCCAGGGCGTCCGCAACAACTCGTCAGACCAACTCCGCCTTGCCGATGGCGGGGTATGGAACGGCCAAGACCTGTCCGGCATCGTCAAGACCGGCAAGGTTGGCGCGCCCATCGTGATCGGCGGCAGCGGCAACGGGCCGATCCCGAAGATCGTGCCGACCTCCAACCCAGGATTCGGGCGTGGGAGCCGCACCGGGTCACAAGGCAACCTGACGTTCTGCCACACCGAGCTTGCCGCGTCGGCGCAGGCGAATGGACACGGCGCAGAGTATCAGGGGGGGCCGGACTATCCCGACCCGGCGTGTTCCAAGAATGTCCGGTTCGAGGGCGTCCACGCGCACAACTTCGCGCAGGGGTTCGCGCTCCAAGGCATCGACAGCCTGACGCTGTTCCGATGCAGCCTCTACGACAATGACGACATGGGCGCGGGCCTCCCGCCCGGCGTCGATGCGTTCGTGGCGCTGAGCAACCGGGTCAAGCTAGAGGATTGTGTCGTGGATCGGGGCGGGGCACTAGCGCCCGGACCCTACAGCCAAGGATTTTATTTTCAGTTCGACAACGGCCCGGCGAACGACGCTATCTCCTGTCTGTTCAGTCGCGCCGGATCGCACGGCATCCACGGACGTTCGCCGTGCAATGTGACCGGCTGTGTGCTGTGGAACAACTCGCAGAACCAGCTTGGGTACTACGACGGGTGGAACGGCTCCAATGGTCAGCCGCCCGGCGTGTCCGGCCGCTGGGCCGACAACGTGTTCCTCGAGGGCAAGAACATCGACGCCGCGAACGTGCGGGGCACGGGCGTGCTCATCACCAACACTAGCCAGAGCAACCCGCCGGTGTTCGAGGGCAATATCTTTGCCAACCGCGCCGAGGGCGTCGGCCCGGCGATCAACTTCGACCCGTACTCGGGGACGAGCGTGCGCGGGTGCATCGTGCGGGGGAACATCGTTTACAACTGGCCTACGTGCCTGTACGTGGGCGCGCCGAGCGGGGGCGGGACGTGCGGAGGAGTGGTGGCAAGTGGAAACACATTCGTTGACACCCAGGGCGGAACGCTGGTTGAGCTATTCAACCAGTCCGCCGCCACATTCTCCGGCAACCGATACTTCTCAACCCGATCAGACTGCTTTGTTGTTGCTGGGGTTCGCCATGATTTTCAGTGGTGGAAGGCGAACGTCGAGCCGACCGCGACGTGGGGAAACCCGGCATTCCCAGACCCGACCCGCTCCATGCTCAAGTTCGCCCAGTCCAAGGGCTTCGCCACCGCCGACGCCCTGATGGTGCGGGTGCGGACGATGAGCAAGCCGACATGGGACGACACGCTCCGGCCCAAGGCGATGCTCAACTACTTCCGGGCGGGGTTTTCTCTTCCCGCACTACCCTGACCCCACGACCGCCCGGCGCGTTGCCGGGCGGAACACTCGGGCCGGTACTTGAAGAGACGCTTGGACCGGCCTTTCCCTACTCTCCCCACGAGGCCCGTCCGCATCGTCGCGGGCGGGTCTTTTCGTTGCGCGGGTGGGTAGAATGGGGGCATGGCATTCACCGCCCTTGACCTCGGCACCAATACCGGCGCGAAGCCGTGGACCGCCGGGATGACGTGCAACGCCACGAACGTCGGCGTCTCAGCGGTCGGCACACTCACCGCCAAGGCATACACATCCTCCGGCGCAACCGCTCGACCACAATGGCTCGGCTCGACGTACGCGGCGTACCTCGAATCGGGCGACGGGTTCACCGGCCAACTCATCAAACCGCACGTTGAGACGGACATCGACAACGGCACGCCGGACGGCATCCTCGAAAACCTCGGCGGCATCTACGAGCAGCGGTACACGATCCAGTTCGGCAAGTCGTCTACGTTCGTGCAGAACACCACGCCCGCCGACGCGACGGGGAGCAACAACCTCGGCTTCATCGGCTGGGGCACAGGCGAGTTCGGCGTACGGTGCTTCATCCGCAACGCGACCGACCGCGCCGGGGTGTGCTTTGCCGGGATCGGCACCGGGGCCGTGCTGCGGTGCAACGACAGCCCGTCGAACGCAGCGATCTGCCCGCCGACGATCGGCCTTGACCAATGGTTTACACTGACGTTCCGGCTGTACAACGAGACGGCCGCGAACGGCGGCGGATCGTTTATGTACATTAACGATGTGCCCGTGGCGTGCATCCCCAAGGATCGGTTCGGCTTCGGCGACGGGTTCGTGTGGGGGAATGAACTGACGTTTCCGTACAACGGGGCGGGGCAGGAGTGGGTGTGCCCGGCCGGGATCGTCATGCGGATCGCCCGCATCGAGACGACCTCCATAGGCTTTGACAAGACGGTGCAGTTCGCGGCGGCGACTCCCACCACGCACGAGTGGCACAAGTATTGGAACATGCGGCACGGGGTCGCGGCGGCAGCGGCCGGCGCGTTCTCGGGCGCGTCCTGCATCCTGTCGAACACGACGAACCTGGTGTACGACGAGCCGACATCGGGCGGAGCGGGAACGAACTACCTCCCGATCGGCTCCGTCAAGACCACATCGCACAGCGGCGAGACGGTAACGAGCGTCGAGAAGATATGGGTGCCGACCAGTGCCAAGGACATCTATCCATACGGGAGCGATGGGTGGATGCACGTCGTATTCCAGCACCTCCGCGCCGATACGGCCGACCTTGCCCGCATCCAGATATTCGCCAACGACGGCACAACGTCGTACGTGGACGTGACCGCGACGGGCGGCGGTGCGTGGGTCGATGCCGTGAGCGGCGCAACAACCGGAGCGGGAACGTGCGTCACGGCCCACCAGTACCACGCGGTTGTTTCGATTCACCGTGGCGGAGCGAAAGTGCTGACCATCCGCGACCTGACGCCGACGACGTTCTCGGCTACGACAGTCAAGTCCATCTCGCTCGGCTCGATTGCGTCGTTCACCGAGTCCACTCCGGTCGGAATCTGGAAAGTCACGCTCACCGAGACGAACGGAACGATCGCACGTCTCGGCCCGGTCGCGCGATGCTCCACCCTGACATGGCTGCTCGTCGATTCGTACGAGTCGGGAACACTGACGTGGAGCGTTGGCGTTGCCGGTTTGGACCACATCGCCTTTCCGCTCGGGCCCAACGCGGACGGCACGGGCACGTCATTCGCGGTCGGGGACATCCAGGGGTTGCCTGGGGGCTACAGCCCCGGCGCTTATCTCGGCTGTCGCGGGATGTTCGCCCTGCCGATGGGGATTCAGGGCAACTCCATCGAGGACTTCAACACCAACTGCACGGCCGGGCTCGCGGCGATCCGAGGATGCCGGTTCCTTGGGTTTGACCTGACAAAGAACAGCATGTCGGGCGTGACCTCGGGCAACCTTGCCGCGAAAGTCGCTACCACAGTGGCGGCCGCGCAGGCGGTCTATGCGGCCGTTCTCGCGGGCGGCAACCGGGCTGAGTTCGCCGAGGCTGTGCCGGTCAAGACGGGCGGCGCGCCCGGCGGTTGGAACGACTCACAGCGGCAGTTCGCCACCGACTTCAACCGAGACTTTTCGACGTGGCTTCTCGCCCGATCGGGAACGACGCTGTACAAGACCGTGACCGGCTCGGGCATCACGGCGGATAACTACTGGGTGAACAGCGCCGTGGACGACACCCATCTCGGATCAACCGCGACGTTCAGCGCGACGGTTCTGGGCGATCCGGGGTATGTGAAGAACATGGGCGTTACGGCAAACCAGGTTGCCGGCCGCAACTCCGGCGGCGGCTCTACCAGTGTCCACATCACCGCCCGCGCCCGCGCGTACATCCAGCGGTTGCGCCGGGCCGCCGAGGCCGGGGCACCGATCCAATGAGACTCTTCCTCGGCCTCATGCTCCACGCCGCCGTCCTCTGCGCCGCCGTTGGCGTGGCGCTTGACCTCTGGCCCCGCTCGCCGTGGTACGCGATGGCTTGCGGGCTCGGCATCGCGGCGGTAGCATTGACGGGACTGGTGAGAGACAAGCATGGAAAAGACAGCAAGGGTGACGTTCGGTGAAGATACGATTGTTGTCGAGTTGAACGGCCAAACAATCAGAATCAACCGAGATGATGATCCGTGGAGCGCCGCCGAGGAAGTCTTGAAGGCAACCGGATATTCAATCGAACCCAAGGATGGATGAGGGGCCACGGACGGCCTTTTCTCTGAGCATCCATGCCCAAGCACACCAAGACATGCCTCCACTGCGGCAAGCGGTTCGGCTCCGCACGCGACGACGCCGTGACCTGCTCGCCCGCGTGCCGGGATGTCTACCACCGCGAGCGGTGCCGGGACGTGCGCCGGGCGGCGCGGGCAAAGGTGCGGGCCGAACTCGCCGCCGTGTGCGCCGGGTGCGGGGTGGGCTTCAAGCCGTCCCGGCGCGGGGTGATGTTCTGCCACAGCAAGTGCCGGGAACTCGCCGATTCCCGCACCACCGAAACCCGTCCGACGTTTGTTCTCTACTGCGCGGAGTGCGGGATGCCGTTCGACACCCACAACGCCGCGCAGGGGTGCTGCTCGAATCGGTGCGCCAAGCTTGCCCACGGGCGGCGGAAGCGACGGGCACCGCGCCACCGGGTTCGGTGCGAGGGGTGCCCGGCGACGTTCCTGCCCGCGACGATCTACCAGAAGTTTTGTTCCCCGGCATGCCGGACAAAGGCGGACGAAACCGGACAAAGCCGGACACCACCGGCGCGGGTCCGCTCAGCCCACAACCTGATCGAATACGCCCCATTCAACGACCCGCCCAGGCTGGCGGCGTGGCTGACGGCACTGCCGGATGCCCAGTTCCGCGAGGCGTGGTATCTGGCGGTGGTGACGATGATCGTCGAAACAAAGCACGATACCCGGATTGGCGTGGAGGGGTCGCGTGCGGGGTTGATACGGCGGAATGCGGACCTGGACTTGCAGGGGTTGGCGCAGGTATTGCGCGTGGTGCGGGAACGGCTATCCACCGGCGCTGGGGACAGCACTCAGACGACACAACCGTCTTTCCAGCCGGAGCGTACCGCCGCCCATTCACCGTCAAGGCCGCCGGGGCTTCCTCTCCATCTCCTCGCTGGGTAGCGCAGATGCAACCGCACGTAGGTAGCACCGTCTCCATTCGCTCCACCATGGGTGTTCCACACCACACCGTCCGGGGCGTGCCAACTACCCCTAGTAATCCCCTAGCCTCGTGGACGGTCGCGGACGGGCATTGGAGACACGCTGCGGCCCTGGCGTTCTGGACCGCTTCCGGGGCCACATCACCGCCCGCAACGGCCGTGGCGTACCGCCCAGCCCCACGGATGGCGGTCCAGAGGCGGGAGGCCCAAGGGGTGGGGGTGGGATCGGTCACAGCGTCGTTTCCACCAGCACCCCCGACCCGCCCCCGCAGCCCGCGCACCCGCCCGGTGCCCGTACCTCCCCCTGCGGCATGATCGGCCCCGAGCCGTCCCACTCGGGCGGGCCGACCGGCGTACCCAAGGGCAGGCACCCGCCGCCCGAGGCAAGGTCGCCGCAATACTGCTCCCGGCACCCCCCGCAGCACTCCGCCCCGTTCGGCCCGCCGATATGGGCACGGGTGGTCGTCGTCTCGATCCGCTGGTCGTACGTGCAGAGGTTGTTCGGCGTGCCGTCGGCGCTGTAGACCTCATGGTCCTCCTCCTCATGAATCCACTGGAATCCGCCGCAGGTCCATTGCCAACGGTCGCGGTGGCGGCCGTAGATCGGTTGCCCGAAGTTCTGCCCCTGGAAGTCGTACACCCATCCGCTGTCGTAGGTCAACGCGATCGCCCCCGTCACCGGGTGCGCCGGGATCGGCCACACGCCCAAGCACTGCGGAGACGACGGCACCCAGCCGGTATCGCCATCCACCGGCCCGCCGTGGCAGTCCGACGCGATCGACCGGGTTTCCATCGCGTAGCACCCGACGCACCCGCCCGACACGTCGCATACCGGGCAGTTGATCGCGGGAACCGCCCCGGCGGATCGCTCATGGAACTCCCGCCGGCCGCAGTAGGCGATGCCAGCCGTGCAGGAGAACGGGTGCCCGCCGATCGGGGCGTAGACGTTCGTTTCGATCACGTCCCGCGACTGGGTGAAGCTCATTGGCTTGCCCCAGCAGCAGATCATGCATGGCGGATCGCCGGGGTTCGCCGGGGGCGGGAATACCAGCGTGGCGCACACCGACTCGCACGCGCACGGGCACGGGCCGGGCTCGCCCGTGGGGTTGCATACCGGATCATTGCACCCCTGGGGGTTGGCGTTGCAGTCCACCGCCGAGCCGGGGATGACGACGGCTCCGATCGGAAGGAACGCCAGGGGCCGAACGTCATTGGTCCGCTTGTAACACCACCGATCCGCGCCTGGCACGCCGGTCGTGACGAGAATGGTGTCGTGGTCAAGGCACTCGGCCGAGCCGTCGATGATCCAGATATCCGGGTGCTCTGGCCAGCACCCCTCCTGGTCGCACGGGCACCAGCGGCGATAGGGCGGGCCGCTGCCGCCGCAGCACGCGGCGATGCACTCGGCCGTATCGAGCATGAGACGGCCCAGCGCCGAGATGGCGAGCTTCCCGGCGGTGATGAGCAGGCGGGACATCGGTTACATGTTGAACGTCTGGCCGCCGGAGAAGTACATATTTGGCGTGCCGACGTAGCGGGTGACGTTCGTAGCTGTGATGACCGCGCCGGTGCGGCTGGTAATGGTCCCGCCCGCCGCCATCGTGAGGCCGGACGCGGCGAGCTGATCGGACGTGCCGTTCAAGTTCGTGATGGTCAGGTCTGCCGGGGCCTCGGTGATATCAAGGAAGCCGCCGAAGTAGTTGAGCGTGGTGATGTTCCCGCCGCGCCACTTGACCCGTCCGCCGAACAAGTTAATCGTCGTCGCCACCGGCAGCGTGGCGCTGGTGTCCTCGCGCGAGAACTCCACGTCGCACTTGTCGGCGAAGTGGCCGGTTGTGATGCCGCGGCCAGTCCGCAGCGTTCCGCCCTTGCAAATGAGCAGGGTGTTGACGGTGGCCTTGTACGCCTGGATGCACGTCCCGCCGATGACGGCAAGGTTCGTGCAGATCACGTCCGTCGTGATCGACAGCATACCACGGGCACACCCGGCCGTCGTAACCGTCCCGCCCGACTGCACGTACGTTGCGCCCGCCCCGACCTGTTCCAGTGTCGTGATGAGCGTGTTGCCCCCGCCCGGCTTGATGTACAGCGCCCCGCCGCCCGCGTTGTTGCGGACGATGCCTGGGGAAACGTCAACGTCAACAATGAGCGGACCGGCCGCGCCGCCGCCGATCGTGCCGGTGAACCGCGACTCCAATAGGAGTTGCGCGAGGCCGTTGGCTAGGCCGGACTGGTCCATGCCGCCCGTGACTTGCTGGCTGCCTTCGGAGAACACCACCACATTGTCCGTGGTGAGAGCGCCGGTAAGGTCGGTCGTGGACTTGCTGATATATTGCGTGGCCATGCGAGGCTCCTAAACAATGACGACAGTGCCGGTAATGGTGGGAAAGGTTGCAGTCTGATCGACGACGGCCACGGTGGACAGCGACAGCAGCGACCCGCCAGCAGCCTTGAGCTTGATCGTGCCGGATGGAAACTGGATAGACCCGGTGACGACCTGCGCCGCCCCGTCCGTGGTCAGCAGGTTCGCCGGAAGGTCCGCCGACGTGATCGTGTGGTAGCCAGCGCCGCGGTGGTAGAGGTTACGTGCCACGAGGGAATGCCTCCCCATGAATGGTGATGACGCAATAGGCGGTCGCCGCGGCCGTGTCGGTGACGCACACGCGGAACCACTTGTACGCCGTGACGTTGATCTCATCGGTGATACCGGCCGCCGCCAACGTGACGGAGGTAGCCAGCGCGTACCAGTGCTTGCCGTCGTTGGACACCTGCGCGGTGAGGATGCACGATCCGGGAAACGCCCCGCCAATCGGCTCGGCCTGGAACGACACCGCGTCGATGCCCTCGATGCTGATCGCGGGCGTGGCGACGGGTGCGCCAAGGTCGATCGGTTCATGCTCGATGTGGACAGTGATCATGGCGGGCAACTCCCCTGGTCCGGCGACTCGATGAAGTCCCACTGATACATCCCGCCGATGCGCCACCCGCCGATGGTGCGGCCAACCAAGTCCCACGGGCGAATCTTCAACGGAGCCCGCCACCGCCAGATCGTCGGGACGATGCCGGACAGCCGCACCGGCTGGTCATGGCCGGGAATGTTCACGTCGGCGGTGTACGACACGGCGGTAGCGAACGCGGGCACGTTCGCGGGCGTGCCCTGGTAGCTCACGACGACGGCCGAGATGTGTTCGGAGGCGGCCATTAGAACGCCCCCGGTAGGTTGGTCCACCCGATATCGCGCCGCTCCAACTCGCACACCGCGTCGTACTTCGGCGGGATCGCCACCGGCCCCGGCGCATTGGTCTGGTCGAAGTAGGGAATGACGTGGTGGAACGGCGGGCGCGTCCAGATCGCCCCGGCGTACGGCGCGGCCCCGTTGAAATACTGAAGGTCGAGCGGGTAGGAGATGGCTGTGTTGGGGTTGCGCACGAGGTGCGACGACAGCCAGCCGCGATCGTAAATCCACGAGTAGTTCGTGTAGAACTTCCCGCCGCCCTTGGGGATGATGTCCGACGCCTCGAAGAGGTAGACCTTTCCGCCGATCAAGTGGAGGGAGTTGTTTTCAAGCCCAACGGCGAACACCGCCTGGTCGTAGTCGGCCTGTTCGAGGTCGATTCTGCGGCTGTACCGCACCATCTTCGCACCGACCGTCTTTTCCTTTGGCTCGTAGTTGTACGACAGAAGCTGCGCACCATCTCCCAAAGCCACCGCGCTCGTAACCGGCGTGGCGTACACGAACGGCATCGGAACCGTCTGGAACGACACTTGCCACTGCGGCTCGTCGTAGTTCGGGCCGGAGAAGTTGGTGAACCGGCCGTCCGTGGAGTACATTCCCTGGACGACAAACACGTTGCCTGGCCCTGGCGACACGTCGTAACGGTCGAGCTTCATCCCCTCCCACGACGAGTTGATCGTCGGCAGAGATTCGATACCGCTCGGTCCGCCGATGATGCTGCTGGGGTTGGTCAGGATCAGCGTGCGCGAGTAGTCCCACACCTTGTACACGCGCGTGCCGACCATCGAGCCGGTCCAATCCACGCTCACCGCCTGCGTGCTGTCGATGAACTCGCACCAACTCATCGTGGTAGCCCCGGTGCGTGGAGTTCAAGGGCGGGCGCGATGGACTCTAGAGAGAACGCGATGCGGTTGAGTTGGTCCTCCGAGAACTGGCGCTGGTTACGTAGTGCCTCTTCGTTGGCGTCCTTGATGGCCTTGTAGATTTCCTGCGAGCCTTGCTTGAATGCCTCCGCAATGGCGATTTCCAGAATCTTGGCCTGGCCCCTTGCCTCCTCTTGTTTTCGCAGGATGTCGCGCGTGCGAGTCTGCCCGGCCTCGAACTCTTTGATATCCTCTTCGATCTTCTTTGTGATCCTGTCGGACTCGGCCTTGGCGACGGCGATGTTGCGGTCTAGTTCCCCATTGGTGGGATCGACCTTGAGTGAGTCGCGGTACTCCTGTGTCTGACGGGCGATCTGCTGGTTGGTCCGCAGGTTCGCGGCCTCGCGGCGCTGAGCATCGTCGATCTCGGCAAGGCGGCGGTGCATCGCGCCACCGTCCTCGCGGCCCGTCAGTTTCGCCCCATCCGCCTTGACCTTCTCTCGAATGTCGTCGTACTTCTTTTCGAGTTGGGCGAGCGCCGCCTGTTCCTTCCCCATCCCCATCAATGAGACAGAGAAGTCTGTGTCCTCCGCGATCTTGTTGATGCTTTTGAGAATCTCCCCGACCTCTTTGGCGCGACGGATCGGCTCATTGAACGCCGCGCCGATTCCGAAGATGGCGGCCCCCGTCAGGGTCGCGGCGCGAAGCACGGTTGCAAACGCTCCCTCTAGCGCCCGCAGCCCAGCGAGGGCAACCCGCGAACGCTTGCCGATGGCAGACAAATCCCCAAATGCTCCCCCACCACCCTCGTCCCCAATCGCCGCATCGACGGAGTTTCCAAATACGTCCCTCTTTGTCTTTGGTCCGAGAATCTTGGCGTTCATCTCCCCCTGGATGCGGTTTGCGGACGAGCGTGCGATGTTCTCCGCCGCCTTCATATCCCGCTGAAAACCCGCGACGTTCGCGTTCAGGTCGAACGACGCCGCGCCTACCGATGCCCCGGTTGGCCCTTGCTCGGCTATGGGTTACACTCCTGATATGGAACGGAACAGAGAAGTTGAAAACGCTGTGGGTATTGGCATTCTCAAGGCCGGGCTGGTCCTATTGGGAATCGTGGTGTTCATCGTCGTGATGGCGTGGTTCTCCAGTCAGTTCCGCTAGGCGTTACGATGTCCCGTACGTCACCGCGCCCGTACCCACAACCTCCACGTCGATCTCAACCGGCACGCCCACGCCGCACCGGATCGTGATGGACTCATAGAACGTGTCGGCGATGGTCACGACCTGTCCGCCCGAGAGCAGCGTGAGCTTCATCGCACCGACCGCCGCACCGCCCTGGTTCCAGAGCGGAACGCCGCCGATCATGTTCGTTGCGCCGCTTGCCCCGAACGCCGATGTCGTACCGGCGGGGACAAGTTGGCCTCCGCCGATGAACGAATACACCGACGTGGACAGCGACCCGACCTGAATCGTCTGCGCCAACTGGGCTTGCATACCCGTGCCGGTGATGGAGTCGTCTGTTGCCTCGTCGCCGTACCGGAACACAAACGAGTTGAGCGTATTCGTCGGAACGTCCGGTGCTACCAGCAGCGTCGATGAATCAGCCACGCAGTTGTACGTCCCGCTCCACGTCAGGTAGTCAGGCCGGTACGCGCGGAACACCGGGGCCGAAGCCGTCGCGGTGTTCATGTCGGTGATGTCGTGGACATTGGACGATCGAATGGTCAACTCAAAGGCGTTGACGTGCGCCGTGTACGGAGCGGTCGTTCCGCCGGACGCGGAGACGAACCCGACGTTTCCGAGCCGGGGCGTTGACGCCCACCGGGACCGGATTGACACGCGCGAGCGGTACAGTCCCGGCAACGTGGCGCGGTTCGTGCCGCCCAGTCCCGTTACGTCGTGGTCGTCCGTAACGTGCGTGAAGTTCGCCTGGTGCGGGCTGATTTTGGTAAGCAGGGTCGCGTAGTGGTTCGCCGATCCCCATGACGTTACCGCCGCCTCCGCGCCGATCAGGTGATAGCCCATTGCATACCTCCGCCGCGCTAGACCGCGGCGCGTGACACGTACAACCGGAACGTCTGAACCCAGTGGAACGACTCATCATCAGACTCGTCGCGGCACTCCTGGAACTCGCAGATATCGCACGTCCATTGCGTCGAGCCGGACAAGGAGAACTGGTAACGATCCAGCCCGTACGTCGGGGCCGTTCCGTGCGTCTGCCGGTCCCAGTCGCCGTCGATCCGCTCCATGATGGCGGCGCCGCGGATCAGCCCGTCGTCATTGGTCGCGGGCTCGAGCGCGTTGCTCGACGCGCGGGCGACGACGGTGTGTACGTCGAACTCGACCCGGATCGACCGCGTGCGGAACGTGTCGGTATTGGTCGTCCCCACCATCACGACCATCAGGTACGGCATCGGGGCGTTCGCTGGGACGTTGGTGAAGAACACCCCATGCACCAGCAGCGTGCCGGGGTTGGCGAACAGCCCGGTCGGGCCGTTGTCCGCCATCAGCCTCGTCCAGATCGCCGACTGCAGCGCGGGCATCCAGTGGCTCACGCGACACCCCCGGCCTTCGCGTGGCGCAGAAGCTCGCGCACGGCGACACGGGCGAATATCTGCCCGGCCTCGTGCGAGTTGTTGAAGAACGCCGGGCGGAGCCACGGCCGGGCCTTGATGGTTACATCCGTCATCAGGGCGAACCACGCGACAAACTTCTTGGAAACGATCTTGCCCAGCACGCCGCCGCTGCGGGTGTTTCCCTTGCGGGGGGGGTGCCACTTCAAGCCAGGAATCGCCCGCACCGTCTTGACGCGGCGCAGGGCCTTGGCGGCCTGAACCGTCAGCGGCACAGTCAGATACTTGTCGCGGGCGCGCGGTCGTGCCCCGAACTCCAGATATCGGCCGTACTTCACGTCTGTACCGAACGCGGCCCGGAGCCGTCCCACCTGCGCGGCACCGACCCATGCGATCCGCCGGCGGAGGTTGCCGGTCTGCGAGTTGGGCGGCATCCCTGGCTGTGACGCCACGCCCCCGTGGTTTCGACCGATGCTCACCCGCGCCTTCTCGGCGCAGAACTTCGCCACTTCCTCCAGCCCCTTCTCGGCGGCTGGCACAGCGGCTTTGGCCCAGGCATCGCCGGTCCACTTGAACGTCATCGCCATCACACCCCCACTTTCCGCCGGTGGTGGCGCAGCAGCAGGTCAAGCCGCTTCTCAATGTCCTCGGTGGTGGCGCGGTCCTCTTTGGTCCCGCGCGAGCCGTTGTAGATCATCCTCGCCACGTCGATCGCGGCCTGCTGTAAGTCCGCAGGCACAACCGACTGGCTCGCGTACCCGCCCGTGTAGACAACCTCAGTGTATGGATAGGCGGTGCCCAGTTCATCAAGGAATGACGGGCCGGGCCGCACGTCCATCCCGCTTGCATACCACGCCAGCGCCGCGTCATAACTGCCGTAGTTGATGAACGACAGTTGAAGCCCGTTGCTCTCGATGCGGTAGTTCGTGCTGGCGATCGTCGAGCTTGACGCCGAGGCGGTAAACACCTTAACGCTGGTGATCGCCGTCACGGGTGAGTACAACAGGGAGATTGGTTCGCCGAACGTTACGTCGCCGGGGAACTTCTCGGTGTGGGCGCTGGTGTTGAGGAACCCGTCCGGCCATCGGTTGCAGTACCGCTTGATCAAGTCCTCGGCCGCCTGCGCCGCCGCCGTGACGTACGTGGTGTCCGGCGTCGTTCCAGCCGGAAACAACGCGGCCTGCACGAGAGCGGCGGTTGTCAGTTCGAGGGCCAAGGCTTACCCCTTTGTGACGATCTGGTCCCGGAACGATGCCCGCCGATGCTCGGCCAACTTCCCGTCAAGGTCCGATTGCGTTGCCGCCCGCGCGACACCGATGTGGATCAGGTACTGGGCGTCGGCGAGATTGTCCGCGCAAAGCAAATGCCCGCGTGTGAAGGACTGGAACTCGCGGGTAATGACAACCCACTTGCTGCCGTGCTCGTCTGTGTCCACGTCGATGTAGCTCCAAAGTTCCTCGATCTCCTTCTCGCGGTCGTCCCCGACTTCCTTGGCCGCCCGTGCGCCGGAGTAGGTTGGGTAGTTCACGATCGCGTGAATCGAAGCGACCTTCTCGTTGACCCACGCTTGCATGTCCCGAAGCGAGAGCGCCGGAGGCGGCGCGGCAGTCGTGGCCGCGCCGCCCTTGGCGGTGTCCGTGAACATCAGGCCCCAACCGTCAGGGACGCGAAGCCCTGCGCCGATGCCGTGGCGAGGGTCGCACCGGCGGGCTGCTGGCCGTTGCCGAAGAACGAGGCGATGACCGCTGTAACGGCGGTGTTCGACACGCCCGACATCTTGATCCGCAGGTAGCGCTTGGCACCTTGCAGGTCCACCATCCGCCCGGCGTTCGTGGCCGTCGAGGCCATGACGTGCGAGCAGACCGTGGTGAAGTCGGTCGCCGACGCGAACAACGTCGCCGACGCAGAGCAGTGCCGAACACGGAATCGGATGCTGGACGCGCCGCTGTTGTCGCGCAGGAACGTAAAGATACATTGCTGCGCCTTAACGCCTCCGGGCATCGTGTCGATAACAGCAGACGCCTTGTTGGATGCCGCCAGCCGATTGGCGGGCACCAAAACTACCGCCTGCCGAAGATCACTTGAAAGAAGAGCCATTGTGTGTACTCCTTGGATCAGAACTCAGGACTGACAGAACGCCACGACCGGGCCGACCAAGCCACCGGCTCCGCTGGTCGCGGGACCAGTCGGGCCGTAGTTGTGGCAGTTCACGTCGTGCCGAACGACGCCACGGAAATACGTGGAGTAGGACGAGAACCCGAGCGATGCGTCGGTGTCGAGTTCGGCGTCGAGCCGCGAACCGAACCGGCTGCCCCGCTTGAAATCGCCCAGCAGCACGTCGATCGTGCCGTTGGCCGCCGCGTCCGTCACGCTCATCGAGTTATTCTCGATGATCGGGATGCCCAGGTACTTGCTCACCAGCCCGAACCCGGTTACCTCGTCCAGCGTCAGGCCGCCGGTGTTGGTTGAGGTTGCGAGGCGGTCGAAGAGCAGGGCCTTGACGGTGGGCGAGCAGGTAAAGATCATCCCGCGACGGGCGTACTGCGGCACGCGGGCGATGGCTGAAATCAACTGCGCGTGCGTGTGGGCCTGAACGGACGATCCGCCGATGACCACTTGACCGCCATCGGTCGTGGTCGTGCCCATGCGAGAAGTCCATCCGACCATGCCCGCGTAGGTTGCGGAGCCGTCGCCGATGAAGTAGGCGTTGTCCTCCTGCGTGGCAATCGCCAGCGCCAGTTCCTGCATCATCTCGTCAACGAAGTTGATGCCGGAGTCCTGGAGAATCTGATTCGAGCACTGCGTCAGCACGACGAAGGTGTGGGCCGTCAGCGTGATCGAGTTGTACGTTCCGGCCGAGACTGTCGCCGCGACGTTCTCGACAGGGTACGACCCGGAGATGCCGGCCGTCCGCGCGGGAACCCGCACGGTTTCCTGGTTCATCAGCGTCATCTGCGCGATCCGCCGCGCCACGCCGTACTCCAGCACGTTCTTGATGAGGTTCGCGTCGAACCCGATCGGGATGGTTAGGTCGCCGTGGGTCGTATCGGCCGTGCCAACGCCGGTGAGATACCCGGCCTTCTGGCTAAGCCGGTCACTGACCTCGCGGTACTTCTTCTCGACGACGGCCGCACCCGCAAACTCCGCCTTGGCGAGCAGAATCTTGCGCTGCAGCCAGAGTTGCATCTGGTACGTGTCGTCAAAGGTCGGGAAGAACGTCTTTTCTCCCGACGCCTTCATGCAGTCGAACACGCGCTCGCCGGGGCTGCGGACCTTGATCTCGGTCGGTGCGGCCTGGTTGGGGCGGCCCTTCACTTCGAGCG
>Ga0247663_1000055_pt1 | contig 26563 bp, 37 predicted proteins | sample CNK04_metaG_FD_190128 | JGI IMG/M metagenome (GOLD analysis project Ga0247663, IMG submission 190128) | Soil microbial communities from Purdue University Martell Research Forest, Indiana, United States - CNK04 | ecosystem: Environmental > Terrestrial > Soil > Temperate forest > Bulk soil... | reverse complement strand
GCTTTATCTGGAACACTAACCAAGGAGAAAATCATGCAGATTAAACAAGGGCTGGAAAAGGAATACGCAGACTATCAAGCAATCAACAAAGACGACCCCTACAGCAATCGCTGCGTTACCTACGGCGAGGACTGGGCGAATCTGATGGAGGCGGCAATTGCCAGCGGGTCAACAGTCAAGGAGTGCGCCGAGGCCACAAGTCGCGCTGCTGACACGGACGGAATAACCGGCTTCATGTATGGCGCTGCGGTAAGTGGGCTTTCAAAATTTTGGGAGCATGGCGATCAACTGCGGGCATGGCACAACCGCGAATACGTGAAAGACGAATCCAAAGCCGCTGAAATGGACAAATCCGGCGCGACCGTCAATCCGGCAATTCTGACCATCGGATAAGCCGCTTGACTCATGAATCCTGAGTGTTTTATCAACAACTGAAAGGAAGAAAATGAAGAAAATCGTAACCGAAGTGGAAGGCGAAGGACTGGAAAAACTGTTGGGCGAGCGCGTTACCATTTTCTGCGCGAACTACATCTACACCGGGATACTGTCGGGCGTGAATGAAACCTGTGTGCTGCTGACTTCTGCCGCTGTGGTCTACGAAACGGGGCCGTTTGGCGACAAGAAATGGAAAGACGCGCAGGAATTGCCCGAACAATGGTATGTGCAGATTGACGCAATCGAAAGTTTCGGCAAGTTGAAATAACATGAACATCAACACTTGCAGATCGCGTTACCGGCGCGGGAGCGGGAGCAGGAGCGGGAGCAGGAGCGGGAGCGGGAGCGGGAGCGGGAGCGGGAGCTGGAGCGGGAGCGGGAGCGGGAGCGGGAGCAGGAGCGGGAGCAGGAGCGGGAGCTGGAGCGGGAGCGGGAGCTATTGACAATGAATCCTGACTTGTTCAAAATATGGTCGCGCTTAGAAGCGCCTCGGTATGGAAGCCGAGTATGTAGCAAGGAGATACAGGCCGATCTAGCCTGTGCCGTGGTAACCCGAACGCGCCCTCCTTGCCGCCCAAAGGTTTCCAATATCACGGTGCAGCCTACATCGGCCTTTTCTTTGCGCGTGGTCGGTAGAGAAAAAGACCGAGTGCGCGGAGGTCATTCTGCCTTTTTCTTTCCCTTCCTTTGGGCTTTCCGGCTGTTGACCGGTAACTCCCTCTTTGCAAATGCAAGGGGGGTAAGGGGGGTTTGAGGTTTCCTTCGCTTTCTTTTTCGGAGGTTCAGTTGTACCGGCGTTGCTTAACTTGCTTGAAGTTGAAACCGCTGATTCAGTTCTGGCTTGCTCCTGCGAGTGGTCGTGCTGAAATCAGTCCACCGGCATCCCATTGCATAGACTGCCACGAACAAGGAAAAGTTGCTCACGGATACGGGCCGAATTGCAGATGGAAAACGCCGATGGAATTAGACGCTTGGATGCAAACCCTCTGAAATATTGAAAGGTAATGACAGATGAAAATCGATATGTATAACGGTGGCGACATTGAAAATTGCCTAATCTGTGCAGACCAAGGAAAACAGACGCCCGTTGCGGTATGGACTGCCTATGTTCTGAAGATTACGCCAGAGGGCGCATTCGGGGTTACTGCTGGCTCATGCAGGGAACACGACAAGGAATTTATGGCATTGCCTCACTTGGACGCTTTGACAGACAGGAAATTCTGTGTCGGCTTGTGGAAACCCGAATACGGGCAGAAGGGCCACAAATGATATTCAGACTAATCTGCTGGCTTCGCGGCAAGCATAAGTGGCGCAAACTTCGTAAGGGCGAAAGGTCATACATTCCAGCGTCGCAAGTATCGTTCATTGCTGGCGACCATAAGGCATGTGATACATGCGGAATCGTGATGGCTATCAAGCGGAGAAAACGGCCAATAACCACTGACGGAATCAACCTGAAACTTGGCGACATTCTGCCCGGAGAGCCGGTATCTTCATCGCTTCAACCGCCCAATAAATTATCTTCCCCTCCAGCTAAGTCACCTTTGGATGAATTTTGAATAAAGGACAGCATATGCAGCAAGACGAAGATCAATTTGACGACTATCCAGATTTGTCGCAAAACGAGGAAATGTATGAGGCCTACTCCGACTAGCTGTGCAGAAACGAAATGGTCTGGAATGGAGACAGGCTCGTTGAACTGATTGAAAGCTATCACAGATTCGATGAATTTTTAGGGAGCAAACATGCAAAAGTCTGAGAACATAGACGCCTTGTGCGCCTCGCTCGTCAAAGCGCAGTTGAAGATGAAAAACCCGCCCTTGGACAGCGAAAACCCGTTCTTCAAGAACCAATACGCCAGCCTGTGCGGGGTCAGGGATACCGTCACCCCCATCCTTGCCGAACAGGGCTTGGCTGTGACTCAGCTACTCAGCCACGAACCAGACGGCATTGTCTGCGAAACAGTGCTTGTCCACCAGTCAGGGCAATGGCTCTCCAGCGCGTTCTATATGCCCGCCACGAAGAAGGACGCCCAAGGGTATGGCTCTGCCATCACCTACGCCCGCCGCTACGCTCTAATGGCGATCTGCGGGGTTGTGGGGGATGTGGACGACGACGCCAATGCTGCAACGCACAAACCTACCAAGGAAGCGATTACCCCGACAGCGGGTGCATGGGAGGCTTTGACTGAGAAACAGCGGCATCAGCTTACGGATTTGGCGCTGGTGGTCAAAGGACACCTGAAGGACGGGAACATGGAGGTCGCCATAACCGCGATTGACGAAGCCCATTTGGACGCCGATTCCAAGGTCGCCTTATGGAGCAGGTTCGATAGCAAGGAACGGTCTGCAATGACCAAACACCGCGAAGGGAAGAAATAATGGCTTTCGAGCATAAGCCGGGGTCGTTCAGCCTGTTCAGAAACGAACACAAGAAAGCCGGCAATCACCCTGACTACAAGGGCGAAGGAAAGGACTTGGACGGGAAGCCTATCGAGGTCGCGGCATGGACGAAGAAAGGGGCAAAGGGAGATTTCCTTTCATGCACGTTCAAGCCCAAAGCCGCCCGCGCAGATCGGGACGACAAACCACCGCCAGAACCGTGCAAGCACAGCGGCCCGGATTTTGACGACGACGATTCCATGCCATTCTGATGATTACTGACGACGACGTTCAAAAGGCAATCGACTGGCTTCGGGATACGGCATTGAAAGCCGCCAAAGCTCGCGCCGAACGCGCCTACCTTGAGGAATTCAGGAAGGTGCTTAAAGGCCAAATCATGCGCGAGCATAAGGACGAATCCTTGGGAGCACAGGAAGCCATAGCCTACGACGACAAGCGTTACAGAGCGCATCTGGACTGCATCCGCACAGCAATCGAGGCCGACGAACATCTGCGATTCCTGCGGGTGGCTGCTGAAGCGAAAATACAGGCTTGGCAAACTCAGTCAGCGAATGAGCGTGGGAAATTGTGACCTACCGAAACCGTAAACTACTGGACATAGCCCATGACGCCCCATGCTTTCTTCGCATCCAGAATATTTGCTGTTCCGGCGTCAATCCTAGTGTCCCTGCTCATTCTAATAGGCTTCGGCATGGCCGCGGTGCTGGTCATAAGTCTGATGATTGTTTTGCCGTTCCTAGCTGTAACGAATGCCATTCTGTATTCGATTACGGGAGTCAACTTAGCCGAGAAGTACAAGATGAAATCTGGCAACGAGCCTTCGAGCAATACATCCTTTGGATGTGGACAAACGAAAGGATAACGGTCAAATGAAACGCCCCAACCTAAAGCAACTGCGCTCCGACATGGACTTCGTTTGCAAGCACTACAAACTGTCGGCTGAGTCGAAGAAGATGGCGGTTACTGTTGCGATGGAAAGTCCGGTGACGGCAGCAAGGTGCTATCGGGCGATTTGTAATTCGTTCAGGAGCGGGATATGACCAAAGCACAGAAGCGCGTGTTTGAGGCGGCTATGAATTTTTATTACCGCAGACAAACATTGAGAAGGACTGGAACCGGCCGAGCGTTGATTAACTTCAGAAACGCACAGGATTATTTATTTGAAGCCTGTGCAGCCGCCCGCAAGAAAGGTTGATATGACTGAGCCGAATGTGATGGTGCCGATTGCTTGGATGTGGGAATACATCGGTAAAGACCCGCTTGGGGACAATATTAAGCCATGCGCTAGGGCGTTGCATGAAATGAATCCAGAGAGTCCCCCATATCCTAATGCATGGAAGCCGCTTTATCCTTTGTATGCCGCCCCCGCTGTCGAGCAGCAGGCGGTTCTGCCCGCTTGCGCCTATTGCGATCAGGAAATTAAAGTCGGGCAGTATTTCAAATATCTCCCATCTGGAACTAGAGTTGCCCACATGGATTGCAATACGCCCCCCCCGCCATCTTCGCCAGCGGAGGGGACGACATGCCCCACATTGCAACAGTTGCAGATTAAACTTCTGCGCTCGCACGGGCTACACAGTGTTGCAGATGAATATGAATATACTCTGCAAGAACTCTCCGCCGCCAATCGCGCTCTGGTGGAGGCTTACGAACGGTGCGCCAAGTTGCTTGAGCCAACAAATCATCCATTGCTTGCTGCTGCTGCAAAAACAATTCGTGACGCAGCGAAAGGAAATTCGTGACAGTCCGGATAAAGTTAAAGAATGAAGAAGGAGAGAACGGAGATTTTGTTGTTATTGATATAGAGGGCGGAGAGTCTGTATGCCTGTATCCGGGCGCAGAAACAGTAGTCTACGTCCATGATTTTCGATGCGTCGCTGTAAGAAAGAACAAGCGAAAGAGAGACCGCCGCCCTTCTCGGATTGACAGGAGAAAATCAGTATGAAAACCGTTGAGCAGCACGAACAAGAACTAGACAAGATTCGCGGCAAAGCGCGGGCCATGAACGATGCCGAACTTATTAAGCGACTGCTAGAGATTTCTGCTATTTGCGAACATCGTAATGATGCTCCAACTCTGCAAGAGTTTGGAAAAGTGTCAGCAGAAGCCGCCGCCCGCCTCTCATCAATGACTGCGGATGTGAAGATGCCGGAGGAGCCAATCTGCAACGCATGTAGGGGAGAAGGAAAAGTTGCTGTTACTAGCTTTGTTGATAATGCAAGAAAAACTCTCCAGACATGCCATATCTGCAAAGGAGCGGGTAAAGTAAAAATTGATTACGACACTCTCCGCTCCGCACTGACAAGCGCGTTGGCGCAGTTGGAGGCAGCAACAATCGAAAATAAGCGCCTCAATGTGCGTCTAAAGAACTGTGATGAAATGCTTAAAGAAGCCGCCGAATCTCGCGGGGCGGCGAGTGAGGAACAGATTGAGGAAATTGCAATTTCTCATGCCGAGCAATGGTGGCTGAAGCAAAATAATGGGGAGTTTCCAAATCTTAATTTCGCCATTGCGGACGCGGTAGCTGAAGCCCTCTCAATCGCAAGCCGCAAGACTGAACAACGGGCAAACGGTATCCCCGTACCGTGACCAGCATATTACCTCCCTGATATGCTGGTCGCCCACCTTTTTGATATAATGTTCATTGCGTTCGTGGTGGAAATGGTAGACATTCCGAGAATGACCGATGGCGTGCAACGTTATCGGAGGAACCCTAACCGAGCGTGCGGTAGGTTAGGGCAGATGACGCGGACGCACATATTGCAGGTTCGAATCCTGCCGAACGCACCAATTACTTGGGTATTGCGCTAGGCCACGAACTGAGTAGCGCCCGTCCGTTAATCATTGCCGCATCGCCTTCTGTAACGAGGTTCGAAACTCCTGTATCAAGTTTTCGTAACGCGGCGTCAAGGGTTGGGCGGTCATAACAGACGTTTCCAGAGTCTTTGGAACCGGCGGTACTGTTGGGCACGAAACCTGAACGGGCACGACTTTGGGCGACGCGCAGGCTGGCAAGAGCAGCATCACGAGTAGTAACGGCAGTAGCGATTTTGGCAGCATCGGCTTGCTCCTTTTTGGCTTTGTCGGCTTCGGCTTTCATGCCTAGCGCCTTGGTTTCGGAAACGAACGCATCGAACTTCAGTTGCACCTTTTCGGCCCCGTCTGAGCGGCCCTTGAGATAAGCGCCGAGCATTACCGCCATCAAGATTACGCCGATGCCAGCGTATATTTCCAATCGGGTTATCGGGTTCATTTTCTTGCCCTCCAATAACAGTGGCTATCGTCAATCTCTCCTGATAACGTCCATTTGAACCACGGCCAGAATGGGACTGTCGCAGCACCACGCTTTTTATAGATACGCATCCAGTGCAAGAATCTAAATATCACGCTACCGACCCTCCCGCATCAAGATATGCGTCCCTAAGTGCCACCAAGTCGTTCGTATGCTGTCCATATCCCGCGCCCGGTAGTGATGCCCAAATGTGATTGCACTTAGCTACCGCAGCGTCAAACTGTCCAGCCACCACCAACCCGTAAGCATGGCTTTCCTTTATTTGCTGCACCGCAATAGCGTCTTGGGACTCCGGGCCGAAGTCGGGGAGTCCCAATTGGTCACGGTATGGCTTGAAATAACGGTGTAGAAGCTGATAGCGCCCCGCAGCGGTAGAATTGGTAGCACGGTTCAGGATATTCGGGTGCGTGCTGTAATCATCGAATAATAGCGGTTTGGAAGGGGTTGAGCCGACCAGCACGTTATACCCGTCGTCCGAATGGGCAAGCAGGGGTTTCCCAATCTCGCTCACGGCTATCATGTCGAGGAAGGCGGTTACGTTCGGGGTTTCAGTGATCCGGGCCATTATCGCTGCATCTCCTTCAGTTTCTCAGGCTTCTGCAAATCCAGCTTGGCGCGTTCCTTTTCAGGTAGGGTCAGAACGTAGATAACAGCCTTCATCGTATCGCCCTGACTTTTGACTTCGGCGGTTAGTGCTTTAAGTGCGGCGGTATTCTCAGACATGCCGCTCTTAGACTCCGCAGCGTGGCCGTTTATTACATACCACAGTCCGCCAGCAAGCGCGCACATGAGCAAGACAGTAAGCAACATCTGGCTTTGCCCCTTGAATTTAAGCCCCATCCCACCGGGGCCGCTCAGTTCAACTTGTTCTTCTTGGCCGTCCATAATCGCCTTTCTTATTGGTTGTTAGGGAACCTTTGCGGCCACAGCATCTACCGATTGAACAGGCGCAAACTTTGCCTTCACCGCGTTGAGCGATTCGACCTGAGTGTTCAATTGTCCGAGTGCGGCATCCACGGCGGCCAGCATTTCGGTTACTTTGGCTTGGGCTTCAGTAGAGGATTGTTCGGCGGCTTTCTGTGCCTCTAAAGCCTCATCCCTGCCAGCCAATGCATCTATGTGTATTGCTTCGAGTATGGTTTTAAGCGGAAAGCCTTTAGCATCTCCTATAGCAACAGGCTGAACTTTGCCGGGAACAAACTCGCCTTTCCCGTTCTCATCAATGAATCCAGTCTCATAGCCAACATGAGCGCCAGAAATCTTACCATCACGCCAGCGCACCAGAAATTCGTAAGGACGATCTACTTTTTCAAATGCCATTCTTTTCTCCTAATCAGTCACCCAATTTGTCCCATCGTAAAAAACTTTCCCAACTACAGCCCCACCTCCTACGGCCACGGCAAGGAAAGCGGGGAGCAGCAAATCTGTGCAATAGGCGCAAGCACCTTGAACTCCAGCAGGTAAAGTCGCCACAGTATATCCTGCCGTGTTTAATGTCGTTGCTGACTTGACCGCTTGCTTATTGTTTACCCGTATCCCTCAGTCGGCGTTCCAGACCCATCTGGCGTAGTCTTAATGACATAATCAGTCGGCATGTCATTGGATGCGCCGGGAGTTCCAGAACAAACAGCTTCAATCGAGCCTCCCAATGTGAATCCTGAACCATTCGCGCCGTAGTCATATCTGCCGCCAAGCACATCACCGTTCTGCACAATCGTATTCGTGCCAATCGCTGCGCCGCGTGACTTGCCCATCTCCAAGCGTGCGCCTAGAGCATCGGCTGACCATGCGGAGATACCAATGGAGTTTGTGGCGGCTGTGGTGCCTTGGACTTGAAGCTGGTTGGCGTTTCCAATAGTCTTTGAGGATGCGCCATTAACAATAACTTGACCACCCTGCATTATTACGAATAGGTCGGCGTATGTTCCTCCCGTTCCAACGCCGAATGATCTATTGCCCGCATTGGTTGACTGATCCCAAAATCTAAAACATGGATTTCCGTCGTTGCTCCCCTGAAATCCAGAAAATAATGTAGAGGGGACATTATTTGCCCCCGCGGTGCTCGCCATCTGGATATAGTTTGTATTCGTTGCATTTGCATCTGCGATCTTGGCTAAGTCTGGAATACTAAAACCAAGGTCAAATTTGAACACACCAGTAGAGCTTACTTCACTGATTTTGGCAGCAGTCTGAGCGAAATAAATTGATGAATCATTCGTGCTGGTGTTGTATCGAAATGACATTACCTCATTGCCATTCCTTTGAAGTAATCCGGTCTTTACGTTAGTGCCAGAAGCGGTGGTATTAGTGGTCAATGGAACGCTTGCAGAAGTGCAGTAAATAGAGCCAGCAGTGCCAGTGACTTGCAGCAAATCAGTTCCATTATCAGAACCGCCACCAACTACAACTCGATTGCCAATAGGATTTAAAGCTAGATTTACAGAACCGAAACTCTGTAACCATCCATAGGTCGCGGCCTGTCCGAAGCCTATATATTTATTAGACGGATAGTTATTTACAAAAAATCCTGAACCGCTATTGGGGTCTCCGTCTAATCCGAGTATTTGATTAAATGCACCCTGCGTTCCATTTCCAGGCCCAATAGAGAATGTTCGCGTTGTGTTGTTCCAAGTCATGTTGGAATTATCCGACAATAACCCGGCTGTCCCGGCAAACGTAACTCTGCCAGCAGTCAACGAACTGGACGTTAAATTACCAGTCGATACACTCGTCGGAGTAATCGCGCCCAAACTTAATGTAATCGCCGGTGTAGTCGTCGGATTGGCTACACTTCCTGATACTCCGTTTGCGGTTACTACGGAGACTGGCCCCGTCATTGCTGCGACTATTCGAGTGAAAGCAGTCGATAGCCAACGCTTCCAGATAGCGTCAGAAGCGGGGTCTGCGACTAAAGGAGTGTTTGGGACGGGCGGTAGGTTCTGGACTGGCATTACTTTCTTTCGCCAGCCACCAATCCGCTTGCGGTTCCGTATCTAAGCCATTTGGCTAGATTGTCTGCCCTGACTTTATTAGCAGCAGCATTAGCGGCGGCTTTCTCCAGCGAGTCTGCGACCTTCGGAGGGTTGAGCATTTCTACCGCTATTTCAGCAGCAAGAGTTTTGTTTATCTTGCCCTCAAGCCTTCCGATGATGGCGTTTGCAATGGTGACTTCACGGCTAAACATGCCTGTCAGTTTATGGTTTCCTACAGGGCCAGCAGCGTCGGGAGCGGCTTTAGCGCCAGCCCTAGCTAGGTCAGTAAATCTTGCTCCACGGGCCAAGTCATCACGAACAGAATTAACCGCTGCTAGTTGGTTTTCGTCCAAGACCTGAGATAATTCTTGGAATCTTGGAGAGCCAGTAGCGCGTTTTATCGTTCCCGGAGCATCACGCAATGCTCCTGAGTAAACGGTAGCCTTTTGCTTGGCATCTTCCGACAATGCCGGAATAAGTTTCCCCTCAAGATATTGGCCGACCTGCATTTGATTAACGGGCTTGCTCATTTCAGAGAACTTAGCCTGCGCTTCGGTATATCCGGGAATTGCTTTGGTAAGTTGTTCCTTTATTTGGGACAGCCGACCTTTTATAAAGGCATTATCTTTATTGGCAATTGATGCTTTAAGCCCGTCTATGACAGAACCGACTTCCTGCGGATTGGTGCGTAAGTTACCTTCGGCGTCTACTAGACCTTTTTGGACGTTTGTTAGCTCACTTACCAGTTCACGATTACCCGGATTCTTTGTAAGAATATCTCTGACATTTTTAACTATTTCCGTGGTATCTACAGGAGTAGCCCCTTCCCTCGTCGCCGCATAGAGAGGGTCGGTAGCTACCTTGCGGGCAGATTCGGCGCTACTTAATGCTTCAGGCGTCTGTCCAACAGTCCTAATCTGTCCCAAGCGAGCCGCGTTCTGTTCATCAGCGCGAGCAACATAATCTGAAGGTCTGGTTTCTCCTGCGGCTTTGGCAAAAGCGGAGAACTCAGCACTTCCCGCAGGAACAGCGGCTTCTCCAGCAGTAGGACGACTACCGGGAACAATCTGCTTATTCTCTCGCAATAAATCAATAATATCCTTGGCCTTGGTTCCTGCGGCTTCAAGATAAGCCCTGCCTTTGATAGCGGCAGGATTTAGCCAAGGCTCAATGAGTCCGTGGTATCCGGCTTTGGCGGGTATAGTCACTAATGGCGCTATGGCGGGTATAATGCCCCCTAAGGTAGCGCCAGAGGCTATTTGCTGGCCTTTCTCTGCCGCGAAGTTGTCCCCTGTCGTAACGGGGCTTAAAGCGCCTGCCGCAGCTCCTATCCCAATGCCTTGACCTATCTTAGCCATTCGGTCAGCGGCCATAGGGACTTTGCTCAATATCCCGATAGTGGCAGGATTAAGCATATTCCCGCCTAACCGCATCCAGTCGAAACCAGCATTAGGGCCACGTAGTTGTTCAGTGCGGGCGTTAATGTCTTTCAACTGAGGATTTATTTTGTCGCCAGCGCCTACCAAATTCATCCCGAGCTGCATCGCCCCTACTGGTAAATCAGCCATGCCCTGAATAAACCTGCCACCCTTGGAACCCTGAATATCAGGAACCAATCCAAGTCCGGGTTGCTGAGATAACTTCTCAATCAGGAAACGATCTATGGCGTTAGACGGTTCCTTGGTCAGCGCCTTCAATTCTTTCTTAGGAGCGTCCTCTACCAGCTTCGCGCTGGAGGGGTCGAACTCTGAAAGTTTAGCGGTTGCCGGATCGAATGCCATTATTGCTTCCACTTACCCATGCCAAGATAGGTCGCCTTGTTGCCTTGGGCATCGGTGTATGTCTTGCCTACTTCGTATTTTTCAGAAGTTGAAGATTGCCCCTTGCTGCCATGCTTGATGTTGTAAGCGCCCCGCAGCCTATCTTTTGCTTCGCTCGTATAGTTGATTATTGTATCCAGCCGTTTCCGGTATTCCTCTGGAGATTGCGCTGTGTCCAGAGATGCGAGGTTATCCATCAACATCTTTTCTTCAATGTTAGATACCTGACCTAACGCGCCTCCGGTCTTGGAGTTGTTACGCATGTTCTGCAAGGTTCCGAATGCAACCTGAGATTTAAGCGTTCCCAATCCAGACTTGAAGTTAGCCGCGTCCGTTCCGGGCACAGTTAAAAAGCCGCCAGCCAAAGGAACTGCACTCATAAGCCCGGTTGCTTTATCAAGCCCCGGATGCTCTTTAAGCCTGTTCGCTTCAGCAGCGAGTCTATCCATACTGTTCATACTCTCGCCAAGCATGGCGGTATCCTGATTCAATTGCCCCTGAATCTTGGTATCAGCGGGGCCACCCGGAATAGGTTCGAGTCCCGTAGCAGTCTTTCGATAGCCAGCAGGAACAGTCGAACCGGATTGTCTTGCAAGATTAAGGAAATGAGCAGCACCAGTGGTATCTCCACCAGCCAATAACACTTGCGCTACTTTTCCGGGGTCAGGCATACCACCCTGATTAGTCAGCGCAGATAGAGCGCCCCTTTGTTGTTGGGCACGTCTTAATCCTTCCAATTCCTTCTGAATATCCAGATTGGCTTTCTGCGATTGCAGGGGGAATAGAGCATTCTGATTAGCCAATCCCTGATTCTGCAAGCCACCATGTTGCATCTGGAGAGGGAACAAAGCTCCCGCCCTTCCCTCTTGATTGGCCTGAATACCCATCGCCTGACGCCTTGCAGCATCGGCAAGCTCTTGCGCCCGGTATTGTTGGAGTAGAGCGTAACCGTCTAATGGAGTGTCGATAGCCATAATTAACCCCAATCTCCATAACCAAAATCATAATTACCACCGTAATCTGGCGTATCATAATTTTGATATGACTGATTTCCTAGATAGTTACCAGCGTCCCCGCTTGAGATATTGCCCCATCCTGAACTTTGTGTATCACCGTCAGTTCGCTGGATATATCCGTTACCAGAATCATATTGGCCGCTAGGCACATATTGTCCATCGGAATTGAAATAACCAGTGCCATTGGTTCCGGTATAAGGAACGAAATTAGATGAAGTTCCGCTTGGGCTACTGACAGGCGGGCTATATGCTGGCGAAGAACCACCGCCGAAGGATCCTGCGCCTCCTCCGCTTGGCAATCCAGTTCCACCAGTAGGAGCATTACGTTGTGCTAACGCTTGTTGATTCTGATTTTGCGAGCGCGCAGCAAATTCAGCGTAAGACCTTCCAGCAGCACCGGGATTACTTGTGTTGAATCCACCGAACTGCCCGTAGAGACCGGCTAACTGAGGAATGTAGGAAGCAGCTATTCCCTGCGCCCTGTCCTGTAAGGCCACTTGCCCACCGCCGCTTAGAAGATTTCCGGTAGCAGCGTTGCGAGCATTTACTGCTGCCGCCCCTTGGTTCTGGAGGAATTTCAGAGTAGGGTCATTGGACAAAGCGCCATTAGGATTAGTCAGGAGATTTTTCAGCATTTCCTGATACTGACCTCGCTGTGCGCGAACGGGGTCTGCATACCCTGCGGCAACATCGCCATATCCAAGAGACTGGCTTGCTTGCTGTCGGGAGAGGTTGGCTAGTTGGTCATTCCCACCATAAAGGTAGTCTCCGGGTGAGCCGCCGTATCCAAAAGTATAGTCAGCCATGATTATTGATCCTGTGTAAAGAATTGCTCTATTGCTTCAAAACGAACTGCCGTATCGTCTATGTATTTAACATCGTAATTCCTACGCCGAGTCTGCCCCATTCGCCACATAGCCGCTGATTGAACGCTCAAGTCAATCGGTCTGTAGGATGAGTTTGTCAGTGAGTCGTCATCGGAATAACGAATATATCCAGTCCCGGTTACTTTGTCGCCAACAAGCCGAACTGAGTTTACAGTCTTTCGATAGTTATTCCCGTTGTCCCAATTCTGAGTATGCAGAACGAATTGAATTGGTGTCCCATCATCCTTGAATAGCGAAGGCGCAAGAGCGTAGATAATGCCGTTAGTCTCATGCTGAACCAAGTCAACATTAGCGAACTGAGCATATGACACGAAAGCGAAATAACTCTCCGTATATCCTGTCGCGGTAATCGTTCCTGTAGCTGGACTGACAGGCGTATCGTCTATCGGATAGGTGAATGTGTTTGCGTCAGAAATAGTTACTACTTGGTCGCCGTTATATTGAGACTGATTTGCTCCTGCGACAGTTACCGTATCTCCATCGGAGAATCCGTGCGCGGTAATAGTGCAAGTTGCTATGCCACTGGAGCTAGTCAGATTGCTTGCACTAACAGACTGAGCAGTTGCAGCCGTAAGCATCGTCCATTGATACCATTCGCCGTTGTTAAAGTCATAGACGATGGTTATGCCAAGAGTCTTTAGAGTCAAGACGTAGAACTGATGCCCCGCCGTGCTGAGATAAAGAGCGTAGAGCGTCGAAAGGTCGTCGCCGTTAATCAGCCTCTCTATTTCCGGTGTGCTGATTTTCTTCGGAGTCAGTCCATTGAGAACATGAATCTCGCGGCTTCTCTGATTATTGTCCCGCTTGGACATAAACACAATTCCACCATCAAACTCAATTATGCTGTCAGCAGAAGCACATCCGAGTTTCAGGTACGAACTGTCCACGGTAGAAAGTGGCGAGCCGGGAGCGGCGTTACCAGCGTCATAGTAAAACTCCGTGTCCCATGACTTAAACGCGACCAAGTAATTAAGCGACTTGGCTATCGCTACTGCCAAGCTAGGCTCTTTCTCAGGGACGATGTAATTCAACGCGCCCCACGACGTTGAATCAAGGGAGTCGGAGTTATAAATCCTGCCGCTGGAGGACTCCTGAACGAACATATATCCGTCTAGGTAAACCACTCCCCATACGGTTGACTTGGGGTAATCAACATCGGTTATTTGAGTGAATCCACTGGAGGTAAGGCGATAAGCGATGCTTGAGTTCTTGACGAACAAAGCTCCGCCGTTAAGCTCTTGCTTCGCTTGATAGCGAAGCCCACCGGGAGGCGTGCTTATTGAGTATGTGGTCATGCGAACGCTACTGTGTAAGAGCCTATAGATGGGATTACGCCAGCCTGTCCTGTCCATTCCCAATAACTATTTGTGCCATTAGTGAATGTAGTGGCGCTTGCGGAAGTCAGGGTGGTTCCGTTCACGGTTATAGAGGTAAAGAAACTTTGTGCATGGACACCCTGAATTTGAATCCATAGCTTAGATGTAGAAACTTGATTGGCGAGTAATTGGATTGTGCTTCCGCTGTAGGTCGTCGGAGAAATAGACCCTAACGCAAAATTCATCCCAAATATATCACCACCGGATATAGAATCCGCTGTTAAAGTCCATAGCCCCACCGCAAATGAACTGCTGGTAACTGCTGTTAAAACAGTTGAAGTTGTCGGGTCTGTAGAAGCGGCTGAAAGAGTGAAGAATCCAGCCGTGTCAATTGACAGATTGCTAAATGTTGCAACGCCAGCAACGGCAGCAACCGTCAATGTTCCTGATAAGGTGCCTGTGCCGGAAGCCTTCGATATTGTTACGTTCCCGGTATAACCCGTGATGGTTGCGCCATGCGTATCCTGCACAGTAACTACCGCGCTAAATGGCGTGTTTATCGGGCCACCAGCGGGTTGACTGGTGAAAGCCAAGAACGCCTCACATGAGAAAGAATTGCTTTTCTTGCTGATACTCATGCGGCAGTCGCTATGAAAGTGTAGGAACCAATCCGGTCAATAATCAGGTTGCTGAATGTCGCAACACCTGAAGATGCGGCTACCGTGGTCGTTCCTGATAACAGACCGTTATTCGGATTGCTTGGGCCTAGAGTGATGGTCACGTTGCCGCTGTAGTTGGTTAAGACGTTCCCCATTGCGTCGTAAACTTTAACGACAGGGGGTGGCGACATAGCCAAGCCGGGGCCAGTGCTTGAGGGTTGAACCGTGAACAGGCAATAAGAACGGCGCTTGGAAGGGCTGGTATCCAACGTATCGCCACGGATAGCAACGAAGCCGCCTGAGTTACCAGAAGATGCGGATGATAAAGCCGTTGCAGAACCCCAACTAAATAGACCTTGCCCCATGAAACTAGCCGAGCTATGGCCGGGAATAGCTGTATATGCCCCAACCATCGCGGGACGTTTAACAGCGTGTCGTTGAGAATCAATCTCAGCATACCCATTGACTATTTTCTCGTCGCGGTCTGTAGAGGTATCACGCGCTCCAATGGTGTTTACTAGGTCAAGCCGGAATAGGCTCATCCAAGGCGCATCCTCAAAGTGCTACCGGAGTTATCTTCAGCCTTGGAGAAGCCATTTACGTCCGACAGAATCCTTTGGTACTTCGACTCCCATATCGCTACACGCGGGTCGCGCCCGATGATTAACTCAGCTTCAGCCAAACAGCCGAATAGATAGAGGTCAGGATTGTTGGTGAACAAGTTATAGACCGCGCTGGACAGCGGGCCGAGCGTCTTGTAATAAACGCCCGCTATCGAATAGCCAGAGTCCGGGTAGGGGCCAAAGATGAAGTTAGAGCCTTCCCTTGCTATAAACTTTGGCATCCCTGAAGATGTCCGAGCAGGGTACTCGGAGTAAATCCATTCAGCCGAACGCCTTTCCAGCGCATATGAAGGGCTGGTCGTGATATAGCAGAACTTTAGGGCTACATAGTCAGCGGGGAGCGCTGCAACACCAGTCGCGCCGATGGTCAGCGCAAGGGTAGCTTCGTTATCTTTGGTTCTGGCTTCCCGCAGAATCCGCTGTTCCGCGAGCATTACAATATCGGCTATTTGGCTCGATATGTCTCCAGAATTAATATCTAGCCAGCTAGATACCGCGGTCTCCAATTGGCTATAAGTTGTAATAGCCATTAGGAAATCTCAAATTTATTGTGTTTTCTAAAGTTATCTACAGGCTTCAGGTATTGAAGATTTTCAATAACATGAAGTCCGCATACCTTAGAATTTACTAAAGGGATTACATGATCTACATGATATCCATGGGGTCTATTTTTATAGAATTCTGATATTTTTTCTTTGTCTGCCCATGCGGGCATGGCGTTAATTTTTATAGCCCTGCGCGCATTTTCATTAGCCGCTCTACGCTGAGGGAACTTTATTGCATAGGAACGACTGCATCCTCGATATACTTGTTTGCCATTTTCAGATGCCCGGTATCTTTGCAATATAGCGCGCACTTTATCTGGATTTTTATTTCTCCAGTCTCTAGCTTTCTTGTTATATTTTTCTTTATTATTTTTAATCCTCAGAGAAGCTATTTTATATTTTTGTATCTTGGCTTCCGGGGTATTTGAGCGGATAAATAGGCACTCACAACATGTCCCTGAACATGTAAATCTAGTAGATATATGCCCCTGTTTGCACGGCTTTCCAGTAAAATATCTTTTGGCCCCTAGAGATTTAGCTGCTGACCGTTTTTTTGCATACGTGCTTATCGTCATGCCAGTGCTCCTTAACCCACTCGTCTGAAACGTGCAAGGGTTTTGGATGGCCGTGAAAGCACACGATCGCCGTGTCCAATGGTAAACGGCGCGTACAGTGCCGCTTGTACGAATATATACCCTTAAACGAATCTGTTAGCAAGTCAACCTTACGGTGCAGGGCGTCCCAAATGAACGCCTGATCGCCTACATAGGTCTCGTTTGCGATGCGGTTGTAGTGGTGAATATAGGCGTCAGGCTGCTTGGCGAACTTCTCATAGACCTGAGTCGGCACTTTGTTGAACAGCATCACGCTGGAATTGACCATTTCAGGGTTATTGAAGTTGCGGCACATGCCGAAATCGACCGGAATCTGAGTCAATTTGTCGAAATTGCCGCAAATCACGGTGTCAAGGTCGAAGTAAAGATAGGGCGGTTCAATCAAGTCAGGAGCAAATAAGGCCAATTTTGCCCACCACCCTACCCAATTATGGGGAAGCGGTATGCGGTCTGGAGCGTCTTTCAGGTCAGAGAGACAGGCGAATTTATGGGGTATGGTCAGGTTCCTCGCCGCCATAGCCTTGATTTTCTCAGCCCAAGAGCAGTCGTAACCCCCTCCAGAACGCAATACGCAGGCTATAGTGACCATGCAGCCTTCAGGAGTTCATCCCTAGTCCCGTTCTCGTAGATCGGGCGGTCAGGGAGCGTTTTACGGATTACTAGGGTCTTTTTACCGGCGTCAGCTAAGGCCTCCATCACCGCAGCCCCCATGCCGCCAGCAGCATACTGTTCCTCAAAGGTATGCACATATGGAAATTGGCCCAAAAATGCCGTTAATTGAGGCGAAATCGGCTTAATCCGGTAAAGGTCAATGACGTTCCAGCCCTTGTTTTTCAGCCAATGGACTAGGTAGCCGCAAGCAATAGCTGGCGCAGCATCATTGGTTTGCTGCAATGCGACATAGCCGTGGATAACGTCCATTTCCGGGTAGAGTTCAGGGAGTTCCCCGCGCTCCAGTCTTGCAATAAGCATCCCATGAGTGACCAAGGAGGCTTTGGCGACCAGTTTCGCCTGATTGACGGTCGAACAGGTGTAAAGCTGCGCCCCCACCAAAGTCCGGTAGCAGGCGATATCCTCAGTGGCGTAGTGAGTAGGGCCAGAACCGGCATAGGACAGCCCTGCGCCCACGGAAATGACCGTAATGGGGACTTGGTGCATCGCAGCCATTTTCAGTTGCTCGTAGGCCCGCAGGAAGAATGGCGACATGGCGAACACGAACGGGCGTTTGCCAGCCAAAGCCAGCCCGACAGCGACGTTAATCATGTTCTGCTCGCTGATGCCGCAATGCACAAACTGAGCCGGTAACTCTTTACGCCATACGTCCAGACTCGGAGAACCAAAGTCAGCCGACAGGAAAATGATTCGAGGGTCTTTCTTCGCCGCCTCGAACAGAACTTCTATGAAGGCTTCGCGCTGTTGAGTCATGAAATTCGGCTCCAATAATGACTGCTGGCTTTGCCTTCCCAAGCCGGGACGCCCTTACCTTTGACGGTCTGGATAACCTCGCAGTCAAAAGGCTCTAAAGCGTCCCAAGGGATAGACAGGCAATCTTCAGGCTTGCCCATGATAATCGCGTCATTCTTGTTAATGACGATGCGAAGATTTTTCAGCTTGTAGTGGCGAGCGAACATCAGGGCTTCCCAAGTAGCCCCCTCGTATAACTCGCCCTCGCTGATGATGCAGGTAATCGGTGAGGGGTCAGCCATAGCCAGCCCACAGGCGTAGCCAATACCGTTACCGAGTGAGCCGCATCCGCAGAGGATTCCGGGTATCCCCTTGTGCGGGAACATCGTAAGTCTACCTCCGACTTTGCGGAAATTGGATATGTCTTCGTCGGTTAAAATACCGGCTTCGTGCAGCAACGGGTAAACGACCATAGCCGCATGGCCTTCGCTGATTACCAGCCGCTCCTTGATGCCAAGATCGGCAACGAAGTCCACCAATGACATGACTGAGCCGGGATGCCCGTCATCGGCTTGCGTGAGTAAGGCTACGCAGCGTTCTCTGAGAGTTTCAGGTAGCATTTTCGCTTTTCCAAAAAAATCCTATGTGGAATGAAAACTTCCTCATTATTCTAAATTCTAGAGTGAATGTTTTTGAGCCATATTTAGTAGTGGAAGTAGTTAAAGTGAACGGCCACAAGTGGCTGTAGGTAAAATGAGGCTCCGTATCTGCAACGTTTGCCATTACAGCATCCGTTATATCCTTTTGTAAGCATGGGGGCAGCGGGAGGTCTTTCATGCTTTCTCCAGTATTTTTCTTCTCAGTTTAGTCTTGGCTTGTTCCTGAATACGCGATGCCGTTCCGAACCGCTCATCAATCATTTTCAGGTAATTAGGGTTAAGTGAAACTTCTTCCCATGCCTTATCCCTGAAGGCCAACACTTCTGCGGCTGTGCAATGCTTGGTCGGTAGGGGCAGGCAATCCTCAGAATGAAAGCTGTAACCGGAGAATTTATCCGGCAGAGCAGTACCATTAGCAACCGCCTGACGATATAGCGGAGTGCCGGGAAGCGCCATGCAGGGGTAAAAGTTCGTATGTTCCGCATTGAGTTCCTTTGCCAAGTCTAAAGTTGCTTGCATTGACGCCATATCATCATCAGGCAATCCGAAGATAAAGTTAGCCAGCACGTTGATACCGGCGTCCTGAATTTCCTTGCAAACCTGCCTTACGTCCACTTCCTCGAAAGACCCTTTGGAAATCTCGCGCCGTATAATCTGGTTTGAAGACTCAATACCAAGGCATAACCAATTTACTCCAGCGGCCTTGAATAGACCAAGATAATCTTTCCTCACTGTATCCACTCGAGCATAAGCCCATAGGTTAAGCGGGATACATCTATCTATTATTCCTAGTAGCAATGGAACATAATGATTTTTGTTTAGGAAGAACATTTCATCTTGAATACGCACGTTCCTTACGCCCTTGCTATACAGGTATTCGAGTTCTCCCAATATGAAATCATGATCGAAATAACGAATACCGGATGCTTGGGCGGCGTCTAACTGTTCCGGGCTTTCCCGGTTGACCATGTTTATCATGCAGAAATCGCACTTGAACGGGCATCCCAACGAAGTGTAAATCGCAGCAAACGGCGAACGCTTGGATTCGTCAAAATTGCAATGCCACACATGGCAGCGGTAATGGTCTAGTGACGGTATCAAGTCCCAAGCGTAGTCTTTGAAATCCGATTTACCAGACCAGACAATCTTTTTCTGCACCACGCCGGTTTCAGGTTCTTTGAGAATCTGACGTAGCCCGTCCAGTCCATCGCCGGGTAGAACGTAATTGACGTATTCGGACTTCAGTAATTCTTCTGGTAAAGCCGAAGCGTGAGGGCCAATGAAAGCTATGGGAGTGAAGGCGTCAATCAACCTTATGTATTTGGCAAGCCTCTCAGCGCCAGCCATGTTGGTAGTGCCTGAGTTCGGATTCTGCCCGTAGACTACAAAGCAAATCAGTTTCGGCCTATGCCTTGCAATCCGAAGCCATGCGCCGTGGTCGTCCAATCTTTCTGCGCGGGGGTCAAGGATTCCTACCTCGTATTCGGGCCTTAAAGCGCCAGCCAGCAGTAAGCACCAAACGGGCGGCTCTATAGCGGCGTAATCGTCAGCCAACGACTGATAGACCTCGCGGCTAGAGTCTGGACTGACAAACATTACGTCCATAGCGCGTCCTTCAGATGATTGATTTCCGCTGTCAGATCGCGCCCGCAGTTTCCAACAAACCATCCGTCATGATGCGCTGCATTGGCGTTTTTCAATGCCCCACTTACCGACCAGTTGTATTTGTCTGCAACCGGATGTTCTGCAAAACAACCCCCGCAAATACTCCTGCACTCAACCCCCGCATCGTCCATCTTGCGGATAAACGGGTTTCTGTCTTTGCGAGAAATCATAGTGAACGAGAACCAAGAGCTATTCCCATGCTCGCGCTGTGTTATGAATCTCTCGTCGCCACCAAATGCAGTCCTGAATACTTTTGCATTAGCCCGTCGAACCTCCAAGTCTTTATCCAGTTTCTTCAGTTGAACCAAGCCAACAGCACCGGCTATTTCTGTCGGTCTGACATTGAAACCCGGAACGACGAAGTTATAGAAGCCACCGTCCGGTTTAATGCACCTGTCCCAACCATGCTCCCGAAGCATCAGGCATAACTCGTATAGAATATCGTTGTCCGTAACGATCATGCCGCCTTCAGTAGTGTTCAGGTGGTGACTGAAGAACATTGAGTATGTCCCAATGTCTCCGAACGTCCCGCATTGCTTTCCGTTAAGCGTAGCCCCCATGCTCTCGCAGTTGTCTTCAAGAAACCATATACCGTGTTCGTCTGCGAACTCGCGCATTTTGTCCAGTCGTGCGGGGTTTCCAAGTACGCTTACTCCTACTATTAGTTTGGTGTTTACACGCATCGCAGAACCTAACTCACTGACATTCATATTCAGCGTGTCTAGCTCTACGTCAATCACTTTGAGTTTAAGATTCTGGAACGGGCTATAGGTCGTTGACCAGCCGATTGCGGGAACTATCGCTTCGTCGCCATCGCGGATAGGCGCTTTCGGGTGATAACGGAAAGCGGCAGCAGCAACCAAATTAGCCGAAGACCCTGAGTTGACCATGATCGCGTGCTTGGAGCCTACATATTTGGCGAACTCGGCCTCAAAATCTTTGACCTTGCTCCCCATAGTCAAGCGTCCAGAATCAACAACCTCTAAAATGGCCTCGCGTTCCTCTGGCCCCCAAGACTGATTTACTAGCGGATATTTCATCGCGTCAGATGAGCGTGTTTTTTGACACGTTCCCTCCAGTAGTTGAGCAAGTCAATCATGGTCTTTTCAAACGGTATCTCTGGCTTCCATCCGGTATGATTCATGAATTTTGAGCAGTCTGGAACTTGGTTATCGGCGTCTATCGGACGTAACCTTTCTTGGTCTACTTCAACCTCCATTCGGGTTGAAGATAAGGCAAGCAAAGTCGCAAGGATATTGTCAACCTTACAGGTGTAATTCCCGCCGATATTGTAAACCTCTCCGCGTTGCGGATTGACTGTCAGCAGCATGTAATACGCTCTAACGGCGTCCCGAACATCGGCTATCGTTCTCACGGACTCAAGATTCCCAACCTTAATCACTGGCGGTATTTGTCCAGATTCTGCCATCGCTATTTGCTTGGCAAATGTGGACTCCATGAATACATCCCCACGGCGCGGGCCTGTGTGTGTGAACATGCGCGTAGTCATTATGTTCATGCCATAGGCTTCAGCGTAATGCCGAGCTATCAGGTCGGCTCCGACCTTGCTTATTGCATACGGGCTTGCAGGATGGAAAGCGTGGCCTTCGGTGATTGGCGTTATCTTGGTGCGCCCATAGACTTCCGAAGATGAACAAACGTGAATGGTGCAGAAATGTCCTCGAAGCGCCTCAAGTAATCGGACAGTCCCTTGAATATTAGTATCCAGCGTGTCGCAAGGTGAATCGAACGACGTTTTTGGATAGGACTGAGCAGCCAAGTGAAAAACATAATCAGGTCTAGCGAGAGTAATTGCATTTCTCAATGCAACGTCGTCCCGAATATCGCCATAGACAAACTTAATCTTGTTCAGGATATGCTCAAGATTGTCTAATGGCGAGCGCCAGCGAATCAGGCCATAGATTTCCCAATCCGTATTGGCGAGCAGGTAGTCAATCAGGTGACTCCCCACCATGCCAGTCGCGCCGGTAACTAGAACCCTCAAAATATGTCCCAATGCCCAAATTCTTCGATTAACTCAGCGGAGAAACAGTCTATCTTCAGGTCAACGCGCTCGTCGCTTTCATGGCTCAACACATTCTTGGCCGTGTTCCTGACTCCGTTAATGCTATGCGTCAGTTTTAAGAGCTTGTCCTGTTCCGAACCGCCTTGCCGAGCCTTGGATTCGTTCTCCCATATGTAGCGATTCGTCAGCATGATGACCATGATTGCATGAACCTGAGTCGCGTTTAACCTGCGCTCCGACAAAATCAGGTCAATGTCATGCTTGATAAGTGATATTTCATCCTTGTAGGCTTGGCGTTGGTCTGGAATGAATATCTCCTTTAGCTGGCAGATACTCATGCGGTCTATCAGGTCGGCTAGAGTCGGAAGGTACTTCCTCATTTCAGGCTCACCGCTATGTTGATAAGTTCGCTCAATTCCTTCTCCCTTAACTTGTTGAATGTCTCGTAATCACCCTGAACAGTCCGTTCGTGATAGGTCTTATCAATCAGCTTCAAGTGCTTGGTTGATATTTCAGGATGGTAGCGCCCTATACCAGCACCTTTAGCTATCGACCACCAGACGGTATCGACGTACAGATGGCCGAAAGAAGGGTGCGCTATAAAGCCCAATTTACGCACCAGATCGCCGCCAACGAAAAAGGAGGTACATAGCTTCGGCCCGAACCGCCCATCGTCCCCCCATGCGATATTGTGGCTCCCGCAAGCGTCCCCGAGTACTTTGTCCCATCCTTCCGGCTGGCAAACGTAATCGTCGCCTATTTGCGCGTAGTACGGTTCATTGGGATAGGCTTGGAAGGCCCGGTTCAGGATGATTACAACGCTGGCTCTAGGCGCTTGGTGAAAACCCCATCCGGCAGGTAAAGACATGCCTTCGTAGGAGTCGTCGTCGTCGTCAATTAAGACGCAACCGCGTTCAGTAGGTTTGGAGAAGGAAAAGAACCGCTCAAGGCTCTGGCGGCGCTTTCTGGACTGAAGGAATATCACAATCTCGCCATTACGCGAGACCAGAATTTCTCTGGCGTGTGGTTAGCCAATACCTTTTCACGTAGCCTCGTCCCAAACTGTTGAGATTCTTCCGGGTCGTCAAGACGCTCTAAAATCTGTTCAACGTCCTGTATAAATTCCCACTCCAAATAATCTACCCCACTCTCAAACCAATTGCAAGTTGGAGACCCCTTCTGTTCAAGTAAACACCCTCCGGCTAGCCCGACCTCTATTACACGCCCCTTAACGTGGGTCATTTCATGCGAACCTGTCTCGCAGAAATTCGGGGTTATCCGTGAGTCGCAAAGGAAGTCTACGCATTGCTTATAGGTTTCGTCAGCATCGCTGGCGTAGGTGTCACTCCTGTTCCTGCATAGCAGCCCGCAGTTATTAGCCATGTGCTCCAACCAGAACCGGCGCGGGGTCGGATGATGCTTGCCGAATCTAGTAACCCTATGGCTACCGATGTTCCCTGCAAACCCGAACTTCATTTCCCTGTCTTTATGCGGGGTCGGCGGGTTTCTGAACAGTTTGTAATCAATAGGGGTCAATTCGGTAATGTGTCTGTCAGAAAACTCCCAATCTTTTCGTCCGTCGATTGCTACAACGACATTGAAAGAGTCTGCTTGGTCATAGACCTTCAGCAAAGCGCCCCAAGGCGAGTTATTCGCGTCCCCGGCATCCGAACACATCAAAACCGTAGGCGCTATCTCGGATTTCAGTTTAGCGAAGACTTCGGGGGACGGGATGTAACCAGCGCACGCCCCTAGATAAACGATTACTTGCGGCATTGATTCTTTCGCCGCTAGGATAACATCGTTATCCAGCATTTCTTGCGTTTGCGCCTGTTTCCTTCTGTGCGTGAAAACGAACCTGTCTGCCTCATTCCCATTAACAGACTCAAAGGACTGAGCATACTTCGGAACCTCGTTGGTCTCAGTCGTAACGAACAATGCTTTCAAAGACCGCACCTTTGGAAGATATTTCCCCAAAACACTTCTGGACTATGTTTCGCCATGACTTTGGCTCTCAACCTCTCACCAAAGGCTTGAGTTTCATCTGGTAGTCGAATGTATTTATCGACTATTGCTTTTGCCTCATCCATCGTCGTCCATTCAAGGTAATCAACTCCTTTTTCAAACCAATCGGGGGTTGGAGAACCGGCCTGTTCCAGCAACATCGCTCCCGCTAAACCAGTTTCAACCACTCTCCCCTTAACGTGCATCCGGTCATAAGAACCAGTAGCAGGAAAGTTAGGGGTTATGCGGCAGTCAGCCATGTATTTAGCCGCTTGTGGGTAGGTGTCTTTAAAGGATTCGTGGTCTCTCTGCCTGACCTGAAGCCCGAACTGCATCATAGCCGCTACCAAAGGTCTCCTGCCTACTACGCGGCCATCTTTGAGCTTGCTTACACTCCCAACGTTTCCAGCAAAGCCGAAATATACCGACCTGTCAGCGTGCGGGGTTGGAGGATTCGGAAAGCAAGCCGGGTCGATAGGGGTCAAGGCGGTTATTTGAGTGTTGTGCAAAGGCCAGTTTTTATTCCCGTCCAACGCTACCTGCACGTTGAACGAACCAGCCTTATCAAAGATTATCAATTCCTCCCACCACGGTTCATCAGCAGCATCCGAACAGAAATGAACGGTAGGCGCGAAGTCTCGCAGAGATTTGAAACACGCCGGGGAAGGCGAATTGCCCTTACAGGCTCCTACATAAACGATTATGTCCGGGGAGTAGTCTTTAACAGCCGCCAGAACTTCCTCGTCCAGTGCCGCACCCTTAGCCCACTTGTTAAGGTCAGCCCTATGGTCGTAGGTGTAGAGCTTTACTTCATTACCAAGACATGTAAAGGACTCGTAATGCTTGTGCATCTCGTTTGTGCGAGTGACGATGAAAAGACCCTTCATTGGTAGCTCACTTCATTCATGATCGTGCCGCTTTTCCTGCCCCACATCAGAGTTTCCTTTGCAAATTGGTTCTTATCTTTGAATGGCTTTGAAGTGAATGTGGCTATCTGACGAACGCGAGTTAATTCAATCGGGTTGTCGCTAAGAATCTTGTCGAAATACTCAACTACGTTCCATCGAAACCAAGTCCGGTATTCAGTTTCGCCAAAAGTCGGTATTCTCAATTTCTGATAGCGAACAACCTCCTGCAGTTCTTCAAAGTCACAATGCTGAAACTCTTGAACGCAATCAAACAAGTCGTTATAGAACCTGAACCTGTCCTCTGAAATCCGCAAGAAACTGGCTTCTTCCTCGTCCCAATAAATAGGAGCATAACCCTCAATCTCGCGCCCCCTGCCATGACCAGCAAGGATTCTGTCTATCTGCCACTTGAATTCAGCTATCTCTGCTTTGATAGCGCGCTTTTCAGACTTCAGAACGTGACTAATGAAATCTGTATAAGACCGCCCATGCCGTTTAGCCAGATACAGCATGATGAAAAAGCCGACTTTTAGACTGTGAAGAACCATCGTGAGCCATGAGAACAGCACCATCTGCTTCCAGTCTTCCAACGTCATGGCGTCCGTGGTCACGATGATATGCTCGTATTCCTTGGTGTTACCGGATTCATGGATAGCGCCGTGAATCTCATTGAGTTCAATCGGCAGAGTCTTGATGCCGAACTTACGCTGATATTCAACCTCTGACATTTCCGTGTTTGGAAATACCTGACATAGATAAACGAATAGCTGGTTCTTCAAACCCGCCTGTAAAAGAGTCTCGATTCCTTGCTTCCACGTTTCTACAGTCTCACCGGGAAGCCCCAAAATAAGTTCCGTATAGACAGGCACGTTCTTTTCATTGAACTTGGTCTGGAGAGAGCGATACGCTTCCATCTTGATATTCTGCCTCTGGATATTTTTAAGCACTTGTGGCGTGTTGCTTTGAATGGCTAGTGTTATACCCTTCTCCATATCTGCGTCGTGAAGTTTTGAGGCTATTTGAAAGATACGTTCGTCCGAGTTCTTTCCAAAGCACGTTCTAAACTTCTCAGGAAATCCATACTTGACTTTGGTATCAATCAATATCTGTGCAATTTCCTCGTCGCGCTTGTGCATCCCGAAGTTTGAGTCGGCGTTGAATAAATACTTGATCTTGTTCTTCGCGGCCCATTCAATCTCAAGTTTTACCCTGTCCACTCCGTGAAAACGATACTTCCTGCTTAACCCACCTTGTCCCCAATAGCAGAAACTACATGGGAACGGACAGCCCCTATTGGTTTCGATGATGGCTTGCAT
>Ga0247663_1000044_pt1 | contig 28576 bp, 27 predicted proteins | sample CNK04_metaG_FD_190128 | JGI IMG/M metagenome (GOLD analysis project Ga0247663, IMG submission 190128) | Soil microbial communities from Purdue University Martell Research Forest, Indiana, United States - CNK04 | ecosystem: Environmental > Terrestrial > Soil > Temperate forest > Bulk soil... | reverse complement strand
ATCGGCGTCGCGATCTACGCGCCCGACGGCAATGGCAGATTTCCGGCGCTCCTTGCCGCCTCGCCCTATCGCTACGACAACAACACGCTTCCCGCTGGGCCGCAGTTCCTGTGGCGTGAAACCGGGCCGATCGAGCTCTACGTGAAGCACGGCTATGCGTACGTCCACATGGACATCCGCGGTTCGGGCAAATCCGGCGGCCACTTCGAGTTTCTCGGCCCGAACGAGCAGCGCGACCTCTACGACGTGATCGAGTGGATCGCCAAGCAGCCCTGGTCCAACGGCAAGGTCGGCGGCATCGGCCAGTCGTACTTCTGCATGGCTCAGTGGTGGATGGGCGTCATGAAGCCTCCGGCGCTGGCGTGCCTGGGCGCCTACGACGGCTTCAACGATCCTTACCGCGCCACCTGCTACACCGGAGGCATTCCCGGCCAGTTCATTCCCGGCTACTGGTGGAACCAGAACCGGATCATCAACCGCTTTCCGGCGAACGGTGCCGCGCCGCGCGTGCAGGAAACCGACCTCGACGCGATGATCAGCGCGCATCCGACCTACGACGAATTCTGGCGCGCGCGCTGCGCCTGGGAGCGCCTGAACGAGATCGACGTGCCGCTCTACTCGGTAGGCATCTGGGGAAAGGTCGATCTGCATACGCGCGGCAACATCGAGGGCTTCCGCCGCGCCCGCGGGCCACGCAAGCTCCAGATGCGCGGGCCGATCAACGCCTGGGCAGCGAACGCCGAGTTCAACGGCGTCGAGCTCCACGAGAAAGTGCTGCTGCCCTTCTACGAGCGCTTCTTGAAGGGCAAGGAGACCGAGTGGGAAAGTCGCCCGCCGGTCGAGTACTTCGTGCGCGGCGCGAACGTCTTCAGGGCCGCCGACACCTGGCCGCCCGCGGGAGTTAGGTACCAGAGCTTTCACCTTAGCGCGAAGCAGACTGGCAGCCTCACTTCGTTGAACGATGGAATGCTCGCCCCTGAAGGGGCACAGGGGCCGGGGGAAACGAGCTATTCCTATCCCAACCCCGGCTGGGCGAGCGGCGTGGTGGGCTTCGGGCCAACGGGTCCGGCGAGCGGCTTCGACCCGGTGCGCCGCGTGCTCACCTTTACGACCGCGCCGCTCGAGAAGGACCTGGAGATCGCGGGCCCGATCAAGCTCGTGCTCTACGCGTCATCGACGGCGAAGGACACGGACTTCGTGGTCAAGCTCGCCGAGCAGTACCCGCAATCGGCCGAAGACCGCGCGAAAGGCCTCAATCCCCCATCGCAGCTCGTGACCAAGGGCTGGCTGCGCGCCTCGCACCGCGCGCTCGACGCGAAGCACAGCACCGAGATGGAGCCTTATCACACGCACACCGATCCGCAGCCGCTCAAGCCGGGGGAGGTCTATGAGCTCGCGATCAGCATCGAGCCCAACGCGTACCGCTTCAAGCAGGGCAACCGCATCCGCATGGAGCTCGTGAACGGCGACTCGCCGATCACCGATGTCCTGTGGACGCACTACTACCAGCCGAACAAGATCGGCCAGGACACGATCCATCACAGCGCCCGCTACCCCTCGCGGCTCATCCTGCCGGTCATGGAATGAGCGCAGAATAACGGCCATGAAATTCACCCCCTGGGAAAACCCCATGGGCACGGAGGGCTTCGAGTTCATCGAGTACGCCGCGCCCGACCCGGCGGCGATGGCCGGGGTGTTCGAGCGCATGGGCTTTCGCGCGATCGCGCGCCACCGCCACAAGGAGGTCACGCTCTACCGGCAGGGCGAGATCAACTTCATCCTCAACGCCGATCCCGAGTCCTTCGCCCAGCGCTTCGCGCGCCTGCACGGCCCCAGCGTCTGCGCGATCGCCTTCCGCGTGCAGGACGCTGCCAGCGCGTACCGGCGCGCGACCAGCCAAGGGGCGTGGGGCTTCGCCAACCACGCGGGGCCGGGCGAGCTCAACATCCCGGCTATCAAGGGCGTGGGCGACTCGCTCATCTACTTCGTCGACCGCTGGCGCGGCAAGAACGGCGCGAGGGCGGGCGACATCGGCAACATCGGCTTCTACGACGTCGACTTCGAGCCGCTCGAAGGCGCCACGCTCGACCCGACGGGCCACGGGCTGCGCTACATCGACCACCTCACGCACAACGTGCATCGAGGGCGGATGAAGGAGTGGGCCGACTTCTACGAGCGCATCTTCAATTTTCGCGAGATCCGCTACTTCGACATCGAAGGCCAGGTGACCGGAGTCAAGAGCCGCGCCCTTACCAGCCCCTGCGGCAAGATCCGCATCCCGATCAACGAAGAGGGCAACGACAAGTCCGGGCAGATCAGCGAGTACCTGGATACCTACCGCGGCGAGGGCATTCAGCACATCGCCATGGGCGCGCGCGACCTGCTCGTCACGGTCGACGCGCTGCGCGCGAGCGGCGTGAAGCTCCTCGACACGCCGGACACGTACTACGAGCTCATCGACAAGCGCATCCCCGGCCACGGCGAGAACGTCGCCGAGCTCAGGGAACGCAAGATCCTGATCGACGGCAGGCCCGGAGAGCTCCTGCTGCAGATCTTCAGCGAGAACCAGCTCGGGCCGATCTTCTTCGAGTTCATCCAGCGCAAAGGCGACGAAGGCTTCGGCGAAGGCAACTTCAAGGCTTTGTTCGAGTCCATAGAGCTCGACCAGATGCGCAGAGGAGTGCTCAAGACATCATGACCGCCAAACTCCCCGCCCCAGCCGGATGGCAACGTGAGGAAAAACGCGACGCGATTACGCGCGAGCTGGTGTTTCCCGACTTCAACCGCGCCTTCGCCTTCATGACCCAGGTGGCGCTCGCCGCCGAGAAGGCCGACCACCATCCCGAGTGGAGCAACGTCTACAACAAGGTGCGCGTCACGCTCAGCACGCACGACGCCGGCGGCGTGACGCAGAAGGACCTCGACCTCGCGCGCTTCATCGACGCGGCCTACGCGAGGCTAAAGGGGTGAAGCACGGCGCGGCGGCGGGCATGCGCCCGAAGCGCCCGGACTGGACGATCGATCAGGCGTGGGACAAGTACACCGCGGCCGAGCACGCGGTGTGGCGCGCGCTGTTCGAGCGCCAGACGAAGCTCCTTCCGGGCCGCGCCTGCGACGAGTTCGTCGACGGCATGAAGCGGCTGCCGATCGGCCCCGACGCGATCCCGGACTTCAGGCGCCTGTCCGAGGTCCTCGGCAAGCGCACCGGCTGGCAGGTGGTGGCGGTGCCGGGCCTCGTTCCGGACGAGGTGTTTTTCGAGCACCTCGCCAACCGGCGCTTCCCCGCCGGGCAGTTCATCCGCAAGCTCGGCCAGCTCGACTACATCGAGGAGCCCGACGTGTTCCACGATGTGTTCGGCCACGTGCCGATGCTGATGCACCCGGTGATGGCCGACTACATCCAGGCATACGGCAAGGGCGGCCTGCGCGCGCAGAAGCTCGGCGTGCTGGCCAACCTCGCGCGCGTCTACTGGTACACGGTCGAGTTCGGCCTGGTCGAGAGCCGGGAGGGTGTGCGCATCTACGGCTCGGGCATCGCCTCGTCCTACACCGAGAGCGTGTTCGCGCTCGACGATCCTTCGCCCAACCGCATCGGCTTCGAGCTCGCTCGCGTGATGCGCACGCGCTACCGCATCGACGATTTCCAGGAGACCTACTTCGTGATCCGGAGCGTCGACGAGCTGCTCGAGCTCGCGCATATCGATTTCGCGCCGATCTACGCTGCGGTCCGCGGGCAGCCCGAGCTCGAGCCCGGCGAAGTCCTGCCGCGGGACCGCGTGCTCCAGCGCGGCAGCGGCGCCTACCATGCAAGGACGCGCAATGCAGTTCACTGACCGCATCGTCGTCATCACCGGAGCTTCGGGCAACCTCGGCCGCGCCGTCGCCAGGGCGTTTGCCGACCTCGGTGCTCGGCTCGCTCTGCTGGACCTGAAGCGCGGCGACCTCCAGGACAGCGCAAGCCAACTGTTCGTGGACGTGAATCTCATGAATCCGGAGAGCGTGGCCTCGGCGGTGGGGAAAGCGCTCGAGCGCTTCGGCCGCATCGACGTCCTGTGCAACATCGCCGGCGGCTTCCGGATGGGCCCGCCGGTGCACGAAACGAAAGACGCGGACTGGGACTTTTTGCTCGGCCTCAACGCGCGCAGCGTGCTCAACACGGTCCGCGCCGCGGTGCCGGCGATGCTCAAGGGCGGCGGCGGCAGGATCGTCAACATCGGCGCGTTCGCCGCGCAGCGCGGCGCCGCGAACATGGGCGCCTACATCGCCTCGAAAAGCGCGGTGATCCGCCTCACCGAGAGCATGGCCGCGGAGCTGCGCGAGAAGAACGTCAACGTGAATTGCGTTCTGCCGACGATCATCGACACGCCGGAGAACCGCGCGGCCATGCCCGACGCCGATCCGCGCAAGTGGGTCGCGCCGCAGGACCTCGCAGCGGTGATCGTGTTCCTCGCTTCCGACGCGGCGCGAGCCATCCACGGCGCCGCCATTCCGGTTACCGGCCTGAGCTGACGCACCCGGCACGTGCCTTGCTGCCGCAAGGCGTGCGCTCGTCCATCATCGTCGGGCTGATCATCGGTGCGGTGCTCGTCGCGATCGCGGCCTATTTCCTGCCGGAGCGGGAAACGACGATCACGCGGGATGCGAAGGCCGAGGAGATCCGGGAAACGGTGATCGCGGTCAAGCCCCTCGTGAGGGAGCTCAAGGACTTCAAAGAGCTCCAGAAATAAAGGCAGGCGGCGGGCGGAACGGCCCCGTCACGAGGGAAAGCTGCTTCGCCAGGGCGAGCAGCGCCGGCTCGCTCCAGCGCCGGCCGAGGACCTGGACGCCGATGGGCAGGCCCTCTTTAGTGATCGCAAGCGGCAACACCACGGCCGGATGGCCGGTCAGGTTGAACGGGCAGGTAAACGCGGTGGTGGCGAGAAAATAAGGGACCTTGCGCTCGTCGACGTCGACCGGCGTACCGAATGGAACGTGCCCGATCGCGGGCCCGTACGCCACCGGGCAAAGCCACGCGTCGCAACCGGCGAAGAATGCCTCCAGCGCAGTGATCAGCCTGTCTCGCCGGGTGAGCGCGACCATGTAGTCGGCGACGCTCGCCCGCGCGCCCCTCGCTGCGCCGCGCGCCACCGGCAGGTCGCCGAGCGATGCATGCAACTTCTCCACCCGCTCGCGCGCCGCGTCGCCTTGCGTCACCACCCGCTCGGCGATCACGACCTCGCCCCAGGTCTCCCAGGCATCCTCGAAGCTGAACCCCGCAGGACTGCGGTTTTCGACCTCGGCGCCGAGATCGGCCAGCTTCTTCATCAAACCCGTTATGGCTTGCGCGGTCTCGCGTGAAGGGCTCTCGCCTGCAAACTGCGTACACCATGAAAACTTGAGCGAGCAAAGGAAGGGCGCCGGTACATCTTGCAAAGGAGCGGGCGCGGTTTCCCAGTCGCGGTCGTCGGGGCCGGCGATGACCTTGAGGATGGCGGCGAGGTCTTCGACCGAGCGCGCGAGCGGCCCGAGCGTGTTCATGTGGCGCAACGCGTGGGGCGTGCCGGGCAGCTCGGGAATGTGGCCGGTGTTCGGCACGCGGCCTTCGGTGGGCTTCAGGCCGAAGAGCCCGCACCAGTGCGCGGGCACGCGCACGGAAGCCGCGAGGTCGCTGCCGACGTCGAAGGCCGAGAGTCCCGCCGCGACCGCCGCCGCGCCGCCGCCCGTGGAGCCGCCGGGCGTACGCTCGAGGTTCCAGGGGTTGTTGGTGCGGCCGAAGATCGGGTTGTCCGCGCGGCCGTCGGCGGAGAGCGGCGGCACGTTGGTTTTTCCGATGAGCACCGCGCCCGCCGCCTTCAGGCGCGCGACCGCGGTCGCATCCTTCTTCGGCACGTGGCCCGATAGCGGCGGATAGCCGCCCGTGGTGCGCACGCCAGCCGTCTCGAGCGCGTCCTTGATCGTCATCGGCACGCCGTGCAGTGGCCCCCAAAGCTCGCCGCGTGCGAGCGCGGCGTCGGCTTCGCGCGCCCGGGCCCGTGCGCCGGCTTCGTCGAGCGTGCAGATCGCGTTCAGCACCGGGTTGTGCTTTTTGATTCTTTCAAAATAAAGGTCGAGGACATCGGACGCCGAGAAGCGGTGCAAGCGGATCGCGGCGGCGATTTCGGTAGCGCTGGAGAATGGATCGATCATTCGGCTTTGAGCCCCGCGGCCTGGACGATTCCCCGGAAGCGCTCGTGGTCGCGCAGCATGCGCGCGCGGAACTGCTCCGGCGACTCCTTCAGCGGCTCGAGGCCGCTGTCGGCGAGCCGCTTCTGCACGGAGGGATCGTCCTGCATGGCGTGGATCTGGCGCACCAGCGTGGCGACGATGCGCTCCGGCGTGCCTCTGGGCGCGACGATCCCGAACCAGGTGTTGATATCGAATGCCGGCAGCCCGGCTTCGGCCGCGGTCGGAATGTCGGGCGCAGCGCTCAGCCGCTCGTGCTGCGAGACCGCGAGCACGCGCACTGTCCCCGCCGCGATGTGGCTGCGCACGACCCCGAGGCCGACGAAGATCAGTTGCACCTGTCCCGCGAGGAGGTCAGTCAGCGCCGGGCCGGCGCCGCGGTAGTGCACGACGGTGAGATGCACCTTGGCCGACTGTGCGAAGAGCTCGCCGGAAAGGTGCGGAATGGTGCCCGGGCCTGCCGAGCCGTAGTTCAGCTTGCCCGGCTCGCGGCGCGCGAGCTCGATCAGCTCGGCGAGGTTCGCCGCCGGGACGCGGGCGTTGATCGTCACCACGACCGGCGAGCTCGTGAGCGGCGCCACGGGAACGAGGTCGTTCAGCGGATCGAACGGCATGTTCTTCACCAGGAACGGATTGATCGCGACGTTGCCGACCTGGATCTGTCCGAGGGTGTAGCCGTCGGGCGGCGCCTTCGCGATGGCATCCCCCGCGAGCACGCCGCCGGCGCCGCCGCGGTTCTCGACGAACATGCGCTGCCCGTAGGCTTTCTGGAAATAGTCGACCAGCGTGTGCGCCGCCACGTCCATCAGGCCGCCGGGCGCGGTGGCGACGATCAGCCGGATCGGCTTGGATGGATAGTCCTGCGCATTCGCCCAAATCGAAACTGCAGTGAAGAGGAATGCGGCGAAGATCTTCACGCGGCATCCACCAGCACAAAGGCAATCCGGCAGGGTCGGTCGCTGCGGTTGCTCCACGCATGATTGGTCCCGCGCTGGACCAGCACGTCGCCCGCCTCGAGAAGCACCTCGCCTTCGTCGAGCACGGCGTAGATTTCTCCGGACAGCACGATCGCGTAGTCGAGAGTCCTCGTACGGTGCATGCCCGGATGGCGGCGCTTCTCTTTGGGCGCGGCTTCGGCGCCCATGGATGCGAAATGCGCCTCCGGGTCGATGCTTTTCAGGCGCTCGCTGTCGGGCGGATAGTCGATGGCGCGAAACACCGTGCCGCCCGGGTCGGGCTCGATCCGTCGTGCGCGCGTCTCGTTGGGGGTGGCCCAGAGCTCGGTCAGGCGCAGGCCACCGGCCTCTTCGAGCACGAGCGGTTGCGGCTCGTCCTCGATCACGAAAACCGAGCGGCCTTGGGCGTCGTGGCCGGTGACGATGCGCTTCATTCCATGCGCAAAAGCTTCATCGCGTTGCCGAAGTAGATGCGCCGCTTGTCATTTTCCGGCAGGTTGAGCGATTCGATGGAGTTGATTCCTTCGCGGATGAACATCGGTCCGCCTTCCGGATCGAACGGGCAATCGCTCGCGAATACGACGTGGTCGGCGCCGAAAAACGCAATGCCGCAGGCAAGCGGCGCGGCGGCACCGCCGAGGACGGTGTCGCCGTAGAACATCTTGAAGTACTCGATCGGAGGCTTGCCCAGCTGCTTCAATACCTCGGATTCTTCATTATCCGAAGAACGAGAACCCAGCTGGGCCCAGAGCGTTTCGGCCCGTCCAGCGAAGTACGGAATCATGCCGCCGCAGTGGTGCGTGATGATGCGCAGCTTCGGCAGCCGTTGCAGCAGCCCCGAGAACACCATGCGCGCCATGGCGATGCTGGTCTCGAACGGCCAGCCGAGCACCTGCCAGATCTCGTACTTCGACTTCGGCTCGCCGGGATAGTCGGGGCGGTTCGCGGGCCGGGCCGGGTGCATCCAGATCGGCCGGTCGTGGTGGTTTGCCATTCGCTCGAACACCGGGAAGAACTCCGGTTCGTCGAGCGGCCGGCCGGCGACGCTGGTGATGATCTGCACGCCCTTCGCGCCGAGCCGGTCGATGGCGCGGTCCATCTCCTTCAGCGCCTCCGGGATGTTGTTCATCGGCACCGAGGCAACGAAGGCGGGGAACTGGCGCGGCCACTTGAGGCACATCTGCGCCATGCCGTCGTTCGCGACGCGGGCGAACTCCGGGGACTTGTCGGGGCCGCCGAGGAGCTCGGGCGAGGGCAACCCGAGCGTCAGCACCTGCCGCACGTCGGGGAACTTGGTGCGCAGCATCTCCACCCGGTGCTCGATGTCCCAGAGCATGCGCAGGTTCGACATGCGCTTCACCATCCCGGCCTCCTTCGAGTGCTGCTTCACCAGCTCGAGATAGGCCTGCGGCATCACATGGTTGAAAATGTCGATCTTCATGGCGTCCTCAGACTCTCTTCATCTCGCAATCGAGGCGGCGAAGCTCCTCGGCCGGTGGACGCTCATCGCGGAGCGGCACACCATCGGCTGCTCGTGCTGCCCGGGCCTCGGCGACGTCACGATGCAGGAGGTCGAAGGCAGGGTACTCGCCTGGCTGCGGCAGAAGCACCCGCTGTTCGCGACTCGCGACAGCGTAACCGGCCTGCTCAAGGATTGTATTGCGCGCTCGCAGCCGGCCGGACCGGAAGTTTTGCCGCCGCTCTTCAGGGACCTCGACGAGGCGCTCGGGCACCTCGAGGAGGTCCAGCATGGAAACTGAAATCGGGGTCAGACCCCAAAAAGGAAGAATCGGGGTCTGACCCCGATTTCTACGACCACGGCACGCTGCGCTCGGCAGCGTGCATGCGCGAGTTGTCGCGCGTGGAGATGCCCCAGTGGTCGGTGCGTCCCGCAGGCCACTTCCAATCCTCGGGCCCGCCGACGCGGTAATCGTCGCCGACCTGCTCGACCTCGGCGGTGTATTCGACCACCGGACCGAAGGGCGCCACGAAATAGCCGAACACGTTGTTCCCCGGCCCGTGCCGGCCGGGGCCCCAGGTGCAGGCATAGCCTGCCTCGCGCAGCCGGCCGATGCCGTTCATGACCGCGTCGAGGTCGCGCATCTCGAAGGCGATATGGTTGAGCGAGGAAATGTCCGAGTTGACATAGGCGACGGCATGGTGCGTCCGGTTGCAGCGCAGGAACCGCATCATGCGGGTGCGGTCCGAGACGCGGAAGCCGAGCTTCTCCACCGCGAAGCGCTCGCAGGCCTCCCAGTCGCGCGTGTTCAGCACCACATGCGAGAGCTGGATCGGCCGGTTGCCGTCGACGGGCTTCTCTGGCACTTCTGAATTGGTGACGAAGCGGTAGCGCTGGCCTTCAGGTCCTTCGACGATCGCGCCCGCGCCGCCGCCGGGGGCGTCGAATTCCTTGATCTTCTCGCCGGCGATCTTCGAAATTTCAGAAGCGCTGCCCGCAAAAGTGACAGCATCGACCGCCGCTTTTTCCGCCTGGGTGAGGGAGAGCACGTAGGGGTGATCGGCGGTGGCGCGGAAATAGCGGGTCTTTCCGCGGCTGCCCGCGTCGAAGAGTCCCCACACCCGCTCCAGAAATTCCGCCGCCTTGGACAAGTCCGTAACCTCGAGCTCGACCGCGCGCAGTCTCATCATCAGCTCGCCCTCCACGAGGCGAAGCCGCAGCCGACGATGACCGTCGGCACGGGAAGGTAGTCCACCAGCTCGAAGCCGCGGCCGCCCGCGGCGCCGTGCGCGACCAGCCAGTTGCGCACTTCCTCGGAGCCGTTGCCGCGGCGCGGCAGCTCGTCTTCCAGGTAGGAGATCAAGGAGTCCTCCGAGGACGAAAACAGGCGGATCGTCTCGTGATCGAAGTCTTCGTAGATGGCGCCCATCGTGGGCTCGCCGATCGAGTGCGAGAGTCCGCCCGTGCCGAGAACGGCGACCCTGATATTTTCCTTGTAAGTCTGTATTGCAGAGGCTAGGAGGCGGCCCCAGTCGAAGCAGCGCCGCAGCGATGGCATCGGTGGTTCGATGCTGTTGAGGAGCATGGGGACGATTTTCGGCAGCGTCTCGAGGCCCATGCGCCACAGCGGAATGCAGGCGCCGTGGTCGAGCTTCAGGCGGTGCGACACCGAGGGCTCGAAGCCGGCGCGCATCGCCTCCCCGGCGATGTGGAGCGCGAACCCCGGATGGCCCGCGATCTCGCGGTGGGCGAAGCCCTTCATCCAGGGCTCCGGCGGCCCTTCGTTAGCCGCGCCGACTCCGAGGCAGACCGCCGGGTAGTTGTCGAGGAAGAAGTTCGACCAGTGGTCGGGCGAGACCACGATGAGCACGTCAGGCTTCGCGGACTTGAGCCGCCGCCCGAGCTCTTCGAACGCGTTCTTCAGCCTCGATTTCTCGCCGGGCGGCACCGCTTCCCACTCGCGGATCAGGAGCGGGCCGTGGCTCGCGGCGAAGGCGCCGACGAAGCTAGCCATGGCGCAGGCGCCGCATGAATTCGTCGTCCTTCATGCCGGTGGCGAAGAAGTAGTAGCGCAGCAGGTATGCGTTCGTGCGCTGCGCGAGGAACGGCACGTCGTTCTCGGCGAGCGCCCTGCGCACCGGCGCCTCGATGCGGTAGCGATCCAGGACCTTGTCGCGCTCGGCGCGGTATTCCGCCGCCGCGGCCGGCGATTGCAGGTCATAGAAGAGCTTGGACAGCCAGTAGTCGCGCATCCGGTCCAATCATAAATCCAATATCCGCATTAACATACCGCGCAATTTCGACACGGGGATTCCCATGTTCACCCGACGCTGGGCGACATCGCCGCGCCGCCATGAAGTGCTTGTCGAGCGCGACGTGAAGGTCCGCATGCCGGACGGGACGCTCCTCGACGGCAACGTCTACCGGCCGGCGACGCCCGGGCGCTTTCCGGTCCTCCTCGGCGCGCATCCGTACAACAAGGACCTGCAGTCGCCGCCACTGCGCCCGATCGGGTTCACGCCGATGCGCGGCTTCATGGAAAGCGGCGACTCGGCGTTCTTCGCCCGCCGCGGCTACGTGCACGCGGTGTTCAACGTGCGCGGTTCTGGCAAATCGGAAGGTTATTACCAGCTCGGCGGGCCGCTCGAGGTGGAGGACATCAGCCATCTCGTGGCCTGGCTCGCCGAGCAAAGCTGGTCGAGCGGCCGCGTCGGGATGTTCGGCGTGTCGTACTTCGCCCGCATCGCGAAGCTCGTCGCCGCCTCGGCACCGCCGGCGTTGAAGGCCGTCTTCGCGCCGTTCTCGGGCAGCGACGACTACCGGCACCGCTGGTACCACGGCGGCATCCTCGCGGCCGGGTTCCTCGCACATTGGCGGAACAGCGCGCACAACCCGAGGTATCGCAGCTTCTACAAGGAGGCGCACGGCGAGGAGAAGTACCGCCAGGCGATCGCGGCGACGATGCGCGACGAGGAGATCGTGGCGCAGCCGCCGCTGCGCGAAGCGCTGCAGAACCCGGACACCGGAACCAACGCCGTGATCGTCGACGTCCTGCTGCATCCGTTCGACGGACCCTTCTGGCGCGAGCGGAGCGCAAGGGACGATCGCGCCACGATCCCGGCCTACCTCGGCGGCTGCTGGGGCATCTACGGCCTGCATCTCCCCGGCGCGTTCACCGCCTGGGAGCAGTGGAAGGGTCCGAAGAAGATGGTGATCGGCCCGCCGGTCTACCTCGACCGCCCGGTCTACCAGTACCACGAGGAGGCGCTGCGCTGGTTCGACCACTGGCTCAAGGACAACGACACCGGCGTGATGGACGAGCCACCGGTGCGCTGCTTCATGCCGCCGACCGGCGAATGGAAGGCGCTCGAGGACTGGCCGCCGCGCGAGGCGCGCTGGATGAGCTTCTATCTGCACGCCGACGGCACGCTGTCCGAGCACGAGCCATGGCCGGGACAGGGCACGGTGTCATTCAACGAATCGCCCTTCGAGCACGGCGAGGCGCGCTTCCAGACGCCGCCGCTCGTCGAGAACACCGAGATCCTGGGTCCGGCGGTATTGACGCTGCATTTCTCCACCACCGATACCGAGGCGCTCCTGTTCGCGGCGGTGCTCGCGGTCGACGCGGACGGCAAGGAGCGCGAGCTCACGCGCGGCTGGCTGCGCGCCTCGCAGCGGCGCCTGCGCGAGGGATCGCCCGCCTGGGATCCGGTGCTGGCGCACGAGGCGCGCGAGCCGCTCGAGCCGGGGAAGGTGTACGAGGTGTCGATTCCGATCGTCGCGACGGCGCGCCTTTTCCGCGGCGCCGAGCGCATCGCGCTGCGCATCAAGGGCGCCGACGATGAGCCGGCGCAGACCTCGCTCGAGGCGATCGCGCGCAACCACCTGCGCCGGCCGCGCCCGGCGCGAATCACGCTCTACTGCGACGAAACGCGCCCCTCGCGCATCGATCTGCCGGTGACGCGCGGAAACATCATCGGCACCTTCTTCTCAGGGGGCGATGTCACTTCGTTCGGGTTGTCTCGGTAAGCGAAAAAGGGGTCAGAGCAATTTTCCTGTAACAGTTTGGCGGGTGGAATCGTCGTTCCCGCGCAAGCGGGAACCCATGTCATCACAAACCAAAATGGGCCCCCGCCTTCGCGGGGGCGACGTGCGAGCTGTTACAGGAAAATTGCTCTGACCCCTTTTCCCTAGCCGGTAGCGTCGGGAACGAGGCCGGCCTGCTCGATGCCGTGGGCGCACGCCGTCTCGTCCTCTTCGCCGGTGCCGCCGCTCGCGCCGGCGGCGCCGAGGATCTGGCCGGAGGCGTCGCGGATCAGCACGCCGCCGGTCTGCGGCAGGAATTTCCCTTGCGCGGTCGCGGCGAGCGTGATGAAGAAGTTGGGATTGTCCTTGGCGCGCTTGGCGAGCGCGCGGCTGGAGGCGCCCATGGCGACCGCGGCCCACGCCTTGCCCTGCGCGACGTCGAAGCGGAACATGCTCGCGCCGTCCTCGCGCTGCGCGGCTTTCACGTTGCCGCTATCGTCTAGCACTACCACGGCGAGCGGCTTGATGTTCATCGCACGCGCCTTGGCGAGCGCTGCTTCGATGATGCTGTTGGCCTGCTTCAGGGTGAGACTCATCAAAGACCCAGAATCCTTTCGGCGTTCTTGTGGAAGATCTTTTCCATCACCTCGTCGGAGTAGCCGAGCTCCTGCCACTCCTTGAGGATCCGCGAGTACGGCATGCTCGGGTAGTCGCTGCCGAACATGACCTTGTCCTGCAGGCGGCCGCGCATGTCGACCTTGAGGTTGCCGGGGAAGTGCTTCGGCGCCCACCCCGACATCTCCCAGTAGACGTTGCCCTTGTGCAGCGCCACGGCGGTGGTTTCGTCGACCCACGGCCAGCCCGGGTGCGCCATGAGGATCTTCATATGCGGGAAGTCGGCGGCGAGCTGGTCGATGTGGCTCGGATGCGCGTGGTTGATCAGCGCGCCGTGCCCGCCGGGCATGCCGGCGCCCATCCCGGTGGTGCCGACGTCGATCATCACGGCCGCCTTGAGCTCGTTGATGAGCTCGAACAGCGGGTAGTAGCGCCGGTCGCTCACCGCGAAGTGCTGCATGATCGGGTGAAAGTGGAATCCGAGCAGGCCGAGCTCGGTGGCGGCGCGCTTCACCTGCGCCAGCGCGACCTCGCCCTTCGCCGGCTCGACCGCGCCCCAGGCCTGGATGATGCGCCTGGGATGGCGCTTCCACATGGCGTGGACGTACTCGTTGGTCACCGGCGGGGTCTCGATCGTGGTCTCGAGATCGAGCGCGACCAGCACCGCCTCGATGCCGTAGTCGGTGAAGTCCTTGATGACCTCTTCCTCGGTGCGGGCCACCCACTCGCGCTTCCAATACTTCGCGAGCGCCTCGACGTAAGGGCCCTGGCAGCGGATCCATTCCGCGGTGCCCGGATAGCAGTGCAGGTCAATGATGCGCATGTCTTTCAGCCAGCTCGGAGAGCGTCTTCTTCGAGACCTTGCCGAACGCGGACACCGGGAAGTCGTCGCAGACGTAGAGGCGCTCGGGCAGCTTGAATTTGGCGATCTCCTTGTCCTTGAGGAACTCCACCAGCTCGGCGAGCGCCAGCTGCCTGCCGGGTTTCAGGATCAGGCAGGCGCACATCCTCTCGCCGAGGTCCGGGTCGGGTATCGGGACGCAGGCGACATTCTGCACGCACGGATGCGTCAGGATGAGATTTTCGATCTCCTCGGCGCTGATCTTCTCGCCGCCGCGGTTGATGAGATCCTTCTTCCTGCCCTCGACGACGTAGTTCCCGGACGGATGCCGGCGCATCAGGTCGCCCGAGCGGTAGAACCCGTCCGCGGTGAACTGGCGCGCGTTGTACTCCGGCACGCCGAAATAGCCGCGCAGGGTGTACGGGCCGCGGCAGGTCAGCTCGCCCACCTCGCCGTCGGCCACCTCGCGCCCGTCGTCGTCGACGAGCTTCACCTCGTCGTCGGGCGAAATCGGCCGGCCGCAGGTGTCGAGCTTGACTTCCTGCGGGTCGTCGAGCCGGACGAACAAGAGCATTCCCTCCGACATGCCGAAATTTTCCTGCACGAACGCGCTCGGGATCAGCTCGCGGGTGCGCACTCGCACCTCGGGCTGCATGCGCTGGCCGCCGCTCTGGATGAGCCTCAGCGAAGAAAGGTCGAAGCCCGGCAGCGACGGATCGTTGATCATGCGCACGAGCAGGGCGGGCACGACCTTGATGTGCGTCACGCGGTGCTGCTGGATCAGCGTAAAGAGGTCGGCGGGCCGGGTGTTGGGGGAAAGCACGACCTTGCCGCCCTGGAAGAAATAGCCTTGCACCCCGGGACAGGCGAGCGGCAGGTTGTGCGCGATGGGGAGCGCGAGCAGCAGCACCGAGTCGCCCGTGACCGCGCACACCGGCGCGGCGGTCCTGGAGTTGTACGCGTAATCGTTGTGCGTGCGCGGGATGAGCTTGGGGATGCCCGTCGTCCCGCCCGAAAGCTGGAAGATGCACGGATCGGCCGGGTCGATACGGACCTTCCTCAGCTCGTCCGCCGCCAGGCGCGCCTTGCGGTGGATGAGGTCCTGCAGACGCGGCAGCGAAACGCAATGGTTGAGGTGCGGGTTCGCCGCCTGAACCCGCCGGATCATCGGCTCGAAGGCGAAATCGCCCTGGCGCTCCGGATAAAAACACGCCGTCGCGCCCGAGAGCTGCACGAACTGGTTGATTTCGGCGAAGCGATGCGTCGCGAGTGCGGCGATCGGTATGGCGCCGATCTTCTGGAGCGCGAAGTAGAGCAGCACGAACTCGGCGATGTTCGGCAGGGTCGGCACCACGCGGTCGAGCGGATTCAGGCCGAGCTCGAGCAGGTTGAGGGCGAGATTGTCGGTGAGCTCGTCGATTTCCCCGTAGGTGTAGCGACGCTCGCCGTCGATCAGGGCGATTCGATCCTGGAATTTCCGAAACACGACGGAGAATTCCTCCGCGAGCGACTTGTCCTGCCAGTACCCTCTCGCGCGGTAGCGCTGCGCGAATTCCGGCGGGAACGGCACCACGCCCGGCAGCATGTCAGGTCGAAGCCGTGAAGCCGCCGTCGATGACGACGATCTCGCCGGTGACGAAGCGGTTCGACTGGATCAGGCTCATCATCGTTTCGGCGACGTCGTCGGCGGTGACCACGCGCTTCAGCGGGGTCGCCTTGGCGCGCTTCTCCATCAGGTCGGCGTACTTGTCCTTCAGCATGCGCTTCATCCAGTCGCCTTCCATCCAGCCCGGCGCGACCGCGTTGACCCGGATCTCGGGGCCGAGGTTCCAGGCGAGCGTCTTCGTGAGGTTGACGACCGCAGCCTTGCTTGCCGCGTAGGGCAGGGGCTGCGGGCCGGGGCGAAGACCGACGATGCTGGCCGTGTTGATGATGCAGCCCTGGCTTTTTTTCAACAGCGGTACCGCGGCCCGGGTGACCTGAAAGAGGCCCCGCACGTTGACCGCGAACACGCGGTCCCATTCCTCGAGCGAGAGCGTCTCGAGGTCGCGCGGCTTCCACGATGCGGTCGTGCCGGCGTTGTTGACCAGCACGTCGAGCCTTTGAAATTTCTCCCCTACCGCGCGCAACATTGCGCGGACGGCTTTCTCGTCGCTGACATCGCAGCGCACAAGAAGCGTGCGCGCGCCGAGTTTCTCTGCTTCGGCGACCGTTTCGCGCGCCGCGGTTTCGCTCGAGCTGTAGTTGACGGCAACATCGAAGCCCGCGCGCGCCAGCGCGAGCACGGCGCTGCGGCCGATGCCGGTGGCGCCGCCGGTGACGAGCCCGGCTTTTCTGGACGGCAAGGTAAAGCCTGCTTAAGATCGGACGGACATCTTCACCTTGAAATCCTAGCAGATGACCGCCTCGATGAACCGTTATGGAATAGGCCAGCCCGTACGCAGGGTCGAGGACCAGCGCTTCCTCACCGGCCGCTCGCGCTACGTCGACGACATCGAGCTTCCGCACATGCTGCACGGGGCGGTCGTCATGTCGCCGCACGCGCATGCGCGCATCCGCGGCATCAATGTCCAGCCCGCAATCGAATCCCCCGGCGTGGAGCTCGTCTTGACGGGTCAGGATGCAAAGGCAGACGGCCTGGGCGGCATCCCGCCGCTTTTCATGCCCGAGGACATGGGCGGGCCGAAGGGCTACCGCACCTTCAGGCCGCTGCTGGAGCCGGCGAAGGTGCGCTACGTCGGCGACCGCGTCGCCTTCGTCGTCGCCCGTACGCCGGAGGAGGCGCGCATCGCCGCCGAGCGCGTCGAGGTCGACTACGAGCCCCTGCCCGCAGCGGTCAGCGTCGAGGACGCCGCTCGCGAAGGCGCGCCCAAGGTCTGGGACGACAACGCGGCCGGCAACCTCGCGTTCCCGCTCATGATGGGGAACAAGGAGACGACCGAGGCGGCCTTCGCCAAGGCGAGACACACGGTATCGGTTCGGCTCTATAACAACCGCATCAGCGCGAACGCCATGGAGCCTCGCGCGGCGCTGGGCGATTTTTCAAACGAATCTTTTACCCTCTACACCGGCTCGCAAAATCCGCACGGCGCGCGCTCGATCCTGGCTGGCGCCATCTTCAAGATTCCCGAAACGAAGCTGCGCGTGATCTCGCCCGATGTCGGCGGCGGCTTCGGCATGAAGGGCGACACCTATCCCGAGGACGGCCTGGTGCTGTGGGCGTCGCGCAAGCTCGGCCGCCCGGTGAAATGGGTCGCGACGCGAACCGAATCGCTGCTCGGCGACAACCATGGTCGCGACCAGCTCATCAGCGCCGAGATGGCGCTCGACGAGAACGGCAAAATCCTTGCGGTGCGGGCGCAGGCGCTCCACGCGGTCGGCGCGTACGTCACCAACGCGGGCGTGGTCCCGGTGCTCTGCGCGCTGCGCAACATCCCGAACGTCTACGTCGTGCCCGCGATGCTCGTGGCGAGCAAGGCGACCTTTACGCACACTACGCCGCTCGGGCCGTACCGCGGCGCCGGCCGCCCGGAGGCCTCCTACGTGATCGAGCGCCTGATGGACGAAGCCGCGCGCAAGCTCGACCTCGATCCGGTGGAGCTGCGCCGGCGCAACTTCATCCCGCCGAGCGCCATGCCTTACAACACCACCGCGGGCTGGACCGTCGGCGCCGCGGCGGGCTGGACCTACGATTCCGGCGAGTTCGCGAAGCTCACCGACCGCTGCATCGAGATTTCTGACTGGAATGGCTTTTCAGAGCGAAAGCGGCGAAGCGAAGCCCGGGGAAGGCTAAGGGGAAAAGCCCTCATCTATTACCTCGAGGACTCAGGAGTCTTCAACGAGCGCATGGAGCTGCGCTTCGATCCAAGCGGCATGGTCACCATCGTCGCCGGCACGCATTCGCACGGCCAGGGGCACGCCACGACGTACGCGCAGCTCGCCTCGGACTGGCTCGGCGTGCCGTTCGAGAACATCCGCCTGGTCCAGGGCGACACCGACGCGGTCTCGTTCGGCCGCGGTACCTACGCCTCGCGCAGCGCCATGCTCGGCAGCTCGGCCTTGAAGGGTGCCGCCGACGCGATCATCGAGAAGGGCAAGCTGATGGCGGCGCACCTTCTCGAGGCCTCGTCGAAGGACATCGAGTTCCAGGCCGGCAGGTTCGCCGTCGTGGGCACCGACCGCGCCATCCCGATGACCGACGTCGCCAAGGCGTTCTTCCGCCCCGCGGGCCCGACCACGAAATTCGGCACCGGCCTCGACGCGAGCGGCTCGTCCAGCGTGCCGCCGACTTTTCCCAACGGCTGCCACGCCTGCGAAGTGGAAATCGATCCGGAAACGGGCGAGATCTTCGTCGAGCGCTATGCGGTCGTGGACGATGTCGGGCGCGTGATCAATCCGATGATCTGCCACGGCCAGATCGAGGGCGCGCTCGCGCAGGGCATCGGCCAGGCGCTGATGGAGAACGTGGCCTTCGACCGCGAGTCCGGACAGCTGCTTTCGGCAAGCTTCATGGACTACGCGATGCCGCGCGCCTCCGATCTGCCGTCGCACTACGAGCTCGACTTCATCGACGTTCCGGCGAAGACCAATCCGATCGGCGTGAAGGGCGTCGGCGAGGCGGGCTGCGTCGGCGCGCCGCCGGCGGTGATGAACGCCGTCCTCGATGCGCTCAGGCCTCTCGGCGTGCAGCACCTCGACATGCCGGCGACGCCGCACCGGGTGTGGCAGGCCATTCAAGCCGCGAAATGAGCCTCGAGCTCTACCACAGCGTGAACTCGGTCTGCGCGCAGAAGGTGCGCGTGGCGCTGGCGGAAAAGGGTCTCGAGTACAAGAGCCACCTGATGACGCTGCGCGGCGACCAGTTCGACCCGGCGTACATGAAGCTCAACCCGAACGGCGTGGTGCCGACGCTCGTCCATGACGGCCGGACGGTGATCGAGTCCTCGGTGATTCTCTACTACCTAGACGAAGTGTTTTCGAGCCCGGCACTCATGCCGCGCGATCCGCTCGCGCGGGTGCAGGTGCGGATGGTGAACAAGCTGATCGACGAGTATGTGCACAACTCTTGCACCATCCTGACGTTCGCCACCGCGTTCAGGCCGTGGTTCGCGGGCCTGACCGGCGAGCAGATCGACCAGAGGCTTGCCAAGTCACCGCTCAAGAAGCGCACCGAATACAAGCGCGACGTGGTGCTGCACGGCCTGGAATCGAAGTTCGCGAGCGAGGCGCTCGAGCACCATGAGAAGCTCCTCAAGCTGATCGACGCGGCCGGCGGCGGCTGGCTCGCCGGTCCAGAGTTCTCGCTGGCCGACATCGCGGCCGTGCCGTACGTGCTACGTCTGGAGCTCCTGCGCATGGACCGGCTCTGGGACAAGCATTCCGGAGTCGCGGCATGGTACAAACGCGTACTGGCCCGGCCTTCGGTGAAGAAGGAGATCCTCGACCGGATGACGCCCGAGGATCATGCACCGTTCAAGAAGCTGCACGAGCAGCCCGACCCGTGGCCGACGGTGGCGGCAATGATTTCCTGAGGAGGAAGCTGCATGATGAGAAGGTTCCTGGCATTCGCGGTCGTGTCGCCGCTTCTCTGCCTTCTGACTGCGGCGTGGGCGCAGAACTATCCGAACCGCCCGGTGCGCGTGGTGGTGCCGGCGGCGACCGGCGGACCCGACATCGTCGCGCGCGTGGTCGCGGCGCAGCTCCAGGCCCAGCTCGGCCAGCCCTTCGTGGTCGAGAACCGCCCCGGCGCGAACGGCATCCTCGGTGCCGACGTGGTCGCCAAGGCGCCGCCAGACGGCTACACCCTCATGGTGTATTCCTCGGGATTCGTGATCAACCCGTTCGTCCACAAGAGCCTGCCCTACGACACGGAGAAGGACTTCACCCCGGTCACGAATCTCGTGAGCAACGGCGGACTCTTCTTCGCGGTGCACCCTTCGGTGCCGGCGAAGAACCTGCAGGAATTCATCGCGCTCGCGCGCAAGCCCGACTCCAAGTTCGCCTACAGCACGCCGGGAGTGGGCAACACCTGGCACCTCGCGATGGAGGTGTTCAAGAGCCAGACCGGCACGCACATGACGCACATTCCATACAAGGGCGGCGGTCCTGCCGCCGCGGCGCTCGTCGCCGGCGAAGTGCAGGTCATGTTCACGTCGCCGGCGCCGATCATGCCGCACTACAAGAACGGCCGAGTGAAGGTGCTCGCGTACACCGGAGCGAAGCGCCATCCCTCGGCACCGGAGGTGCCGACCACTGCCGAGGCCGGAGTGCCGCAGTACAGGCACGACGGCGGCTGGTTCGCGATGTTCGCGCCCGCCAATACGCCGATGGACATCGTTGAGAAGCTGTATCGCGAAGTGCGCACCGCGATGCAGAACCCCGGCGTGCGCGAGAAGCTCGCCAGCCTCGGGGTGGAGCCGGTGGCCGATACGCCCGCCGAGTTCAAGAAGTTCGTCTCGGCCGAGCTGCGCGCCTACGCCGAGCAGGTGCGCCTCGCCGGAGTGACACCGGAATAGCGCGAGGGAGGTCGCATGCCGCAGGTCGACACCAACGGCATCAAGATCGAGTACCGCTTCGAAGGGAAAGAGGGCGCCCCCTATATCACTTTCGTCACCGGCATCGCCAACGACCTCACCATGTGGGACACGCAGGTCGAAGCGCTCGGCAAGGACTACCGCACGCTGCGCTACGACCTGCGCGGCCACGGCGATACCCTGGCAACCGAGGGCGACTACAGCATGGAGCTCCTGGTGCGCGACCTCGCCGGGCTGCTGATCGAGCTCAACATCGAAAAGACCCATCTCGTCGGCCTTGGCCTGGGTGGCGCAATCGTCCAGGCGTTTGCGATCGAGCACCCGCAGCGCGTCAACACGCTCATGCCGTGCTGCTGCCGTGCGAAGATGGTTCCCGAGTTCGCGGAGATGTGGCACAAGCTGCGCGAGGCAGTCGCGAACGAAGGCGTGGAAGTCATCGTGGAGCCGACCGCGCAGCGCTGGTTCTCCGACGAGTTCAAGGCGGCGAATCCCAAGGTCCTGCAGGACGTGCGCAACATGATCCGCGCCACCACCACGCTCGGCTACCTCGGCGTCACCGCGGCGTTCCTCGGCCTCAACCTCGAGGACAAGCTGCCGCAGATCAAGGCGCCGACGCTCTACCTGTCCGGCGCGGAAGACAAGGTGGGCGGCCCGCCCGCGCTCATGGCCGAGCTCGCGAAGAAAGTGCCCCGCGCGCAGCACCGCTCGGTGCCGAAGGCGGCGCACATTGCCAACATCCAGAACCCGGCGGGCTTCAACAAGGAAGTCGGCGACTTCCTCAAGCGGCAGATCTAGCGCCCATGAAGACGCTCGCCGCGCTGGCAGGGCTACTTGTTTGCGGAGCGTTGTCGGCGCAGCCGTATCCGTCGAAACCGCTGCGCTGGATCGTGCCGACCGGCCCCGGAAGCGCGGTCGACGTCTTCGCCCGGCGCATCGCGCCCAAGCTCTCCGAGTCGCTCGCCCAGCCGGTGATCGTCGAGAACCGGCCCGGGGCAAACAGCATGATCGGGGCGCGCGAAGTGGCGCGTTCGGCTCCCGACGGCTACACCCTGTTCCAGGGCGTGATCAACAACGCGCTCAACGATCTCGTCACGCCCGACGCGTGCTGCATCCTGAACGAGAAGCTCGTCGCCGTGACGCGGCTCATCTCCACGCCGCTGGTGATGGTGGTGCATCCCTCGGTGCCGGCGAATTCGGTCAAGGAGTACGTGGCGCTCGCCAAGTCGAAGCCGAACCAGCTCACTTACGCGTCGGGCGGCACGGGCGCGATCACGCAGATGGTGGGCGAGCTCCTGAAGTCGACCACCGCGATCCAGGTGCGCGAAGTGCCGTACAAGGCGATCGGCGCCGAGCTGCCCGACCTCACCGGCGGTCACGTCAGCACCGCGTTTCTCGCCTCGGTGGTGATCCGCGACCATCTCCGCTCCGGGAAGCTGCGCGGCCTCGCCGTCGCCGGGCCGGAGCGCGTGAGCATCATTCCGGACATCCCGACCATGGCCGAGGCCGGCTTTCCTGCGGTCGAGGGTATCGGCTGGAACGGCATTTTCGTGCCGGCCGGCACGCCGCGAGCGATCGTCGATCGCCTGCAGCATGAGATCGCGCGCGTGCTGCGCACGAAGGAAATGCAGGACGACGCCGTGACCATGGGGTCGCAGACCGGCGGCGAGCGCCCCGAGGAGTTCGCGGCCTACGTGCGCTCCGAGATCCAGAAGTGGGGCAAGGTCATCAAGGACGCCAACATCAAGGTGGACTAGGGGTTTCTATGAAGAGCTTTCTCGCCCTCGTGGGGCTCGTCTTTGCCACTTCTCTGTGGGGCCAGTCGTGGCCGACCAGGCCGGTGCGGGTGATTGTCAACGTCGCACCAGGCGGTGTCGCCGACGTGACCGCGCGAGTGCTCGGCGCGCGCCTCACGGAGACGCTCGGGCAGCCGTTCGTGATCGAGAACCGCGCCGGCGGCGACGGCTACATCGGCTTCGAGGCGGTGGGCCGCGCCGACCCGGACGGCTACAGCATGCTCTATTCGCCCGGCTCGAGCATGATGATCGCGCCGCACATCGTGAACCGCCCGGATCTCGATCCGACCAAGGTCCTCGCGCCGGTCGTTCCCACGGGCCGCGTTTCGCTTTACGTGCTCACGCATCCGAACGTCCCGGTCACGAACTTCAAGGAGTTCCTCGCCTACGCGCGTGCCAACCCGGGCAAGCTCAACTACGGCACGCCGGGCAACGGCACCTCGCCGCACATCGCGACCGAAGTGTTCAATCGCGAGGCGAAGGTGAAGATGAACCACATCCCCTACAAAGGAGCGGGCCCTGCGCTCAAGGACCTCCTTGGGGGTGTGATCGACCTCACGTTCGATCCCGGCGTGGGTATCGCCCAGGCGAAGGCCGGCAAGCTGCGCATGATCGTGGTGGCGGGGCCGACCCGGCACCCGGATTTTCCCGACGTGCCGACGCTGGAGGAGAACGGTATCCGCGGCGTCGACGGCGGTCCGCACTTCGCCTTCTACGCCACCGCGGGCGCGCCGCGCGAGGCGATCGAGCGCCTGAACCGCGAGGTCATTCGCCTGATGCAGGAACCGCAGGTGCGCGAGCGGTTCAAGGCGCTCGCGGTGGAGCTCGCCGATCCGATGACCCCCGCCGAGTTCGCGGTGTACGTGAAGAGCGAGTACGAGCGCTACGCCAAGCTCATCCCCGAGCTCGGGATCAAATGACCGGACAATGATCGGCGCCGAGGCGATCCTCCGGGCGCTCGGCGCCATGGGCGTGGAGCGCATCTTCGCCTCGCCGGGCTCGGACTGGGCGCCGCTGTGGGAAGCGCTTGCGCGGCCGCATGCGCCGGGAGAGTTCCCCGAGTACGTCTCCGTGCGTCACGAGGAGACGGCGGTCGCGATGGCGAGCGGCTACGCCAAGGCGACCGGCAAGCTCCCCGCGGTGGTGCTGCACACGACGGTCGGCACGCTGCACGCGACGATGGCGCTGCGCATCGCAAGACACGAGCGCGTGCCGATGGTGGTGATGGCAGGAGAATCCGCGACCTTCTCCGAATCGGCCTGCTTCAAGATCGGCAGGCAATGGCTGCGCCTCCTGACCGACCTTGGCGGGCCAGCGCGCCTCGCCGAGGCGAGCGTGAAATGGAGCCTCGGCCTCAATTCCAGCCTGCTCCTCGCGCAGACGGTCCAGCGCGCCTGCCAGCTCGCGGTGGACGCACCACGCGGGCCGGTGTTCCTTTCGGTGCCGATCGAATACCTGATGGAGACGATTTCACAGCCACTGCCGCCGGCATCGGCGCTGCCGTCGCCGCCCGCGGCGGATCCGTCGGCGCTCGACGCGCTCGCGAGGCAACTCAGCGAGTCGAAGCGCCCGCTGATCATCACCGAGGAAGCCGGGCGCGACCCGGCGACGGTGAGCGCGCTGGTCGCACTCGCCGAGGCGCTCGGCGCGCCGGTGGCCGAAGCGTGGCAGCCGTACTACGTCAACTTTCCGCGCGACCACCCGCTCTATGCGGGCCTCGCCGTGGAGAATATGAAGTCGCTGGTCGATGAAGCCGATGCCGTGCTGCTCGCCGAGTGCGTCATGCCGTGGCACCCGCCTTCATCGCTGCCCAAGCCCGGCACGAAGGTGTTCGTCCTCGGCGAGGACCCGCTGCGCTCGAACCTGCCCTACTGGGGCGTGCGCGCCGACATGGTGGTCCCCGGCGAGCTCCGTACGACGCTCGAGGGGCTTTGCGCACGTTTGGGAAATCGGGGTTCGGGAAATCGGGGTCAGAGCCCGATTTTCCGTCGCCCAGGCCTTCCACAGGCAACGGAAGGGATGAACAACGCCTGGATCGCCGAGAAATTGAATGCGACGATCTCCAAAGACGCGGTCGTGGTGGACGAGACCATCACCCACCGGCTCGAGCTGGTGCAGCGGCTGACCAGGCTCGCGCCCGGCGGATTCTACGAGGCGAGCTTCGGCGGCCTTGGGATGGGCCTCTCGCTCGCGCTCGGCGTGAAGCACGCGCAGCCCGCGCGCCCGGTGATCGCCACCATCGGCGACGGCGCCTTTCACTACAACCCGGTCGTGGCGTGCTTCGGCGCGAGCCAGGAGCTCGGGCTGCCCATCATGGTGGTGCTGTTCGACAACGCCGGGTATCTCTCGCAGAAGACCGACGTCCTGACCTACTACCCGCAGGGCGCGGCGGTCCAGACCGGCAGGTTCACAGGCACGGCCATCACGCCGCGGCCGGAATATGCGAAGCTCGCCGAAGCTTACGGCGGCTACGGCGAGAAGGTGAGCTCGCCGCGCGACGTGGCCGCGGCCCTCGAGCGCGGGCTGCAGCAGGCGCAAAAGCGGCTCGCGCTGATCCACATGGTGCTGGCATGACGGAACTGGAAGTCAACGGGCAGCGACGCAGCGTGTCGGCCGGGCCGGACACGCCGCTCCTCTACGTGCTGCGCAACGACCTCGGTCTCGTCGGCAGCCGCTTCGGCTGCGGCACGGGTCAGTGCGGCGCGTGCTTCGTGATCGTCGAGGGCAAGGCAGTGCCGTCGTGCGACACGCCGCTGTGGAGCGTTGAAAACAAATCCGTAACGACGGTGGAAGGCCTCGCCAAGGGCGGCGAGCTCCATCCGGTACAGAAGGCGCTGCTCGCCGAGCAGGCGGCGCAGTGCGGCTACTGCATCAGCGGCATCGCGGTAGCGGCCGCCGCTTTGCTCTCCAGTAATCACAATCCCTCGGAAACCCAGGTGCGGCAGGCGCTTGATCGAAACCTGTGCCGCTGCGGCGCGCACAACCGCGTGGTACGCGCGGTGCTTCGCGCCGCGAAGGAGACGCAGGCGTGAAGAATCCGAGGATCCGGTTCGAACGCGACCGCACGGTGTGGATCGCGAGCGGCAAGGTGGAGCTCGGGCAGGGCATCAACACGGCGCTGGCGCAGATCGCGGCGGAAGAGCTCGACGTCGCGTTCGAGCGCGTGCGCATCGTGCCGCCGAGCACCGCTCACAGTCCGGACGAGGGCTATACCTCGGGCAGCATGTCGATCCAGGACGGCGGCAAGGGAATCCGCGAGGCCTGCGTCCAGGCGCGCGCCTCGCTCCTCGCGCATGCCGCGGAGCTGCTCGGTGCTCCGGTCGGCGAGCTCGCCGTCGACGACGGCACCATCACGGCGAAGAACGGCGGCAGCGTCACCTATTGGGAATGCGCGGCCGAGGCGGGCGAAGTCCCACCCGCGGGCGCGGGCGTGAAGCCTTCGGGACCGACGAAGGTCGTCGGCAAGAGCGCGCCGCGCATCGACCTTCCGGCCAAGGTGGCGGGCAAGCCCGCGTACGTGCAGGACATGACGCTGCCGGGAATGCTCTTCGCGCGCATCGTGCGGCCTTCTCGGCCGTTTTCGATGCTGATGTCGTTACCAGAACTGGGTTTGAAAGAAGTGAATCTTGTGCGGGACGGGAGCTTCGTCGGCGTGCTGGCCGAACGGGAAGAGCTCGCCATCGCTGCCGCGGCGAAGCTCCGGGCGAACGCCGTGTGGAAGGAAACGCCCGTGCCGGAGGACTTCCACGGCTGGCTGCGCGAGAACGTGACCACGCGGACGATCCTCAAGGAAATCCAGGGGAGTCCCCCGCCAGGCAAGAGCATCGGAGCGTCCTATTCGAAGCCGTTCATCGCCCACGCCTCGATCGGGCCCTCGTGCGCGATCGCCCGGCTGCAGGACGGCAAGCTCGAGGTCTGGACGCACAGCCAGGGGATCTTCGGCCTGAGGCACGAACTCTCCGGGGTTCTTGGTCTTCCTTTGGACAGTATTACCGTGAACCATGCTGAGGGTGCGGGCTGCTACGGGCATAACGGCGCCGACGACGTAGCCCTCGACGCGGCGCTGCTTGCGCGTGCGGCGAACGGGCGGCCGGTCAAGCTGCAATGGATGCGCGAGGACGAGTTCGCCTGGGAGCCCTACGGCCCGGCGATGGCGCTCGACCTCGAGGCGAGGCTGGACGCGTCCGGCAGCATCGTGTCCTGGAAGCACGAGCTCTGGAGCAACGGCCACACCAACCGTCCCGGCCGCTCGGCCAAGCCGTCGCTGATCGCGGCGCGTCACCTCGAGAAAGCGTTCGACTTCGCGCCGGCGATCGATCCCGCGCTGCCGCCCGAGGGCGCGGGCCGCAACGCCATCCCGCTCTACGATTTCCCCGATCTCCAGGTGGTGAAGAACTACGTGCGCGAGACGCCGCGGCGCGCCTCTTCGCTGCGCGCTCTCGGCGCCTACGGCAACGTCTTCGCCATCGAGTCGTTCATGGACGAGCTCGCCGCCGAGGCCGGCGCCGATCCGGTCGGGTTCAGGCTGAAGCATCTCAAGGACCCCCGCGCGCGCGCGGTCCTCGAAGCCTTGCAGGTTCCCTGGAAATCCTTTGATGGGAAAGAAAACCAGGGCCATGGCATTGGCTTCGCCCGCTACAAGAACATCGGGGCCTACTGCGCAGTGCTCGCCGAGGTCGAGGCGGGCGAAGCGCTGCGCGTAAAGCGGCTTGTCGTCGCCGCCGACGTCGGGCTCGCCATCAATCCGGACGGCGTGGCGAACCAGCTCGAGGGCGGCGCGATCCAGGCGACGAGCTGGACGCTGAAGGAGGAGGGGCGCACGGGCGCGGTGTCCTGGGAGGACTATCCGATCCTGCGCTTCTCCGAGGTGCCCGCGGTCGACGTCCGCCTCCTCCCCACTGAATTTCCTTCCTTGGGAGCGGGTGAGGCGGCGCAGGGCCCGACCGCGGCGGCTATCGCCAACGCCCTGCACGACGCGCTCGGGGTGCGTGTGCGCGATCTTCCCCTCACGCCGGAGCGCATCGTAAGAGCGATGGAGTAGGCGTGTTGCTCGAGGTCAAGGAGAAAACATGAAGCTGGGAATGTTCATGATGCCGGTGCACCCGCTGCACCGGAACAACACCGAGACGCTGAAGGAAGACCGCGACGCGGTGATCCTCGCCGACAAGCTCGGTTACCACGACGTCTTCATCGGCGAGCACCTCACCGACCAGGCCGAGAACATCACCAACTCGCTCCTTTTCCTCGCCACGCTGATCCATTCGACGAAGAGCATCAAGCTCGCGAGCGGCACCTGCAACCTGTCGCAGATCCATCCCGTGATCGTGGCGGCGAACGCTGCGATGTTCGATCACCTCTGCGAGGGACGCTTCATTCTCGGCGTGAGCCCCGGCGCGCTGGTCTCCGACGCCGAGGCGATCGGCATCCTGGAGGAGGACCGCAACAAGATGTTCGCCGAGGCGATCGACGTGATCCTCGCGATCTGGGAGCGCAACGCGCCCTACGACATCGAGTTTCCCGGCAACCGCTTCAAGGTCACCACGCGCAAGACCATGGACCTCGACTTCGGCGTCGGCGTGATGCCCAAGCCCTATCAGAAGCCGCGTCCCGAGATCGTCGGCACCGTGGTGGCGCCCTTCTCGAAAGGCGTGGTGGCGATGGGCGAGCGGGACTTCCACCCGCTTTCGGCCAACTTCCTGCTGCCGCACTGGCTGAAGACCCATTGGGCCAATTACGCCGAGGGAAAGAAGAAGGCCGGAAAAACGCCCGATTCATCGGAGTGGCGGGTCGCGCGCACCGTGTTCGTCGCCGACGACGACAAGGTTGCCGCCGCCTACGGCCGGCACGACGCCAACAGCCCCTACCGCTTCTACTACCGGCAGCTCCAGACCAAGCTGACGAAGGCCGGGCGCCACGCGGTGTTCAAGGAGCGCCTCGACCAGCCCGACCAGGAGATCACGTACGAGTTCGTGCTCGATCGCCTCTGCATCTACGGCACGGTCAACAAGGTGGTCGATCAGCTCCTCGCGTTGCGCGAGCAGGTCGGCGACTTCGGCGAGCTCGTCTACGCCGGCATGGACTGGGTGGACCGCAAGCTCGGCCAGCGCTCGATGGAGCTGATGGCGACCGAGGTCATGCCTCGCGTGAACGCT
>Ga0247663_1000040_pt1 | contig 29873 bp, 39 predicted proteins | sample CNK04_metaG_FD_190128 | JGI IMG/M metagenome (GOLD analysis project Ga0247663, IMG submission 190128) | Soil microbial communities from Purdue University Martell Research Forest, Indiana, United States - CNK04 | ecosystem: Environmental > Terrestrial > Soil > Temperate forest > Bulk soil... | reverse complement strand
TTGTCCGGGGCCTATTTGTCCAGGGCCGATTTGTCCGGGGCCGATTTGTACGGGGCCAATTTGTCCAGGGCCAATTTGTCCAGGGCCGATTTGTCCGGGGCCGATTTGTACGGGGCCAATTTGTCCAGGGCCAATTTGTCCAGGGCCGATTTGTCCGGGGCCGATTTGATCGTAGGAGGCCAGCGTTCGGACGGCTATCGGTTCCTAGGGATCATGGATAGGGACGAGAAGCGTCTTATGATCCACGCCGGCTGTCGCTATCTCAACGCCAAGGACGCCGTGAAGCATTGGAAGGCCACGCGGAAGGGAACGCAGCTCGGCAAGGAAAGTCTCTTGCTGGTGGCGCATATCGTCGCGGTCGCCAAGCTCTTGAACTGGAGGATCTGACAATGGAGATTAGGTTTTCAAAGCCGATCGGCTCTGAGGTCGGGACGCTCTATCGCGTTTCGCGGAACGCAGGTTGTGAAGCACGTCTAACCAGCGCCAATGGCCGGCGCGTGCGCTTCACGCTTGCGACCGATGAACCTGGCCACGATCGCGTCATCCGCGCCCTTCTCACATTGGACCCGGATGCTACGGTGAGGACGGCAAGGGCGGTGTATGAGGGGTTAGAGGACTTTGAGCGTCAATTTGCGGCGCGCCGATGAAATTCTACGTCGGCTTGCATCAGCCGGCCGACGCTTGCCACTTTGAACGCGCTTTTATCAGTGTAAATCGCGTGCGAGGACGCATTAAACCTATCTCTTGCGATGAGTGGATCATGGACAGCGGCGCATTTAGAGAGATTGAGCAGTTCGGCGGATATAGGCATCCTCCGGCTGCTTACGCCGCAGAGGTCAATCGACTAGCGGCAATCAATCCAGGGCTGAAGGCCGCGGTGTCGCAAGACTATATGTGCGAAAAGATCATGCTGGATAAGACCGGCTTGACTGTGGAGGATCATCAGCGCCTCACGATCGAGCGTTATGACGCATTAAAGCCGCTGGTTAACGTCTACCTTATGCCGGTGCTGCAAGGATACTCGGTGCAGAGCTATGTCGATCACCTGGAGCAATACGGTTCGCGGCTGGTGTTTAGTAGTTACGTGGGCGTGGGCTCGGTGTGCAAGCGCAACGGCGACATAACCCAGGTTGAGCAGATTCTAAGCGCAATCAAGGCCAAGGCGCCGTGGCTGAAACTGCACGGCTTTGGGCTCAAAACAACGGCACTTAGCAGTTCGCTGGTGCGAGAGCTATTAGAGAGCGCCGACAGTATGGCGTGGTCGTTTGCAGCTCGCAAACAGGGGCGCGACTCTAACAGTTGGCACGAGGCTAAACGGTTTGAACAGGCATTAGAGGGGTTATAGATGGGCAACCCAAAACGCAAAATTCGCTATCCGATCGTAAAAGAACTGCGCGCTATCCGACGCCTGAAGCACATGCAGCAGTTAGACGTAGGCATTGCCGCAGGCTACCACTGGCAGTCAATCGGCTATTGGGAGCGCGGCGAGCGGATGCCTTCGATCCCTGCCTTGGAGGACTGGGCGCAGGCGCTGGGCTATAGACTTAAACTTTATCTGGAGGATGCACGATGATCGTCCGACATTTGCACGGCGTCCCGTTCCACGTCATCAGCCCGTCGTTCTATGAGCTCGCCAGTCATCCCGAGGTTGATATCGCTTACCTTGGGATCTGCGGTCTCGACGGCGAGCCGGCCTGGTACGTCACGGTTCCCGACGACATGGGCATACCGCAGATGAAAGCATTCCATACGCTTGACGACGCCACCCGGTTCGTGGCATTAGGTGTGTTATGAGATATTCGTCATGGGAGCAACGCCAGATGGACATTCAATCCGGCTTGGCGATGGATCGTCGCAATCCGCAGGATCGGCGTCTCACGCTCGAGCACATTCATCAGGGGCTCTGGGAATGTCGGGGCTGTGAGAGCTGCAACGACGAGGGTAACGAGACGTGTTGGAACTGCGAAGCGCCAAGGGAGGATTAAGTGCACACCGCTACAAATCCAGGACCAGCTTATCCTGCGATGCCGTCGCTCGCAAAGTATCGGCGCATGGCCGAGTCTGCCGGCGGCGTCATGCAGATGGATAGAACGCTGCGCCAGCAATACGGCGCCGCGGTCGAGAAGGCAATTCGCGCGTTGCAGCGAAAAGAACTGCTAGGCAAAATCCGCGAAGGTGCAACGCCACTGTGCGCCAGCGGGTCATTTGCCAATACGGCGGAAGGCATTGAAACCGCTGTGCGTGCTCGCATTGCTTCGCGTTTAGCAGCCGCAGCACGCCATGACCGCGAAGGCCGTAGCGATGAAGTTGTGCAGATGCTTTACAACGAAGCGATGGCTGCTAAATCAGCCGCTTCTCGGATCCACCACCCTGTACCCGGCCAGGCTCCGTAGGTGGATCCTGGTTTGATGGTGGCCACTGTTCGGATCGTATGCGAGAACCTTGTCACGCCCTACAACCTCGAGGATGAAAAAGACATGATGACGACGCACCGCAACCATCCCCGCCGCAGCCTGCGCGGATTTGAAGCGGAACCAGTTGGCTGCAAGCCACAAGTCGCGGATGGGTTTACCGAACACCTTGACTGCTACGCCACAGCCGCAGAACGCGGTACGGGGGCACCCTTGCGGATGCTCCACGATACCTACCGTGCGGGCTTTCACGCCCGCGTCGCGGCTGACAACCGGGCTTATCTTGTGGCCACGATCGCGCTGGCGCTTGGCCTGGCGGTGATGCTGTTTGGGCTGTTGTACTTCGGGACCAACCGGCCGGCAGCCTCGCATATCGCAGTCTATGACAGCAAAGCGTGGTGTTCGGGCTTCGACGGCCTGAGCTGCAGTCACAAGGATACCGCACGCAAGTAGGATCGCTCGCATAGGTGGTTCTCCCTCTCGACGCGGAGAGGGTAGCAGATAGGACTAAAAGTGCAAACTTCACTTGTTTCGAGGCAAGGAGCCGGACATGACCGATCCTAGATACATGCGCCCCGGCTTGGACTTCGCCAGGGGCAACGCAATCGAGGAATTGGGTGAGCTGCTAGCTGCACTCGGCAAATCGCTGCGCTGGGGCTGGCGCAGCTACAATCCAGAACTGCCACGAGATCAGCGCGAGACAAATGCGGATTGGATTAGACGAGAGATGGCAGACGTGCGCGGCGCGCTCGACAACCTCGAAAAAGAGATGAATGACCCGGAGGGCGAAATGCCGATTCAGATGCAATCACGACCAGCCCGTTAACCGCGAGACAGGGAGTCAATGAAAATCATTACTCTCGACTTCGAGACTTACTTCGACAGCGACTACACGCTGAAAAAAATGACGACCGAAGCCTATGTACGTGACCCGCGATTTGAGGCGCTAGGTGTGTCAATCGCTGCAGCGGGAGAAAAAGCCTACTGGGTACCGCGAGAGCACGTATCAGGGCACCTTAATCAGTTCGACTGGAGCAAGATCGCCTGCCTCTGCCATCACGCCCAGTTCGATGGGCTCATTCTCTCGCACCACTACGGGATAAAACCTCATGCTTGGCTCGACACCCTCTCGATGGCTCGTCTTGTGCTGGGCAATCACGTTAGCGTTGGGTTGGGCTCTCTTGCTCAGCATTTTAATCTCGCGGCCAAGTCTGTCCCCTATGATGATTTTAGGGGTAAGCACTGGGGCGATCTGTCTCCTGCTGTCAGGCGCGCTGTTGCTGATGGTGCTTGCCATGATGCGGCGCTGACTTGGCAGATATTCGCGCTGTTGGCGAAGGGGTTTCCCGCGGAAGAATACGCCGTGATCGACACCGCCGTTCGTTTTTTCACCGAGCCCTGCCTAGTCGCCGACGTGCCTGCGCTCAAGCAGGTGTGGGCAAACGAGGCAGTGCGCAAGGAAGCCCTGCTGGCACAGGTAGGCTGCACGGTCAAGGATCTGCGCTCTGATGCCAAGTTCGCCGAGCTCTTGCGCGCGGAAGGCGTCGAGCCTGCCACCAAGCCAGGCACCAACGGACCCATCTACGCCTTCGCCAAGTCCGACAAGTTCGTGAAAGACCTGGAGGAACACGACAACGATCGCGTGGCAGCGCTGGCTGCAGCTCGCGTCGGCAATAAGACGTCGATCAAGCAGACCAGGGCGGTGCGCATGGCGCACATGGCCCAGCGCGGTCCCATGTGCATCTATCTGTCCTATGCCGGCGCCCATACCACGCGATTTGCCGGCGGCGATAAGCTCAATTTTCAAAATCCCCCGCCCGATATCAAGCGCACGCTAATGGCGCCGCCCGGTCACAAGCTTGGCATTTTTGATATGGCGCAGGTTGAGTGCAGATTGCTCAACCACTTGGCGGGGCAGGATGACGTGATCGAGCGGTTCAGAAACGGAGAAGATCCTTATGTCAACGTCGCCAGCGAGTTCTACAAAAGGCCAATCACGAAGGAAACTGATCCAGGGGAGCGTCAGGTCGGAAAAGTTTTGGAGCTCCAGTGTGGGTTTGGCTCAGGCGCTGCAAAGATACGGGAAACTCTCCGTATTCGTGCCAACATCCTATTGTCTGAAGATGACGCCTTACGCGCTCGGGACGCATATCGTAATACGCATCCTCACGTCTGCGCCCTGTGGCGAGAGGCCGAGCTCAACCTGAAGCGGATGAACAGCCTTTGCTCGTTCGAGTGGGGGCCGATGAGCGTGCAGTGCGGGATCGAGGCCGAGACGCGCAGGATCATCCTGCCCAACGGCGCACCGCTGATCTATGATACGTTGGAGTGGTACACCGATCCCGAGACCGGCGAAGCCTATTGGCGCATCAAACTGCGCAACAAGCACGCCAAGCTGTACGGCGCCAAGCTCGTCGAGAACGTGGTGCAGGCGCTGGCCCGTGTCGTCGTGACGCAGGCGATGAACCGGATCAAGGCGGCGGGGATCAGGATAGCGACCATGACGCACGACGATATTGTCTGTTGCATTCCCGACGATCATAATATACATAACACGTACAACTTTATCGCGGAGCAAATGAAGCTCACACCGGGTTGGCTTCCCGGTATCCCGTTGGACGTTGAGGGTCATTTGTCAGACAGGTACGAGAAGCAATGAGCGACTACTTCCCCTTCTGGATGTTTTGCTCGGTCGTAGCAATCTGTGTCACTTGGTACAACATAAGGAAACTGAAAAATGCCTTGGACAGCAAAAGACGCCAGCCGCAAGACGAAGAAGGCCAAGAGCCCGAAGGCTAAACGGCAGTGGGCGCATGTCGCTGATGCCGTGCTGGCAAAGACCGGCGATGAAGGCCGCGCCATTCGCGAGGCAAACGCAGTTGTGAAGCGGCGCAAATGAGTCTCGGCTTACCAGATCGGATTGAACGCAAGATCAGCCCTGAGCCCAACACAGGCTGCTGGTTGTGGGCTGGCGGTGACGCTGGCGAAGGATACGGAGCAAGCTATCACAATAAAAAAGTAAAGCGCGCCCATATCGTCGTCTATGAATTACTCGTCGGGCCGGTGCCACAGGGGCTTACGCTCGATCATACCTGCCGCGTTCGATGTTGCGTTAACCCAGATCATCTCGAGCCTGTAACTCGCGTCGTGAATATAATGCGTGGGGAAGGGGCTTGCGCTAAACACGCCCGCAAAACGCACTGTCCCCAGGGGCACGAATACACGAGAGAAAACACGCAACTGTGGAAGACTTATCGCTACTGCAAAGCCTGCCACAACAAGCTAACGCTGGCTGCGTATCACCGAAAGCGCGGCCGATGAAGCTTCCAAAATATAGCTATACGTTCTTGTCGACATACGAAATCTGTCCAAAGCAGAGTTTCCACAGATTTGTATTAAAAGATATCCCATTCCAAGAGACGCCAGCGATGAAGTGGGGGACAGAAGTGCATACAGCGCTGGAGAAGCGCGTGCGCGACAAGGTGCCGCTGCCGCCGCAGATGGTGAAATATGAGTTCTATGCTGCTGCACTAGAACCGCTTAATCCGGAGTGTGAGATGAAGCTGGGTATCAAGCGCGACGGTTCTCCGATTGCGTTCTTCGACGATGACGTGTGGCTACGTGGCAAGGCGGATATCGCGGTGAAGCAGGGCACCACGGCACTCCTAATGGACTACAAGACTGGCAAGAAGCGCGAAGATCCCTACGAACTCGAGGTTCAAGCCCTGATGCTGCACGCTACTTGGCCAGAGATTGAACGCATCACCGGCCACTACGTCTGGCTGCAGGACGGCGTGGTTGGCCGCGCCCATGACGTCTCCAACACCGGCGAGACGCTAGAGTGCATTCAAGAGAAGGCCGACGAGATCGAGCATTGCCATAAGACCGGGGAGTGGAGAACAAAGCCGGGACCACTGTGTAACTGGTGCCCCGTTGTGAGCTGCAACTTTAACCGGGTTCGCAAGTGAAAAAATACTTCCGCATCGTGCTCAAGGGACCGCACCCCGTCATATTTTTCGACTTGGAGGTAGCCGAGAACGTCAGCCTGCCTAACTTTTGGAACAACATCACTCTGGCCGGCGCGGTAGTGACTGACAAGTTCTGCATCGTGTACGATCAGATCGCCCACATCTCTCTCATTACGGTCGAGCAGGCCGAGACATTCAAGCCGAGGTTCGTGCAATGAGCTCGACGCCAGAGGGTAAAGTCAAAGACGAGATCAAGGAGTGGCTGGATAGCATCGGCGCCTATCATTTTTGGCCAGTGCAATTCGGGTATGGCAAACGCACGATCGACTGTCTGTCCTGCATCCAAGGGCGGTTCGTAGCTTTTGAAGTGAAGCGGCCGGAGATATGGGAGCCTACGAAGAAGCAGGGCTTGGTTATCAAAGAGATCGGCCAAGCTGGCGGCGTGGCGTTCACGACCAACAGCCTGCAGCGCACAATCGACTATATTCAGCAACACGCTTTGCATCGTTATAACCCGGAGACATGACGTGGACTGTCCTTGCTGCGGCCAGCCGTACCCCGCCGACTCCAGCGAACTGGTGTTCCTGGATGAGTACCGCGTTGTTGGAAAGGGATCTGAAGCTGTGCGGCTCACGACCACCCAGTACAAAATAATCAGCGCTGTTCGACGTCGAACGCTTTCGCTGGAGGAGATCATAAATGCGGTCTACGGCGATCGCCCCGATGGCGGGCCGCTGGCTGCAAGAAATACGATATCGGTTCACATGGTCCGAATGAATGAGCGTCTAGCTCCGCTGGGGATTAGCGTTCGCGCTGTCCGACTTGGCGGATGGGCGCCACCCTACAAGATTGAAAATGTGGCTCGACAACAAACATAACGTCCTAATCTACGACACGCCGCTCGCCGATCGCGTCAGCAAGACCGTGCCCGGCAGCAGGCGGCTGTCGAACGGCTATGTCTGCGTCCCGAACAATCTCTACTCGATCCAGCTCTGCCGCTGGCTGGGGCTTGAAGTCCCTGCACCGATGGATGGCAACTATGACTGGCCCGGTCGCTACCACCCTTTCGTTGCTCAGCGTGTCACTGCTAATTTTCTTTCTGTACATCCCCGAGCCTTTGTTTTGTCAGACATGGGAACAGGTAAGACGTTGGCGGCGTTATGGGCTGCTGATTTCATTTTGCGCCAGTTCCCTGGGGTTCGGGTTCTTGTTGTTTGCCCACTGAGCACAATGCAAAGGGTCTGGGCCGATGCCATCTTCACCCACTTTCTCGGTAAGAGAACAGCTGTTGTGCTCCACGGCTCCGCTGCTAAGCGTCGTGAACTGCTCGCGAGAGAAGCGGACTTTTACATCGTCAACTTTGACGGCCTCGCTGTTTTGTCCAAAGAGCTGGCTCAACGAAACGATATACGAATGGCTATCGTGGACGAGTGCTCGGCGTACCGTGATCGGACGACGAAACGTCACAAGCTCGCCAGAAGCCTATTATCCACTAAAGATTACTTGTGGATGATGACCGGCACGCCGACTCCCAACGGGCCGGAAGATGCCTACGGCATGGCTAAGCTGGTCAACAACGCCAACGGCGAGTCGTTCTACTCCTACCAGGATCGTGTCACCACCAAGATCTCGCTCTACAAGCGCGTGCCGAAGTCAGGCTCGCACGCCGCGGCAATGGCGATCTTACAGCCCAGCGTGCGCTTCTCGATCGACCAGTGCGTCGACTTGCCGCCGATGACTGTCCAACAGAGAGAGGTCGAGCTCTCGAGCGAGCAGCAGGCGGCTTATAAGGAAATGAAAAATGATCTGGTCCTTCAGGCCAAGGCTGGCCCAATCACTGCGGCTAATGAGGCAGTGCTCCGCAGCAAACTTATTCAGATATCTACAGGACGTGTTTATGGTCATGCTGATCGCAGCGGTGGTCGGCCTATCCATAAGCTGGACTGCCGTCCTCGTCTTGCGGCACTTCGAGAAGTGATTGAACAATCTAGCGAAAAAATAATTATCTTCGCCCCCTTGCGAAGCGTATTAGGTATGTTATATGAGGAGTTGAAAGACCAATACGCAACGGTGCAGGTTCATGGCGACACAAGCCCAAAAGAACGCAACGAGATCTTCCGGTCGTTCGAGCAGGACGACAAGCCAAGAATTATTCTTGCAGACCCTGGCACAATGGCGCACGGCGTCACTCTTGTCGCAGCGACAACGGTTGTCTGGTTTGCACCCATCGACCGAACCGAGCTCTATCTGCAGGCCAACAAGCGCATCCATCGCCCAGGGCAGACCAAAAGCTGCGTCGTTGTGCAGCTCGCGGCAACGGCTATTGAACGCGAAATTTATCGCAGGCTTGAGAGCAACGAGACGCTCCAAGGTCTCTTATTGAAGTTGGTGCAGGAGGGGTAGATGGCTGCGCGAGGGACGTTTCAGATTACTCATCCTAGCAAGATCGACATGACGTTAACTATCACCATGTCGGTCGCCGAGTGGATGATTGTGAAGCAAAAACTTGCTGCCTCCGACTCCAACGGAGAGTGGTATTTGGATGCAGCGATCGCCGATATGATCGAGAAAGCCAATAAGGAATTTCACTTCTACGACGAAGTATCAAAATCATGACCCCCGCCGATCTGATCCAGCAATACATCAAACTGCGCGATGCGGTGGAAGCGCGCACCAAGGCGTTCGAGACTGAACTCGAGCCCTACAAGGCTGGCATGACTGCCATCGAGGGCGCGATGCAGGAGCATCTGAACGCCAACAACCTCGACAACGTGAAGTCGGAGTTTGGCACAGCTTTCAAGAAGACCAGCACCCGCGTCCGCGTGGCCGACCGCAACTCGTTCAACGAGTTCGTTGTGCAGCAGGGCTCGTTAGACTGGTTCACCAATGCAGTGTCCAAGGAAAAAATTGTCGACTACGTTAAGGAGCATGGTTGCGCTCCAAGCGGCGTCGATGTTACGTATGTTACAGACGTTCAATTCAACCGCCCAAGGAGCTCTTGATGGCTAGACCAAGACTGCTCGACCATGCCGCCGATAATCTCGGCCGCACCATGCCGCCCCGGCTGTCGATCGACGCCAACCGCTTCACGCTGGTCGACAGCGGCGGCAATCAGAAGCCGATCAACGCGCTCAATCTCGACGTTTGCTTCGTCGACTTGAACCCCAAGGTCAGCAAGATGTTCTGGGGGAAAGAATATAACCCGCAGGAAGCCGGCGGCGATATCCCGATCTGCTGGTCGGACAATGGCGTTGCTCCTTCGTCGCAAGCGGCCACGCCGCAGTCGCCACAGTGCATGAGCTGCCCGCACAACGTCATCGGCTCGGCGATCTCCAAGTTCACCGGCGCCAAGATCAAAGCGTGCGTCGACATGAAGAAGCTGGCGTTCATCGTCCCCGGCGATCCCGACAACATGATCTTCCTGATGACGGTCAAGCCCGGCTCGTTCAAGAACTGGCAGACCTACATCAATTTCCTGAAGGCTCAGAAGTTTACGGACGGTTCTTCACCTGATCTCTCAGATGTTGTGACCCGTCTCGAGTTCGAGTCGCAGGGCGTGCTCAAGTTCAGCCCGGTGGCGCCGGTGCCCGGCAACCAGGCACTGCTGGCGCAGCGGGAAGCGGCGTGGAACAAGGGGACGAGCGGCGATATTGTCGGCCAGAACGACGTGCCTTATTCGGCGCAGATCGCAGCGCCTGCTCAGGTCCAACAAATTGCACCGCCGGTGCAGCCTGCACCTTTTACCGCTGCGCCGAGTGCGGGCTTCTCGCCCTCACCGGCGACGCCCCAATTCCAACCCTCTGCTGGGCCTGCTGTGCCGGTAAAGGCAAAGCGAGGACGTAAAGCTGGTGCCACCGCCGAGAACGGCTTTCAGGCTCCAGTGAACGTCCCGGCGAACACTATTCCGCAGACCGCGCCCTTCATGGCGCAATCCAGTCCGCCGCCTGCCACGGCTACGCCAACCCAGCCGAGCGTGCAGCCCCCCGCACCTGCGCAGGCGGCGGATACCCTTGCTATCCCTGCGTTCCTCAAGCGAGAGCAGCCCACCACGCCAGCACCCGCGGCCCCACAGGGCTTTGGCATGGCGACGCCGGCCGCGCCCGATCAGGCCATGCAAGACGCCATTGCCAAGGCGTTTGCGCTGCCGACATAAGGGGTTTTCATGCTTGACCGGCAGCGAGGCAAGATCGTGTTTGAGTGCGACAAATGTGCCGAAGTGCTCATTACCGACACGGCTGACTTCTACGAAGCTCGTCAGATGCTTACCGACGACGGCTGGAAGTCGCGGAAGGCAGGAGCCGATTGGTTGCATTATTGCGCGACCTGCGGTGAAAAAGAATGAAGACGTTTTTGTGTTGGATCGGCATTATGACGTGCGCGCCGGTTATCCCGGATATACCCAAGTATATGTGCCGAGCGGATGAGCCTGTTGCTCTGGCGCAAGAGCTATCTCGTGTCGGCTCCTGGTACAGCAGCAATGTCCCCTGTGACCAGCCGAGGCCAAAGACATGAGCTGCACGATGTACGCCGTTTACAGCTTAGGACTTTTCACAATAGCCTTTTTTACAGGCTTTGTTGTCGGGCGGCCGACATGAAGTCCTTCCAGTCCCGCGTAGCCAAAGTCCTGCAAGACGGCGATCTCACGGTCGCCGACTTGCGCGATTGGTTCAAACGGCCCTACGCTACAGTGTGGCGCTGGACGCACTCCGGCTGGGCGCCGCGCGGACCGGACGGTCGCCGGGCCGAAGCGGACCTAAGCATCCTTGAAAGTCTTGTGGCGAATGGGAAACACTTCCCCATACCATCCTACATCGGGTATCTGCACCGGCCGCGCTACGTGAAGGGGGTCTACGATGCCGCTGCTGGAGTTCCTAAAGCTCGTTCTGCCAGTTGAGGGACTCAAGTGCGTCGCGATATTCCAAGGTAAGCGTGTAGTCCACAGGTTCACGCCGTCGTTCGAGGAGATGGCGCAGATCATCCAGACCGCCGACGTGGCGGGACACACTGTCTATCATGCGTGTGCAAGCTACGCGACGGCGGATAACAGGAAGGCGAGCAATGTTCTGGCCGTTAAAAGTTTCTGGCACGATATTGACGCCGGTCCGGGGAAGCCCTTCGTCGACCAGCAAGAAGCGGCTGAAGCGATTTTACAGTTCTGCCACCGGCGGGGATTCCCCGCGCCTTGCTTCGTCTCGTCTGGTAGCGGTGTACATACGTATTGGCCTCTTGACAAAGCGTTGGAGCCGGCTGTCTGGCGGAATTATGCAAGCCAATTCAAACAACTTCTTGATTTCGACGGAGTGGCGGTGGATGGGGCTAGAAGTTGTGACAGTGCGTCTATTCTCCGTCCTCCCGGAACCCACAACCGCAAGGGCGACAACGAGACAATCGTCCGGTGGGGTGGAAGTGTCGGGCCCTACAGACTGGATGAATTAGGAGAGCTGAATGTCTTGGCAATGCCTTTACTGCCAGCAGTGGGCTCCGGCCGGAGAGCCGTGTCCGAACCCGCGTTGCGCAATGGAAGCACTGGTAAGAGAAGCCTCATCGCCGACGCCCTTACCATCTTCGGAGACCATCCCCAATACGCCGAACGCATTGTTGAACACTGCGCTCAAATCCGAGAAGTTCGCGATCGAGCTGGACGAGTTGCTGAGCCACACTGGTACGCAGCTCTTGGAGTGCTGGCGCACTGTACAGATGGTGAGGGCTACGCTCATCAGTGGTCGAGCGGCTACCCCGGATACACATATCAGGAAACACAAGGTCGCCTCCAGCGAAGCCTTCAATTCGGTCCCACCACCTGCGCCAAGTTCGCGCAAGTCAACGCGAAAGGCTGTGAGGGGTGCGCTTTCCTCGGACAGGTCACTTCCCCAATTCAACTCTCTGACCGAGTTGATGCGGTACGGCAGTTGGATCGTGAGGGCGAAGCGAACGGACTGCGAGGACAACCGGACGTACTGGATGCACCGCTGGGGATCGAAGGGCTTCCAAAGCTCCCCGGCGACTTCCGCTGGCACGGCCGCTCCCTCGCCTTCGTAACCGAAACGAGTGACGGAGAAGACCTGTGCGAAGTCGTCAGTACCTATCCGCTGTACTTGAAAAGCGTCCAAACTGGCGAAATAAATGGCGAAAGTTTTGGGCTGTGCTTTGGCCTCGAGCTGCCCAACGAGAAGCCCAAGGAGATCGTGCTGGGCGCCAAGACTATCTTCGCCTCGAGCGGCATAAGCGAGATCTGCGGAAAAGGGGCTATCATCCATGACAGCGACCTGTTCAAGCGCTACGTGAGAGAAGCGGTGGATATGTTCAACGCGGACAACAAGCTCGACAAGCGGTTCGAGCAGTACGGCTGGAAGGACGACGGCTCATTTTTATTTGGGCCGAGCCTGTACGTCGGCGGCGAGACGCAGCCGATCATGGGCGCCGATGAAGTCAAGATACGCAACCAGTGGCTTGGTCCCAACAAAGGAGGCGAAATTGGAAGATGGTCAAGAGCGGCCAACAGCCTATTTACTAAGGGCTGCGAACCTCAGTCTTTCGCGTTGCTTGCGGGCTTTGCTGCCCCCCTCATGCGCTTTCACAGCACGGGAGAAGGCGGCTCTATCATCAGCCTTGTCAACGATCAAAGTGGCACAGGCAAGACTACGGCTCTCGAAGCCGTCGAGAGTGTCTGGGGGCGTAAAGAGGCGCTCCGGCTTACAGACGACGACACGCGAGTTTCTAAGTCGCTTATCCTTGGAGTCCTCGCGAACCTCCCCGTTACCTGGGACGAGCTCTACAACCGAGACCCCGAGAAAATCCGCGAGTTCGTCCTGATGTTCACCAACGGCCGCGACAAGATGCGCGGCACGCAGGACGGCGGACTTCGGCACAACAAGGCAAGCTGGCAGACCATCCTGGTACTCGCCAGCAACAACTCGATCGTGGACATTCTGAGCACGGGCGCAGGCAGCGACGCACCGGCGTTTCGCGTCATGGAGTTCCAGACCGAGATACCCAAGGGCATTGCGCAAAAGGGCGACGAAATGAAGCGCCTCTTACGCGATAACTCAGGGCTGGCCGGAGATGCGTATTTAAGATTGCTGACCCAACCCGCGGTGCTGGCTTTCATTATCGAGGCGCTGCCGAAGTGGACCGAGCAGGTGTGGAAGAAGACCAACCTGAACAACGAGCATCGGTTCTGGGTGCGCACGATCGCATCGGTGATGGCGGCGGGCGTGGTCGTCAACAAGCTGGGCATCCTCGAGTTCTCGACCGACCGCATCGTCGACTGGGCGATGGAGAATGTCGGCGGGATGCGGGCGACAGCCGCAGCGTCCAAGGCCGATCCATGCGACGTGTTCGCCCGCTTCCTGGCCGAGTCCATGACGTCGACCCTGGTGGTCGCCAGCGCCTGGAAGCCGAAGGTCGAGCTGCGTCCGCTGATCGAGCCGCGCCGCGAGTTGCAGGTGCGCTACGAGAAGGACACCAAGCGGGTCTATGTGAACGAGTATTTCATGCGCAAGTGGCTGGTCGAGAACAACGTGTCGATCCGCGAGTTCTTGAGAAGGATGAAGGAGCTGAACGTGCTGCTCAAGGATGGGCGAAGGATCACGTTGGGCGCCGGGACCGACTACGCGAGTGGGCAGTCGACGTGCTTCGAGATCGACGGTGCCAACCCGCTGGTGCGGGGCGGTGTGCGGATCGTGGAGGAGGCGACACCGCCGGTCAATCAGCGCGAAGCTCGCATAGAGCGGTTTGAGAAAGAGTTGGGGCGGTGAAAAGGCGTTCTCGTGGTAGAGTAACGTGGCGCATCCGCTGGCGGACTTTTATGGCGCCGCTCTACGTTGCAGTACCTGTTCCAACATGGATAGGGTCTGAACCCTGCTGGGAACGAACTTGCATTGCACTATGCGAAAGGTAGTTTTTAGTTCGGCACCACGCACTTCGACAGCAGCACCTGCATCTCGCGCTGGGCGCTGAATATCAACTGCATCTGCGCCTCGCGCGCCTGATCGGCCTTGGTATAGACCTGGTACAGTAGGAACATCAGGGCGACGTTCAGGATCACCAGCGCCAGACTGAGCGGTTGGGTCTTCATCGAGTCGAGAAACCCATTGACGGCTTTGCCGGCTTCTTCTGCTGCGGTCATCAGTTCAATACCCTTCCTGGGATAAGCTTGGCTTCTTCGCCGCGGATCAGGTCGAGCAGCTCGCCCAGCTTGTCGACCTGCTTCTTCTTGAAGCGGCCCTCGTCCACTCGCACCTGGGTCGTAAGCACCGTGGCAACCTGCGACGTCTGGGCTTTCAGAATGGCGTTGAAGTCCTCGTCACCTGGGATCAACTTCAGCCGGAGTATTTCTTCCGCCTTGTCGATCGCCAACTGAGTGAGGTTGTCCAGCCCCTCGCTAGCATCAAGCACCTCCTCCCGCACGACCTTGGGAGTCGTGACCGTGACAGGCAGGTCGAGGCTGTCCAGCGAGCCGAGTCGCGGGATTGCAATCTTGGGAGTGGGCTCGTCGATCGCAGCATGGTCGAGAAGGCGCTTCATGGTCCACGATAACTTTCTTGCGTGGGCTTCGCCACTCGCGTCTTCTCAGGCGCTGGTTCTTCCGGCGGTTCTCCAAAGTTCATCGGCGGAGGATTGGTGCCCGGTCCGCTCAGAGTGCTGTTTATGAACCACTGCCGCAGCACCGACATGGTAGAGCGTGCGGCCGGGCGGTCCTGTCTGATCTCGTTCGCCAGGAACTTCAGCACTCTTGGATTATCCGATATCCAGCCTGACACAAAGTTCCACCAGTATTTGCGGATACCTTTCAGCGAAGGCAACGCGCCCTTGGTGGCGGCACCGGCGAGACTGGTGCCTAGATCGGACGTCACGTCTTCCGGGAACAAAAATTTCGCCTCCTGCGAGAGCAATCGCAAGTCAGCTTTGGTCAGGTCGCCGAAGATCAGCGACTGCTGTCGCGGCGTGTACTTGCTAAACGCTTGCTCGATCGCCGGGCCTGATACGCGGCGTCCCAAAGACTGCGTTGACACGAACGCATCGTTGAGAAGCCGCTGCACTGCGTACCGCTCGACGGCCTTCCACTCAGGACTATCGCGGCCGAACATGCGGGCGGCAGCTTCGGTGCGTGCCTCCATCCCTGGCGCAATGACAAAATTAGCGGCCCGATCCACCATGTCGGGCTCGTTGGAGGCGAGCGCCACGCGCGGGTTCTTTCTCGCGAACTCGTCGGCGGCGCGCTTTGCGCCGATCGACCGCTCGAGCGCTTCGCGGAACGAACCGGGTTGAAGCGTGTCGATATCCATCTTGCCGTCGTATGCGGCAAATCGCCGCGCTACTTCCTTCAAAAACTCCGTATCTCGCTTGCCATGAATGATCGCGTTGGTCGCGTCGCGGTCCAGCAGCGCCTGGTACAGCGACTTACCGTCGATCACCATTTTCCCTGTCCGATCAGGCGAGGCAGTCTGTTTAATCAGGCTGGCAACGTCAGCCTGTCGAACGCCCTGCTTGGTCGCGTCATCAAGCATTCCCCACAAGCGCGTGATGACCGCCGGGTTGTTCGAGCCCACCAACGTATCGGCAACGACGCCGGGGTCAGGCTGGATGCCTGACTTGGTGAGGTTCAGCAGTTTGTTCATCGTGACGTCGTTGTATTGCTTGATGCCCTTGGCGTAGAGCACGTCGGCTTGCTTCAGGGCATCGGCTGCTGCTTTCACCGTGACGTCGGCCGAGTTGGATAGTTCGCTGATCGTTTCGTCAACGGCACGCGCCACGCGCTGCACGTTGCCGAGCTTTTGCCCAGTCGGTGTCACGTCGAACTTATCGGCCATCTCGCGGAAGGTCGTGCGCAGATTGTGCGCCTGCTCGAACGACAGGTGAGATGGTGCCTCGTCAGAAGCCCAACGCCGAAGAATGGGAGGAACTGCCTGCGGGTCCATCACGTCGACGATATCACGCGCTGCGCGCTGGATGCCGTCAGTCGGCACAATCTTAGCGTCGCCCAGCATCCCATCCACATTGCGGTAGATGTTCTGCATGGCTTCACTGAATTTGCGACGGTCGGCACGGATTGCTCCGGCGACGCTATCTGCCAGATCGGGAGGCGCCTGTGCCCACGATCGAACTGCGCTGTCCAGTTGCTGCAATGCGTTCTGCGCCCGGCCCTGTTGAAGCTCGGCTTCTTTTGCCAGTCCGGTTTCAATCCGCAGCGAACGATCAATCAGCGCCTGCCCCGCAGGACGCGCGGAGATGTTCGCTGATTTATCTTGGACTTGGGCAACTGCTGCCTTGATCTCATCGTCAGGAATACCGCTTGCGCGCATGACGCCCTGGACACGATCGTCTAGATACTGAATGCGTTCTGCCTCGACGGGATCGCCCATCACTGTATTGCGGAGCCCACGCTCGTACTCAAGCGCTTTGGCTTTCGGAGCAACCGACGAGATCGGCGGCCGTGCCCCGCCGGCTATCAAGTCACCGCCCATCGCTGCCGATTGTGGCGTAACGCCGGTCCAGGCGCGAACGCCGCGTTGTATCGTCGGCCCCATTGCGCGCATGGCCGGAGCAGCGCCTTGAAACACTCCCGCCATCGCTCCCTCGTTACCAAGCGTACCGACTGCTTCGGATGGGGTCTTAGCAAACAAGCCGCCAAACCACTTGACCGCTTCGTCAATGCCTTTGCCTGCCGCTGCGCCCACCATCGCGCCTGGGATGGCTCCTCCGCCACCAGCGGGAAGCGTCAGTGCACCGCCGATGCCTGCACCGGCCATTGCACCAGCCATAGCGGGCGTTGTCGCCGCCATGCCCGCGGCGACGTTTTTTCCGGTTTCGATAAGCCCTGCACCTTGCGGAAAGACCGCTGTGCGAGAGCCTGTCTCGGGATGAGTGAACCACCACTGGCCATAGTCGTCTTGACCGTAGTTATTAGCGCCGAACCGCTTCTTGAGCAGTAGGTCAGCCTCGGTCGGGTTGTCCATACGGCTGAGATCAATACGCAGCGGCATGTCTGCGCCGGTCTCGTAGTCAATCTCAGGAGATTGCGCAGGTGCCTGCTCTACCGGCGGCCGGATTACCGACGCCTGAGTGCGGGCTGCAGCTCGAGCGAAGGGGTCTTCGGGCGGCGGTCCTGCAAACAGGTCTTGGATAGGAGGTCGAGACGCGGCTGGGGTGACAGGCGCGGCTTCAGGAGCCGCAGCGCTCGGCGGTGGCCCCGCAAAGATGTTTTCACCCCACGGAGCCGCCGTAGGTCCAGGGCGAATGGTTATGGTAGGCGGCATTTAGAAACCCTTGACGTCGTAGCCGTAATTTTGGAGTTGCTTGCGCACCTGCTCGCGCGACCAGCCACGGCTTTTCATTGCTTCTTCGGCAGAAGCTCGCACTTGATCGGTCAGCAGTTTCCCGCCTTCCTGCGGTCCTGTCGAGCCACCAGGAGCTTCGCTTGCCACGCCACCGCGCAAGACAGTCTGCACGTACTTTAGTGATTGAATAGCCTGCTCAGGCGATGTGCGCGGGTCAAGACCGCGCACGATTTTGGTCAGCTTGTCGCGCTCCTGCTGCGCCAGTCGAGACGTGCCGGAGATAACACGAGGCAACTCGTTCTTGATAAGCTCGATCTTCGTTTCAAACCCGGATGCCGGCGCTTCCTTGGATATCCCCAGCGTGTTGGCAATAAACTCACCGCCCTGCCGCCGAACAAAGCCGCCGATGCCTGTGACGCTCGGGCCACCCTTCTTCTGTCCTTCCAAGTCTTTGATCGCCGAGTCGAGCTGCTCGAGGACGTTGACCTTGCCTTTTCCCTGCTCCTCGATTCGGTTGACCGTACCAAGACCCGCGCGGGCGCTTTGAAGGAACTTAGCTTGCGCCTGGGCATCCGGCGGCACGCCAGTCTTAGCTGTCTCGTCCGTAATAAACTGCTGCAGCGCGAGCATGTTCGGATTGCGACTCGCCGCCGTGTCCTTCGCCATCGAGCTCTTGAACGCGGCCCATTCCGCCGAGGTGGCGTTGGGATGCTCGCGCTGAAACGCCTTCGCTGCCTCGCCCTCCATGTCAGGATACTTGCCCGCTTCTTTGGTCTTCTCGAAGTTAAACTTCTCTTGCGCCAGCCGTCCCTGCAGCATCCGCCACTCGTTCTGCGACTGCTCGGTCATCTTGGGCATTGCGATGTTGAGCGCTGCAATGACTGCGCCCGGCTTGGCATCCGGTCGAGCCTGCATAATCATCTGCGCCATGTGCCGCCAGTCGTACTGCTGCCCCATCTGGGGACGATCCGGCTGTCCCATCGGCTGCTGTGGCTGGGCCTGAACCTGAGCAAGCTGCTGTGGGGGCGCTGCGGGCGGCCGAGCTCCCGCAGATGCCCCAAATCTATCGGCAAACGACGTGGGGGCGTTCGCTGCTACCGGAGAGGGTGCTGCACTGGCTTGTGGTCCAATAGACCACGTAGGATCGCTAGGCGGCGGTGGAGCGCCCAGCATTTGCGGCTGAGAACCACGCTGCATCGGTTGACTGGGTTGACCCGGAGCCGGAGCTTGAGGCATCGGCTGCGCCCCGGGCACGCCGCCCTGGAACATCTTCACCGTATCTAGGAGGATCTGTGCGCCCTGTTTTTGATCCTCCTGATTAGTGATCTGCGATTGCAGCAAATCGCCTTCCAAGTCCGTATTACGGGCCTTCTGATACCCACCGTAGGTCGCTGACAGTCCTGCTGCGCTAGGAGGCATTTAACCAGTTCCATCCGCTTTTTACGCCAGGGAAACCAGCATCGTAGGACTTGCCCAAGCCCTGAATGCTTGAGCCAAGGTTTTGTCCGAGCACTAGGTTCTGGTTGAACGCCGTACCAGCTTGGCTGAGCGCTTGTTTTGTCTGCTCGTTAGCAACGTTGCCCGCCTGATTGCCCACGCCGAGATAATTGAGATAGGCCTGCACCGGCGTCATGCCAATCGCCTGAGCGCCCTGCACACCGCTTTGCAGGTTGTTGAGCGCGCCGAACTGGCCCTGACCGATCTGACCAAAAGCGGAATAAGGCAGGCCGGCGGCGTTTGCGAACGTGCTCGCCCCCTGCGTCTCCTGCCCGATGCCCTGTCCGACCTGCCCGGTGCCTGCTCCTGACGTCCCAGCGCCGCTCTGGAGTATCCCGGCCGCGCCCTGCCCACCGGCGAGCTGGCGGCTGAGCTGCTGGTTCTGCCAGTCGATATTGAACTTGCGCAGCGCGTCGCTCTCGCCGGCCGCTCCATAGGGCGTGGTCGCCACGCCGCGCGCCGCCTGTGCGGCCCTGGTCTGGTCCACCAGGTCCTGCTGGGTCTTCTGGTAAAGCGCGTTCTGCGGGTCGAACGCCGTGTTGGCGATTGAGGAGGCGAAGGGGATCGCGCTTAACCCTGCGTTCTGAAACTGCTGCCCGGTCCCGATCGCGCCCTGCCCTGCGTTGAAACCGGTCTGCCCGGCCGCCATGCCCATGCCGGCGCCGCCCTGCGCCCCCTGCAAGAACATCTGGGCGTAGGGGTTGTTGTATTGCTGCATCGCGGTCTGCTGATAGAGCGGAACGGTCTGCTGCGGCACGCCCTGCCCCGCCAGCCCCTGGATGCCGTTGTAGGCTCCCTGGGCAGCTCCGGCCATGTTGGGCATGTTGAACTGGGGCGGCAGCGCGACCTTGCTGGCCGTGCTCGAGCCGCTGAGCGCGCCGTAGGCGCCCAGACCCGCACTGACCAGTCCTGCCACGCCAGCCATTGGCTATCCTAGGAATTTGGACCAGATGGTCTCGTCGTTGACGTACCCGAGCCGCTTCAAGAGCCGCCCGAGTGTACCACGATCTGCTTCAAAGAACAGTTTAATGACGACCTTTATCATCTTGGCGCCGCGGGCTTTTACGTGGCGCTCGGTCTCCTTGAACATGCGGATGCCGGTCCAGCCCTCGCGGTAGGCCGGCGACAGCCAGAACATATCGGTCTGCGCCCAGGTCGTGGAGGCGTAGTGCAGGTGCGGGAAGACCAGGATGAACATATAGCCGACCAGCACGCCGTTCGCCCGCACCGTCAGGACGTTGAGAATGTCGGCAACGTCGAAGTCGTAGTAGCGGTCCCAGTGCGGGTCGAGCGGGATGGCGTCCTTGTGCAACGCAATCTCTTCCCAGTGCTGCCGGAACAGCACCGGGAACTCCTTGGCGATCAGGCCGAAGCGCTCCCACTGGAGCGTAGGTCTAAGCCGTTCTTCCGCCGAGGCTTTTGGGGGAGGCGGCTGGACCCTTGCGGATCGCATCGCTGTTGATGTTGGCACCCTTGGCCTTTGCTGATGGAGCGGGCGGCATCGTGGTCTTCAGCCCCTTCTTCAGCATACTCCGGTTCGCCATTTTTGCCATTATTTCACCTGCTCGACGTACATGCCCTGCAACGTCAGATCGCCGGATGCGGCCGACGTACTGGTGCACTTGATGGTCTGGTTGGCAGCCCAGCTATCCGTACCGGCCACGCTGGTCTGAAGCGACGTCGAGGTCACGTCAAACGCCAGCCGACCGACGATATCCTGGGTGGCGGCGCCGGAGCGAACCACGAACATCTCGGCGTCGAACACCTTGTTGTTCGGAGCGCCGCCCGCCGTGGCCGAGGAGAACGAGGTGGTGCCGAAGTATATCTTGAGGGTCTTGAGATCGGAGTTCGCCGCCGACGTGCCCCAGCAGCGGATACGAACCGCGTCGCCGGTGGCCGCGATCCGGTTGGCCGGAAGCGTATAGCTGGCCAGCGTCTGCTCGGCCGTCGTGGTGTTGCCGGCCGGCGTGACGACTGCCGTAAGCCGCCCGTTGACGCCGAAATTGATGCTCTGGATCAGGCTGTTGATCGTCGCCAGCATCTGGCTCGGATCCTGCGGGCCTGAGAGCAGGGTAAGATTGGAAGCTGTTGCGAGACCAGCGGCGAAAACCAGCGCCACGGTGCCCATGAGCAGTTTCTTCAACATCGCCGATCTCCTAATGGGCGTTCGCAGCCCGGTTGAACTCTAGCAGACAAATCGTTGTTCTGCCAGTCTTAAAGGTTATCCTCCCACCCCGCCACGCCGACAGCGCCGCCGCCCGCGTCCGAGGCCCACGCGATCGTAGCCGCCTCCAGAGTAAATGTCGCGTTCTGCACCACCGAGACGTTGTTGTTGAGGTACAAGGGATAGGCGTTACCGGCCGAGCCTAGCGGCCCCCTGTTGGCCCCGCCGTAGGACGTGTTCGGCGCCACCAGCACGTTCGCGGTGCCCCCGGTCGCCCAGCCGTTGGAGACGAACAAGCTCACTTTGGAGGCCGTGGTGGGCACCACGCTGGAGAGCGAGATGGTCGTGAGCGTGGGCGACGTCTGCGAGAACGTGCCCGCCACGCCGTTGGCGACATTGGGGATCAGGCTGGTCTGGGCGAGGCCCACCACGTACTGGGCAGAGCGGTTAAACTGCCAAGTGCCGTAAAGCGTCGCGGTGGCATGAATGGTGCGGACCCAGCCCACGCGCGCCTTGAAGGTGTAGCCAGCCGGCATTGTCGGAGCCGTGCCACTGAGAGACGCCAAGCCGCCAACCGTCGTGCCGTTGTAGATCACCCAGATCGCGTACCAACTGTCGATGGCGATCGTGCCGGTGTCGAGCTTGTTGACGCCACCGGCCGAGCCAAGGTCGACCGTCGAGCTCTGCGCGACGGTCACCGTGTTGGTGCCGTCGTAGAGCGTGACAAAATCGGCAGCGACCGCGACTGTCGTGTTGGTCGCAACCTTCACCGACAGGTTTCGGTAGCCTCCAGGGACCGGCAGGATCGGGATGACCGGAGCGCCCGACGCCCTGGTGTAGCTCAGGACTTGCCAGTTGCCACTGCCCAGATACTCGACAACCGCGGTATCGTTTAGCGCGGTCGTGATGTTGGCAGCACCAGGGATAATCAACGACGTTGCGTTGTGGGTCAGCGTGTTCGCACCCGCGAACGAGATGCGATAGATCGGATTGGTGGAGACCGCCGTAGAGCCGAACGAGGTGATGGTCGCGCCGGAGCCCGTAATGGCTGCGTTGTGAGTCGCCACCGTGCCGAGATCGGTAGTGGCCGCTGCTCCTATGCTGACGCGCTGCCCGATATCGCTCATGTCGCTGGTCAGCAGCACCAGCACTGAGCCGTTGTAGATGGCTTCTGCGATGTTGCCGGCCACCAGCTCGCCGCCCGTCAGCACCTCGAGACCGGCGTTACCGACGCGATTGACTACCGTGGCGCCGGTCGAGTTGATGTTCAACGTCGTGGCGCCGCTGTTGGTGAAGCCGACCGTGAACGTAACCCGGTAGCCAGAGGTCAAAGAAAAATTGGCAGGCGTGGTTGCTGCCACCACCTGCGCGTTGGCGCTGCCGGTCGACGTGCCACCAATGAAGACCGACGAGCCCCCTTGGGCAGGCGAGAGCGGAACCGTCAAACCGAGGATGGACGTGATATCCGAGTTGACGCCGCTGCCAGCCGCGTTGTTGACGACGCAGTTGCGCACCGTGTTGAAATTGGACATGACCTGCGTGGCGTCCGCGGTCGTGTTGTTCTGCAGCGTGAACGGGTACGACGTGCAGGTGGCCGCCTGCGCCAGCGAGGGCAGCAGACAGAACAGAAGCACCGCGAGAAGTCGTTTCATGTCATGCCGCCGGTTGTTGCAGGTAGCCCAGTTGCTCATAGCGCAGGAACATATCGCCAATCAAAATGCCGCTGGCGCAACTCCCCGTCACCAGATAGGCGAGGCGGCGAAACACCAGCGGCTCCGACCACTGTATCTCCTGCGGGTAGAGCGCATTTGCGGCGCCCAGCCACTGTGCCTGCCCCCACTGGAAATTGCCCCATTGGGTGGCCGCGCCGGTGGGCGTAACGACCGTGCTGTTGAGCACCGTGCCGTTCTGGTCGAGCGCCGAGATGCCCATCGAGACGTTGGCGGCGAGCGCCATGTTGATGGTCGACTCCAGCACGTTGTTCTCGCACATCTGCTGGGTGTCGGGCAGCATCGCGGTTTGCCAGGCGAACGCCATCTGCGTGCCGTTCTCGACGAACGTGCTGGTGCTCGAGAGCGCTGCATCGCTCTGAAACAATAAGTGATCGACGCCGTAGGCCGCCTCGATGAACGTGTTGCGGTACGGCTGGATACTGGATGCTGGGAACGTGTGCGGCCCGCTCCAGCACTCCCGGTTGATGTGATACCAGTACTCCTGCACCGGCGTCCCAGCAACACCGCCGTTCTTCACCGAGATGCGGATCAGGTTGGCGTTGGCCGCGGCGCAGGTGCGTGAAGGCTCAAGCGCGTAGATGAAGGCCGACGTCACGCCCTTGCCGGAGTCGCCGATCGGCGGCGAGACGTGCGCGTTCATGTCGATGATGCGCAGCCCCTCCGGCGAGATGAACGCAAGCCCAAGCGGCGTCGAGCACACGCTGAGCGGCGACAACGTGCCGGTCGCGGCGTTGAGCGAGTTGATCGACCAGCCGGCCGTCAGCGCAAAGTCGCCGGTGACCTGGAAGATGTTGGAGACGCCCTTGAAGACAATCAGCGCCTGGATGACGCCGCCGAGCTGGTTGTCCAGCGGCAATGCGCCAAGCGCGGTGAGCTGCTCGTTGTCGCCGAAGGTCAGCACCTGCCCAGCATTGGTCACGGTCAGGGCGTCGAGCACGTTGCTTGCCACGATCGAGGGCTGCCCCGTCGCTGGATTGATTGCAAAATAAGCACGCTGGCCGAACTGCTTGACGGCGGTAGGCACCGTCGTCAGCACCACCGCGCCGGCCGTATTGGCGCCGTGCCACACCGGATTGAGCGGGTCGCTGATATCGAAATAGCCGAAGAAGACGTTGCCAGCGCCGGTGAACCCCGGATGCGTCACGACAAGGCGCACGCCGATCAGGTCCATCGTCGGCGGCGTCCAGTCCCCTGTGCTCGCCGGGCTGACTGGCGTATTCGCCGCCGTGATGCCCGTGATGGCCAGATTGGTGTTGGTGACCAGATTGAACGCGAACGGATAGTCATGGCCGGCGAAGACCGACGACGCGATCATGCCATAGACGACGTTGCCGATCACCTTGATGCAGGAGATGAAGCCCGCGCCCGGCAGGCCGAACTGAAAGCCGCTGGAGAAGCCCGACGAGAACGGACCGCCGATCAGCGAATAGTCCACTCGCGAGATCGCGGCCGGGCGGCAGCTCCAAAGGTTTTTGGTGCCCGGATAAGGGATCAGGTTCTGCAGCGCCGCCATTGCGCCCTTCATCACGTTCGACGAGTCGAGCGCGTCCGAGACGCCCGCGGGCGAGAACGGATAGGGTTGGGTGCGGCTAAGTGTCACAGGTCACCAGCCGACCAGCTTGGTGTTCGGGAGATTGTAGAACGACTTGCCGAACCGGCGACGATCGAGCTTGACCGTGTTCACCCGGTCCTCCGGGTTGTCCTTCATCCGCAGGTATTTGCGAAGGATGGCGCCCGCACCGATCACGCCCTGATCCTCGTTGTCCCCGAGAAAAAGCGATGCCCGGTCGTCGTTGGTGATCCGCATCAACTCGCCGGCCAGCCGCGTAATCAGGTACATCTGATTGGGAAACCACGGCGAAACCGCGCTGGTCTCCGGTGTGGCGATATCGGCCTTTTGCGGGAAGTAGCGGCATGTCCACGGATACTGTCCCGAGGCCGGCGGCCACACGTAGAAATTGGGCGGCGAGGCCGGCGTATCGGCCATGTCGACGTAGTAATTCACCGGGTAGGAGCTGAAGCCCGGTGTCTGCACCTGCATGTCGAACTGCGCCTGATCGAAGTTAATCAGGACATAGCGCACGCCGTTCAGATACCAGATGATCTCGTTGCGTTCCGCGCGCAGAAAGTCGGCCGGAAGCGCGTTCGGCCCGGTGCCTGGGATATACTGGTTGCCGGGACCGGAGATCGTCGTGGTGTTGAAGTTGCCGGTCGCGGTCTTGCGCGCGACCTCGAAGTCGTAGTCCTGCGCCAGCTCCTCGAGAATGACATTGAGAAGCTGGCCCGATTGGGTCAGGTAGTTAGGGCACTTCGCGATCTGGCGCGCGAGCGAACAGATTTGAGCCGCTGTCTGCGCCATCCTGCCTCACCTTATCATCGCCTCGAGCTCGGCGATATTCACCCTGTACCGCTCGACGTTGTACTTCATGCCCTCAATCGTCTTGCGGTGGTTCTCCAAGCCGACCTCTTGCTGCTTGTTCAGCTTGAACTCGCCGCGGCGCCCGCTGCTGGCGTGCTCGGCCGCAGCCGCGTTCTGGAAGTCGGCCACCTTCTCGACCTGGTTCTTGAGCGCGATCTCCTCAAACTCCAGTTTCTTCCGCAAGTCCTTGACCTGATATTTCGCCGCCTGTCGGTCCAGCGCCCGCATTACCTTGTCGAGCGCCTTGTCGATATCGTCGTCGGTAGCCTCGAACGGAACGAATGATTGGGCGACGATCTGGCTTCGGTCGTGGATATTGAAGGTGATGGAGAAGCCAAGCGCAGGTGCAGTGCCGGCAGGAGTATCGTCGGGCATGTATGATCCTTCTAGGAAGCAAGTTGAACGCGGGCAGTGCCCTTCTTAGGCGAAAGGCGAATGGCGGTGTTGCGCTGCTGTTGCTCGAGGTAGAACGTGGGATTGTCCTTGCCCTCGATCTCGGCCTGATGCCGCCACGACCGCGCCATCTGCTCGCGCACGACGTCGGCCTTGGCCTTCGGCAGTTCGTAGGTACGGCCGTGCATGTAGGTCACGCCATCCAGCGTGATGCGGTCGATGTAGTCAGCGAAATTGATATAGACCGACTCCAGATCGCCTTCATCGCTCAACGGCCCCTTTTGCACCGGGACGTCCTCGCTGCTGATGCCAAGCTCCTGCTCGGCCATGATGCGGGCCTGCTTGAGTAGCGCCTGCTCGCGCGCCTTGGCGAGCATCTCGGGCGGGACTTTGGAGCGATCAATACGACGGGAGGAAGCCATCAGGTGTGCGTCCATGAGGTTGCAGCGGAAGGAGCAGCGCCGCCAGCGATGGCGTTGGCCGACAACAGGATCGGCCAGCCATTGGCATCGACAGCGACATAATCGCCGGGGAGGCACTGAAGCACGCCCCGGTTCGGGACATAGAGTTGCCCCGACGAGTTGAACGCGCCAGGCCAGATCGGCTTGGCAGAGGGCGCGGTCTGGGCAAGCTGCCCGCTGTCGTTGGAGCGATCGTCGAGGATCCTGACGGCGAGCGCTGCCAGGTCCGCGGCGTTCATGCTCTGAACAAAGCGTAGAGCCGACAGCGTGTTGGTGGCGTTCGATCCTAACGTGAGAAGGGCCATTGACTTATGCTCCGGTAGCTGCTAAACCATCTCTATAGAAAGGATGGTTGACATGAGCCGAAACCCGCTGAACACCGAGACCCACAAGTTTTGCCCGCGTTGTCAGACAGTGAAACTGCGCACCGAATTCTACCCCAATAAAACGACCCACGACAAGCTTCAAGGACGCTGCAAGGTATGCAACATCGAAGAAGTTCGGCAGTACCACAAAGCAAAGCCGGAGCGACATGCGGCGTACAACCGAGACTGGGATCGTCGAAATCCAAACAAGAAAAAAGATGCCGCGCTGAAAGGCCGCCTCGGTCTTCCTGCCGGAACTTATGATGCGATGTTCGCCGCACAGGGCGGCAAATGCGCCATATGCCAAACGACGGAAGCCGGAGGCAAAAGTACGCGGCTTCACGTCGATCACTGCGGAGATACCTCGACCGTAAGAGGGTTGCTGTGCTCTTGCTGCAACACAGGAATTGGTCAGCTCAAGCACAGCGAAACCCTCTTAGTAGCCGCGATACACTACCTGAAAAACTTTCCAGGCTTACCCGAAGGATGAGGAGAAGGCGCTAGTGCTTTCAATTCTCATCATAAAAGCGGCGTTGCTTATCAAAGTGCCGTAAAACACCTTCCAACCAACTACTCGTAATTGGTTGAGAGGGTCTGACTTGTCAGCACCAAACAACGCCGTGATCTTCACCTCGTCCAGACTGACCTGAGCATAACTCCCCCGACCGAAGATGAAGGTCGGATAGACTGTGATACCAACCCCAGGCACCGCAGGAGGCGTCTGGGCCGTGCCTAGGCCGGTGATCGTAACGGTGGTGCCGCCGGTGAGCTGCGTCGCCTGCCCGGCTTGCGGGCCGATGGTCGGACCGGAAGTGGTCAGGCCGAGATTGAGCAGGCTCGTAAGGCCAAGACCGCTGAGGTAGACGTTCCACGTAAAGCCAGCCGTGCTCGGCAGCGTGACGTCGATCGAGCCGTTCGGACCGACGACCGCCACCACGTTCGATACGGCGCTAATAACCGACTCGTACTGATTCTGGGTGTCGGAGCCGGTGACCTGGATGACATAGTTACCGGTTGCCAGCGAGCCTTGCGTGGAGGCTACACCTTGCACCGCGGTAGCACCGAGGAAGGTCGGCACGAGGTTCGAGGAGCAGAACCGCACGCCGCCCCACTCGCCCACTTCGGCGTTGTAGAGCCGATTGATATCGCTGTAGGACCAGGCGGTGACGATGGTGGAGTTCTCGCGCAGATCCTGCACGACCAGCGGATGGAGAATGGACGGATAGTGCGCCATCTGGCGCGGGTTGCTGGACGCCTTGGCGCCGCCGGAGTCAGCTTGGACTTTGATATCGGTCTGCTCGTCGCCCATGTAACGGGGCGAGCCGATCGTCGACAGGGCGCCGACTGCGCGGTTGATCTCGTGGGGGTTGAGAACGTCGCCAGCGACGAGGGATGCCCGCGAGCCGCGGGTATTGACGTAGTTGATCTGGGTCGTACCGGCCAAAATGCTGTTGAAGGTGTTGCGATCCAGCGTTTCGCCGATCTGCAGACCGATCAGCTCCTGCGCCTTCTGCACCAGCGGATGCTTGATGGTGAGCTCGGCTACGTCAGTGATCGTAACCTTATCGCCCCATTGCTGGGCGGTCGCGCTGACCTGGGAGATGGTCATCGTCTCGCCGATCGGCGGGACGCCTTCGCTCAGGGGCGAGAACGGCAGCGGGATGCGGTTGAACCGCGTCGCCGTGTAGGTCGTGCCGCGCCCCTTGGGGAGCGTGGCGGGGTCGCCAAACTGGTAGGCGACGAGGGTGCGGCGAGCGAGAGGGAGGGTCTTGTCGGCGATGTAGTTTTCAATATCCGAAGAAAACTGAGAGGCTGCGTTCGTGGCCATTTCTCGCTCCTAGAACGAACCACGCCGCATGGCGAGGTTCAGAAAGTTATGTTCTCCAGGCGCTTATCGCGCGCCTCCTGCTCCGATACCTTGCCGCGGTTGCCCGCGGTATCGCTTCTCGCCGCTCCGGGGCGCACGGTCTGGCGCTGGATGCGCTGCTGACCCTGTGCCTGCTGCCGCTGCTTCGCGACGCTCCTTCCGGCCCTTGCCTTCTCGCCAATAATGTACGTCAGAAGACGTTCACGATCGACGTTCTGTCCTGCCGCGCGCATCTGCTGAAGGCGCGTCTCGACTTCATCGGCGTACTTCGCGGCAAGCGGGTCGGTCGCCTTCAACGATGCAAAGGCAGATATGTCTTTCGCCTCGTAGGTCTCCCACCGGATCTGCCCTATCGTCTGCTGGAACCGCTTGTCCGACTCACCGAGCCGGTAGTTGATAAGCTCGTCTGGGGTCATCAGAGCGATCTGCTCTGGAGTTGGCCCCTGTGGTGCCGCCTGCGCGGGCCGCTCAAGTCGAGCGATCCGCTCCTGCAATTCGCGTGCTGCGTTCTCGGCGCGTGTCGCTCGCTCGGTCGCCTCCTTGGCGGTCTGCGAGAGCTTCTGGAACCGGACTTCGCCGCGTGAAGGTTGGCGTCGCGCCGGTTCGCCGTCTACTTGCTGACCTTCGCCAGCACTCGCCCCGTCACCTTCGGCGGCCCCTTCAATATCGACCCCATCTTCTGGGTTTTCGCTATCGGTATCTGCGGCATCCGCTTCGGTTTCGAGCCCTTCATTCGGTGTTCCTTCTTCAATCGGGAGATCGTCTTCCTCGCCTGCCATTTCACTCCTCCTGCAGCGGGCTTACGGCCGCCAGTCGTGGGGCTCCTTACGGGAGCAACGCGGTGCGGTGACTTACGGCCACCAGTCGGAAGACTGCATTTTCAACGTCTTGCGTCAAAATGTCAATGCGGCGTGTGAAGGTCACCGGAACGACCACGCGAGCAGGACAAACCCCATCACGATGAGCGCCAGACCAATGGACGTCGAACTGGGGTATTGCACTTATCGGCGAGGCCCGACTGACTGTGGCGATAGAGTAGAACTGATCTGGGTCAAAACCTTCTCCAGCTTCTCGTCGGTCGACTTCTGCCGTTCCTGCTGTACCGCCATCTGCGTGGCGAGCGTGGTCACAGCAGCCGCGATCTTCTCGTTGCTGTCGAGGAACTGCTTGCCGAGCGTGTTGCGCTTCTCGTCCTGCTCTTTGATGGCCGCTGCAGTCTTGGTTAGCGCATCAGTCTGGACAGCCTTGATATCCACCACGTTGTAGGTGAGGTAGGCGTAGCCGATCGCCACAAAGAAGATGCCTGCGGCAATGCT
>Ga0247663_1000025_pt1 | contig 37829 bp, 63 predicted proteins | sample CNK04_metaG_FD_190128 | JGI IMG/M metagenome (GOLD analysis project Ga0247663, IMG submission 190128) | Soil microbial communities from Purdue University Martell Research Forest, Indiana, United States - CNK04 | ecosystem: Environmental > Terrestrial > Soil > Temperate forest > Bulk soil... | reverse complement strand
GTGACGCCCGTGCCGCCAGTGCCGCCCGTGCCGCCCGTGCCGCCCGTGCCGCCCGTGCCGCCAGTGCCGCCAGTGCCGCCAGTGACGCCCGTGCCGCCAGTGACGCCAGTGACGCCCGTGCATACCGCCGCTTCGGAAACTGGTGCTTGCTCAGATCAGCTTGGTATTGGAGTTGGGATCTTTCCTGGCTCGCAACATTTGCGATTGGGGCTCGCCAAATCAAGGCTACCAAGGTCGAGACTTGGGCGTGGCCATGCTACGAGGCGTTCGTAGCTGGGGCATGGATGCTCGTTTGGACGCCTACGCACCTCTACTGGGTGGCGAAGCCGAAAGTAGTGGTGAGAACCGAGCGGGGCATGCGCACACTTCATTGCGACGAGGGATCAACGCTTGAGAACGACATAGAAAACCTCTATTTCCTGGATGGAAACTTGGTTCCTGCGCATGTCGTGTTGGAGCCGCACACGCAGACGATCAAAGAGATTGAGTCTGAGGAAAACAACGACATCCGTGCCATCCGTATCCAACGGTTCGGGATCGGCAGATATCTCGCCGAAACCGGCGCCATCGTCCTTGATGAGCAGCCCAACCACATCGAGAACACCCACGAGGCCCTGCTCAAAGACAAAAACGGCGCGGTGTACCTCTGGCCAACCTGCCCATCAGGTCGCGTGTGCCCGCCTCTTCAAGTGCCGCCGACCGTCAAAACGTGCGAGCTTGCCCGCCAATGGCTAGCAGGGTCACGCCCCTTCCGCGTGTTGTCCAGAACCTGAATGGAGAAATCGAATGGTAACGGCAGAACAAGTGTCCAAGAAACTCAAGGCCCATACCGAGACGGTTGCGCCGGGCCTGCCTTTTCACCTGAACTCGACGCATCAAGCGGGCGACGGCGTGTGGCAAGGGGACCTGGGCATCGAGGTCGTTTCGCAGATTCCGAACGACTACATCCTCGTCGTGAAGCCGACCGACGCGGATCGTCAACTGGTTCCCGAGAGCGGGCAGGGATCGCACCATCGGCTTCGTTCGCTGGAAGGCGTGAAGCTCTACCGGCCGGCGAAGTGGGGCGAGAGTGACACGGACTTGCGCGGCCCGTGCATCGTGTTCGACAGGCCCGGCGCCATTGTCCATGATCCCGGGCACGACAAGCCGCACGGGACGGTCTTCATCGACGATCCGATGACGGTCCTATGCCGCTATCAGCGGAACCTTGACGCGGAAACCAAGCAGGAACGTCGCTCACACGACTAAGCAGTCTCCATGCCCGGCGTGCCTAGGCGGATTCAGAGTCCGTGCGCCGGGTTTTTTCATGCGCTGAACGGTATACTCCTCCCAAGGAGAACCCCAATGCGGAACTGCTCGCTTCTGATCGCCGCCGTCCTCGCCTGCCTATTCATCGTCGCCTGCGCCCTGCCCAACAGCCCCGAAACCGTCGCCAAGCAGCAAGCCCTCACCACGGCCAAGACCACGGCCGACACCAATGCCACGGCCGCCAACGCGCAGATGCAGTACCTCCAGAGCCAGATCAACGACCTGCGGAACGCCAACAGCACCGACACCTCCAAGATCGCAGCCCTGAACGCCCAGATCGAGCAGGCGAGGTCTGTCCGCGACCAGAGCGTTGCCCAGAGCAACGAGGCTCAAAAGGCGATCACCGACCTGAATGCGAAGACCCAGGCCAACGCCGACAAGCTCGACAGCGTGATCGGCGGAGTGAACCAGGGCGCCGCTGGAGCCAGTGCCATCGCGCCATTCACTGGGCCGGCTGCGCCGTACGTCTACGGGTTCGCGGCGGTCCTGACCGCTGTTGGCACCCTGCTTGGCAACTGGCGAGGGACAAGCACCAGTACCACGGCGGCGGCAAAGGGCGCGGCTGCGGTCGCATCCTCTGACGCGATGATTGCGACAGGGGCCACTCCAGCCCAGATCATTGTTCACGACGCGATGTTGGCCAGCACACTTGACCACCCAGCCGCTATCGCCGTCTGGAACGCAACGCCCGACAGCGTGAGTAAGAGCAAGGCAACCACGCCAGGCATCCCCACGCTGCCGTAAGACGGGGATAGCCGTGAGCGAACCAAGCCCCGTCCCACTGCGCGACTACATCGAATCGCGCATCCTCGCCGAGCGGAACCTGATCGATTCCAAGCTCGATGGGCACATCAAACTCAACGACGAACGGTTTTCCGCCATGCAGAGGGCCGTGACCAAGGCGGAGATAGCCACAGACAATCGGTTCAGTGCGGTCAATGAGTTCAGGGGGCAGTTAGCCGATCAGTTCCGCACGCTCATGCCGCGGGCCGAGGCCGAGATGCGGCTCAAGGTCCTCGAAGACTCAACCCTCGAAAGACAGTCCCAGTCAAAGGGACTAGGGCAGGGATGGGCTATCCTCGTGGCTGTGGTAGGATTGGCGGGGATCATCTTCGGCATCGTCGCCGTTCTCAGGGGCCATCCGTGATTCACACCGTACTTGCGTCGTATTCACGCGGCACCCCAAGGATTCGGGCGTGGAAGCGCTCCCACAAAGCTGGCTCACGGCAAGTTGGCCTCACATGACGAAGAAGGTCAACGAGTCCGGCCAGGAGACGGTCTATCTTGGGAACTTTGAACGGGCGGTGGGCGCCATCGCTTTCGCGCTCATCTGCTTCATCGGCTGGGTGATCTGGACCGACCACGAAGCTCTAGGACAACTCAGGTCCAACAACGCCGAAAGCCTGCGGGCCTCGGACGCCAAGGCCGACGAAGCCAAGAAGGTCGCGGATAAGGCCCTCGCGGATGCCGAGGCGAACCGCAAGGAACTCTCGGATAAACTCACGAAGATCCAGGTAGACTTGGCGGAACTCAAGGGCATCGTGTACCAGCATCGGGAGGAGCAGCACTAATGGCATGGGCAATACCGTCGTTTGATGATGGGGCTTCAGTCCTGATCGTGGCCCCGGAACTTACGGGGACCGTCGAGGCCGTGATGCAGCGGGATGGGGTGGTCTTCTACCTCGTCAACTACCTCGACACCCAGGACAACCCGGCCCGGCAGTGGTTCAAGCAGGCAGAACTCTCGTCTGGGGCGTGACATGCCCGACATGGAAGAACCCCGCGACACGCAGCCACAGCCGCCGGGCAGGCCAGCGCGGACGCCAAAATGGTGGCCCGATTACCCGCTACTGCCCCCTCCTCCCAATCACCTCATCCCGCGCGAATCGGGGCGCCCCATGCCCCACGCCCCGACCGACATCGTTTGGGACGACCCGTACTGGTACGCCTGATCGGGTAACTTTCCTCTCACACGGTTGCGGTCCAGGGCAGGTATACTCCCGCCATGAGTCCGACCGATCAATGGATCGTCCAGGCCCTTTGGCACCAGCACCGGATGCTGCGCCACATCAGCGACAAGATCGACGCGGTTCTCGCCTCTGGCGGAATCACCGTTGACCCAGCACAACTTGCGGCGCTCCAGGCCGCGTCAGTAAAGCTCAAGGCGTCCGGTGACGCTCTTGAGGAAGCTTCCAAGTCCGTTCCTCCCGCGTAAGGGCTGAAGCCCGGACGCACAACCCTTGCAAGGAGTTCCCACAATGCCAGCCAATCTCCAACCCCTGATCGACGAAATGACACGGGCCGCAACCCTCGAAGACGCCGCCGTGGCGCTCATCAACGGCATCCCGGCCCAGATCCAGACCGCTGTTGACGCGGCCATTGCCGGCGGCGCCACATCCGACCAGCTCAAGCCCGTCACCGACGCCCTGGCGGTCATCACGGCCAAGGACGACGCCCTCGCTGCGGCCCTGTTCGCCAACACGCCCCCGGCCACCAAGGCCCTCTAAGCCATGAGAGCGAACCTGAAAATCATCCTGCTCATCATCGCCCTTATCTTCCTGCTGTTCGCAACGGCGGGGCTGACTGAATGGGGCGTTGGGAGCATCCACTTCCAAACCGGGTGGGTGGGGATGTTCTTCTTCGTCGCTTCATTCCTGGCCTGATCGAATATGACAACCCCAAAGCCCCATCCGCTCCCCGTCACCGTCAACGCCCGCGTCCTGCTGTGGGTAGCCGGCGCTGTCGTCCTGGTCGCGGGCGGCTGGCCGTGCCACTGGATGATCAACCACGACGCCACGCCGCTGGGCCTGGGCCTGGTCATCGCGGGCGAGGCCCTGTACCGGCTGTGCCCCAGGATGGCTGAGTGGGGACCGGGCAACACCTGACCACGCCGCGCCGAGAAACCCGGCGTGGACACTATGAGCGACGGCCCTTCCATTGTCGGAGGGGCCGTTTTCGTTCTGCGCGCAACTCAAAGGGATCGGCGGAGCATACGCCGCGGAATCTCGCCTTACTGATAACTCATTCTCAATAAGCGAATCGGGTTGGACGGTCGGAAAAAACAGTGTGGGTCGTCGTGTAACAGCCTGCGAAATTGGCGGCGACATTCCTTACTGAGAATCGTTTCTCAATAAGGCAGGCAGGTAGAATCTGGTATGGATGCCCACGCCCCCACTCCGGCCCCCAACAATGACAAAGGGGCAGGGGGTCGCACTAGCCTTGTTGACCTATTGGAAGACCTGAGCAACCCGAACAAGGCGCGTGGGTCGGCTGGGATGCTAACGCGGGCGATCCGTGCCGGGTACATCGACGCATTCTCCATCGACTACGGCGCGCTAAAGGCGGAGGCGGTCAAACTGTCCAAGAGCGATAAGCCTCGCCTGTCACGGGCTGGGCAGCGACTACTCATGCAGATGGCCTTGCACGACCTGAAGCTGATGGAGATTGCGGACAAGTCTGACCGATTGGACCTTGGACTTGCGACGGAGAACCTGGGCGGGACAGTTCGGTGCATCAAGGGTGTCGAGGAGGAGGCGTTTTGACCTCCGACACCTACGAGCCGCACGGCGGCGTACGGGACGCCCTGAGATGCACGGAGCCGGAGGTGTTGGTAGAGGGTCCCGCGGGCACCGGCAAGTCCCTGGGCGACTGTGTGAAGGCCCACAAGGTCGCGGACAAGTATCCGGGATCGCGACAACTCTTCATCCGCAAAACGCGGGCGAGCATGACCGAATCCATCCTCGTGACCTTCGAGGGCAAGGTGCTGGGGCACGGTCATCCTCTTGTCGCGAGTGGTCCCCGGCGTGCGCACCGGCACAGCTACGACTACACCAATGGATCAACCATCGTGGTTGGGGGCATGGACAACTCGGATCGCGTCCTTTCGACCGAATGGGACCGGATCTGGTGTTTCGAGGCTATCGAGTTCACCGAGGATGAGTATCAAGTGCTGACCACGCGTCTCGGGAGGCACAATAAGACGGCCTATTCCCAGATCATCGCCGAGACGAACCCCGGTCATCCGTCCCACTGGCTCAACCGCCGAGCCAACGCCGGCAAGATGCGTCGATTCGTCACGCGGCACCAGGATAACCCGATGCTGTGGGACCATGCCGCGAACGAGCCGACCGCCGCGGGCAAGATTTACCTGGGAATGCTCGACAGGCTCACGGGTCATCGCCGCGCACGACTCCGCGATGGCAGGTGGGCGGCCTCTGAGGGCTTGGTCTATCCCGAGTTCGACCCAGCGCCGGGCGGCCACATCATCGACGCGATGCCATCTGGTTGGCAGAACTGGCCGAAGCGTCGGGCCATCGACTTCGGGTTCAACGACCCATTCGTCTGCCAGTGGTGGGCGGGCCATGACGATTGCTGGTATCTTTACCGCGAACTCTATATGTCGGGCAGGATCGTGCAGGACCATGCGGCACAGGTCAAGCGTCTGTCTGAGGGCGAGTCGTATGAGACGACCGTAGCCGATCACGACCTGGAAGACCGCGAGACGCTACATCGGCATGGGGTTGATACGGTCCCGGCGAAAAAGGACATTACTTCCGGCATCGACGCAGTGCGGACACGGCTGCTCAAGGCTGGGAACGGCAGGCCACGTCTATACTTCCTTCGCGGGGCGTTGGTTGAACTCGACACCAACCTCGCCGACGCCAAGCGTCCAACCAGCACAATCGAAGAGTTCGACGCCTACTGCTGGAAGCAGCACCGGGATAAGGTGACGAAGGATGAGCCGGTAGACCGCGACAATCACGGCTTGGATGCGACACGGTACATGACGATGAGCCTGATTCGGGGCGGCGCCATGGTCATCAACCCAGATTCTTTGGTATTATCGAGCAACAGCCACCCGGAATGGTGGACAAAGGCATGAGCATGGCTCGCGGGGCTACGAAAAAGAAACCATCAAACCCGGCTCCATCCAAAGAAATGGCGTCGTTCGCGCACGCGACCGTGCTGCCGAGCGAGGTTGCAACCAGCCGCTACACCTACAGCGCCCACGACGCCGCGATGGTGCAGCGGTGCATTTCAGATTCCCTATCTATCGCCGTCTCCAAGAACGCGATGGTGTGTGCAGACCAGAGGATCAGGCTGTTCCGTAAGGCATCGGGATCAGGATCGAAGCTCTGGCCGGGGCGGAAGCTGTCCCGGAAGTCGGCTCGGTTCTTCATGGGAGATGGCAGGATCACGCCGGGCCGCAAGGCGTTGGAGTATGCGAACGACGCGGGTGAAATCGAAGAGGTCGTAGACCATCCCGCAATCTCCATCCTGCACAATCCCAACATCCACAACACAGGCACGGATTGGATGCAGGTGCTCTTCTGGTTCCGCGAGTCGCTTGGAAAGAACTACCTCTATAAAGGCGAGAGAGATACGGCGGGCTGGCCGACGAGCCTCTACCACCTGTATCCGCAGTGGGTGCGAGTGCAAGCCGATCAGGCGACGTTCATTCGTGGCTACTGGTATGGCCGCAACCGCGCCCAAGAGTTGTTCTATGAATCCGGCGACGTGATTTACGGGAAGTATCTTTCTTCCCCGGATCATCCGCTGTATACATGGTCATGGCCACAGGCGATGCAGTTGCCCGGCGACATGGAGAACGCCGCCCTTCAATCCGAGATTGCCCGCTGGAACAACGGCGGCAACCCCGGCATGGTCATAGAGGTTGACGAGAACACGACGCGCGAACAGGCATTGCAGATCGCGGCCGACATCAACGCCCAGGTCCGCGGCGTGCAGAAGTCGGGTATGCCCCTGATCCTGCGCATGGCAAAGGCCAACAAGATCGGCGTCAAGCCCATCGAAATGAACTACAAGGATGGTCTGCAATCCGTGCGCGACCACATCTTCCTCGCAGCGGGATGGGTAGAGTCGATGTGGAAGATGGGGTCGGCCGCCCTGGCGAGCGCCGAAATGGCGGACCCGACCTATCTCGGTCAGACGATCAACCCCCGCATTTGTAAACTCGCGGAAGAGTTGACGGAGTTTTTGCTTCCGGAGTTCGGCATCGAACCCGGCGAGATGTGGTTTGCGTTCGACAACCCGGTTGCCGAGGACCGCGAAGCGCTTGTCAAGGAAGCGACCTTGCTATTAGAGGGTGGCGTCATCAATCAGCCCGAGGCGCGGGAGATGCTTGAGATTGAGGACTCCGCTGCCAAGCCCGATGAGAAGTTCCGCTATCACGGCGTCGATGTGGACGCGAGCAACAGGGCCGGTCCTCAACAGACCGCATCGCTTCAGGCCCTTGTCCTTTCGGTGCGGAGCGGAGACATTGATGCGAGCGTGGCCAAGGCCATAGCGAAGGCTTCGATGCCGCAGATCCCACAGGAGGAGTTGAATGCGATCTTTGACGGCCTGGAGGCCAGGCCAGCAACTGAGTCCGTCACGACTGGAAACGGCGATGCGGGAGGCGGGAATCCGCCCAAGGCTGGAGATAACGGTGATGGTGGCGATGTGGCCACCAAGCCAGCTTCTCCTAGCGACGGCACGAAGGCGGCCAAGAAAGTAAGTACGAAGGACGCAGAACTTCCCAATCAACCCAAAAAGGTCGAATCCGAACTGGCAGACTTTGAGGCGCGGGTGAACGATTGGTACGCGCGAGCCATGAGCGAGGGCGTGACAGTAGAGGGCGTTGTGAATATCGACCGCTTCATGCCCGAGCTTGAGCGGATCATGTACGTGGCCATCCCCAGGATCATGCAGGCGTCGGGAGAGGATGAGGCGGGTGGAGTGCGCGGTTCATTCAGTCTTGCCGCAAACCTGGATGCCGTGTCGTGGGCGCGGACCAACGCCGCCCGCATGGTGACCCAGGTGTCCGACTCATTGCGGTCAACGCTGAATAGCCGCGTGGTCGATGGAATCTCCCAGGACATGACGATTGCCCAGATCAGGGACGGCATCAAGGAAGAGGCCCCGGACTTCAGCGCCAACCGCGCTGAGATGATCGCACGGACAGAGACGAGCTTCGCGTCCAATGAGGGTTCTCGATTGGCAGCCCGCGAGAACGGAGCCACCCACAAGAAGTGGCTGGTTGCCGGCGGCCCATGCCCGGTGTGCGAATCCATCGCAGAGGCCAACCCCGATCCCGTGCCCATCGACGATGCGTTTACGGACACCGAGGTGTTGGCGCCTCCCGCCCATCCCAACTGCCGCTGTACCATCATCAACGTCTACCCGGAGACTGAGTAATGGTCGCCTTCAACAAGTCCGGCATCATCAAGGAATCCGAATGACCCGCCACGAAAGCCAGGCCACCACGAACCAGCGGCGGGAGGTCTTGCTGTACCTGAGCCTGCTTGAGCATTCCTGCCGGGAGGCGCGGATACTCCTCTGTCTGAGCGATGAGATTGGAGAAAACGCCCGCAAGCCCTCGCTCGTATTGGCGGGCGCGGATCGAATGCAGCAAGGGCAGGCCGAGAGGATCAATCAGGCGGCGGAACTCGGGCGCGGGGCGCTCATGCAACTGAACGAAGTCATGGCCTTTGGCCAGAAACTCGCAGCCTGTCTCAACATAAAGTCAGACGTAGCGACGGAAGGGGAATCGCCATGATCGGAACCGACATCCTGAACGAGATCCGTTCGCGGCACGCCCGCAAAGCCGGACTGAGACAGGAATCCCGGCTTGGCGTCATCGGGCTTGTGTGCAAGTCCAGCCGGGTCGAAAAGTCGGCCGGTGGTCCGATGGAAATCGTGTCGATGGCCACGACCGATGATCTTGACCTGGAAGGCGAGCGGGTCATGCCGGACGGGGCCGATTGGTCCTACTTCCAGGCCAATGGAAACGTCTTTCTTGACCACTGCTATTCATCGACGATGGCTGTGGCCCGCCTACGCAGCCTCAAGCGCGTTGGAAACGGCTGGCTCTGCCGCGCCGCCCTCAATAACGACCCCGACAATGAATCCGTGCGGGCGGTGCAGGTCTTGGCCGAGGCGGGCGGGTTGGCTATGTCCATCGGATACGAAGTCAAAGAGGCGGGTCCTGCCACGCCGGAAGAGGCGGCCAAGTACGGCGGGGACGCATGGATTGTCCGATCCTGGCGTGGGATCGAAGTCAGCTACACCGCAATGCCTTGTAACGTCTCGGCCCGCACGCTGGCCGTGGTCTACGGAGACGATGGGAAGGCCGCACGCTCGCGGGAGGTGCTCACGAAAAACCGCGTTCCGCAAAGCGCATGGGGGGCGGTGGGCTTGTCCAAGGCGCGGCGGGTTGTGGTATGTGTCGCCAGGGCTTGACTGGCTCCCCAATCCCTGTTAGTGTTCCCGCGACCGACTTCGGCGGATAGCCCGTCGCGGGGCATCGTCTGATTCGCCCGCGAGCACTGGCTGCCCGAGTATGCACAAGTGGCACACTCAGAGGGCAGTCAACATGAATCGCAAGCAACTTCTCGCATTCGCCCGCGCCAACGGATACACCGGCACGGCCGACCTCGCGAGCATCAAGAAGTTCGTCGCCGACCAACTGGCCGAAGGAATTGAACTCAAGTTCTTCGAGTCTGACGGCACGACGCCAGTGGACATCGACGCGGCCTGGGCCAAACTCGACACCAAGGCTGTCACAACCGCTGTCGTAACCGACACCGCTGACGATGATGACCAGCCGCTCACCATTACCGGCAAGGATGCCGCCGAATACCGCAAGTCGGTCAAGGCCCGCACCGAGGCCAACCGCGGCAGTGGCTTCAAGGATGTCGGCCACGTCAACGGCCGAGACAACAACATCGTCAACTACGCCATGACCTTCGAGGTCAAATCGTACAACCTCAAGGCCGCCAGGGGCGCGACCTACTACGGCGATGCTGAAGAGGCAATGCTCGTTGGCGCATGGGCGAAGCTCGCGGCTGTCCCGCCGGGCATGGACTTCGAGGGCAAGGGTACGTGCGTTGAAATCTGCCGCAAGGCCAACGTCTCCTACGACTTCTCGAGCGGCGGGTTCGCGATCCCCAGCGTTCTCCGCAATGCCTTGATCCGCATCCGTCCCCGCTACTCGGCCATTCAGCAGCTTCTCGGGATCATCCCGATTGCCCCGAGCGGAGAAAGCGTGCCCCGGCGCACGGGCGGCGTGACGGTCTACAGCCCAGGCGAGGGCGTGGCCGCGACCGAGAGCAACGCGGCCGGCGATCAGGTCAAGCTCACGCCCTTCGAGATGGTGGCCCTGAGCACGGTCAGCAAGACGCAGTTGATGCGGAGTCTGATCGACTTCGGCGAGTTCGTGACCAATGAAATGGTCTACGCCATCGACAAGAAACTCGAAGAGATTTACGTCAAGGGCGACGGCTCATCGACCTACTTCAACCAGACCGGACTCTTGGGCAAGTTGTCCAAGCAGGTGACCGATGCCGCCGGTACGTGGACCATCGGCACCAACGCCACGAACGCCGAGTACCACTCGGGGTGTGTACGCGGAAGCGGCAACCTCTGGTCGGAACTGTCGTTCACGGACTTCACCAACGTCATCGGGCGCGTGGCCCTGGTCGAGAACCCGATGGCATTGTCGTGGTTGTGCTCTTGGAACTTCTTCCAGCAGGTCATGGTCAACATCGCGGCCGGGCGCACGACGGTTGGCGGCACGGGCGGCACCACGCAGGCGCAGGTGCTCAATGGCGACGGCGTTTCCATGACTGTGCCGGTGTTCATGGGCTACCGTGTCATTTTCTCCAACGCCATGCCATTGACGCAGGCCAACGGTCAGGTGTGCGCCCACTTCGGCGACTTCGACATGGTGACGAAGGTCGGGGACGTTCCCAACTCAATGGAGATGGAGACCAACCCGCACCGCTACTGGGACCAGCGCAAGATCGGCTATCAGGTGTCCACATTCAAGGCGGTCAACTGCCACGACCTGGGGACCGCGAACGCCACCCAGCCCGATCAGACCGTTCCGTACTCATTCCTCGTCACCGCCGAGTCGTAAACCAACGGCGGCGATGCCGCCCCAGAGGGCCAAGCCATGCTGAGCATTGAACGAGCCAAGTTCGCCATTTCGATCCGCCCGCAGGCGGATGAGACGGGCGCGACCCCGACCTCCTATGTCTTCGATACCAACGGCTGCAAGGCCGTCCATCTCGTGATCTTCTGTGGGACGGCGGCCACGCCTCCGACCACAATGAAGATCAAAGAATCGGACGTGCAGACCAACAGCACGACACTGAGCGGGGCAACCGACGTTCCGCTTGGAGACTTCAGCGTATCTCCGCTGACGTTGGCCGGGGCTACAGGAACGGGGCTGGTGTCCGCCGTCACGATTCCTGTCGTGGGTGTGCGCAAGCGATATCTCCAACTCAACCTGGTCTGTGCCGCCGCGGCAACGTTCATCACGGCCCTGTGGATTGGCGAGGATCTCGACGAGGCCCCCAGCACGGCCGCCAAGCGTGGCCTCGCTCAGTATTCGGTCGTGGTCGGCTGATTCTCTCCTCATTTCTCTCCGTGTCCGGCATCGCTGGACACGGAGATTTATGGTCAAGCCAGGCAAGATCAAAAACAAGGCGGTCAGGCCAAAGGGAAAACCACCGAAGGCGAAACCGCCCAAGGGGAAGTAAGCAGTGGCGATTGGCGCGAACGTGCGAGCGGGGCTGGTGACCAAGGCGGGCGGCGCCGATGTCACCTATCCGGGATCGGCATATGGGTCGTGGGTCCAGATCCACGACGACCTGACCGCTGCCGCCGATGCCGCCGCGGTCCTTATTCGTCCCTGGTCCATCGCCAACGCCAACATGCACCCCCTGGTCATCGGTCCTGGGGTGAGCAGGATCTTCCTCGTCGGTCGATACCCCGTCGCCAGCAGCGTTACCACATTGCCCGTGCTCAGGTTCTGGGGTTCACACAATGCGGCCATCGTCGATGACGGCAGTGGTGGACCTGGCGGCACGCGACTCGACAATGTGGACGCCAATGCGGCGGGGATAACGCTTCCGTTCAACCTCACCAATACGAACGACTGGAGAGACACCACCTACCGCTATAGTGACATGGTGACCATCAGCGGTACGGATCTCTTGGGCTGCCAAGTCCTGACGACTTATGTAGAAACGGCTTGCGTCGTGAGCGCCGGGGTCGCAACGCTGTGGGCGCTCGTATTGAACTGAGGCCCGCCCGTGACAACCGCCCTCATCACGCTCGCGGAGTACAAAGCCTACGCCGGGATCACCACGACCGACGCGACCCGTGATGCGCAGTTGCAGCCGATGATCGACGCGGCCACGGAAGCGGTCCGCCGGTATGCGGGCAGGAGCCTTGACGACGGGTTCTCGTCGGTTGCTCGCACCGAGGCATACGACGGCAATGACACCGAGCGCCTGCAACTGAGGGAGTACCCGGTAACCTCCGTGGCGTCCATCGTGCAGACCGCAGACGACGGCAGCACACAGACGATTGATAGCAGCGAGTATCGGATCGAAGACGCCAAGACGGGGATCGTCGCCAAACTCGGAGCTATCTCGGGCCGGTTCGCCGCCGCGGTAACATGGTCCTCCGTGGGGTCGTGGCCGCGCAACAGGTCGATCTACCCACGCGACTCATGGGAGACCTCGCCCTCGTGGACGGCGGGCATTCAAAACTTCACAGTGACCTACACCGGCGGCTATACCACGATCCCGGCCGGACTCAAGTATGTGATTTACCGCTGGGTGGATCAACTCAAGCAGAAACAGGCGAGCGGCGCCTTCAAGTCCGAGCGGATCGGGGCATACGCCTATGAACTGAAGGACGATTCTGAGTGGCGGTCTGAGTTGAATGATCTGATGCGCCCCTACATGACGGGGGTGCCATGAATGTACCCCGCCACTTGATGAAGCAGACGGCGACGATCCTGGTTCCAACGCCCAGCACGAACACCGATGGATCGCCCAAGACGATCTACACTGCTTCGGCAGCCCCGACCGCCAAGTGTTCATTCCAGCCCGGAACGTCTAGCAACAGCCTCCAACTCCAGCGAGAAATGGGGGTGACGACCTACGACGTTTATATGGACCCAGTTCTAAGCAGTGGAGCCGCAACCACGTCGGCTTTGAACCACGCCAGCCGCGTGACCATTGGAGGAGTGACGTACCGGATGATTGGTGAACCCCTGAACCTGTGTTCTGAGGACGCGGTTCTTCACTGCATCATGCAGAGGGACACGTAATGGCACAGGTGACGTTCGACAAGCTGCCGCAGTTCACCGCACTCGTGCTAGAGGCGTGCAACAAGGGCCTGACCCGTGCCGCCGGCGCTCTGTCTGAGAAGATGAAAGAGGGCATGAGCAAGGGTGCCCCGCGTACAGCCTCCGCGCCAGGATCACCGCCAAATGTGCAGCGCGGCGGACTCCGCAACTCGATTCACGGCACCCAAGGGGTAGACCTCAAGGCCGCGGCGGGAAGCGGGATCGGATATGCCTTGACCCAGGAGCGTGGCGGGGTCATTACCGCCAAGAACACCAAGATGCTTCCGATCCCGGTCAACGCCGCGGCGCAGCGTCTCTTGGAGAAGTTCGGATCGGCCACGACCTACTACAACGGCGTGAGCGGCACCAGTTGGTCACGTTCGCCGGGCTTGCGGTACTCGGGCGTGCAACTCCACGTCATTCCCAGGAAGGGCAAGCCGCCGCTATTGGTAGGGAATCAGGGCGGCAGGCGGAGCATCGCGATCCAGCGCGGCGCGGGGGCCTTGAACGGCGTCCCTGTGTTCGTCCTGAAACGGTCGATCAAGCTCCCCGCCCGCCCATGGGCGCTGCCGGCACTGAACAAGAACAAGGCTCATATCCTCAACCAGTTCAACCTTGGCGCCGCCGCGATTGTCCGCAGGGGGATCAGGAGCGCCATCACTTGAATCCCTGCGTCATATCCCGCGCCATCCTGAGCCGTATTCAGGCCGACACCGGCACCGGCGGCCTGTACTCGGGTCCGGGCTACAAGTACATCACCGGGGCCAACTACAACCTGGGTGCGCCCGAGTCGTTCACCAACCCGTACCTGATCTGGGAAGTGGACATCATCGACGATCACGCGCAGGGGGCGATGGGTTGCGATTTCAACGTCACATTCACGGCCAACGAGAACAGCCGATCCGCAACCGACAACTTGGAGATTGTGATTGATCGTCTCACTGGCGACTCGGTTCTTGTGACCGGATCGAACGGCGTCCCGACCTACGGGTTCCATAACCACCTGCTTGTTCTGCCCACTAACACACTCACGGCGACGGCCACCCAAATGACGCGGGTGTCCGCGCACATCGCCCCTGACGGCGTGTACCTCGTAGGAAATGTGGTATTCAAGGGCCGCGCGTCCGCGTCGGCTGTCAACCTGTAGGAGCGGCCAATGGCATTCCCAATCACGGGCAACAAGATCGCGGTGAGCGTTTCGGGGGCGAGTGAGTTGCTCACCCTGTTCGGCACATCTCCCACGACCGGCACGGTGCGGGTGCAGAAGTTCACTATCAACGCGGACGCGCCAGAGCAGGAGGTGACAGGCAATACGGCTGCGACAGTCAACTCGCGGGCCTATATTCTGGGGCTGGCAGAGGCGACGATTGAGGTTGAGGGGTTGTACCCGAAGATCCTGAGCGCCGCGACGGCTACGACGCCGCGGCTCGGAAACTCATCGCTCATCACCTACGGCGCCGGAAGCGTCTACAACGTGGCCCAGTTCTCTCTTGAGATTGAGTACGGGGCCATCGACATCACGGGCATGGACGGGACGGCTATTGCGGCCCGTCGCTTCATGCCATCTGGCGTGGTGTCATGGCGGGGATCGTGGACATCGCGGCACTCCAGCGGTGTGGCCCTCACGATCCCCGGCGCGACCAACCAAACTCCCGGATCGGGCGGCACGGCGGCGACGTTCAAGCTCACAGAGGACGGGACCGATCCGGGGTTCACCGGCAACATCATCGTGCCGCGTGGTCCCCGATTCAGCGTCGATCCCCGCGGAGTGCTGGTCGAGGCGGCTTACGACTTCGTAGGCGACGGGGACCTGACGGTATCGGCTGCGGGTTCAACCCTGCCTGCGTTGCTATCGGTCGGCGCCATCGGCCCGTCCGCTTGGGACACCACGGGTGACGGCGTGCCGGACGTTGTTTGCACATTCACCGCCTACACGGGCCGGACCTACACGGCGTCCTGTTTCCTGCGGAACCTCAAGATCGACTTCAATGTCGGGCAGCCGCTCAAGGTCATGGCGGCGCTCCAGGTGTCGGACGCGATGGTGGCGGCGTAAGGGAGATGGGCTTTGTGTGTCGGCTACTTCAAAAACAGGACTGCGGCAGCGAACACAACGGCCCCCACCAGTAGCGGCACGGCGATGATCGCCGCAACGGTCCATATCACTGCGTCCGCTGCCTTCTCCGGCACGCTCTGGGGTGACTTTTGCATACCCATCAGTGTGACCACGCGGCCGCGCAGAATCAATACCGACCCGTTTGCAAACGCGGGGGTGGCGCATGCCCGATAACGGCGCACCTATCGGCTCAGCGCGGATCGACCTGCACGTCAACAAAGACGCCATCAAGCCTGAGATGGAGGCGGCGAAGGCTCAAGTTGTCGCGTCGGTCAAAGAGACAGAGGTGGCGGCAAGGGCGGCCGGTGGGGCAGGTCCCGGTGCTGGATCTGCCGGCGGCTCGGCGGGCGGATCAAGCCCAGTAGTGGGAGAACAAGCAGCCGTTGGGGAGGCCATCGGCGAGAATATCCACAAACTGACACAGTTCCATAGGCTGCTCGGACACCTTGCGATTCCCGCGATTCTGCTGGCTGAGGCGAAGAAGATCGGCGAGGAGATCGGCAATGCCAGCATCGCGGCCGAACGATTCGCCGCCACGCTCGGAGAGATTGAGGCAGGGTTTCAGAAGATCACCTCAGAAATGGGCGGCACCAAGTCGGCACTGGAAAAGCAGCTCGAAGAGGTTGACAAGGCGGCAAAGGAGGCTCGCGGGAAGATACGTGAGAGCATCGCCAAGGAAGCCGAAGAAACGCACAGCGACCCGGTGTCGTTCCTGTGGAAGTGGGCCGTTACCGGCAAGAATCCAAGGGACGCGCTGAAAGAGGCGCAGCAAGAGGCCGCCGATTCCGACGTTGCAATCGCGGAACGCAGCGCCAAGACCCGTGCCCGCCTGCTTGCAGAAGCAGAAAAGAAAGAGGACGACGAGAACACGAAGGCTTATTGGGACGAATGGGGCAAGCGACGTAAGGCTGAGTTTGATAAGACCTTGGCAGAAGAGGATGCCGAGCGTCAACGTAAGATCAAGATTAGGCAGGAGAATTTTGACGCCAGGGAAGAGTTTGAGGAAAGGATGGAGAAGAGGGCCATCGACAATGCAAAGAGGGTCAAGGCCATCTATGACCAAATAATCGACGCCGCCAACAAGTTCCTCGGCTCCTCCGACCTCGTTTCCTCTATCAACAACCTCGGTGACATCCTCCGCGTCATGTCCACCAACCGGAGGGACAGATAGTGGCGCTCCGCGCGATTGAGCAACTCAACTACTCGAAGTCCTACACGGAGACCAGCACCAACGCGAAGAGTGCTGAGCGGGTGTTCTTTTGCCCCACGGCCAGCCCCATCGCCGCCCTTGCCGCCGACGACGCGCCCAAAACGAACACGGTCCACCCCGATTACCCGACGCTGATCTGCCGCAACATCCGCACGAACCCCAACGGCCAGGGGTCCACGATGATTACGGCGTTCTATGACAACCTGGCGGACTCGCACTTCCATGTGCTGAGCAACGCGACGGCTCTGGATTGGGGATGGGCGTTCCGGCCGGTGAAGATCAAACTGCCTCTGAACGTGGTCGGGTTCATCAACGCGGACGCGGATAACCCCAACCCTGCTCCAACCAAGGCGGTATGGACGCTCGGGGAATATGAGATAAACGAGGACCGTCTGTTACGTCCTCTCCGCATCATCTACACGATCAGCGGCAACAATACTCGCGTGTTCGATCCGATCAGGAAACAGAACAACAGTCTGCATCTCATACAAGGAACATACTACCGATTCACAGCCCCTCCGAACTGCGTTCGCCGCCTGAATGAGACGACATTTGAACTCAACTATGAATGGGAGTTGGACGAAGGCACTCCGCTTCCTGCCATCGGTCCAGCGGGAGATCATCCGGGCTTTGTTCTTCTGAGGCCGTCAGATGCTAATAATGGATTCTTGCGAAATCCATACACGAAGCTAGAACCGTCCGCCCCAGAAGACCCGAGTATCGGCGCGTATCCTCTCGGCTTCGACTTCGTTGATGGCATGTTCGCCAGTGTCGCAATATCCGAATACCAGATCGACCAACAGGGGTGGCAAACCCTGCCCGGAGTACCGAACCTTGGTTGAAGACGAAGATATATCGGGCCGGATCGTCTCGCATCAGGGCATCAGTCCGGGCCCGGCGAGCGGCATCACCTACACCATCGACATGCAGATGCCCAGTGGCGGCGTCGTGCGCCTCGCGGGGCAACGCCCGAGCATCGAACGGTGGACCGACACCCTCAATGTGCGGGCGGTGGCGAATGGGACGCGGGTTCGGGGTTGGCGTTGCGCCAGTTTCTACTACTGGGACTTCCGAGAACTGCCAGACTTCGGACCCTGCGGCGGATCGTTCGGCGAGACATTCGGAGGCGAGCGGCAGATTCCCTCTCCTCCATTCCAGACGATGGGCGGATCGGCTTCACAGACCGGGCAGGCGTCAGGAGGCACCCCGCAATGATCGTCACCCTCTCCAAGTGCAGCCTGAACGTCGCGGGGATCGTGCAGGCGTTCGACGGAAGCACGGGCATCGTGCCGACACAGGGGTATGACGTAGCCTCTGTGCGGGCTGTGGGGGTCCAGGGCGGCAGTACGTGGTCTGCGGCTGTGCTGAAGGTGCGGAAGACATCGGCGCCGTGGCAGGCCGGGGCGGACTACTCGACAGTTGTTTCGCTCACGGCGTCGGCCCCTGCCTCTGGTCTGCTCGCGGTTGAGGCTGCGTATCTGACGGTGGAAGTGACGACGGCAGAGGCTTCGTACGCGGACATCATCATCGACCTCAAGCCCAGCAATATCGCTCAGGGGATCACCACTTGAGCGGGTACTATGACAAAGCGATTATCGGACCACAGGGTCCGACAGGACCGCAGGGATCAACCGGCGCGACCGGCGCGAATGGATCGTCTGGTGCCACGGGTTCGCAGGGACCTGCCGGTGCCGGCGGGAGTGTTGCCTTCGCCAATACGAGCATTCCAGGCGGAAACACCATCGCCAACCAATCGGGGAGCGATGTGGCGTTCACGTCGTCATACACGATCCCGGCCAACGGACTCGCGGTCGGCGACACCATCGAGATTGAACTGGACGGCATTTACAGCACGGCGCTGGTGGCTCCGACCATCCGCGGCAAACTCAAACTGGGCAGCACGACGATCCTCGACACAGGCACAATATCGGCGCTGATAGGAAGCGTAACGAATCAGGGATGGACAGCGTGGATGGGCCTGACCGTTACGGCGATAGGAGCGGGCGGGGCAGTTCAGGCCAATGGCCAAATGCGGTTCACGACAGCGGCAGGTGCTGATCTCGGTCAGCAGGAAGCCAACAGCGGCGGACCCGTGTCGGTAGACCTTTCCGTCAGCGAGGCGATGACGGTCACAATCAACTGGGGCACATCTAGCAGCTCGAATACCATCACGCTCCAGCGGATGGTGGTCAAACGTCCGCAGGCGTACGCGGGGAGTGGAACATCGTCGGGCCTGTGGCTCGGGCGGACGATCTATAAGACTGGTGGAGGATCAAGTGGAAACTTCGCGACCGGAGCCAGCACGAACAAGATACAGGTGTTTCTACAGGGCGCGGGCGGACAGGGCGGTGGAGCGGCCACGGGCACGGGTGGATCAATGGGCAGTGGCGGCGCCGCTGGCTCAGTCCTATTCGCCACCATCAACGTCAGCCCTTCTACCTCATACGCCTACGTGCAGGGCGCGGGCGGGAGCGGGGCGAGCGCCGGAGCTAATGGAACAGTCGGAGCGAACACGACGCTCATTGTCGGTGGAACAACCTATACGGCCCCAGGCGGCACGGGCGGCATAGCAATGGCCGTGGGCACAACGAACGCGGTCCAGGCCGGTGGCGGACCAGCGACCGCCTCAACCAATGGCGATGTGAACACACAGGGCGCTACGGGCGGCAACGCCTACCGATTCACGACCGCTATCGGTCTTTCTGGAGCAGGCGCGCCGAGCAACTTCGGGACAGGAGGAAAGTCAAGATCGACCCAGGGGGACGGCAACGCCGCGAACGGGAACGGCTCGGGTGGAGGCGGCGGCGTGTCGGTATCCAACGGAGCGGCCCAGGCCGGCGGCGCTGGAGCGGACGGAATCATTGTCATCGACGAATACTCATAACCGAAAGGAACGCAACAAATGGCTCAGGAATATCTCCCGTCTGGGGCAACAACGCTCGCAAGCTGGCTGCTCGCCAGTGGTGCGGCCGGCAGCGGATTCGCGGCTGGCTGTCAGCTTCTCATCCCCGATGGCACCCAGAACATCGTCACGGCCGTAGATCAGTCGGCGGTGGCGTACGGGCTGTCATTCGAGGTTGCGCGCCTATTCAGCGGCAACATCGGCACGGCGGCATCACCACTGCGCTACGCATGGTCGGACGGATCAGCGGCTGAGAAGTCCAGCGGCAACACCGAGGGCTACTTCAAATACTTTGCCGGCGGCGGTTCGTGCTACCTCTACTGCACGAACGCCGCGCCGACGACGACAGACAACATCTTCCAGAACTCGCCGGGCGCGAAACTGTTCCTGACCAATGGGACGGTTTCTTTCATGCACATCGAGAACGGTCTGCTCGACGTCAACACCAACTGCGTTATCACGAACTTCGACGGCTACGGCGGGTCGTCAACCATAGACGTTCAGGCCACCCCAACCAACATTACAAATATGACCGTCTGGGGAGGCGTACACACGCTCAAGAGGGCCGTGACGGGAACGCTCACCATCAACGGCGGAACGGTCATCTACGACTACGAGTTGGCTGTCGCTGGAACGGTGGCGATCAACGGTGGCACGTTCGATCACCGCGCTGGTCCGATCACAACACTCAACCACAACGCGGGTATCCACGACACAACAAGGATGCGGCGCCTATCGACGGTCACGACCTGCACCCGCAAGCCCAACTCCGTGTACCGTGGAACGCGCGTCGGCGGGCCGCTCACGATCACGAATGACTACAACATCGGATTCATTACCTTGTGAGAATCCTCAGTATCGGCAGGAGGTTGGTCGCCGTCTCGCGTCGTCTACTGACGAACGCTGGCGGTGCGCCGTGCTGTTGCTCGACTAATCTGGTTTGCAACCCACAGCCATCGCTGTTCGCCGACTGCTATGGATGGATCGGGGATGCCAACGGCCTGCCCGCGTGTTCGGCCACGCCCGCGACAACGATGAACCTAAGCGCGTACTACCTGCGGTATACCGGGCCGCTGTCGCACTTGATCGGGGTCGTGTCGATCAGGCTCCTCTCTCCGATTGTGGGGATGAAGTCTTATGACTTTCCGCCTGGCGGAAACGAGACTATCGGCTTCGGTCCCAAGGTGGGCACGTTCCGAATCACGACGCGCGAACAGACATTCGACGTTCCGCTCTGTATCAGCTTCTCAGTCAGAAGGTACGCGATCATCAATCCGATCCTGACCGTGGCCGATCCTTCGCTCGGTGGCCAGTTTCCGGGTACGCTCCGATTCCGCCCGCTCGAACAGGCGATTGATTGGTACTTCTCCGGCCTACGCCCATTCGACTACCTGCCCGGCACGAACCCCGGCTTGACGCCTGTGAACTGTGGGACGCCGACAACTCTCACGGGCGTCAAGGGTGCCTATCCAGCCTACATGCTCGGTTCCGAAGAGGCGTCCCCGCCGATGGACCCGGCCCTGTGGAACCAGGACTATTCACTGTCCCTTGCGGGCGCGGTGCCTCTGTGTGGGACGGCGCCGCCTCCTGTGGGGGCGTGCTGTGGGGCCTACGAGGGATTTCCGAACGATCCACCGTCGAACTGCCGCGAAGGCCGCACGCTCCTCCAGTGCCAACAGGAACGGGGCACGCGATGGACACAGGGGACCACCTGCGCCGCCGCGTCATGCCCGCCCGTTGGGGCATGTTGCAAGCCGACTGGCAGTTGCGTCATTGATACCCAGGCGTCTTGCCAGATTGTTCGCCGGGGCGTCTACCGCGGCGACGGGGTTCAGTGCGACCGCAACCCAGCGCACCCGACGTGCCCGGAAGTGAACGGGGCCTGTTGTGTTGGTGAGTCGTGCCAGATAACCACGGCGAGCGATTGCGCTCACCTGGGTGGAACGTTTCTCGGGGCCGGCGGTACATGCACGCCGAACCCCTGTTCCGGTCCTCTCGCGGCCTGCTGTTTCCCGGATGGTCACTGCGAGGACACTCCTTCGATCAACTGCATCAATCACGGTGGCATACCTCACGGTGGTTTGTGCGATCAAACTCAGTGCCCCGCCGACGGCGCCTGTTGCATCAACACCGGCACACAGATCATCTGTGAGATGCACGATGCGGCAGATTGCTTGGCGGCGAATGGGCTGTTTCAGGGCGTCGGAACTTCGTGCGACACCCCGGAAATATGTGCGCCGCGCGGTGCGTGCTGCCTGTTCCAAGAGCCAGGGGGGAGGCCGGAAACCTGCTACGACAACGTAACCTTTGACGGCTGCTATGCAATCCCGTGGACAGGGAGCCGGAGTTGGTCCTCCGATCAGACCTGTTCCCAGATCCCTTGCGGCCAAAGTCCTGGCTTCGCACGCTCCGGGGGCGGATCGGATGGGGGCGGGTTCGCGGACATGGGGCAGGGCGCCGAGTCTCTGCTATGAACATTGCCCCGCCCAAGCCAACGAACTGGATGGAGTCCTCTTGTGGGTGCAAGGTCGGACCCGATGTAGCCGCTTCGCGGGCGGCAATGTGTGCTACCTGCCCGTCGGGGGAACGGCAAGGGCGATGGACAGTCCGTTGTACCCTCAATGGTCGGACGCTTCCTGGGGCGGCCACGGTGAAAGCGAACGAATGCCCCCTTGGACGCTGGCCGGAAGCCTCTGGGCTAGTCAATTGGAAGGGCCGCAAGTGGATCGGCGTGCCCGATCCCCTACGGTGGGCATTGGCGTTTCGACTAGGACGGGAGCCGAAAGTTCCGGGCTGCGGTTGCATTTTGTCATGGAAGCATGGTAATTGGGGCCGCTGGATCGACCCGTGGGCGAGCATGAGTCCGGCGCTGCGTCAGTGGGTGATCGGGGCTATTCGGGGCTGGAAATGGTGCAGGACAAGAATCAAGGCCGGGCCGGTCTAGCGTCCCCTGCTGACTCGTTCCCGCGATCTTGAGAGTCCACCGATGCCACCCCATCCGTACTGCCACGCTCCGAATCTGAATGAGAAGGGCACACCATTGATGCCGTAGCTGATTTTCGGAGAGAAGGTCGGGGGCAGTTTCCTCGCGTAGATCGTCGATCCGCGAGAGAGGTCTAGATTCACGGTCGGATCTATAAACGGGTGCGAGGCTGCGAAGAGTTGGTCCGTCTCCCCGAGGCCGCCGTTGACCTGAGTGACGGTTCCGTTCATCCAGTGAGCGCGGGTGTCGTTCCACCACGTACTATCGTCTATGCCGAAGTAGGCGTTTCCGCCCACGTCCCACACCACCGCATTGACAAAGCTGGTGCTGTAACTGAAGTACCGCGGGTTGCCGCCAGTTGCACGGACGAAGCCAATCGCGCAGCCGTGGATGTGCCACGTCGGCGTGCTGCTGTAGTTGCGGAAGAGAACGTGATCCTTGTTGGTGACTCCGCTATCGAGGACGGCGATGGAGCAACTCTCCAGCGTCAGGACGTGGCTGGCGTTGTTCATGTAGAAAATGTCTGAGTTGTTGGTCGTGTAGAAGGTAATGGCGCAGCCGAAGAACCCGTTCTTGTCCACCGTCGCGTCGTTCTGGTGGAACGACATATTGAGGTCGTACTCGCGGATGTCGATGGTGCAGCCGACGAAGGCGATCCCAGCCAGGAGCGTTTGCCTGCGCACGTTCGTGAATGTGCAGTTCTTCACGATGACCGGGTAGGTGCTTGCGTCCCTGACATCGGACACGGCGCCAACGTTGTCCGCCGAGAAGATGTACCCCAGCTCAGACATCGTGTGAACACTGGCGTCCGACGACGAGGTTAGATCGCCGAGAGAAATGACCGTGATGTTTTCCCACCGGATGCCACTGAGCGTTCCGCCACCGGAGCAGTGGGAAAGGCAGCCGCACACGCCTGTCGGTGCGGCGGCTACCTGGCTGCCGCTACGCCCGAGCTTGGTGTGCCTGTAGATCGTGCAACCGATGGCGACGTTATTCGTGTTCGTCAGATTGGCCGCCGTGGTTGCGTGGAACACAAAGGCATTGGTGCCGTTGCCGCCGGCGTCTCCATCCCCCAGGCCAGAGGCGATGCAGTTCGTGATGAGGTTGTTCGAGGTCGTCGCGCCGTTGACAAATCCGAGGGCATGGAATCCGGTGTCGTCGGTTCGGCAGCCGGTGATCGTGTTCCCGTTGCCCACCGCGAAGATGGCGTACCCGAGTCCGGGCGACGAATCGCACCATAGGGCGAAGTTGACGCCGCTGAAAACGCAGTTGGTGCAGGCGTTGACCTGGAGGCCATTGACGCCCCCGACGCAGTAACCGATGCTGACGACTCCGCTCGGGTTGATATTGGCCCCGATGCGGACGTAGAGCCTGTCGGGCGTGGTGCTGGTGTCGTAAAAGTAGGTGTTATCGGTGGCCTGACAGGTGGCCCGATCCGCGGCCGCGGCCAAGTGCCCGTAGTGCCTGCCGGAAGAGTCAACGCTGGTGTCCCAGTCGATGGCCACGCTCTTGATATTGAGTCCGTCACCGACCGCCTTGTAGTAGGCGCCCGTGTCGAGGGTCCAACCCGAGAGGGCCACCACCACATCGCCGCGGATCGTCGCCTGGGTCTTGCTTACCCATTGCCGCCACGTCACACCCGACATGGTGGCGATGGTGTTGGACTCACGGAACGTGCCCGCGAGGTTCACGAAGTCGCCGGATGCCAACCCCGCTACTGCCAGCATGTGGGCGATGGTGGCCCACGGCGCGGCCTGCGTTCCAAGTCCTCCACCCCCATCGCTCCCTAGAACTCCGTCAACGTAGTAACCGTTTCCGGTGGCTTCCGAAATATCGACTTCGTTCCCATCCTCGTCAACTGGGGCACCGTAGGTTGGCATGGACCAAGTGTATCAGCCCGCAACCGCCATCGCAGCCGCGATCGGGGCGTGGTGGATGGTGGAACCCGTCAGGGTAAGTTCTTTGTCGCAGTACAATTGCGGCCGCGTCTCCGGCACCTTCGCCCACAGTGGCGCGTACAGATCGTGAAGTTCTCTCGCGTTCATACCATCCCCGCCATCGCCTTGCTGAACAGGTCCGCCTCTGCCTGTGTCCTGGGGTTGCACCAAAAGCAGACCGACCCGAACGCCCGCCCGAGCACAAGCTGGGTATCCAAGAACCACGAGGGGCAGAACTCGCCGGACTCCCACTGTGGATAAATCATGCTGCGGATCGGCTTGCCCGTGGCCTTCATTTGCAGCAGCCACTGTTCGCACATCTTGAGCCACTGCGCCGGACTCATCTCGGTATCGCCTGAATGCCACTCGCCGGTGCGGGCCGTGTTGATGGTCTGGGATTGGAGCGACGGGTTGAGGAAGTCCTGCTTGGACAGCACGGCCTTGGAGTTGGCGAGGGTCCAGGGGATCCCGGTGAAGTGGCGGAGTTCGTCGAGGGTGCCGCCCGCCCACAGTTTGCACGCGGGGCTGTCGTCCAGTGGGAGTCGGGGGTCCTCAATGTCGAGCATCCCGCAGTCGCACCCTGGCTGCATGTGCACGGTGAGCACTTGGGGAATCGAGATCATGTGGGCGGTGTAATCGCCTCCGGTCCAAGGTGCGCCTGTGGCAGATCGGATCGCCTCGAACTGCGGAAAGTAATGCTGCTTGAGTTCCCAGAGGCGAGGGAACGGGCTGGTCACGACGATCTTGGAATCGGCGGTTGAGTCGCCGGTGGCAGGGGTCCAACAGGCGTGGGTGGTAGTCATGTTCCCACCTTCGTGCCCTCGGACTGCTTCTTCTTGTCCACTCGCCAAGGACTTTCATTGCGATTCGCCTTGAACGGCTCGGACAGTTCTAGCTCTTGCTCAAACAGGTGAACGATGCGATTGTCAACCCCGCCCTCACTTGTGACGAGACGTGCCCGATATTCAATCTCACCGTCTGGCGTGTCGGCGCATTCGTTGAGAATTCGACCGATGATGAAGTACCTGCATTCGACGATCCTCCCGATTATGAAACTGTCTTCTCTTAGCGAGATAGATTCGCATCCCTTGTGGCGTACAACATCCCCGAGATTGAACTTGAACTGTCTCATTATGTTTTCTCCTTTAGCTTCGCGCCATCAGTCTGGGCGTGGGTGCTGGTCATGGCTTGGCCTTCTTTCTCTGCCACGCACGTTGTTGGCGGGCAACCTCTGCCCTCTTGCGCTCTTTCGCCCGGTCCTTTTTCGTGCATTCGTTACAGACTATCTCACCCGGCGGGGCTGGTGCTGTCTCTGCAATCCTACTGCCAGCAATCGGGGCGCTGGTCAGTCTCAAACACTCATCGCCGCATCGCTCACACTTGAACATCGCCAGAACGTGTACGCGAACGACCTTCCCGAACTGAACTGGTCCACCATCATCAATCGCCATTGTCACTCCTCTCGTTGTTGGGGGAGGGAGGGCAGGCCGCAGGGCCTCGTCGCGGCTATCGACCGCAGGCGGTTCAGTACGGCCAGTGGTTCCAGAGCCAGAGGCCGAGGACTGTGAATCCGAATGCCCACCAGTAGAGGATGGACTTGATTGATCGGCACCCTTCGCAGTTGCAGGGCCAACAGAAGACCCAGACGCACCTTGCCCACCAGCTTCGCATGTTGGCTCTCCCCTCAATGTCGCGCGTGCAGTCTCGGAACACCATATCCCGAACACGCTGCTCTGAAACTGGGCAAGGCTGTCGATGGTTGATAGGCCGCTCTCAAGCACCGCAAGCCTCGCCTCCAGCGCGGCGATGGTGGCCTGGGCTTCGGAGTAGCGGACCCAACGACCATCGGGACGGATCTGCATTCCGCCCATGTTGTCTCCCGACTCTACTTGGTCGTACCTCGTCAACGGCTCAGCCATGCGGCACCTCCGGCGATTCGTCGCTTCCTAGAATCTCTCCGTGGACCTTGTACGCCGCGCGGGTCAACGCCTGCTCGGGCGTGAAGTCATCTGTCACGCACTCACCGTCCTCGTCCATGAACAGAGGAACGCCAGCGAGGTCGGGGTTGTCTATGTCAAACTTCGCCTGATGCTGGACCATCCGCTCCATCTGCTTCTCGTTGCCCTCGGCTATCACGATGTAGGAGCCCATCCCGCCCCTGTAGAGTCGGAAGGTCCATCCTGAGTCGAGGACCTGCGTCGCCTTCGCCATATCCACGATGGTCTTACTCATCGCTTGACCTCCGGCGCGGTCAGGGCTTGCAGGGAGTCGGTGGCGGCGCGGGCGACTGCACAGGCCCGAACCCTCACCAGCAAATCTCGGCCTTCTGCCTCTGTCTTTGGAGGCTCCGCGATGGTTGGATGATTCCTCCATGCCATACATTCCGCACGCAGCACCCCCACGGCGGCGTGGGCGGTGTCACGCTGCTGACGAAGTTTCACAATCTCGGATTGAAAGTCTGCGCCACTCAAAAACAGCACCTCGGCCCGTGCCACAGCTCCCTTTTCCTGCTCCCTCAACTCTCGGATCGCGGCGATGGCCTCGTCTAGAACGTCGGCCGCTGCGGTTCTGTCCTTGCCGCACTCAGCCGATTGGCACACGTCGTAGCAGCGGAGTTCTTCGGCTGCTTCGGTTGCCCTCTCCACCACATCTCTGTCCATCACGCGGGCTCCTTGTTGGTGAGGGCGGCGGTGGCTGCTTGTAGGCGATCCCACGCGACTTGGCGTTTGCCGCCCGGCGTTTCGATTCGATTGATCCATTCGATCCATGATTTCTGGGCGGCGACAAGTTCCTGTAGTTTCTCGCACCTCTCCGCCATCGCGTTGTAGGCGAGGGCGGTTTGGAGGAGGGAACTGGCGTTGTTGCGCAGGCCAACCAACAGCGGCAGATCGTGCTCGTTTCCGTTGCTGGTTCCGAAAGCGATGGTCAAGGATTGACCGCTGCGTTGCTCAACAATCTGGTCCGCGCCTCCCTCGCGGTTGTCAAAATCCATGTCCCAAGGTCCGGGCGATGCCATGCTCCCGGTCCACTTCAAGCTCGCCAGCGTCGTGGGGTCAGTCATGGGAGGCTCCTTCATCTTCGTCCTTCGCGGCGTCACGGGCGGCTGCGCTGAACTGGTCGGATATCGCGGTTAACTTCATTCGGGCGCGATCCACGATGATCTGTGCCATCGATGCCGTGTCGTAGTCGATCCCTGCAAGTTCACCGCACTCGCGCAGGGTCCGCAGGCCGTTGTTGTGCTTCTGGCGGCGTGCGAGTATTTGGGCGGCTTGGTCGAGTGTCACTTCCCCACCTTACCCTTCCTGCGGCGCTTTGCCTGGGGCTTGGGACGCACGATGTAGAAGCGCGGATCGACGATGAGGACGGGGATGGCTTTGCAGCATTTGCCCCCTATCGAACACTCGGGCACATCGCGCTTGGTTGGGAATGCCCTGTTGTCGAGCTCCCCCGCGTCACAGTGGCACGTCGCCCACGCCCTCACCGGCTTCGCCACCCTCTTCTTGCTCATCGCCGCCTCCGTTTCGCCGGGGGCTTGGGGGCATCGCACTCGGCGACAAAGTGGGCCAGCGTGATCGGGTCGCACTCTTTCAAGAATGCGACGACAAAGGCACGCTGGTCCCTCGCCCGCATGAGAAGCCGCGCCGCTAACTTCCCCTCTATTTCTTCATTCCATACCGGCTTTGTTCCCACCTTCTTCACCTTCGCCATATCGCCTCCTTTGACGGGGTTACTCTTCCTTGGCCGTCACGGGAACAATCGGGCTTGCACCCGTGTTCAGGCCCATCAACCTGTCGCCGCAATCTCCCCACTCGGCAACGAACAGGGGCGTATTCTCGCCCATCGTGAAGTCGCCGCCCTTGTAGCCTTCAAAGACCTTGCCCATGCAGGACTTTGCCTCTGCCAGCAGATCGGCCACGGTGCGGTCCCCGGACGGATCAATGGCGAGGTCGCTGTAGTACCCGCGGTAGCTCGCCATGTCCCCCAGCCCCGTGACACGGGCGTCCTGCGGCAGCTTCTCAAGGTCTGCGATCAATCCTCCGAGCGTCATCTGTGTCTTGGCTCGTCCTTTCTGCCACTCCGCGCTCATGCCGTTGACCATCGCCTGTAATGGACTGATTGGAACTTCCATCCGCCTCTCCTTACTTCCGCCGCCTCTGGTTACTTGGCCTCGAAGTCCGCCTCAACCGCGCCGTGGGAGTCGATCCAGTCCATCATTTTCTGGTCGGCCTCGTCCCGGGTGTTCCCGTCAAAGAACACAACTCCAGCTACGAAAGCATCGTCTCCGCCCTTTCCCTCGTAGACGTGGCGGATGAACAGGATCGACTCGTAATCAGTCCTGTGTCGGTGCTGTTCTGGCCCGTCTTGCAGGTACGTTTTGTTGTGCTCAATCCGAAGTACCGGCTTGCCCCTTGGGGCTGTTTTCAACCGCATCATCGTTTTGGTTCCTTTCTTCGCCTCTCCTCCCACTCCATCCACGCACGGCCCGACGTTGCGCCGCCGTGCCTTCACTTGCCCTTCCTCGGACGGCCACGCTCCGGCTTCTTGGCGATCTTCGCCGCCTGAAACTCATTCCAGAAGTGAACGCCGTACCGCTCCCGTGGCTCCAGTTCGAGCCGCTTGGCCCTGGCACGAACTCTCTGGGGGCTGATATTGAGACGCTTGGCGAGGTCTGGGGTGGCAATCATGGGACCATCCTAGCCAGCCCCAAAGAAAAAAACAATGCGAATCTTTCGGATTGTTCATTGACCCCGGCGATCATGCCGATACTCTGTACGCCGTGAAGGAACTCGACCCTAATCCCCCGTGCGAGCCAAAGAGCAACTTCGACCCCGCCCCGCTGAACGACGAGCGGGTGTGGGTGCCGGTGTACAACCCCGTGACGCGGATTACGAAGTGGGACCTTGAGGAACCAAAGGAGACTGCGAATGAACCTGAGCGAAGCGATGGACAGGCTTGAGGCGGCATTACCCGACAAGACCTCGATCAATGTGAAGGCAGAAATCAAGCGGCCTTCCGCCTACTACCCGCCCAAGAAGGAACTCCGCAAGAACGAGTTTACCGTCGCGGTCTACGGCGACGGCGTGAGCCTGAACATGAGTGGCCCAAACTTGGCGGGGCTAGTGGCTTCGGTCATTCAACGGCTGGGGCCGATCCAGGACGCAAGCGCGGCGGCAGAGTGTGTGACCAGTCCCGGCAACCCCATCCTCGCGGGCACGAACCCGCAGGCCGACGCCCGGCTCCTGAACGACATCGCGGCGGCACCTTTGGTCGCCGGGGGCCAAGGCCGCCCCGACTACAACCCCGATTGACCCCCTTACCACGGCGCGGGTGCTTGACGGCCCCGCGCCGGATTAGCTCCGGCCCTGGCAGGGCGACACGGGAAGCAAGGACCGGCGTTGGGGGGGTTCGATTCCCCCTAGGAGCATTTGATTCAACCGGGCCACGGCCCAGAAAGTGAGCGGCGATGACTCTGACTGTGCAGGCGTTGGAAGCTGTCGAGAAGGCGGCGACTGAGGACTTGGGCGAGGACTTGACGAAGGCAGAGAAAGGGCGGCTTATGACCCTCTTGCGTTCCGCGGCGGCTGTACGGGCGGATATCACCGTGGCGGAGATCCGGGCGAAGTCTCAGTTGACGCTGGAGAGCTTGGCGAAGAAGTAAGTGCGACCCGCCCCCGCTGGAAAGCGTCGGGCGCGGTTTGTCCCCGTTACTCTGCTTGCAGATCGGGGCTGCTCCCGCCATCGCTAGGGCGAACGCGGGGGTTTGAAAGTGAGGTAGACATGCCGAAGGGACAACCGACCACGCCAGTCTCCAAGATGCTCCGGTCCTACTCCACCCGCATCAAGAACATGCGGGAGGAAATACGCCAGATTGAGCGTGGTTCGGCTGAGCAAGTCAACCGGATCAAGGTCCGCATCGCGCGTGCCGAAATCCTTGTGCGAGCGTTAGAGGCAGGGGAGTTGAAGCCATGACCGACCCGAACGTAATCAACCCCGCGCCGCTGGCGAGGGCGGAAGTCCCGGACGAGTTCGTGCCCGCCGAAAGGACGATGACAATCCTCGACCTAATCCACGACGCGCACAAGTCGGGGACGGCACCCGAGGCCCTGGAAAAGCTATACGCCCTCTATGAGCGGATGGAGGACCGCGACGCGGCCAAAGAGTTTGCCGCCGCCATGATGCGGTTCAAGGCCAAGTGTCCGGCCATCGCCAAGAACAAGACCGCCAGCATCGTCAAGAAAGACGGGGGCCACTCCCACTCCTACTCCTATGCGGACCTGCAAGAGATTGTCCGCATCGTGGACCCGATCCTTGCCGCCGAGGGTTTGTCGTACACCTGGGACTCCGAGGACGCGGCGGGGAAGCTCAAGACGACGTGCATCATCAGCCACATCGACGGGCACCACCAGCAGGCGAGCTGGACCGTCACGACGGAAACGAATGCAGGCATGAGCGCCCAACAGAAGGTCGCCGCGGCGTTCACCTTCGCCCGCCGGCAGACCTTGGTAGCCGCCCTGGGGCTGACGACCTGCGACCCTGACACGGACGGGGCGGAAGTCACTGGCCTGCGTCACATCACCCAGAACCAAGTCGAGACGATTCAGTCTCTCTTGGCGGAGTTGAAGATGGATGAGGCGCACTTCCTGCGGATGTTCCCCGGCGTTGACAGCGTGAAGAAACTCACGACCCACCAGTACCCGACCGCGATCTTCGCCCTCAACGCCCGCAAGGTGAAGTCTGGGGGTGGGGCGTGAAGATAATCGACGTGGTTCAGGGATCGCCCGAGTGGATCGCGGCACGGATCGGCCTGCCGACTGCATCATCATTCGACCGCATCATCCAGCCGAAGAAACTCCAGCCGTCTACGGCGCAGGATGGGTACATCGCCCGGCTGTGCGCCGAGTGGTTCCTTGGTCAATCGCTCGATGAGTCGATTGGGCAGTACGCCGAGCGCGGGAAAGAGCTTGAGGAATCCGCCGTGGCTCGCTACGAGTTCGACACCGGCGCCGAAGCCGTCAAGATCGGGTTCTGCCTGTCCGACGATGGGCGGTGCGGGTGCAGCCCTGACCGGCTGGTAGGAGAGGACGGCCTACTCGAAATCAAGTGCCCGGGCGTTGAGGCTCACATGGGCTACCTGCTCGATGACCGCCAGCTCGCCCGCGATTACGTCTGCCAAACCCAGTCTCAGCTTTGGATTACCGGAAAGAAGTGGGACGATCTGTACTCGTTTCACGGGATGCTGCCGCCAGTTCGCATTAGACTGGTCAGGGACGGCGAGTACATGGAGGCTCTAGACGCCGTGGTGCCTGAGTTCCTGGCCCGCCTGGACGAAGCCAAGGCGACCCTGGCGCCGTTGCGGGCGGCGCGGCTAGAGGCGCTAGCAGAGGCGGAGGCGGCGGCTGAGGAAATGACCGTGGCCGAGGGCGGGGTAGTGTTCTGAGTCGCAGTTGACAGCCACCCCACTGTCAGCGCCGCATTACACAGATGACTAACAGGTTTTCCCCAGTTCCGAACCGACTTGACGGGGCCGCTGGTTGTGGGATGATCTGACATCGTGGCTCCTGAGAACCCCCACGACACAATCTAGTCCCGACACGGAATCGTCCCCGACCGGCGCACCTTCCACTCAGGAGCCAAGTGCGTCATAGGGGCGGTTCCGCCTTGGGGCGTGGTCCGCGGGAAGGCTGGGCAGATGGCAGGCAAGAACGCTGGTGACTGGACTCCGATCCGCGAGGACCTGTACCAGCATGAGGTAGTTCACAGGCTTGCGGCGGCCACGGGAGTCGATGTGGACGGCATCGTCGGCAAACTCGGACGGTTCTGGTTGTGGGCCGGAAAAAGGACCATCACCGGAGCGTTGCCCGGCGTCAGCGTTTTGGTGGTCAATCGCGTCGTTTCATGCGCGCTTTTTGGTGAGACGCTGCTCATTTGCGGGTGGCTGAAGAAGGTGAGGGGTGGGCTTGTGATCGTCCGATGGAAGAAGCATAATGATAAGTGCCGTCGTAAGAGGGACTTCGAGAGGGAGAGGAAGCGCCGCCAACGCGGGAAATGTCCCACCTATGTCCCAGTGGGACAGTCACGGGACAGTAACGGGACAGTAACGGTTAGAGAGGTGAGAGGTGGAGAGGTAGAGGTGAGAGGTGAGAATCCACCTCTAAATCCCAGAGGTGAAGGTGAGGCGCGAGATCCCTTGCGCAATGGGCACACACCCGCACCGCTAAAAATCGCCCCAGGGGCTGACACCTCACACCCACACCAGCACCGCGACCGCGCCATCTGCGAGCGAATCCTGCAAAGCGTCCGGTGGCCGCGGGCAGGCGGAGGGGTCGAGCGGGACAAGATCAGCCGAAAGCAACTTGGCAGGCTCCTCGATTCTCCCGGCTGCGTCCCAGTCCGGGTGTTCATGCTTTCGGAGCGGATCAAACGCGGCGATGGCAAAGGAAACCCGGCGACTTGGATCGAGGCTGGGATCGACCAGGCGTGGGCGTGCAACGGTGAGGACGAAGCTGAGTATGGGAAGTGGTTTAGGGCCAATGGATTCGGGTTGTCGGAAGCGCTGAAAGCGAGCAGAGCATGATTTCGACCGCGTTCTTCGAGAGGGCAACGCCTGACCAGTGGCGCGTCGTATTGGCACGACTGAAAGACGCGCCGATTGAAGTCAAGAGAGCGGCGTATCGCCGTTACATTTCTTCGCCAGCATGGAAACTCAACAGGTTCGCGGTGCTCGCCAGATCAGACGGGCGGTGCGAGTGCTGTGGCGCCGAGTGCCGCGTCGATGTCCACCACGACACCTACGACCGGGTTGGAAACGAATCGCTTGATGATCTGCGTGGTCTGTGCCGGGAGTGCCACGAGACTGCGCACGGCCGAAAGTTCCGCAAGTCGAACAGATCTCACGCATGAGCTACACCCGCCTCCCTAAGCCCCCACCCCCCGCCATCGGCACCCGCGTCGAAAAGGCCGGCGAGGTCCGCACGGTGATCGGAGTGCGGGGCGACGTGGTGCAGTTCAGCCACCTCGTCGTCCGCAAGCAGTACGTGACCGCCCGCGGCTGGGCGAAGTGGGCGGGAAAGAAGCAATGACCAAAGACCACGAAAACGCCATCCGCGCCGCCTACGCCGCCCTGATCCCTGGCCTCGAAGCGCTCGAAAGCGTGCTGACAATCCCCTCCCGTGACAGCCACCTGTGGCTCGGGCTGAGCATCGACGCCCGCAAAGTGCTGGAGACGGCGCGGGTCATGGATCGGGCGATGAGGCGAGAGGCGGCGCTGGCACAGGCCGCGAAAGGAACCAAGTGAACGCGACACCAGCCATCCTCCGGCACCTGACGAAAGAGTGGCAAAGCCTTCACACGATCCGGCACAAAGCCTGTGACCCGAACGGACGGCTCGGACTGGCAATGGAAGCCCGCCGACTCGCCGCCGAGGGCGTGGCCGAGGTCCGGGGCGGGTTCACGAACGGCGAGGGGCACTACTCGCCCACGGGCGACGAGTGGCACGGGACGTTCATGGTGAGGCTGAAGGCATGAAGCGCGCCGAAAACACAGAGCCGATCATGGACCGAGCACACACCACTCCCTATGCCAACGGCACCGAACACACACCGAAGGAGGTAAAGTGAAGCGCCGCAAGTGCGAAACCGTCGTGGCCTCGAAGCTGCGGGAGGCGCTGGCCGAGCCGGAACTCATAAAAATCAACAGCGCACACGCCACGAGAGGGCAGTATGTGTGGGCCGAGACGTACAAAGCCGATCTTCTTGCGGCGAAAATCGTGCGATCAATCGACGCTGAGAATGTGAAGGTCTATCTGTCGGACGGGAGCTGCGTTCCGTGGCCACGACAGAAACTTGCTGTAAATCCTGCCGATCTGCGAATCACGATGGAGGCTAGACGCAAAACAGAAGGATGTTGTGCGGAAGATTTCTACCGAAATGGAGACCGGAACCCAGATGACCAGTGAGACCTTCACCGACGCCGAGCGCGACCGTGCCCGCCGCGACTTCGCAGACGCGCACCGGGGCCAGGAGCGTGATGGTTGGGGCAAGTTCAGCTTTGATGGACAGGGCGCACAGGAGCAATCGCGGCTAATGCAGGCCGCGCGAGAGAAAGGAGCGGGCATGGCGACGTGCAAGAGTTGTGGGGCTGCGGTGATTTGGGCGAAGACCGAGAAGGGCGCGAACGGCATCTACGACGCGGCGGAGACGACGCCCCCAGATCCAGAGGGACGCTACTGGGTCATCGGAGACGACGGCGTAGCGCGGCAGGGCGACAAGGGATCGCCCGGCCATGTGAGCCACTGGGCAACCTGTCCGAACGCCGCCCAGCACCGCAAGAAGCCGCCGGTGCAGAAGGAGTTCGGAGCATGATCGGACTTTGCACAACAGAACTTGTTGAGGTTCAGTGTTGGTGTGGCATGTGGCATGGCGTGCCCAAGACTCTCCGCGATTTCCAGAAGCGGAAGCACGATAACGGGGAAGAGCAGTGTGGCATCTTCTGCCCACTCGGGCATTCGTGGATTCACTCGGGGCCGGGGCGGGCGAAGGAACTTGAGAAGTCCCTCGCGGCAGAGCGTGCCCGCCACGACCAGACCAAGGCCGCGCGTGACGCGGCCGAGGCGCTAAGAATCGCAGCGGAAGAGGTCGCGGCTAAAGCCAACGACAAGGTTGGCAAACTCAAGAAACGCGCCGCCGCCGGATCGTGCCCATGCTGTCAACGAAACTTCGGCAACCTTCAGCGGCACATGAAGACCAAGCACCCGGACTTTGTGGGGACACCATGATCGCCCCCGCCCCAAGCTGGCTTCGGGAACCGGTCACCGGCCTCCAGGTGCGGCTGGGTGTCTCGCTCGCGGACCTGAACGGCCACGGGCGGCACTTCCGCAAGGACCAAAGGCTCGTAGACGCGGGCATGGTCATCGTGTACGTCGCGCGGCATTCACGGTGCGGCCACGGGTGCGAGCGCCCGAGCTTCCCGGAGATTGCGTCGGCGATGGGTTCGGACGCCCACTCGACGGCGGTGGAGCGGTATCAGGCGATTCATCGGGATATGAACGCGGACGCGCTGAAGGTGGCGGAGGGGATTTTGCGGGAGTTGGCGGGGTCGCCAGGCCACGCGAAGGCCCCTGGGGGCGGAATATGTACCTCGAGGCCGTCAGAGTCGCTCACGGACGAACCTAGGGGAATGGCACGGGATTTGCATCAATGAATGTACCCACCCCCTACTGGCGCTCCGACTGCGGGCGCTACACACTGTATTGCGGGGATGCGCGGGAAGTCGCGCCCACGATTGAGGCGGGCTCGATCGACCTTTGCCTGACCGATCCGCCCTACGGACACAACAACAACAACAACGGCGACCTGATTCACCGCTGGGAAGCCGCCCTCGGTCGCCTTCCCTGCGGTGCGGATTCACCGCTGGGGCGTCCGATAGCCAACGACGGCGCGGAGGCGAATGAGCTATTCCGTGAACTCTTGCCCGAGATTGACCGCGTTCTGTCGCCCGGCTGCTGCTGCTGCTGCTGCGGCGGCGGCGGCGGGCCAGACCCCCAGTTTGCGCGGTGGTCGCTCTGGCTTGACGAGGTGATGGACTTCAAGCAAATGGTGGTGTGGGACAAGGGGCCGATGGGGATGGGGTGGCACTACCGGCGGTCATATGAAACCGTGCTGGTCGCCCAGAAGTCTGGCGCGGCGTGCCGGTGGTTCGACGAAACCAACGCGGTCGAGAACATCATTCGGCCCAACACAAATGGGATCGCCAAGATCATCCCGCAAGCCGACGACCACCCAACCCCGAAGCCGTGGCAGTTGGCGGCGCACTTCATAGCCCTGCACAGCAAGGCCGATGACGTTGTATTCGACCCCTTCGCCGGGTATGGCTGGGTGGGGATCGCGTGCGCCCGCATGGGACGCAAGTTCGTCGGAATTGAGATTGACGAGGCGTATTGCGAGCAGGCCAAACGCCGGATCATGGAAGAGGCGAATCACTTGTTCGCGGGGTCAAAACCATGAGATTTGGAGCGTTCGCCAAAGGCCGCACCCGCTGCGTGCGCGGGTCGATGAACGGGCAGGAGCGTGAGTACGCGGCGATGCTCAACACGCGGAAGCTCGCTGGTGAAGTCCTGTGGGTTGAGTACGAACCCATGCGGCTACGGATCGCGGAAGGGGCCTTCTACGCCCCCGACTTTGGCGTCATGCTCGCCGACGGCACTTTCGAGTTTCACGAGGTCAAGGGATGGATGGAGCGGGCCGCGCACGTTCGCATCAAGGTCGCCGCCGACAAGTTCCCATTCCGGTTCGTGCTGGCGAAGAAGAGGCTGGCACGGGACGGCGGCGGCTGGTCGATTGAGGTCATCGGCGAGGACGCGGTGAGCGGGTCAGGGATCACGCCCTAGCCGCCGGGAAGGAACGATGGCCGCAGTCGCGTACATGGGCTGGCTGGGCGGCAAGAACAAAGCTGATCACAGAGCACAACAGAAGCTGATTGACGAGACGATGAGGAGGCTGCCGTCCGAAATCGTAAAGGAGTCAGCGCCGTGGCACTCGTGCGCTCCCGGACAGATGTGCAGGAAGTGCAGGGAATATTGGGTGTTCTGCGCGGTGCTGAACATCAAGAGGACGATGGGCTGTCGCTTGTGACGCGGGCTGTTACTGCATCAATGCCCGTCCTCGCGGTTATTCAAGGGCGGGCGTGTCAGTCGAGAAAGAATCTGTTTCCGGACTCACCTAGTAACTCAGGTGAAGTCCAATCGCGCCGGTCCCTCCAGGATGAACTCCCGCGGTGTTGCGGGTCGATTCGGGGAAGGTTAGCTTGCACCGCCCCGCGAAGTCGCTACACTGTCCACGTCAGCATTCCGCTGGCCCGCCTCTGAAGCGGAAAACACGGAGACGAAAATGTCAAAGCGAACACTCGCGGAATATACCAAGGCGTGTACTTTTCCCGGCGTCATCGATGAGGCGGCTGTGGAAGCGGCGCTCCGAGATTACCTTGCCGCACTTGGCGTAAGTCGAGTGGTCAAACGGCTCAAATACCCGTGGTGGGAGGACCAACACCTACGAGCGATGGTTGATGGCGTGTTGGCGATGATGCCCAGTGACGCCAGTGACGCCCGTGCCGCCAGTGCCGCCAGTGACGCCAGTGCCGCCCGTGCCGCCAGTGACGCCCGTGCCGCCAGTGCCGCCAGTGCCGCCAGTGACGCCCGTGCCGCCCGTGCCGCCCGTGCCGCCAGTGCCGCCAGTGC
>Ga0247663_1000022_pt1 | contig 38605 bp, 59 predicted proteins | sample CNK04_metaG_FD_190128 | JGI IMG/M metagenome (GOLD analysis project Ga0247663, IMG submission 190128) | Soil microbial communities from Purdue University Martell Research Forest, Indiana, United States - CNK04 | ecosystem: Environmental > Terrestrial > Soil > Temperate forest > Bulk soil... | reverse complement strand
GACCGTGACTCCTGGCCGGTGGCGCCATGATGCAGGTCGTGCCGAAGTGGCGAGTCACCATCGCGCGTCCGAGCACGGCGCCGCTGGTGCTGTTTATCAGCGATCAGTTTCTCTCGAACGTGTTGCGGAAGCTCGCCGACATCGAACTGGAGCAGCAGCCGAACGAGGTCACCATCGCGCTCGTGCTCATCGATGGACCGCAGGCGCGAGCCGGCCATGGAGGGCTGCATGCCGAGGGACGCTAAGACGGGCTGGGTCGAGCCCGACATCACGGTGAACGGGCGCGCGTTGACCTTTGCTGAGTGCATGGCGGTGCGGGTCGCGATCGGCAGCTTCCTGATCGGGCTGTCCAGCGACGAGATGCGCCGCGGGCTCGGCGAAGGCTTGGCGGCTGGCTACGAGACGCACCTCGTGAACGTCGAGCGCGCGATGATGCCGGGGTTTCAGAACTGACATGACGATGACGCTCGCGTTTACGGTCTACGGCGTGGCGCAACCGAAAGGCAACATGCGCGCGATCCACATGCCGGGCATGAAGTTTCCGATCGTGACCGATAGCAATCGATCGGTGAAGTCGTGGTCGCAACTCGTCGCCGAGGGGGCGAGTCGCGCGCTCGGCGCGTTACCGGCTGACGAGCGCGGCCTGCTGATCGGCCCGGTGCGGCTGTCGATGGCGTTCTACCTGCCGCGGCCGAAGAAGTTTTGCCGGCGGGGCGTGGCGGTCGCGCATCTCACGGCGCCCGACCTCGACAAGCTCGCGCGCGGCGTGTCCGATGCGCTCAGCCAGGTCGTCTATCAGGACGATCGCCAGGTCGTCGAGGCGGTCCTCGGCAAGTTCTATGCGGACGTCGGCGAGACACCGCGGGTCGAGATTCAGGTCGCGCGGACGGCGGGGCTGCAGCCGGCCGTGGTGCCGGCGGCGCCGCTGCCGCTGTTCGCGGAGGCACGCTGACCGGCGCCGATGACCGAAGGGACACCACACATGGACGTCGATGATTGCACGCTCGTTGCGCTGACGCCGTCGGAACTGCCAGGGGTGCAGGCCGAGCTCGTCGCCTGGTGCGACCGCAAAATCGCCGCGCTCGAGACGGAACGATCAGACCTCGAGGCCAATCTCGAGCTCGCGACCGCGCACGGCTGGAAGCATGCGAGTGTTCAGGCGACCCTGAACCGCACGGCGAAACGCGTGCTGTATTACGACAAGCTCAAAGCCGCGGTCGAGGCCGGCTATCTCGTCGTGCCGAATTTCCCGATCGACGTGATCGCGGTGCGCGTCGATCGCGAGCGCCAACCTGAGAAGGTGCGCGACTCCAGGTGGGGCGGGTTTGCCGCGACTCCGCAACTGTTGGCGGCCGGCGAGGGCCGCTACGTCGATGACCGCGTGCGGTATCGCGATGAGACGCACACCGCGGTCGTCGACGGCAAAGAGAAGCTGGTGCAGCGCTACGTCACCGACGACTACGACGCGGTCGACTTTCCGGTGACCCTCGTGAAACCCGCGGTCTTGGCGGCGACCCAGCGCGCGATGGCGTTGCGGATTTTCGATCAGGTCGGGACGGTGACGAATCAGGTCGGCCGCGATCCGCTGGTCGTCGGGCAACTGCTCGATCCACGGGGGAACGGCCGGCGCGTCACGTTCTTCATTGCGTGGTGGCTGGATACCGCGAGCCTCTGACATGATCATTTTCGCCGCCGACGATCCGCTCGTGCTCAACGGCACCTACGACGTCGACGGCTACACACCGAAGGAACGCCGCGCGCTCGAGCGCCGGGAACGCGCAGCGCCTCACACGCAGAACGTCACACCGGACGCGCAAAGGAAGGGCACGATGCGACTGTTTGACGACGACAAAGTCGGCTGCTATCTCGACGCGATCCGCCATCGCCTCGTCAAACAGAAGAACGGCGACGAGGTCAAGATGATCGACCTGACCCTGCGCGTGCAACCGTTCACACCGGGGCTCGCCGTGGCGCTCGATCCCGATGTGCGGGCGCTCCTGTTCTCGCTCGGCGACGCGACGCCGAAACCGAAACTGGCCGCGGTCCACTTCGCCCTCACGGTGCCGCGCCAGCAGCTCCATATCGGGCTGCTGCCTGAGATGGCCGAGCAGATCGTGCTGTGCGATTGCGACATCTCCCGCGTCCGCGTCCGGACCGAGAAAGGCGTCGACGGGTTCGGCCTGGTCTTCTACGTCAGCTATGGCCCGCCGAGTGCGCGCGAGCTCGAGTATGTGTGTGACTGGCACACGCAGCAGCGGTTCGTGACGTTCAACCCGCAACAACGGGCGCTCGCGCTCGAGCCGGCCGCCGCGCCCGCGGAGACACCGCCCGAGCCGCCGGCGGCGCCGCGTCGACGGGGCCGGCCGCCGATCGTGGCGGGTGACACGTTGCGGCCGGGCGTGGACGCGCAACACTGAGGCCCAGCGTTGATTGTGTTCGTGTCAGGGGCGACCAGATTCACCCGATCGGCATCGGTCGGGCACCTCGTCGTGCCTCGGCAGTGGAACGACCCCGCGACACTCGACCTGTCCGTGCCGTGGGCGATGGACAACGGGGCGTTCAGCGGCTTCGACGAAGGCGCCTACATGCGAATGTTGGAGAGGTATCAGCCGTATCAGGGGTATCCGGGGTATCAGACGTGTCGGTTTGTCACGGCGCCTGATGTCGTGGGCGATGCGGCGGCGACGCTCGCTCGCTGGTCGTTCTGGTCACGGTTGCTCCGAGGGTTGGGCTGGATTCCGGCGTTCGTCGCGCAGGACGGGTTGACGCCAGAGCGGATGCCGAACCTCAAGGACGGACGCGGCGCGTTGTTTATCGGCGGGACGACCGAGTTCAAGGAAAGCGAGTACGTGCGCGGGCTGTGTGGCTACGCGAAGTCCCGCGGGATCTGGGTGCATTGGGGCCGCGTGAATGGAAAGCGGCGCTACGAATTGGCGCTGAAGGCGGGCGCGGATTCGATCGACGGCACGGGGTTTTCGATGTATCCGGATACGAACATTCCGAAAGTCGCCGACTGGCACACGCAGATTCACCAGCAGCCGGAGTTGGAGCTCCATCATGGCGAAGCATGATGTCGAGCAGATTTACTACCGCCGAAAACGGGCCGGCCAGTGTCCCGGGTGCGGCGGTCCGCGGTCGACGCGCGTCTACTGCGCCGACTGCCTGGCGCATCATCGGCAGCGGGTGGCGGCAGCCGCACGCGCCAAGCGCCGCGGTTGCCGGGCGCCCGCATGACGCGCGCAGCACTGACGATGCCGAAGGGACGACCCGGTAACGACCGGGTCAGAACCGGCCGGCGGGTCCGTGACGAGGCGCAGGCGTGGAACGCGCGGCAGTATGGCTACCTGCGGGCGCAGCAGAAGACGCTCAACTGGTTACTGCTCTCCGATGAGGAAATGCACGCGCTCGCCGCCGGGATCGTGTTGGCGCGGACGCGCGGCAACGTGCGGAAAATGCTCGAGCCGATCGGAGGGCTCGGCTGATGGAACTGACAAGGGTCCGCGGGCAGGAGCTCCCGAGCATCAGCGCGGCGGCGTTGCCGGCGAACTACCAGGCCGCCACTGAGGCTCTCGCGCGGTGCAACCGCATTGACGAGTGCAAGGATTGGTCGGACAAGATGGCGGCCATCGCGAGTTACGCGAAGCAGGCCGACGACACCACCCTCCACGATTTCGCGACGCGCATCAGCGCCAGGGCGATCCGTCGGTGCGGCGAATTGCTGGAGACCTTCAACAAGGGCGTCGGGGCACCGAGGAAGAATGGGGCGGGCGCCCACCCTATTACACAACGGCAAGCGGCCGAACAAGCTGGGATGTCCGAGCATCAGGAAAAGCAAGCCGTACGCGTAGCGAACGTGCCTGCTGAGGACTTTGAGGCCGCGGTCGAGGACTCGCCGCCGGCCACCGTGACGCAGCTCGCTGAGTTAGGCAAAACCTCGAAGCCGCCGCAGCCCGAGAAGTTCCGTGAGGCGACGCATATTCTCGGGGTGCTCCATGAGCTCGCCGTCTTCTGCGAACAACATCCGGCGCCGGTCGTCGGCCGCGCCGTCTTGCCGCATGAAGTGGGGTTGTTGCGCGCCGATGCTGCGGTCGTGGAGTCGTGGATAAACACCTTACTGGCTCATCTTCCATCGGAGGCCGCCCAATGCTGAGGAAATACACCGAGACAGAGCTTCGCGCGACCATTCAAAAACAGATCGATTCACTCCGGGCGCGCCGCAAGCCGGTCCATCCGGCGTGGGTGACACAGACCATCTGCAAGGATCACCACGCCGGCCTCGCGTATCAGAGTGACGACGACAGGCAGACGGTCGAGCCAGAAGACGTCGCGTTCTGGCGCTTCTGTGGCTACACACACACGCGCAAACTGGTGACCGCGTGCATCAACGACCTCGAGCCGGCCGACACCAGCGGCGACGAGCACGAGCCGTTTTTGCCGGGTTTCAACCTGCTTCGATCGCAATACGTCTGGCGACGCGACGGTGTCGACGTCGAGGTTCCCACCGAACAAGCCACCGTAGAGGAACTCCTCGCCAAAGCCGCACAGTTCGAACGCAACTCGGTCACGCTCGCCGAACATGCGCGCGAACTGCGCCGGTATGCGGGGATGCGGGCGCAGGAGATTGCTTCGTAATGATCCTGTGGCAGAACGTGTGGACCGCGCCGAACCGCTGGATGGCCGCCTGGCTGCGCCGGCGCGGCTGGGTCTGCTTCTACCTCGATCCGCAGGCCCGCGTCTGTCGTGAGCTCTGCTGGCTGGCGCTCTACGAAGAAAGCGAGCGGCGCGCTGGACGCCGCCTGAAGGAGTCTCTATGCCCGATACCCTCACCGTCCCGACCGACACAGCGGCGCGGCTGGCCGCCCTTGCGGCGCGCCTCGCGCATCTCGAGGACATGATCACCGAGCTCGCCGATACGGAGCACCTCCGGATGCAGGCGCTCGGCCGGCGCCTCGACGACCTCGAGGCATTGCTGGTGACGCCGGTCGAGCGGCGCCTGATGCGCGGGTATGTCGATCTGCCGTTCGTCGGCAAGTGCCCGATCGTGCTGACCGGCAGCGACCCCACGCCGTAATCGCCGTTGTGAAACTATGGCGTTGTCGTGGCGGTATTTGGCGCCGGTCGTCGTGCCGGATACGACACACACAGCCGTGATCCGGTTTTACAGCTTTGACGACGCCTCGATCTGCACCGAACGCTGGCCCGTGGTGGCGTGGCTGATTGAACTCAACCAGCATAGTGGCAGCCCGAACCGGAAGTGGACGCATCCAGAACCGATCACCATCAACGGCATCATTCATGATTCGGACTGGAGTGAGAAGAGCGGGTTCCAGAGCATCACCTGCCTGGAAACGGATGACGGCACCGGGGGCCGCGTCTGGCAATTTGCGACGTATCAGATGTTTTCGTCACTAAAGGATGCCCACGCCTTCGTACTCGCTCTCTTTGCGCGCTCTCGAGCCCAGGCGGCGAAGGACCGCGCCCGCAAGGCGGCGAAGCGGCGCAAGGCAGCCAAAGCGCGAGTCACGCCGTAACCGAGAAGGAGGACGCCATGCCGATGCTCCGCTTGCTCCTGTTGGTCTTTGCGTTCGTGTGCTTTGTGTTGTCCGCGCTCGGCGTGCCGTCACCGCCGCGGTGCAACCTGCAATCCGCCGGGCTCGCCTGCTGGATTGCGACGCTGTTTCTCGTCTGACGCCCCATGACCCTGTCGTATCTCGTGCTGGTGGTGGTGGCGGTGCTGGTCGGCCTGTGGGCGGTCGGTCTGATCGGTAAACGGTGACGCGATGGCCCTGAGTGCGAAGCGGCAACGGTTCGTCGCCGAGTATCTGGTCGACCTCAACGCCACGCAGGCCGCCATCCGCGCCGGCTACAGCCGCACGACGGCCGATGTGCAGGGTCCGCGGCTGTTGGGCAACGGGGCCGTCCAGGCCGAGATCCAGCGGCGCACGGCGCGCAAGCTCGCGAAAGCCGAGCTCACCGCCGAGCGCGTGCTCGAGGAGTATCGGCGGCTCGCCTTCTCGGACATCCGGCAACTGTTCACGCCGGCCGGCGAGCTGATTCCGTTGCACGACCTGAGCGACGATGCGGCGGCGGCCATCGCGGCCTGCGAGGTCGTGCTGAAGAATGCCGAGGCCGGCGACGGGAAGATCGATCGCGTACTCAAAGTCAAACTCTGGGACAAGACGCGGGCGCTGAATGACCTGGCGCGGCATTTCGCCTTGCTGGTCGATCGGGTCGAGGTGTCGGGGGCGGTGAGTCTGACGGCGAAGATTGCCGCGGCGCGGGCGCGCGGCGCGCAGCTCCTCAAGGAGCGCAACCAGCCAGGACGCTGACCGGAGGCGAACGAAATGCCCGGGGACGACCGGCCCTGCCTACAGTGCGGCGTGAAACGGGCACAATGGCCGCGGGGGCTCTGTCGTGCGTGCGACCGGGCGCAGGGCACCTACGTGGCGCCCGTGCATGTCCCGCGGCGGACCTGCCGGCGGTGTGGCGTGGAGGCGGAGACGCGCGAGAGCCTCTGCGGGCCGTGCTGGCAGCAGGTCGACGCGGCGCACGCGCCAGCGGGGGCCGGGACGGTGGTCGTGGTGCGGGAGCGCGTGATTGAGCGCCGGGTGTATCTCGTGGTCTGGGATGGGGGGAAATGATGTCGACGCCGGCCACGGCCGAACTGGACAAGGACCGACGATGACGGACGACGAAGACCTTTTAACAACGTCACCGACCGCCCATCTTTTGAAGGTCGCGGAGATGACCGTGCGGGCGATGGCCGACCGCGGGGAACTGCCCTGCGTTCGCACATCGACCGGAGCGCGACTCTTTCGACGGCAAGATGTGGAACGACTGGCCTGCACGCTCCAGCAGGAGCGGGAGCGTAGGCGCGTGTGACCGCCGCGACTCAGACCGATGACGAGGCGCTGCAGGATCTGGTCGCGTCCTGTTACGCCGATCCGCTGGCGTTCGTCCGGCAGTGCTTCCCGTGGGGTGAACCCGGCACCCCGCTCGTCGATGAGCCCGGGCCCGACGCCGTGCAGACGGAATTTCTCGAGGCGCTCGGCGCCGAAATCCGCGCGCGAGGGTTCAATGGGCGCGACGCCGTCCTGCCGATCCGGATGGCCGCGAGCTCCGGTCACGGGACTGGGAAGAGCGCCCTTGGCGGCATGCTCGCCGCGTTCATTCTCTCGACGCGCCCCGACTCGATCGGCACCGTCACCGCCGGGACGAATACGCAGCTCACCGAGCGCACCTGGGCCGCCATTCGCTACTGGCTGGCGCTCTGCCTCACCGCGCACTGGTTCCATCAGCAAGCGACCGGCATCTATTCGATCTGGCGGCCGATGTCGTGGAAGCTGATCCCGCAAACCTGCCGGCCCGAGAACGCGCAATCCTTCGCCGGCCAGCACGCCAAAACGAGCACCTCGTGGTACCTGATCGATGAGGCGAGCGAAGTCGACGATCGCATCTGGATGACGGCTGACCCGGGCGGGCTGACCGATGGCGAGCCGATGATCTTCGCGTGGGGGCAGTTGGTCCGCAATACCGGCTACTTCTATCGCATCTGTCAGGGCGACGTCGCCGGCCGATGGAACCATCGTCGGGTCGATGCTCGCACGTCGCGCTTCACGAACCAGGCGCTGCTCGCGCAGATCGCCGAGGACTACGGCGAAGACAGCGACATGTTTCGCGTGCGCGTGCTCGGCCTGCCGCCGCGCGCCTCGGAGCTCCAGTACATCGACACGCAGCGGGTGCACCTCGCGCGCGGCCGGTCCTACAAGGCTGGGGACGATGAGCCGCTGGTCGCGGGGTTCGACGTGAGCGGCGGCGGCAAGGCGTGGAACGTGATTCGGTTCCGGCGCGGGCTGGACGGCAACGCCCGCCCCGCGATTCGCATTCCCGGTGAGGCTGATCCTGACCGCTCGCAGCGGATCGGGATCTGCGCGGAGCTGCTCGCGGACCGCCGGCCGGGGCACCAGATTGCCGCCCTGTTCGTCGACAGCGCGTTCGGCAGCCCGATCGTCGTGCGGTTGCAGGCGCTCGGCTATAACAACGTCTACGAGGTGAATTTCGGCGGCGCCTCCCCCGACAGCCATCAGGAAAACATGCGCGCCTACATGTGGGCGAAGGCGAAGGAGTGGCTGTTGCTCGGCACGCTGCCGGACGATGACGCGCTCTGTGATCAACTGAGCCTGCCGGGGTTTCATCTCAACCGGCGGTCGCGGTTGGTGCTCGAGAGCAAAGAGTCGCTGCAGGCGCGGGGCGAGGCGTCACCGGACGATGCCGATGCTTTCTGTTTGACGTTCGCGCAGGCGGTCGCGCCGCCGCAGCCGGCCGTCACGGTCACGCGCCAGGCGCGGCCGGTGGCGAGTACGTGGGGCTGATGGCTCACTGTCCATACTGCGGTCGTGAGGTCGAGGTGACGCTCGCGTCGGTCATGGTGTCGAGGGATGAGCGAGTGTTGGACGATGTGTTGGAGTTGGCGTCGGGGGTGCGCGTGTATAACGCGCTGGTAAATGTCGGCCTCTGTCTCGCGCAAGACATTGCCGTTACCCCTGATCGCTACCTGCTGCGGATCAGGAATTTCGGGAAGGTGTCCCTACGCACATTGCGTGCGGTGGTCCCATATCGCGCGGATCCTGACGCTTGGGCCGTAGTACAGGCATGGCTGACCCACTACCAGCAGCTGTCGTTTCCGGAGCAATACACCGCGCGAAGAGCCCGCATGGAGCAGGCGCTAGTGGCGAGCACCGTGGGGCTACCCGGTGGCGGCGTCGCCCTGCCCGAATAATCCTTGCGCGGCGCCCCGCCGCCTCGGCACACTGGCCGCACCCCCCCCCGACGGAAAGGCTCGATGGGTCCGCACGCCGGCGCCTCGCTCGACGCCGATACCCTGCTGATCAGCACGCGCCGCCGTGTCGTCTGGACGACCGACGAGCGGAAGCATCTCGACCGCTGCGCGAAAGACTTCAATGTCCACGGCGACAAGCTGCAGCTCCGGTGCGGCCAAATGACCTGTCCCGATCCGACGATTCACCTGGCGGTCGATTTCCACGCGCCCGGCGGGGCCGTGCTGCGGTGCGGCTGCACCGATCGCCTCTTCAGCCGGACGGCCTAACCGTGCCTGATCCGATTCTGCAGGAACTGCTCGAGCGCAAAGCCTACAGCGAGGCCAACTGGCAGGACATCCGCACCGAGGCCGAAACCGACATGCGCTTCGTCGGCGGCGATCCGTGGGACGACGCCGACCGCAAGCTGCGGAAGAACCGGCCAACCATTGAACCGGAGGAAATGGGCCAGTACTTCAACCACGTCATTAACGGCCTGCGTGCGAACCCCCGCGGGATGAAGTTTGCGCCGGTCGGCAACGGGGCGAACGATGACGGCGCCCGCTGGTATCAGGACAAGGCCCGCGAGGTCGAGTATCGCAGCCACGCCGAGATCGCCTATCTGACCGCTGCGGAGAACGCGATTCAGCGCAGCTATGGCTACTGCCGGGTGACCACGCGCTACAGTTCGCCGCGCTCGCCGAATCAGGAGATCTGGATCGAGGCGATTCCGGACCCTGACAAGGTGCTGATCGACGCCGACGCGAAAGAGCCGGACGCGAGCGATATGCAGTATGCGTTCGTCTTCGAATGGGGCGCGCGGCAGGAGATCGAGAAGCGGCGCGGCCTGCTGCTGCCGAAGAAAGCCGAGAGCCGTGCCGCCTCGAGCAGTGCGGATCTGGAGTGGCGCGGCACGGGCAGCGGCAAGCCGACCGGCTGGGCCGCCGGCAATCAGGAGCTGCTCGCCGAGTATTGGAGGGTCACGACGACGCCGCGGCAGTTGCTGCTGATCCGGCCGCCGCAACGGCCCGCCGGCCTGCCTGGGTTGCCGCTGGGGATGCTGCCGCCACCGGGGCTCTCGGGGATGCCGCCGGCCGCGGGGATGCCCGCGGGGATGCCGCCGCCGGGTCTGCCGCCGATGCTGCGCGGGGGCATGCCGATGCCGCCCGGCCCGCCGCCCGCCGCGCCGATGCCGCGCCCGGGCCCGCCGCCCGAGCAGGCCGTGTTCGAGGACGAGTGGGAGCAGATCTTCAGGCCGCGGGGCTACACCGTCGTGCGGAAGCTGCGCGTCGTCGACGACCCGGCCGTCAAGATGTATCTGACCGACGGCCTCGATCTGTTGCATGAGCAGGAGTGGCCCGGCAAGTACATTCCGATCGTCTCGTGCTACGGCAAGACGCTCTATGTGCCGGAGGGCGGCCAGGTCAAGCGGCAGATCCTGAGCATGACGCGCTTCGGGCGTGACCCGTGGAAAGCGTATTGCTACTGCTGCAGCCAGGAGCTCGAGGTACTGTCGATGGTGCCGAAGGCGCCGATCATGGCCGTCGAGGGCCAGCTCGGGCGGCATCAGAGCGAGTGGGAAGAGTCGGTCCACACGCCGAAGTCGGTGCTGTTCTACCTGATGAAAACGGCACAGACCGGCGAGGCGCCGTTACCGCCGCCGCAACGCCTCGACTACCTGCAAGGCGAATATCTCCAGGGGCTGCAGGTCGTCAAAGAGGCGTATCGCCGCGCGATCCAGGCGGCGATGGGCAGTAACTTTTTGCCGACGCAGGCGCAGCGGCGGGATGAAAAAACCGGCGTCGCGCTCGACAAGATTGACAGCGCGACGGCGCAGGGCACCTATCACTTCGTCCATGCCTACGAGGCGATGATCCGCCGGGTCGGCATCATCTTCGAAGACCTGGCGCCGCATATCTACGACTACACCGGCGAGACGGGCACACTGGGTGCGGCCGGCGAGGCGCAGACGGTGCGGATCAACGATCCGGCCGATCCGGACAGCATCAGCACGCAGGGTGATTATCTGGTGACGGTGTCGACGGCGCCGAGCTCGGACAGTGAGCGCAGCGCGGCTGAGGATTTCACCGAGGTGCTCGTCCGCAACATCGGCACGCTCGCGCAACTGTGCGGCCCGAAAGTGGCGAGCGCCATTTTTGCCCGCAGCGTGCGGATGCGGAACCTCGGTCCGATGGGCGATGCGATTGCCGACCTGATCGAGCCGCCGGAGTTCAAGAGCGAGACGGGCGAGCCGGTGTCGCCCGAGGTGGCGCAGCTCCAGGGCCAGGTGCAGCACCTGACGCAGTTGCTACAGCAGGCGCAGCAGGCGGCGCAAGGCAAGGCGGGCGAGCTCCAGATCAAACAGCAGATCGCCATGCTGCAGGAGCAGGGCGACAGCCAGCGGGCGCGCGAAGCGAACGAGACGAAGCTCGCGGTCGCGGCGCTGCAGGCGAAATACGAGACGTTGCAAAACGCCATGCGGCTGTTCGCCGAAGAGCGCGAACGGCTCGGGACGCAGGCGCACGAGCGCACGTCGGATGCGATTGCGGCGGCGCACGAGGTGCGGATGGCAGGCCGGACGCACGCGCACGATCGCGCGCTGACGGCGGCCGAGCAGGCGCATGATCTGGCGCTCGCCGCGGCGGACGCCGCGGCCTACCCGGCGCCGCCGCCGGCCACCGGCGCGCCGTCGTACACTGGGGGCGAAGGAGTCCCGAATGTCTGAACGCTTGCTCCAGTTTTTCGTGTCCGATCATTTGCCGGCGCCCGTCGCGAAGGTGGCGGCGCCCTTCGATGCGTTGGCGGCACAGCTCGTCAAAGACAGCCCGATGAGCGCCGAGCGGACGGTCGTCCTCCGCAAGCTGCTCGAGGCGAAGGACGCCGCCGTGCGGATGGTGCTCGACACCGCCGAGGGCTAAAGCGGCGAAGGGTCTGGTGCCGGCTGATGCCTGACGCCCTGACGCTCGAGGATCTGGTCGCGCGGCTGAAGGCGCAGTACCCCGCCGCGGCCGACATGCCGGATGCCGAGCTCGGTCAGATGTTGAGCGCCGGCGACTATCTGCCCGCGTGGCTCACGCAGGCGGCGCCGGTGTTCCATACGACCAACGAAAAGGATGCGGCCGGCGAGGCGGTCGTGCGCGGGCCGTCGGTCGCTGACGTGGTGTCGCCCTGGACGAAGGCGCAGACGATCGGGGCACCGGGCATCGGTGAGCACTACGTGCCGCGCAGCTACGGCGAGATCATGAGCAGCGACAATCCCATCGGGGCGCTCTTGGGGTCGGTCGCGCACTATCTCGCGGGGCCGGGGCGTCCGTTCTCGGTGGCCGCGGCGGATCCGTATGGCCTCGAGGCGTGGGGGCAGGGCAAGGGGTCAATGCCGATGATGATGGGCACGACCGGCGAGGTGGGATCCGTCGCGCCGGCCATCAAAGGATCACGACTGGGGGGGCGCGTCCTGGGATCCCTCGCGAAGACCCTCAAGCCCGGTGAGGCTGCGGGCGTCTATACCTTGCGCGACCCCGTGGTGGAGCGTCTCCAGAACCTCTATCAACTCGGGAGCTCGCTGCCGTCCACGTCGAACTGGGCCGGCAGCACCAGCGACGAACTGATCCAGGCGTTCGGCGGCGATCGCGCCGCGGCGCTGCGCTGGGCGCGCATGTGGGGGGCGACGTCACCGAATACGCCGGTCCCGGTGAATACGCGCGAGTCCATCAGTGCGTTAATCCACGCATTGGAAAATCCCGGCGTGCCGTTTACGGAGGCGTTGGCCCAGAACCTCCCTGACGCCAAGATCACGATGGCCGGTTCGAAGTTTGGCAACCTGAATGCCGCGCTCGAGGGTCGCGTACTCTCGCCGGACATGAAGGCCGAAGCGATGGCGGGCTACATGGCCGGCGAGCCGCGGCTGCCGATCGATGTGCATGCGCTGTATGCGCTCGGATCCAAGGCCACGAAATTTGACCCGGAGATTTCCGCCCTGCGGCAACTGATGACGAAAGCCGAAGGGCTCCCCGCCAGGGGCGGGCTGACGAACCCGCAGATTTACCGCCGCTTCGAGGACGCGCTGCGCGGCACGCTGCAAGAGTTTGAGCCGACGCGCACCGTCAATGAGGTCTTCGGGGAGCTCTGGGAAGGCGCGCGGGCGCATAAGGGGTTGAAGCCCCAGGGCGGCCCGATCGACATCCTGCGAAAGAAAGGGTTGCTCGAGCTCGGCGCGATGCTGGATCCGGATCGGCTCCGCGCGGCGTTACGTCAGTCGGGGTGGTCGGCGGGCGCGATAGCCGGCTTCCTGAGCGCGCTCGAGAGCTCGCCCGCGGCAGGCGGCACGCCCGCTGACGAGGGGATGTGATGCACCTCCGCGTCATGCGCGCGGGCGAGCTGGTCCCGTGTGGCGGGCGAGGCGGCGACGACGACCAGTCCGCACCGGGGACATTTTGCACGGGCGAGTGTGATCATGGACCCTTCTTTTCGCAGCTACCCGGATACACGCCGTCAGGCCGCGCGCCGCCGGCGCTTCGGCGGGGCCGTGTCAATCCGCACGGGCACGCCAATCCTGGCGAGATACACAATCAGCGCATCAATGCTGAACTTGTCGAGCCGCCGCCGTAGCAGATCGCTGACGCGCGGCTGGGTAATGCCGAGCCGGCGCGCCGCCTCCGCCTGCGTCCACTTCCGCGCCGCCAGTTCCCGCTCGAGCGCGAGCGCCAGGCCCGATTGAATCGAGAGGCGCTGTGCCTCGGCGGGTTCGAACAAGTCGAAGAAGACACTCCCCGCCGTGTCGATCACCTGCACGGGCCGCTGCCGTTTCTTCATGGGGTCCGCCTTTCCTGCTGGATCAATCGATACCGCTGCTGCCCGAGGGCTAGATCGCGCGGCGTGGTCTTTTGCGTTTTCTTCTGGAAGACGTGCAGCACGTACACGGCGTCCGGAAACGTCGCGACGTAGAACGCGCGCCACGCGCCACCGAGGTGGACGCGGATTTCGCGGACGCCCGCCCCCACGGTCGGCATGGGTTTCCAGTCCGTCGGGTCGGCGCCGTGCTGCACGGCGTTCAGTTCCCGGCCGAGCGCCGTCCGAACCGAGGGAGCGCACGCGACGAGGTCGCGCTTCGCACTGCCGATCCAGACCAGCGGTTTCACTCTTGAGAGTATATCACCATTGATATACAAGACGCAAACGGGTCGAGTCATCGAACCCCGTGCGTAAATAATCCTTGCGCGGCGCCCCGCCGCCTCGGCACACTGGCCGCACCCCCGACGGAAAGGCCCGTACGTGGCCGACGACCCGGCCGGCGCTGCACCCGCGCAGCCCACGGCTCCGCCTGCGACCGCTCCTGCGACCGCTCCGGCGTCTTCGTCCCCTGTCAGCGCAGAGCGCGCGGCGGCGGATGCGGACGACTTCGGCGCGTTCGATGCGGCGCACGTCGCCACGCGCCAAGGCAAGACCGTCCCGGCCGTCCCGAGCGCGCCGCGCGCCGCGACGCCGGGTGGTGAGACGCTCGCCGACGCGCCGGCGCCCGTCTCCAAGCGTCAGCAGGTCATCAACGACTACGAACGGCGGGTCGTCGAGCAAGAGCAGCGGATCCGCGAGCTCGAGCTCCGCATTGCGCGGCCGAGCGCGCCGCCGCCTGACGCCGGACCGCCTCAGGGCCAGCCGCCGCCAGCGGCGCCGAAAGCGGAAACCGCGAAAGAGCGCGCTGCGCGCTATCTCGCACTGCCCGACGCGCCGAAGATCGACGACTTCGACACCTACCCCGAATACAACGCGGCGCAAACGCTGTTCATTCAGGACCGGCTCCACGCGGAGCAGGCCGCCGTCCAGCAGCAGCACGCCGTGCAGCAGCAGCGGCACCAGGCGCTGATCACGCGCGATCAGACCTTCCGCGAGCGGCTGACCGCCGCCAAAACCGCCGACCCGACGTTTGTCACGTCGCTCTCGGAGGACGCGAAAAATCTCGGGGGGATCGACCACGCCCGGCGCATCGGCGTCGTGCCGGGGCCGGTCCACATCATCGGCGAGCTGGTCTACGACAGTCCGCACGCGGTCGCGTTTCTCCGGCACATTTCGGCGAATCCGGACGCGCTGCGCGCCCTGGTGACTCCGCCGGCGTCTGTGCTGCGCGTCGCGCCCCAGTGGCGGGCCAAAGCCCATATCGATCATCTGGTGACCGAGTTTCGGCGCCTCGAGGGCCGGCTGGCCTACGAGGAGTCGCTCGGCGCGTCCGACACCGCGCCGCGCGATCACTCGGCCGCTCTGACCAGTGTCTCCGCCGCCCCGCCGCCGCCGCCGACGCTCGGCAAAGCCGGCCGCTCGACCGACCCCGTCCGCAGCGCACTGGCGCGCGACGACTTTGAGGCGTTCGATGCCGCCGAGATCGCCAAACGTCTGCAGCGCCGATCGGGCCGCGCCGGGTAAAACGAGGGGCCGCGATGGCAACGAATACGTTCAACAAGGTCAATTGGGTGGCGATGAAAGGCTTGTCGCTGTTAAAGAACAGCCTCGCCGTCGCGCCGTACTTCAGTGACGAATACAGCGGCGATTACGCGCAGAAGTTCGCGATCGGCCGGACGATGACGGTGCCGCTCTCGCAGCGGTACATCGTCCAGCGCAACGATATGACGTTCACCGCGCAGGGGCTCGACCGCCCGACGACCTCGATCAGCATCGACCAGACGGGTACGATCGCGCTCGAGTGGGGCTCGATCGAGCAGGCGCTCGACATGGAGCGCGGCGAGGAGCGCGTCGAAGAGATTTACCTCAAGCCGGCGATTGCCTATCTGCGGCAGGAGATCGAATCGAGCGCGGCGCAGTTCGCGGCGCAAAACAGTTCGATGGTGATCGGGGCGCTCGGCACCAACCCGAACACCTACGACCTGACGTCGGGCGCGGCGCTACAGAAGCTCACCGAGATGTCGTGCCCCGTCGACGACGACAACCTCGGCTTGTTCCTGCCGCCCGCGGTCAACCGGGTCGTCAAGACGAGCGCCAATGCGTTCTTCAACCCGCAGCTCGACATCAGCAAGCAGTTCCGGACCGGCTTTATTCAGAAGTCGGACAGCTTCGACTGGTATGCGTGCAATTCGCTGTATCGGCACACGGCCGGCACCTGGGCCGGCGCGGTGACGATGTCGGCGGTGGCCAACCAGTCGGGCGCCTCGATCAACATCATCGGGACGAGCGGCGACACCTTCAAGAAGGGCGACAAGATTTCGATCGCCGGCGTCAACGAAGTGAACCTGATGACGCGCACGGTCAACAGCGTGGCGACCGCGGGCACCAAGACCTTCACGATCACGTCGGCGGTGACGCTGGCCGGGACGACCGGCACGCTGGCGATCTATCCGCCCATCTACGGCCCCGGCTCGCACTATCAGAACGTCGATGCGCTGCCGGCGGCCAGTGCCGCGCTGACCCTGTGGCCCGGGACGACGACGCCCAACGGCAAGGTCGGGAAGATCGGGCTCGGGCTCTACCCGGGCGCGTTCTTCATTGCCGGCGTCAAGCTCGACGAACCGCAAAAAGCCGAGTTCTGCAAGCAGTATCAGGACCGCAAGACCGGCCTCGCGATTCGGCTGATTCAGGACTGGGACAATCGCACGTCGACGATGACGACGCGCTTCGACCTGACGTGGGGCTTCGGCATTGGCCTCGCGGAGCAGTGCGCGGTCGCGATCGCGTGCGCGTGATCGAGGTGGGCGGGCGCGCGTAGCAGTCGCGCTTGACGGAGCGGCCGGGTGTCGGACATGTCGGGGGACGGCCCGACCCCGGCCGCCCCACGCAAAGGAGACAAGATCGTGAGCACACGTCAGCCACGCACCGAGACACACGAGGGCGCGGCGCCGGCCCTCGGCGACATCGTCATCTATCACCATCCGGCGACGGTGCAGAACCCGGCGGTCGAAAGCCCCGCGATCGTGCAGGCCGTGCGCGACACCGGCGGCGTCCGGCTCTGTGTCTTCGCGCAAGGGGGCATCGAGCTCGTCGAGGACATCCGTGAAGGGCTGGGGCACGGCCAGTGGAGTTGGGAGCCGGCGCCGCCGCTCACGGTGACGGCGCTCGTGCCCGACACCGTCGTCCTCGGCTCGCCGTCGCTGACGCTGTCTGTCCAGGGGACCGGCTTCACGGCAGATTCAGTCATCACGTTTGCCGGCCACGACGAACCGACCACGCTCGTCTCGCCGACCGAGCTCACGACGGGCATCGACATGGCGGTGTGGCAGGCGCCCGATACGGTGGCGGTGACCGTGCGGAACGGCGCCGGCGAGCCGAGCGCCCCGCTGTCGTTCACGTTCACGGCGGCGGCGGCGCGCGAGAGCGCGGCGGATGCGCCGCGACGGACCCGGGAGCCCCGATGATCACCGGGCAAGCGTTTGACCAAATGAGCCCCAAAGCCTCGGTGACGGATCCGCAGGGGCTCGGTCTCGAGACGGCCTACCCGAAGCATCTGCACCAGGCCGGCGCCGCCGAGGACGGCGGGCCGCTCTATCGCGTCGTCCTGAGCGCGGCGGAGGAAGCGGCGGCGGTCGCGGACGGCTGGCTGGTCGAGAAGCCGGGGCCGGCAACGGCGCCGGCGGCGGGTCGGAGCGAGGCGCCCAAGCATCCGCGCAAACCGGCGGGCTGACGTGCCACCGTGCAGATCACCGTCACCGACCTGATCTACGGCGCGCTGACCGAGATCCGCGTCGCGCGCGGCGGCGATGTCGTGCGCGCCGAGGATCAGGCGCTCTGTCTCCAGTTGCTGAACGAGGTGCTCGAGCGGCTCGCGGTGACGCCCAACGCGGTCTACGCGCGGGTGCCCGGGGGCGGGCCGCTGACGCCTGGGATATCCACGTACCAGATCGGGCCCACGGGCACGTTCATCACGCCGCGGCGGCCGACCCGGATCCCGCAGGCGGTGCTCCACTTCGCGGGCGGGACGGCCCAGCCACTCACCGAGCGGTCGCTGGAATGGTGCAGCGCCCAAGCCCTCCCGGCCAGCGCGGGGATCCCGCAGTTCTTCGGCTATAACCCCGCCTGGCCGAATGGTTCGCTGGTGCTGGCGCCGGTGCCCACGCAGCCGGACGTGCTCGCCTTGGTGCTGTGGACCGAGATCGCCGCGGTGGCCGACACGGACACGATCGACCTGCCACCCGGCTACAGCGAACTGTTGCGGTTGTGGACGGCGAAGAAAGCGGCGCCGAGCTTCGCGCGCGAGTTCTCGGGAGCCTCGCAGCAGGCGCTGTTGGAGTGTCTCGCTGACGTCTTCGGCGCCAACATCGGGCGCGTCAACGACGCGGACACGCGCGACGGCGGCGTGCCCGGCGGGCGCGGCGGCGTCTACGACTACCGCACCGGCGAGGTGTATTGATGCCGCCGTGGCCGGGCTTTGTCGGCGGCGCCGGCACGGCCAGTACCCTGATCGGCGCCGGCGAAGACGCCGTCAACCTCTACGTCGAACGACTGCCGGAAGACGCCGCCAACAAAGCCGCGCTGCTGCCGACGCCGGGCTTTCGCCCGTGGGGCGTGGCGACCGATGTGGGCACGCGCGCGATGGCCTCGATCGCCAACAGCCGGCTGTTCGTGGTCATCGGCGCCGGCCTGTGGGAATTTGACCTGAACGGCACGCCGACGCGCCGCGGCACGGTATCGCTCGACGGGAACCCGGCGCAGTTCGCCTACAACGGCGTCGTCGGCGGCCAGTTGGGGATTGCGAGCGGCGGCAACGTCTACAGCTATGACCTGACGACGAACGTGTTGAGCGGGCCGTATCTTAACGGCGGCTATACGCACCTCGCCTATGCGTCCGGCTTCGGCCTGGCGTTCAATCCGGTGACCGGCAAGGTCAATCTCTCGAACCTCAATAACCTCACGGTGTGGAACGCGGGCCAGTTCTTTCAGCGCAGCCTCTTTGCCGATCCGTGGCGCTGCATGTTTGTCGATCAGAACAACCTCGTGTGGCTGATCGGCACCGACAGCTTCGAGGTCTGGTACAACACCGGCCAGGGGACGCAGCCGTGGGCGCCGCTCTCGGGCCTTGTCGGCGTGATCGGGATTGTCGCGCCGTTTGCGTATGCTGTCGCGCAGGCCGGCCAAGTCTGGCTGGCGCGCAATCAGGCTGGGCAAGGCTTACTCGTCATCACGCACGGCGGGCCGCCCGAGGCGTTGTCGTCGCGCGCGATGGCCTCCGCCGTCGCCACCTATTCCCGCGCCGGCGGGCTGGCGGACACCGAAATCGTCCATCACCAAACCGACGCGCACCTGTTCACGAACATCACGTTTCCGCGCAACGGGACGTGGTGTTACGACCATATCGAGCAATCGTGGACGCGGCGCGGCCGGTGGAACCCGCAGACCGGCAGCTATGGGATCTGGACGCCCCGCTGCCATGTGATGGCGTTCGGGAAACACCTCGTCGGCGACCGCGACACCGGGACGGTCGCGGAAATGGACGTGTCGTTCGCGACGGAGCTCGACGGCACGGGCATTCGCCGCCTGCGCCGGCCGCCTGCCCTCATCCGCGAGAAGCGTCGCGGGCCGATCGATCAGCTCGAGCTCCTGATGGATGTCGGGCTGGCGGATCAGACGGGCCCGGGCGCGGCGCCGGTGGTGCTGTTGCGCGTCTCGGACGATGGCGGGCGGACGTGGAGTAACGAATTGCGCGCCTCGACCGGGCCGGCGGGCGCCTGGCGGACGCGCGTCTACTGGACACGGCTCGGGCTGTTCAATCATGCCGTGGCGGAGTTCACGTTCTCGGATCCGGTGCCGTTTCGCGTGGTCGATGCGTATGTCAACAACATCGAGGCCGCCTGATGCCGCGGGCGCTGCCGCCCATTCCGGTCAACACGCCGATCGCCGACCCCAAGGACGGCACGATTACGACGTTCATGCGCCTGCGCTGGCAGCAGCTCGTCGATGGCTGGCAGCAGAGCGGGACGCTGGCGTCGTTCTCGTCCTCGGTGGGGGGGCAGACCGCGGCGCTGCCGACGACGGCGGTGTATACGACCCTGAGCCCGGGGCTGTATCGCCTGACGTGGTTCGTGCGGAAGACGCGCGCGGACGGCGCCGCCTCCTCGCTGACGGTGACGATCGGCTTTCAGGATCTCGACGGGCTGCCCCTCACGCTCAGCGGCGCGCCGCTGACGGTCGATGCCGTGACGGCGTGGCAGTCGGGCACGACGCTCGTCCGCGCGCGGGGGTCGACGGACCTCACGGTGGCCGTCGCCTACAGCAGTACGACCCCGGGCCAGATGCGCTATGACCTCGAGGTCAAGGTGGAGCTGCTCTCGTGAACGGTGATTTGCCGGGCGAGGTGCTCGTCGACAGCGGCGGGATCGTCGTGCGCTTTGCGACGGCGGCCGACGTGCCGGCGGTCGTCGCGCAGGCGGGCCGCTACGTGGCGAGTGTGTTCAGCGGGACGCTGAGTCAGAGCGCGTTCGAGCTCGAGCCGTTCGCGCGGGCGCAGGCGAGCGGGGCCAACGCGGATAGCCGCCTGCTGGTGGCGACGGCGCAGGACGTGGTCGTGGGCGTGCTGGGCGTGGCGGCGTGGACGCACCTGGCGACGCGCGTGCGCGTGGCGTCGGACCTTTACTGGTGGATGGAGTCGGCGCTGCCGCTGCGGGCGCGCGTGGCGCCGCGGCTGCTGCAGGCGTTCGAGGCGTGGGCGGTGATGCGGCAGGCGCCGCGGCTGCTCGTGACCGGCGACGACGCGCGGGCGACGGCGTTCCTGGCGGCGACGGGGTTCGTGGCGACGGGGGCGTGGACGCGGGCGACGGAGGGCTGATCCCAGTGCGACCCAATGAACCGTACGGCAATACGCCGCTCACGACTGAAGACCTCGCCACGCTCGGACATCCGCTCCGTGCGAGTGATTTTAATCAGGATGCCCAAGGGCGCTATTGGCGGAATATTCGCGGGCAGAAGACGTATTACGCCCCGGAATGGTTCGATGAGAGTGGGACGTTTGTAGGAACAGGATCAGACGCCGCGCAGGCTAAAACAGGTGTCGGTGAGGGGTTCTTCAAGCAGGGGCAGAAGTACAACTGGACGAGTGGCGAGTGGGAGAACCCGACGAACTGGGCCAATGTCATCGGGACCGTGGCTGCTGGGGGTGTCGGGGCGGGCATCGCCGCTCCCTTTGTGGCGGGCGCGGTCAGCGGCGCGGGGGGCGCAGGGGCCGGTGGCGCGGGAGCGACCGGCGTGGGGGGCGCCGCGCTCAACCCGGCGGTGTTTGGCGGCGCGCTCGCGGGTCCAGTGGCGCCAGTTGCCGGCGGTGCTGGCCTAGGAGGGGGTGTGGCATCACTACTCGGCGGCGGCCTGACCGTCGGCGATCTGATTCGCGGTGGCACCGGCATCTGGAGCTCGATCGAGCAGGCGGGCGCGAACAAAGACGCCACCGCCGCGCAGACCGCCTCGACGAAGTACGCCGCCGACCTGCAATCGAAATCGCAGGCGGAGCAACTCGCCTTCCTGCGCCAGCAGGCCGCCTACGATGCGACCGTCGCGGAAGCGAATCGCTACGGCAACTACGAGCAGTGGGCCGCGCGCCAAGAGATGCTCGGCCCGGTCGGGCAGGCGCTCGGGCTCCCGGCGCGGCGCATTCCCGCCTACGTGCCGCTGCCGCCCAACAGCTACGGCGTCGGGACGCCCATGCCGCCGCCGACGGGCACCGGGGTGCCGGGCGGGGCGACGGCGCCGCCGCCCGCGAGCGCCGTCGGGCCGGGCGTCAGTGCGGCGAAGGGCGACATCGGCACGCAAGTCGCGAGTTACTACCAGAGCCAGGGCAAGACGCCGCTCCCGACCAGCGTCGACTATTGGGTGTCGAAGTGGAACGAGTTCGGCGCGCGGGATCCGGAGTATTTCAACCGCCGGCTGGCGCAAGCGGACGAGTTCGGCGGCGGGGGGGGCGTGCCCGCGCCGGCGACGGCAGCGGCGCGGCCGCGCTTTCAGCCGCTGACCAACGATCCGCTCGGCTCGATTGCCGGCTATCTCATGGATCCCGCGGCCGCGAGCGGGACGCTGCCGCCGCCGACCCGGCGATCCCTCTACGGGAGCCCGGTCGGATCGTATCTCTAGCAGGAGACGTGTTATGGCGCTCGGATCCATCTTCGATGAAACGGCCGACAGCAACGACCCGGCGCCGTCGACGTCGCAAGACCAGATCATCGCGGAGTTGAAGGCGCGCGGGTGGACGGACGCGCAGATCCAAACCTATCTGACGACCGGCGGCACGCCCGAGGAACCGACCCAGATGGGGCCGGAGGATCCGAGCGGGACGAACCCGGGCGCGAGCGACCTGCCGATCACCGAGCCGAACCTCCCCCCGATCGCGAGCACGCCGCCGCCGGCCACGACCACGCCGCCCGCGGGTGGTGGCCCGCCGGCCGCGTCCGGCCCGCCCGCGAACCCCTACACGACGCCCGGCGCCGATAACCCGTTCGCCCCGTGGAGCGGCACGTTTACGCCGCCCTCGGCCCAGCCGCTGCCGGAGGCGCCGGCGTTCAACCCACCGAGCTACACGCCGCCGCCCGCGTTCACCTGGGATACGCCGCTGCCGGTCTACACGCCGCCGCCGGCGTTCGAGTACGGCGATTTTCAGGCGCCGCAATTCACGCCGCCGCCGGCGTTCAACTACGGCGACTTCAGCTACGATGCCTTTCAGGGACCGTCGTTCGCGGAGGCGCAAAACTCCCCGGGCTATCAGTTCCGGCTCCAGCAAGGCACCGACCGGCTGCAGAACGCGGCGTCGGCGCGCGGGACGCTGAACGATTCCGGCACGCTCAAGGCGCTCCTCGATTACGGGCAGGACGCGGCGAGCCAGGAGTACGCCAACGTCTGGAACCGCGATTACAACGCCTACAACACCAACCGCGCGAACGCCGTCGATCAGTACAACGCCAACCGCGCGAACGCGGCGAACATCTACCAGACCAACTATCAGACGCAGTACGTCGATCCCTACAAAAACAACTATCAGGCGGCGCTCGACCAGTACACGCAGAACCGCGGCAACGCGCTGGCGAACTACCAGACGAACTACCAGACGCAATATCAGGATCCCTACAACATCGCGAAGGATCAGTGGACGACGGAGCGCGAGAACGCGCTGGGCCAGTACCAGACCAACTATCAGACGCAGTACGTCGACCCGTACCGCAACAGCTACCAGGCCGCGCAGGACGCCTACGCGCCGGCGCTCCTCAACTGGCAGACGCAGGCGCAAAACCAGCAGCACTTGAACGACCTCGCGAACACCAACGCCTATAACGACTACCTGCTCGGCTGGCAGGATTACGAAGCGCGGCGGAACGCGGCGGTGAACTTCGCGCTCGGGAGCTGAGCCGATGCCGGTCTATCGCTACGAGGACTATCGCAACCCCTACGGCCCGTCGATCGCTGACGTGCTCGGCCGCCAAGGGGACACGCAGGCGACGCTCGCGCTGCAGCAGGGGGCGCTCGAGGCGCAGGCGGCGCGTGACCGCGGCGCGCTGTGGGGCGGCGTCCTCGACACCGTCGGCCAAACCGCGGCGGCGATTCCGCAGCATCAGCTCATGGCGCGGGAGGCGGCCCGGCGTGAGCAAGTGCAGCAGATGCAACTCGACGCGCTGAAGCGCGAGCAGCGGACGCGCAACGTGTTCGAAGCCGAGCTCCGCAACCCGGCGAACTACAACGACGACGGCTCGCCCAACGATGAGCGGATCACCAAGGCGCTGCAAATGCAGGACGTGGGGGCGTGGCAGCAGTACGCCACCATCACGTCGAAGAACGCGGAGGCGCGGCTCGCGCTGCTGAAGACGCGATCGGAGATCGAGAAAAACATCTCGGACGTCGGCGAGAAGCAGCAAAAGCGGCAGGACGCGCAGCAGACGTATCTGAGCAAGTCCGCCCTGGCGGGCCTGACGGCGCTCGACGCCAATCCCGGCGATCCGCTGCATGTGCGGGATACGGCGAATGCCTGGGTGGCCGATGCGATTGCCAGCCAGGCCGTCGATCCCGCCGCCGGGCGCCGGTTTCTGCTGCAGACGGCCACGGCCGGCCCCGATCAGCTCCGCGCGACGCTCTTGCAGTTTGCCGATCCGGAGCTCAAGGCGAAGGTCGACAAGGAGCAGGCGGAAACGGCGGCGTCGCGGGCCACGGCCCGCAAACCGATCGCCGTCAACGCCGGCGACACGCTGGTGAGTCCCCCGGATCCGGCCGCGCCGGATGCCCCGCCCACGGTCTACTACACGGCGCCGCCGAAGGACAGCAACAAGCCGGGCACGGTCGAGGATTGGGTGGCGCGCGATCGGCGCCTGGCCGTCGCCCAGAACGGCGGCGTGCCGCTCACCGATGAGCAACTACGCGCCGTCGATGCGCGGGCGCTGCAGGCGTTCAAGGTCACCAACCAGGATCCCGAGGCGCGCGAGGCGGCGCTCGCCAACAAAAACCTGGCGACGCTCGTCGCGCAGATGAAATACGACCAGCGTCTGACGCCGGAGATGATCCAGTCGACGGCCGAGGATCTGGCGAGCCATCGCATCTCGCCGTCGCAAGTGTTCTCGATGCTGAGCTCGCGCGGGCAGGAAGGGATGACGGCGCGGCTCGGTGTGATCGCCGCGGCGAAGAAGTACGACCCGACCTTCAACGTCGAGGAAGCGGAGTCGAACTATCAGCTCGTCAAGTCGCCCGCCTTCCAGAACACCGTGCGCTACATGGACAGCGTGACGGAGTCGATCCCGCGGCTCCTGAAAAACGCGAGCGCGCTCGGCCGCGGACCGATTACGAGTCTGAACCAGCTCGCGAACATGGCGGCCAGCGAGTTCAACAGCACCGACCTGGCGCGGCTCAAGACCGATGCGGTGCTCGTCGGCGACGAAGTGGCGAAACTGCTCGCGGGTGGCGGCTCGGGGAGTGCCACGAGCGACGCCAAGATGAAACAAGGGATGGAATTGATCAACACCGCCGCGAGTGTGCCAGTGCTGGCGGCGGCGCTGCAGGAGATCACCGCCCTGGTGGGGTTCCGCCGGCTGGCCCTGACGCGGGGCACCTATCTGGAAGGCACGGCGGCGGGTCCGTCGCGGGCCGCGGCGCCGCCGCCGGCCTCGAGCGCGCCGAGCATCGGCGAGACGCGCACGGCGAATGGGGAGACGCGGGTCTGGGACGGCCAACGCTGGCAGCCGGTGAAGTAGATGGCGCCACAGGATCAATACACCGATCCGAACTGGGGACGGCCGGTCCCGGCCGCGCCGGTGGCCCCTGCTGCGCCGGCCGCGGCGCCGGATTACACCGATCCGCAGTGGGGCACCCCGACGTTCCGTACGACGAGTGACGTCGATGCGGAGGGGCACGCCATCGCGCGGGACGATCCCGGCCTCTGGGGGCGTCTGCAGTCGGCGTGGGCGCTCGGCAATCGCGAGTGGGTGCCACAGATTGCCACCGCGGCGCATGCGCTCGCCGATATCGTCGACCGCCCGATGAGTGGCGACCAGGCGCTCAACGATCGGCTGCCGGGCATGGGCACGCTCTCGGCGCAGATCCGCGGGTTTGGCGCGGGCATGCTGCAAGGCAGCGGCGACCTGGCATCCTCCATGACCTCACTGGTCGGGGCGGCGCTCTTTCTCTCGGGGCTGGGTGAAGAGTCGGCCGCGCTCAAGCTGGTGCCCGCGCTCAAGCCGTATCTGAAGACGGCGCCGGTGCGCGCCATCCAGCGCGCGGTCCAGGGCGCGGCCGGCGTCGCGTTCACCGGGCAAGGCGCCAAGACGGCCCTCGAGGCGCAGAACCTTGGGGACGTGGGTCGGGGGCTGACGCAGATGGCGGCGGGCACGGCCGGCGCGGTATCGGCTCTGCGGCCGACGCCGGCGGCGGCGTCCGTGCCGCGCCCGCGGCTGACCCCGCAGGAACAAGCCTCGAACGCCTTCGCCGCGGCCGAAGGTGTCCCGCTCGACGCGGCGACCGCCACGGGCTCGCGGTATCTGCTGGCGGCGGAGAAGCGCATTGCGAACTCGATGGGCGGCGAGAATACCGCGTCGGAGCTGATCGCGCGGCAACAGGCCGCGCTGGCGGCGGCGGGCCGGCGGATCGCGGGCGAGGTCAATCCGGCCCTCGCTGGGCAGCCGGGGCCGTCCGTCTCGCCTGAGCAGGCCGGGCGGGCGCCGGGAGAATCACTGCTCAAGATGATCGAGGCGCGGAACAAGACGGCCGGCGAAGCCTACGGCGCGCTCGCGGCGCTCGAGGCCGATCCGCTGCATGCGGCGGAGGTGCCGGCGCCGAAGCCGACCCAGCAAGCGGCGCAGGCGCTCGCGGACCGGATGCGGGCCTCGATCGGGTATGCGCCGAAGCCGGGCGAGCTCGCCGAGCTGCGCCGGATGGCCGCCGAGATGGACAATTGGCGCTTCACGAAGCGAACGTGGAACGACCTGTCCGATCTGCCGGGCAAACAGGGCAACGCCGCCGGCGGCGATGCGGAGATCGTGGCCGGGGCCGCCGGCGCGCCGGTCTACGACGACATCCTCAAATCGCTCCGGAGCAGCGACTACGTCCCGACGCGGGCGCACGTCCAGCGGCTGATCGAGGATGCGCTTGAGACGGGGCGCTTTACCGAAGTCAGCAAGGCGGCGTTCGACGTGGCGCAGCGGCGCCTCGCGAACGATCCCGGCGTCAGTCGCCCGTTCCTGCCGCCGAGCGCCGGCGAGGTGCCCGAGGCGCCGCCGGTCCTGATGGGGATGCCGGTGGCGCTCAAGCCCCTACAGGACGCGATGCGCCCCGCCTACGAGCGGCTGATGGCCGAGGCGCAGGTCGCGCCGCTGATGGGCAGCAAAGCCGACGCGGCGCGCATTCTCGCGCGGGTTATGACGTCGCCCGAGTACGTGCCGGTGTCGGTGGCGGATGCCGTGCTGGGCGAGCTCAAAGGCGTGTCGCGGGCGGATGTGCCGGCGCTGCGGACCGAGGGGCAGGCGCTCGCCGCCAAAGCGGTCAAGACCCTCTCCGATCAGATCGACGAGATGGTGTCGCAAGTGCCGACCGCGACCGAGCGGCTACGCGAGGGGCGGACGGCGACGGTCGAGAAGTACACGGCAGCGAAGGTGCTGGATCAGCTCGCTGACAAACCCGTGCAGACCTTCGATCGCCTGACGGCGCCCCGCGATCAGGAGATCGAGCTCCTGCGCGCGGTACGCCAGCAGGCGCCGGACGTGCTGCCGCAACTCGGGCGCGCGAAGCTCGACCAGTGGCTGGATGTCGCGACGGAGCGCGGGAAGTTCGATCACGCCGATCGGCTCTATGCCGAGTGGCAGAAGATGGGCGATGAAACGAAGCGGTTGCTCTTCGGCACGCCGGCGCGGGTGCAGGCGCTCGATGAGTTCTTTCTGTTGGCGAAGCGGATCAAAGAGAACCCGAATCCGTCCGGCACGGCGCACGTCAATTCGGTCTTCAACGTCGTCTCGCAGGTTGCGACGTTCCCGCTCGCGAAGCTGCTCTATACCGAGGGGGGCGTCAACGCCTTGACGGGGCTGCTCAAGCTCGACCCGGCGGTGAGTAGTCGGACGGTAAGCGGGGCGGCGCGAGAGGCGGCGTGGGCGCGTCTCTCCATCGCGGCGCAGCAGGCCGGCGTAAAGGTGCCGCTGCAGTTCCCGCGCGCGGCGCAGGCCGATCAGCCAGATCAATCAGATACGCGCCTTGGACGATGAGGCCGACGATCACGACGAGGTACGCGATGGTGAGTCGATTTTCGAGCCGTGCGGACATGGCCTCTCTAGTGTACCAGTTCTTGCGCGGGCTGCTGCTGGCGGGGTGCTGTGTCTCCTCGGCCGCCGCGCAAACCTACTCCCTGGCGCCGCCGCCCTATCAGACCGTCCTGAACAACAGCGGCGACAAGGTCAGCAACGCCTGCGTCTGGACGTATGCGGCGGGCACGACGACCCCGATCGCCACCTACAGCGACGCGAGCGGCACCGCGAACACGAACCCGATCCGGACGGATAGCGCCGGCCGCTTCACGGCGTATCTGGTGCCCGGCACCGGCTACAAGTTCGTGTACGAGCTGCCCTGCACGCCGCCGGGCCACGGCGTCGTGCTCCGCACGGCCGACAACGTGGCGGGCACGCCGTCGGCGTCGGTCGTGACGACCGGGACGTGGATCCCGAGTGTCGGGGGCACCGCCACCTATACGGCCCGTGAGGGCACGTATGTCCGCGTGGGGGCGCTCGTGTTCGCCCGTGGGAGCTTCACGCTCAACGTCTTGGGGACCGGGGCGATCAACTCGATCGACGGGTTGCCGTTTCCGTCGATCGGCTTGACGCCGGTGCAGATCGGCAACTTCGGCTCTTTGGCCTCCACGGTGGTCTGGATTGGGGGCTATCTTGCCGGGGGGACGCAGATCGTCCTCGTCGGGAACACGGCGGCGTCGGCCAGTTCCTCGTTCATTGGCCTGTTCGCGAACGGCACGGCGCTGACCTTCAGCGTCACGTATCAGACGACCGCCCCGTGAGCGTCCGCAGTTCCTCGAGCACCGTCCCGAGCAGGGTTTCGATGCGGGCGAGGCGGTGCGTGACGTCGTCGGCGGGGCCGGCGGCCGGCGGTTGCTTCACCGCCTCGGCGCGCTCGTGCTCGAGCCGGTGCGCGCGGTCAAAGGTCGATTCGTTCCGATCGCTCATGGGTGTGTGCCTCGATCCTTTCACTGACTAGGAGTCCTGCATGACGCTTGATCTCGATGTGGCCGACCGCCCGACCTGGCTCACGACGACGGGTCCGCTGCGCTGGACCCACGGTATCTACACCGATGAGGGTGTGCGCGAGGGCCATCACGGGATTCGCCTCGACAACGGCGCGTGGCGATCGGTGCAGCCGAACGGCACGTACGAAGAGCGCCCGTCGCCCGATGGGCCGTATGAATGGTTCGACTTGGATCCGACGGTGAACGTCGTGCGGGTCACACCGCAGCACGTCACGTATGCGATCCCGGTGCGTGAGCGATGATCGACGACGCGCTGCTGCTGCTGACGCGCCAGCCGCCAGCCCCGGGGCCGCCGCCGGTCGTGCTCGTGCCGCGCGAGCCGCTGCCGCCCTTCGATGTCGACACGACCGATCCGGACACCGGCGCGCCGCTGCCGGTCTACACCGCGCTCCGCGAGGCGCCGCCGGCGCACGCGGATGTGTCGTGGTGGCGCGGCGATGCGTGGGGCGTGACGATTCCGGACCTGCCAATCGTGCCGGGGGGCGCGACGAGCGGCGGGGCGCGCTCGCGCGTGCTCACGTATTTTCTCGACCGCTACGATCGCGCGGCCGGCGGGGGCACGACCTGGGAGCAGCAGATCCTCGATCAGCATCGGGCGAACGGCTACACGCATATCAGCCTCTCGCCGCAAGACTCGTTCGCCGACGGGATGACGGAGGACGACTACGTGGCGATGGCGGCCCGGTGCAAGCGCGCGGGCCTCTTTGTGCATCATTTGATGCGGAGCAAGTACTACACCGACGTCAACATCACGTCGGCGCAGCGGCGCGATCCGCGGCGCAACCGACGCCTGTTCGAGCGGCTGCGCGAGGCGCCGAAGGTGTTTCCGGCGATGCCGGATGTGAGCGAGCCCGATGCGCTCCTCGAGCGGCTGCTGCGCGAGGGCGTGATGGATGTGGAGACGCCGGCGTGGGAATGCAATTGTTGGTCGCCCGAAACGGTCCGCGCGTTCATCGATCATGACGCCGCGCTGATCGGATCGCGCTGCGTGATCATGCTGCACTTCCTGCCGCACTACATTTCGTGGCAAGCCAACGACGAAACGCCGACTTCCTTCTGGGAGGCGAACTACGGCAAGGTCGATGGCCTCTGCTACCAGTGCGACCCGAGTTGGACCGCCGGCATGATGGCGGCGAGAGTGACCGACGGTTTGGACAGACTCGCGCCTCACGGGTTGTGGGGGCTGGGCTATTCCGGCCGGGGCATCACCGCCGACGCGCCGTACGGGCATCCGATCTGGTACGTCGTCTGGGAGACGGTTGCCACGATGCAATTCAACAATGCCCACGATGGCGATGGGCGGGTGAGCGACGAAGACACGGGCAATCTGAAAGGCTACGAGACGGGCAACGCGCCGGGCCTGCTCATTGCGCGCGGGTTCGGGAACGGCGCGCGGCGGCCGGACGGGACCGCGTTGTAGGCCGGCGGGATCCATCACGACGGGCCAGGACTGCTACACCGTCTTCGGCCGGCTCGCGAGGACGGCCTTGCGATACGTGGCGGCGATGTGATCAAGCACGTCTGCCGTGTCGAGACTGGGCGGGCCGTAGCAGCGCACCCCAATCTCGCCATGCAGCTTCGCGACGACGAGGATCGGCGTCGCCTCCGGGTGCTCGACAATCGCCGCCTGCCGCGCCCCCGCGTCTTCACCCCGCATGACGGGCTGGCCGCCCTCGTCGAAGCCGATATCGTCGTCGGTGTGTCGTGCCATGTGTAAATCCTCTACGGCGCTGACGATGGGTCGACGTCTTCGGGTACGAACTCGACGCGGGCGTGCAGCAGCTCGACGAACGCGATCCACCCCGCCTCATCGAATGTGATGTCGCCGTTTTTCTGCCACGTCCGCCCTGGCGCGGTCGCCTGAAAGAGCCGGCAATGCACATGCCCGCCCTTCTGTTCGAAGCGGATGCGGAAGATCATCGGTCCTTCGCTTGGTCCCGGATCGGATTCAGGTTCAGCACGAGCGCGAGGAGATCGCCGATCTGGATCTCCTCGCCGGTCGCGGCGTCGATTGACACCTCAACGGCGTCCGGACTGGTGATGTAGCCGCTGATCACGGTTAGCAGCGCCGCTCGCTGGTGCGAGGTCAGGTCCAGGCGATAGATCGGTTTCATCAGGGACGCCTCCGTCGCCCATCCCTATCGCAATACTTTACCAAGGATGAGGCGCAGAAATTCAGGCAAAACAACGATGCCTCAGTATCCGCAAACCACTAAAAAAGTGAGTATCCGCCACTAGCTATACTCGCCTAGCGCATGGGTGATGTCTGGGACGCGATCCGCGCCGATTACGCGCGGCGGTTCGCTGAGTTGAAGCAACAGGGCGCGACGCAACAGGAAGTCGCGCGGCTTGGCGGGATTGCCGAAGGCGCCGGACAGAACAGTCTCTCTCGCCTGCTCAAGAACGATAAGCTCGGCCCCTCGGTCGAAATGTTCGTTCGGGCGCTCCTCGGCCTACGGGTCGCGCCGTCTGAGTTCTTCGCCGGCATCGAGCACCAGTTCCCGCAACCAGATGTCGAGCCGTCGTGGGCACCGTCCGCGCCGATCAGCGGGCGTGATCGTGGCCGGCACACGAACGTGCCGCCCGATGATCCCGACCGACAGCTCGCGCTCGAGATCGGACGCTCGATCATCCGCGCGTGTCGCCGCGGCTACGCGAGCCCGCCCGCGACGCCTGGGCCGGAGCGCCACAAGCGGCGCCGCTGACGCTCCGTGCCGGTGGCAGTACAAAGGCTTCACGCGCTCGCAACTTTTCTCGCAACTTTCTCGCAACTTTTGACCCGCGCTCCCGGCTACAACCGCCCTGATCCGGCCCGATCACCCGTACGCAACAACGCCCGGTTTCGTCAATGAAACCGGGCGTTTTACTGAATCTTTTAACGATTTCTGAGTGGAGCGGGCTACGGGAATCGGACCCGTGTCCAAGGCTTGGGAAGCCTTAGACTACCCTACGTAACGTGTTGACGTTCCTAGACTTACCAGTGTCTCGCAACTTCTTTCGCAACCGTGGTGCCGCTGTCGGGTGCCCACCGGCCGCCGGCGGGACTCCTTTCGCAACTTTTCCCGCCAGCATCGCTTGGCGTGCGGCGGCCATCGCCTCGACTGCGCGCCGATCGACCTCGGCGTGCGCGCCCTTCGAGTACTGCTCCGACATCCGCGAGCCCGGCGCATGCCCGAGCACGCGCCCGACCGTGGTCGTGTCGCCGCTCGCGCGCAGCGTATCGGCGCCGACGCTGTGCCGCAGCGAGTAGAGATGCACCGGCGTGTCGTGGCCGAGCACACGCCGACATGCGCGCTTCCAACTGTGACTGACCGCGGCGGGCGAGAACGCGCCGTAGAGATTCGCGGCGTCAAACGCGCGCATCGCGTCGAGTCCGTCTGGCGTCAGGACGCACGGCCACCACTTCCCGCCCTGCCCTTTCTTCGTGGGCGGCATCTGCACGATGCCCCGCGACCAATCGAGGTGTGAGCGACGCACTTGAACGAGGTCGCATCCGCGCACGCCCGTGTGCATCAGGAGCTCGCAGACGATGCGCGCCGCCGAGGGTTGCCGAATCCCCTTGCTGACGAGGCGCTCGGTCGGCATCGTCTCGAGGATTTTCGCCAGCGTCGCGTAGTCGACTGACTGGTCGCGCGGCGTCCAGGCGGCCGGCACCGTCGTGTCGAGCACGACGTTCTCTGCGTGCGAGCCATAGACGTGCGTGAACACGGCGAGCAGGCTGGCGCGGCGATGGTAGACCGTTGCTTCCGCGAGCGTCTTGAGCCACGTCTGCACCATCGCCTCGACCTGGTCGCGGGTGATCGCCGCGATCGGCGTGTCGGGGCCGAGCGCCTCGAGCCAGAGCTCGAGATGCGCCTTCTTCTGATCGATGTATAGCTGGGCCGCAATCTCCGGCTTGGCGAAGTACTCGGCGGCTTTCTCCGCGAGCGAGCCCGTCGCAAGGGACTGCGGCTTCTTCGCGGACTTCTCCTGCTCCTGCCAGGCCAGCATCTTTACCGGGTCGTACTCCTCAAACGTGGTGCTGAGGAACTGGCCGCTGACCTTGACAAAGACCTGCCACTTACTGCCTTGACGACGGACGCCTTTGAGTTTTTTCGGCATCGTGTTGTTTCTCCTGTTCTGCGGTGAGGGTTCGGGGGGGTCGAGTGGTGGCGACGCGGGGCGCCGCTTTCAGCATGGCGACGTGGACGCGCGCCAGCTTGATCGCGTTACGAGTGGCGACGACGACCTGATGTCCGTGCGGCGGATGGTCGAGCAGCAGCCGTTCCATCTCGCGGGTCATTTTTCGAAATTCTGCGAAATAGCGACTCAAAGTGTTCAGCGAACATCGTCCGGAACAGTTGGTCGAGCTCTTCTTTGAGTTTTTCATCGACGAGAGGCGCCGTGCGAATTGGACGACGGACATTTGCCCTCCCACGCTTCGTTGTCTGCGGCGGCGGATGTCGATCTTCAGGGGCGGATCTCGACACCAGGGAATCGACGGGCTGGTGATGGATCGCGGCATTGCGCCACGCCTTGAGTTGCGCCGCGCTCCCCTGCTCCTCCAACCATGAGACGGGCACGCTGTTGCTCTCGAGCGTCTCGAAAAACTCCACAAGCGTCAGCCCAAGCCCCTCGACGGCGCTTACAAAAATCTCCACGGTCGGACCCCGCTTCATGTTTCTGATCAACCGTGACACGCTGTTTTGTCCCGCAATCCCGCCGCGGCTCGCGACGGCCTGCTGTGTCACGCCGGCCACCTTGGCGAAGGCGTGCAGCCGCACGAAGTGATCACGAATTTCGGCCCATTTCATAGGTGAAAGGATAGCCGATTTCGGATAATGCCGTACGAGTGTCTGCGATGCAACGAAAATCCTTAGGGAATCCTGTAAAGTTTGACATCTGGCAGCACGAACTGGATAAATGAGCCAGCTCGACCGAGGAGGGATGGGGGATGTATCTACGGACGCTGCGGAAACGGCGCGGCTGGACGCAGGACGACCTGCAAAAGAAAAGCAAGATTGCCCAAAACTCGATCTCGCGCCTCGAGCGGAACAGCCAGGCGCGCCCGTCGCATCTCACCGTCGTCGCGCTCGCGAAGGCGCTCGGGGTCGATCCGAACACGATTCAATTCGGGCCACCGCCGCGCGTCAAGAAGCGGCGCCGCGTGAAGGCTGAGCCCGTGGTGGTGCCGGCCGTCGAGGGAGCGCCGACGGTATGAGCGCCGCGTGTTACACCGCGCGTGAGATTCAGCAGCGGCTGAAGATGAGCGCGTCGACGTTCAAGGAACTGAAACGGACGGGCAAGCTGCCGTTCGTGCGCGAGCTGCTGCCGCGCGTGGGGCGGGTGGCGCGCTACCGGGCCGATCTGGTCGATCAGTGGCTGGCGGGCCTCTGGGGCCAACCGCGCACGTTCACCGCGCATCGGCGCGCCGGCTAAGCACGGCCATGTTAAAAAATATCCAGTTGGTGATATTTGTGGTTGCATGATTATCCGTCTTTGGATATACTGTTCCTATGCACACCACACACACACACCCCTGCACAACCTGTCAGGCGCCCGTGCCCTGTGACGGGCCGCTGGCTGACAACTACGACGGCGTGCCGGCCGTCATTTGCGAGAGCTATCACCAGTCGGCCGGCGCCGTGGCCGAGGTGCGCTGCGAAGACTGCCGCGATGCGCGGGCCCGTCGCCGTGTCGCCCGCCCGGCCCCGGTGACCCACGTCGTGGACTGCTACACCGATCTGCGCCGCGGCCGGCGTGCGCTCGCCCTCTGCTCGCAGGTCGTCGAGGCGGCCGAGCTCTCGGATGCGCCGACGTGCCCCGAGTGCCAGCGGCAAATGACCCTGACGGCGGACGACGTCTTCGGAGCGGCGTAACGCGCGATGCGAACCGAGAGCTCAAGGAGGATCTCTCGTCAACCTGGCAAGGATGCCCCGTTTATGGAAGACCAATTACCGATGGCCCCAACTGCTGTGCCGAATCCTGTTCCCGCTCCCCCGTCCGTTCCTGCGGTGGCGCCGACCAACGGCCCGACCCTGCCCGATGCCGTCGCCCGGCGCGGCATCACCGAGGCGCAGTGGCGCACGCTGATGAACTCCCTCTATCCCGGCGCGCGGGGCGAATCCGTCCTGATGGTCTGGGACTACTGCGTGGCCCGCCGGCTCGATCCGCTCAAGAAGCCGTGTCACATCGTCCCGATGGAAGTGAAGATCGGCGACAAGTACGAGTGGCGCGATGTCGTCATGCCCGGCATCTACGAGCTGCGGACGACCGCGCAGCGCACCGGGCTCTATCTCGGGCACACGAAAGCCGAGTACGGCCCGCTGGTCGACGTGGCCGGCATCACGGCGCCCGAGTGGTGCGAAATGACGATGTATCGCTGGAACGCCGCGCTCGGGCAGCGCGCCGAGTATCCCGTGCGCGTCCTGTTCGCGGAGGTTGTCGCGACAAAGCGTGACGGCAAGGCCAATGCGCGCTGGTCGAAGGCGCCCGTGCAGATGCTGACGAAATGCACCGAGGGTGCCGGCCTGCGTGAAGCGTTCCCCGACGAGGTGGGCGGGCTGACGACCGAGGAGGAGATGGACGGGCAGCGTGCTATCACCGTCTCGCCGGTCGAGATGCTGTCGCCGGCGCCGAGTCTGCAAAAGCCCGAGGGCTACGACGGGTGGCTGCAGCGGCTGGTCGACGCCGCCAAAGCTGGCGACGACGCCCTGACGGCGGTCTGGAAGGATGCGACGCCGTTCGCGCGCCACTACCTGCTCGCGAGCGAGCCCGAAGCGTGGGACACGCTGAAGGCGGCTGCCGCCATCGTCCCGGCCGACGAGGTGCTCTCGTGAAGGGGGTGTTTCTGGCGGACGCGCAGCGGTCGCCGGCGTGGTTCGCCGCCCGGCTCGGCCGCGTGACCGGATCGTGCGCGCCGGACATGCTCGCGGCCACCAAGTCGAAAGGTGAAGCCGCCGGCCGCCGCAATCTCCGCGTTCGGCTGGTGCTCGAGCGGCTGACCGGCCAGGCGCAAGAGGACGTCTATCAGAACCGCGACATGGCGCGCGGGATCGAGCTCGAGCCCGAGGCGCTCGCGGCCTACGAAGCGGAAACCGGCGAGGTGGCGCGCCGCGTCGGCTTTCTCCAGCATCCGACGTTGCTGGCCGGCTGTTCGCTTGATGGCCTGGTCGGCCGCCGCGGCATCGTCGAGATCAAATGCCCGCGCTCGGCCAATCATCTCGACTACCTGCGTGGGGATGTCCCGCTCGACTACCTGCGGCAGTGTCAGCACAACCTCTGGATGGCCGAGGCCGAGTGGTGCGATTTCGTCTCCTACGATCCGCGCTTCCCGCCGGCGCTGCAACTCAAGGTGACGCGGATCACCATGACCGACACCGAGCGCAAAGCCTACGAGCTGACGCTCCGGCTATTTCTCACCGAAGTTGAGCGCGAGCTCGAGGACGTGCGACGCCTGATGGCGATCGCGGAAGGGACGGCGGCCTAAATGGGATGCCACATTTTGCACGACGCCCGCCGCGACGCGGCGGTGCTGTACTGCTCGACGAGTGACTGGGCCTTTGGCCCCGTCTTCACCGACCGCGACGATCACGATGCCGACGAGCGCGCCGAGGCATTCGTGCGGTGGCTCGCCACGACGGAGACGTGGCGGACCTACGAGCAGGAGCCGTTCGGCACGGGCCCGCGCGATCCGCGTGGCTTGACGGAGGGCGGGCTCGCGCAGGCGTATCTCGACTGGCAGGCGCAGGAGCCGGCACAGTGGGCCCGGGAAGACGCGGCGCGGTGGGCTGAAGACGAGGCGCTCGTATGAGCCTTGCCCGCGTACACACGCCAGGCCCGTGGCGAGCTGGCAAGGTCGGCGATGCGGTCGTTGCCGACGTGTCCGTCGATGGTGGGCCGCTCGGCAGCGACGCCTTTGAGCACTACGGGGGGAATCTCATCGCCGAGTCGGTGGCGCCGTGTAATCGCCCGCTCATCGTCGCGGCGCCGGAGCTGCTCCAGGTGCTGAAGGCGATCGTGGCGTTCGACCAAATCGATGCGCGAGGCAAACGCTACTCGTTCGACTACAACAGCCCCCTAGCAAAGCAGGTGCGCGCCGTCATCGTGAAGGCGGAAGAAGGGACGGCGGCATGAAAGCCGCGGCGGTCGCCACCGGCACGATCACCGACGGCGTGCTTCGGCTGGACGACAAAGCCGCCGCGGCTGACGACCTGAAGACGATCCCCAACGGGGGGATCGTCCTCACGGTCGTGCCGAGCACGGCGCGCGGCCTCCGCAGCGCGAAGCTGCAACGGTATTACCGCGGTGTCGTCCTGCGGGCGCTTGCCGTCGCGACGCATCAACCGCCCGAGGTCGTGCATGCCGTCCTGGCGGCGAAGTTCCTGGGACAGCCCGTGTCGTTCGTCTCGGAGGTCACCGGCGAGCAGTTCGATGGCGTGGTCGTGCCGAGCACGGCCGACCTCGAGGCTGATGCGCTCTGGGACTACTGCACGCAGTGCCGCGAGCTGGCGCGCTCGGCCTACCGGCTGCACATTCCCGATCCGGACCCGACCTGGCGGAGCGTGGCGGCGTGAGTGAAAGGCAGACGATGACTGAGCGCCCGCGGCAGTTCGGCTACATGTGGTGGGTCGATCGGTGGCGGGCCAGTACGGCGTTTACGGACATGACGCTCGAGCAGCAAGGCGCCTATCGCAACCTGCTCGACGAGGCGCGCGTGCGCGGCGGCTGCATTCCCAACGACGAACACCTCTTGGGACGTGCGAGTGGTGATCCGGTGAAGTGGCCCAAACTGCGCGCGGTCGTGCTTCGGCGCTTCGTCCTGACTGCTGAGGGCTGGCGGAATCAGACACTCGATCAAGTGCTCCACGCGGCGGCTCGCCGAGCGACGAAGCAGCGAGCGTATCGTGGCCGGCTTGCGAACGGCAACCCGGGCGGTAACAGCCGGGGGTAACTTCGGCGTCTCACGCACGGTCACGCGCACCGTCACGCGCGGGGCCACGCGCACCGTCACAGCGCCGGTCACGGGCGCGGTAACGGAGGGTGCGTACTTGGTACTTGGTACAAGCAAGGACGTACGTAATTAACTAGATCCGGGATCGGTCGGGAAGCTAGGGGTTTTATTAACAATTAGTGCAGGGCCGCGACAAAACCGCGGCCCGATTCCCCCCTCGAAACCAGACCCCGAAACCGTGGTGCCCATGCCCCCTAAAACCCAGGTCAAATCGCCCGTCCTCGCGGCCCTCCTGCACGAGCTCGCGAAGACCGCGTCCTGGGCCTGTTACGCCGACCTCGCCGAAGACCTGAAGACCCACGCCGCTCGCCTGCGTCTCCCCTACGACTGTGCCGCTGTCGGCGCGGCTATCGCGCATGTCGAGCACGTCACGGGTCGATCGCTCGTGGCAGTTAGGGAATGTTGCCGCCGCGTTACCGGTCGCGAAACGCCGCACCACGCCGGTGCTTCGTCCCCGATTGGACGGGCCGAGGCCGCCGCGCTCTACACCGAGTTGCTCGAGCGCGCGGCCCGCGAGAAAGTGCCGGCATGACGTGGGCACGATCGAGCCGCCCGCGCGTCTGCGGCGTGTGTCGCGAGCTCATCGCGATCGGCGCGCCGATGGCGGTGTTGACGATCGGGCACCTCACGAAAGTGCGGTGCGGGGTGTGTGCGGGCGGGCCGGTGCCGCCGGACCTGCCGGCGTCGATCGTCCAAGCGCCGGCGCCGCCGATTGACGTGGCGCGGCTCGGGCTGTTGCCGCTGGACTGGTCGCGCCGCACGCAGCCGATGGGGCGTGAGCGCGAGCCGGGCGAGGAAGGCTGATGACGGTGACTGACGATCAACGCGCCCGGTGGGGCTGGTTCATCGCTCTGCTCGCGCAACCCGATCCGCCCGACCTCGCCGGCCGCCGCGGGCATCGGGTCACCGTCGAAGGGCGTCCGAATCGGTTCGCGGACGACTACGGCGGGCGCGCGTTGCAACTCGCCGTGCAGGGCCGCTATGTGGACCGTGACTCCTGGCCGGTGGCGCCATGATGCAGGTCGTGCCGAAGTGGCGAGTCACCATCGCGCGTCCGAGCACGGCGCCGCTGGTGCTGTTTATCAGCGATCAGTTTCTCTCGAACGTGTTGCG
>Ga0247663_1000015_pt1 | contig 42425 bp, 61 predicted proteins | sample CNK04_metaG_FD_190128 | JGI IMG/M metagenome (GOLD analysis project Ga0247663, IMG submission 190128) | Soil microbial communities from Purdue University Martell Research Forest, Indiana, United States - CNK04 | ecosystem: Environmental > Terrestrial > Soil > Temperate forest > Bulk soil... | reverse complement strand
CGCGCCTCGAGCCAGTGCTGCGGGACGGTGATCTCCTGCATTGCGCCGAAGCAGAGGACGGCGACGCGGACGCCGCGTGGCCGGAGTTCGATCACCACTGCGTCGTGTCCGTCGAATGCACCGGCAGCCAGCTTGCAAGGGGCGCCAGGCTGCCAGGCGGCACCGGGCTGTTGGATGCTGCGGCGAGCATCCTCGCCGGCCTGTAGGGCTTCCACAATGGGCGTAGCGACGGTGGCTGGCCTGCCCTGGTCCATGAGGAGACGAGCGACGCCGCGCGTGTTGGTGACGGGCGTCCATGGATCGCGAGGACCGAGAGCGACAAAGATATATCCCTGGAACAGCGGGACATCGACCTGGCGCGTGAGGGTGCGGAGGACGGGATCGCGGCGTCGGACGCGGATGAGGGGGAGGTAATGGGTGTAGCCTTGGCGTCGGAGGTTTTCGGCGGCCCAGTGCTCTGCCTGGGGGTGCGTCTGGCAGACGTGCCATGTGACGCTACCGCTGGGCTCGGGCGCCGATCGAGGCTGGCGCCACGTCCCTTGGTGTGTGGTTTCTAACCGGGTGTGTGGTTGGGTGTCAAGCGCCATCACTTCCACGGCTTCGCCATCGACGATGGGGAACATCTTGAGGCGCGCTGTTGCCAGCCTTCGGGCGTCCTGCGCGGTGGTCGCAGGACTGCCGGCGGGCCGCGCTATGCCGTAGGTCATGGCACCCTGCCAACGCCGGGGCTGTGAGCGTCGCTGGCGGCGTCGGCCTGCATGGCGTCGTAGTAGGCGTCGGCGTCCTGGTAGCCGCCCTGTAGCGCGCTCTGACGGGCGACGCGGGGCTCGGCGTAGATGGCGTGGCAGACCTCGGCGATCCGTTGGCGGGTGGCGAAGGCGACGGATGGCTCATTGCGCATGGCATCGGCGAGGATGAGGAGCAGCAGGCGTTCGTTGTCGGTCACGGTGCGGCTCCTGCGTCTGGGCGGGTCGCGTCAATTCCTGCGTCAATTCCTGCGTCAATTCCGGGCGTTGTGCCTGCCATGTTGGGGGGCAGCGGGGATGGCTGCGTCAATTTTACAGGGCCTTTAGGCCCTGAATTGACGCACCCCGCCCCCCGGCGGCCCAACGCTGCGTCAATTCTGCTGCAATTATGCGTCAATTCTCGGGTCATTGATGCGGTCTCTTTCCGTCGTTGACGCGGACGCCAGTGCGGGCATTGCGGTGCTCATCCTTGAACGCCTCGCGGTAGAGCAACCCGGACTTAAGCCACTCTCCGATCATGTGACTTGCCTGCTTCTCGCCCATGCCGAGGTCAACCAGGACCTGACCTGCCCACCTCGAGTTGTCTCGGCCGGCTCGGGTCGGCGAGTAGAGCCAGCCAGCGGGCGGCGTGGCGATTATGTCGAGCGCCTCGTTCAGTTGGGCGCCGGTCAGCTTCACGTCCACGACGGGGGGCGCCCAGACGGCAACGGCCGCTACGTTGTCGCCGTTTGGGTAGAGACCTTTGCCGTTTCCCAGGGCTTGCTGGGCCAGCCTGAACCAGCGCGCCTTACCGGCCGGCGCCATGTTGCGCTTGGCGTCGTCCAACCGGACATACTGCCATCGGTCCTCCTCGGAGACGCCGAACAGGTCGCCATCTTCCTTGGTCATGGGGGAAAGCAGGAGGCCGACGCGCGAGCTGTCGGTCAGGGCCTTGGCGCCACGGGCGGCATCGATGCCTGACGCCTCCCCCTTGCGGACGTGATGGACCAGTAGGATCGCAGCGTCGGTGGCGCGGGCCACCCGGCGCCAGGCCGCGGCGGCTTTGACCATCTGTGGGTTGTTGTTCTCCTCGAGCGAGTGGCTTTCGGCGAACGGGTCGCAGATGATCAGGCCGATGTTGTTCGCCTTGACCTGCTCGATCATGGCAGCTTCGTCGGGGTGGATGATTGTGTATCCGTCATCACCGACTGCCGCCATGGTGAGGCCGCGGCCTTCGCTGTCGTCCAGGAACAGGTGCCCGTCGAGGTCGGGGCGGGCGATGTGGTGCTGGATCATCAGGGCGGCTAGCCGGCGCTCCAGCTCGTCCATCGGGTCTTCAAGGTTGATGATCGCGGCGTTGACGCGCTCGAATATCTTCTCGCCGAGGATGTCTTGGCCCGAGGCGCACGCCACACCGACGCCCATCGCATAGGACGACTTGCCGGTGCCGCCGGGAGCTACCAGGACGGTCACGAAGCCTCGCACGAGTTGGGTGCCATAGAGCCAGCGCCTGGGGTTGATCTTGCACGGGTCTGGAAGTCGTGCGGGGTGAAGGACCAAGGGAGGCCGTTCCTTGGCCTCGGCCCCACCAACGACACGAAGCTCGGGCTTGGATGCGCCGGCCGCGTATGCGTTCCAGATGGGTTCATGGTCCATAGCGCCGCTTCCTTGGCGCATCTGGCAGTGCATCCCACACCGTCGCTGCGGCGTGATCGTTAACCTCCCCTTCGGTCAGGTGAAACCCTGTTGCGCCGTTAACCCCATGGGCTTCGGCGAGTATGGCGTTCTTCGGCGCCTGCCGGGCGATCAACGGCTTGATCGTATCGGCGAGCTGGCGGCGCACATCGTCGCCGATCTTCCGGCGCCATCGGACGTGGTTGCGCAGCGTCTGCCATGCGGCCTCGAGCAGCGCGTCAGGATCAGGCAGCTTGGCGGCCTCGATTGCCAGAGCGGCGTAGGCTTGGCTGCCGGTCATGTGCCCTCGCATCACGGGCTTCGCCATGGAACCAGCCAGGGCGTGTACTGCGTCGTGGTCAGGGTCTGGCACCAACGCGCGCAATTTGGGCGGCAGGCTGTCGCGGGCGGCGCGGCGCTCGGTGATGGTAAGTTTGGTCACTGCCCACCACCTCGAGGTGACGGCAGGGGTGCGGGCAAGCAGGCCGATTGCCATAGGCGTACTCCGGGCTTGCGGCCTGGAGGCAGTTTCGCTAGAACATGGGGATCGACTTCCTGTTCAAGCGCCCCTGTCCGGGCCGCGAATGAGACACAGGCCCTCGGATGGTTCCAGCCTCCGGGGGCTTCCTCGTTTGTGCCACGTAATGCGCTGAGTCGGAAGGGCTTTCCCTCCGTCCCTTGCCACGAATCCGTTGCGTCGCGTGCGGTCAGACCGGTTTGCAACCGGGAGGACCAAGGCGTGCGCGATCCCATCGACAAGATGCAGCCGTGGACCATCAAGTCGATGTCCACCGAGGCGCGTGACATGGCCGTCATAGCGGCGCGACGCGAGGGGCTGACGGTCGGCCAGTGGCTCGAGCGGGTGATCCGCGAGGCGGCGTCGGACCAGGTTGCAAACAAGTCTGCCCCGGACGTGGTGCGCCTGGCGCCGCTGGTGGCGTCGATGCCCCGCTGGCTGCGGGCGGCGCTCTGGCGTCGGGTGGCGGGCGAGCTCGGCGTCCAGGCTCCGGCCGGGCGGCCACGCAAGGCGCTGCAGGGGCCTGACGCGCGATAACCCGCCTTATCGCGCCTGGTGGAATTGTAAGTCATGCGGCCTCCACCTCGGCGAACATACCGGCATCTGCCTCGAGGCGGCGCCGTGCCATGGCGCAGTATTCGGGGGAAAGCTCGATCCCTATGGCGTGGCGCTGGAGGCGATCTGCAACGACTAAGGTCGTAGCCGCGCCGGAAAACGGATCGAGGACGGTGCAGGGAACCACGGCGGCGTCGCACTGGCAGGTCGGCGCCCAGCCGGTGGTGGTGCGCTCCAATACGCCGTTAGCGGCATAGAACGAGCCACGCACGCCGGCATCAATGCGATTGTCTGGCATCATAGGCTCGCCGTCGTCGCCCACGGCATGACGCTGCCCCGCTGGCACGATTACGCTGCGACCGTCCGGCGCTGTTCGAGCCTGCATACGTTGCCAAGGCGCCCCGCACGCCGCGCAGCAGCCGCGCTCGGACGTGCCTGCGCGGATCAGTGGCTCCACTAGACGCGGCGGGAATGTCGCGAAGTGACTTTCGTTGAAAGCGGCTGGGTTCACGTCCAGCGCCAGCGGCTCGCCGTCCGACAGGATCATGCCGTAGGGCGGCTCCAGGCTGTCGAAGAACAAGTCGCTGTTTCGGAAGTTGCGGGTGCCGGAATAGACCGCATACTCGGGCGGCCGACCGTTGGCGTGCTTCGCGCGTTCGGCGCTGCCCTTAGCGGCTAGGGTGCCAGCAGGGATAGCGCCTTCACGAGCCACCGCCTGCGCGTCCCAGAAGTAGCACGGGGATTTGGTGAGCAGGTAGACATACTCGATGGCACTCGTTGGTCGGTCGGTCGTGCTCTCCGGCATGCACGACCGCTTGATCCACGGCATCTGCGATCGAACGAACCACCCATCGGCCTGCAACGCGAGCGCCACGCGGGCGGGCATTAGCATCAGGTCCTTGGGCTTGGCGTCGCCCATCCCGAACTGTCTTGCTTCAAAGAAGCTGCCGACGTTCGTTGCCTGCTTCAGCGTTGCGCCGCCGCTTCCCTTAGTGCCGGATGCGTAGCTATCCCCAAGGTTCAGCCAGAGCGTGCCATCCGGCCGCAGGACCCTTCGCACCTCGCGAAACACCGCGACCATCTGCGCGATGTATTCGTCGGGCGTGGCCTCCAGGCCGATCTGCGCGTCGATGCGACGGGCGCCGCACTTGCCGCAGACGGAGCGATATGGAACCCCAGGCACTTTATGGTGGGCGAGAATGCCAGGGTTTGGGCGCCCGTCGTTCATCAGCGTTGAGGCGCCAATCGAACGCTCAGCTATGTGCTGGCAGTCCTTATCCCCGCCATCCCACTGCGCCGTACCGTAGTCTCTAAGTCCGAAAGTAAGGCGGAGACGTGACAACACAATGGACACTGTTGCTAGGCAACGTCGGCAGCACTTGCCGGCAATCCCCGGTTAATATCTTGACACTCATCCGCTACTCCTTTCACCCCGACAGAGTTGAGTTGCTTGCCTTTGAGATACAGGGCTTCACAGGCGGCAACGTGTTCGTCGGTGTGGCCCATTGTGCGGACTGTGACGACCTTGCCAGTCCAATGAGGCATAGTGCGCGTCCCAAGAGGCTTGGTCCGCTTCGCCCCATCAATGAGCATGTAAAGAGCCAGACAATTCTCGGCTTGCTTCCTCTTGATCCGCAAATATGGCAGCAACATCCGCAACATAGCCGCTGCCTGCCTGCTATGAATTTCCCAATAGTAGAATGGACGCCCATTTTTCAGGCTGGATCGCTCGATCATAAGCGAGCCACCAAACGCGCCTTTCATTAACTGGACAGCATCTGGCTCAACCTGCTTGACGCACACTCTCGCCGAATAGATCGGATTATGGGCATCGCCCCTAACCCGCTTCGCGTAGGTGCTTCTACGTATCCCGATACTTCCGTCACTATCAATCACACCAGCGGAATAGGCCAGTATTTCATTCGGTATGTTTGTCATTCCGGCACTATACCGGAGCATAGTGACATTATCCACAGTATAATTAGCGTCGCCCTGGATGATGCGGATCACGCCGCCGTCCCCGCTGGCGCCGTCTCGCTGAACGTCAGCGTCGGCGATCCGACGCGCGCCTCGCAGTGCCACTCGCCTGCGTATTCGGTGCAGCGGCCTCGCCAGGCGCCATCCCGCAGCGTGAGCAGGCCCTGGCCGATCAAGTGCTTGCCGAAGCTCCACAGCCCGACCGTCATCTCAGTGTCGGTGAGCTTCTGGGTTCTGACCAGGATGTCGGGATCGGGGTGGCCGGTCAGCGCGCCCTCGCCAGTGCCGGGGCCGATGCTGCGCATGGTGGCGCGGGGGAGGGTCATGCCGCTACCCTGCCCCTCAGGCCGATGCCAGCCGCGCCGACCGCATCCAGGGCATCGGTCACTGAGCGGCAGACTGCGACGGGGAACCCGGCCGCTGCCAGCTGCGGATGTAACTCGCGCTGCGCCGGAGACAGCGCCCCGCCCCGCGACCGCTTCAATTCGATGAGCGCGACGCATTCGTTGTGGAACACCCCGATGTCGGGCCAGCCCGGCAGAGCGTGGAGCCGCTTCCTGCGGGCGCCCTCGATGGCGCTGGAGGCGTTGCGCAGCTCCCAGGTCGTGAACACCGCCCCCGGTGGCAGCAGCCGCCACAGCGCGTCCGTAACAGCTTGGTGCAGGTCGTTCTCAGGCACCACGGGAGCCGTCAGCCGGAACGGGCGCTTCTGCTCGCTGGCGGCGGCGCGGGTCATGCCACCCTCCGGTGATGGTCCTGGCGGAAGTCGTCCAGCGCCGCAGCGGCAAGTCGCTTGCGGTCCTGCTCGACCTTCCTGCGCCGCGTCTGCATCTCTGTGATCCGGTCGTGGTTCAACGCCCGCCGGATGCGCTCGCATTCGCTGCACGACCGCGCGCCGTCAGCCTTCCAACGGAACGAGCCCTCGACGTAGGTATGGCCGCGGTGACAGGCGGCTCTGAGAACCTTCATGCCGCCACCCGGAACTGAGCGAGCTTCGGCGTGCGGATGTAGCAGCGAGCGTAACATTCCGGGCAGTACGAGGAGCCGGGCTTGGTCAGTTTTCCGCAGAACTGGGGATTGTGGGGATCGTCGTTGAAGATGAACTGGCACGTCTTATGCGGCGAGGGAGGCATCTGCGACGGCTTGGGCTCGGGTGCCCGCTGTATCGGCCTAGGAGGCGCCTTAGGCGGCGCGGACCACAGCGACCAGTCAAACACCGGGGCGTCGATCGGAGGCAGCGTGCGCCCGCTCAGAGCGACACGGGCCAGGCGTTGCGGCAATCCTTGTGGCGTGCGCGTCCTGACCTTGCCGGAACCTTTGAGCCTGATCGGCGAGGGGCGTGCCGGCAGCGGAATGCGCCGCCGCAGTGAGACGATGACATTGACCGAGACGCCAAGCTCCAACGCGATCACAGCCACCTTCTCGCCAGCGTGCCACATGACCGCCAGCCGGTCTTTCATTCCCTGAGTGTGAACCACCTTGACGCCGAAGTTGTGGATTGAGCGGCAGTGCGGCGAGCACACCACCGTCTGGAGGTGTGAGAGCACATCGCCGCACACCAGACAGCGGCCTCGGTCGGCTCTTGCTCTCATCGCCTGTCCCTCCACCGCTGGATACAGCGGGCCATTTGGTAGTGCAGCGTGCCCATCATGCGGCGCACTGCAGCGCGTACGTCCCAGACCCAGGCGCGCATTTGGCGACCCCCAGCGGCAGTTCGAGCTGCCTTTGCCGTTCACGGATTTCCTCGGCCTTGGCGTGGCACCGCGCCGCAGCGCGCATGTGTTCGTCGCCGAGGTGGACCAGCACGCGGATGGTGCCGGCGGCGATCCACGATTGCTGTTCTGTGGTTACTTGAACCGGCTCGTCTTGGTAGTAGAGATGCCGGACGCGACGCGCGGCCAGGCGCATTTTTCTCGCGACTTCGCCTAGTGCGGTATGTGTCCCTAAGCCGATGCGTCGCAGTTCACCAACCAACGTGTGCAGGTCAGTGACTGCCAATGCCAGAAGATCGGGACGGCACTCTTTTGTCCTACGGATGCTCACGGCACACTCCTATGTTCTGCCCATGAGACGATGCCGTTCCCGATCCAAAGAAATGCCCGGCGCTTGTTGGTTGCTCGGTAAGCGCCGGGCGAGTTTGGTCGGAGGAGGAAACGTCCAGTCTGTGGCCACTGTCCCGGCCACACTCGGGTCGTTCTGCACGGCGACGCAGCTCAGCCGCACCGCGAGGCACGCGATGGGCACGCTCAGCACCCACCAGGCGGCGATGGCGATGGCCCAGGTCATGCGGCGCACTCGACTGGCGTCGGTGGCGGTGGAGCGTCGTCTGTTGCTGGCGGGCGCCGGGGGATGTGGCGTAGCAGCCGCGCCGTGATGCCCATGCGAGCGCCTAGGGCTGACACCTCGATGTCGGGCCAGTACTTCGGCGGAATACCCCGCTTCGGCCAGTGGACCGCCATCTGCGGATCAACGCCGATTGCTCGCGCCAGAGCTGGCAATCCACCAAACGCCTGGATAACATCGTAATGCGACCGCATGGGACCATATTACGACTACCTGTCGTTGACGCAAGCGTTATTCCGTTGTTGGCGTCTAAAAAGACAAATCGTCATTATGTGGGCATGGGACGCCCCGGTAGGACAGTCGCAGACAAGGCCCTTATGGCAGCGGCAGGGCAGCGCCTACGTTGGGTGCGCGAGGTCCTGGGGATGAGCCAAGCGCAGATCGCCGAGGCAGTCGGCATCACGCAAAGCGCCTGGAGCCTTTACGAGCTAGGGAAGCGGTGGCCCGACCAATTCGAGGCCCCACGGCTGGCATCTAAGCTAAAGATAAGCCTAGATTATATGCTCAATGGCTCCCTCGACGAGGTCGAGCGCGAGCTGGCCATCCGCCTCGCCGCAAGGCATCCAGAGCTTGTATTCCCCAGCGACACGGTAGACTGCACGGACACAATCCCGGCTTAGGGCACACTTTCAGGGGTGTGTTGATGTCCACAAATTCGCCGTGAGCAACAACAGATAGTCTTGCATCGGTCGGACTAAATGTCGTAAGGTGTTCCTCGACATCGAGGAAACCGTCATGTCCCCCCCCAACGAGCCGCAGGCTCCCGACCAATCCCAGCAGCGGCACGATGTGCGAGGCGAGCCCGGCGACGATCGTATGCGGCACGGCGGCGGCTCCCCTGCGGTTGTTGTCGGCACGCTCGGCACGCTGGCCGATTGTGACGCGACGGCTACGCCTCCCGCAAGCGTCGGTACGATACCAAGCATTACCGAACCCAGTATCGCAGAGCTAAATATCGCGCCTTTCCCGCAGGTTGCGGATCACGCGCAACGATCTTGCGTTTTGACGGCGCCCGAAGCGGACAATAGTCCTGACCTATCGGCAATTCCCGTCAGTCGCGAGCCGGTGCCTGCTATTGCCCCGGACGCGGGAATAGATGCGGCGGCTGGCGAGACCTGCGACTGCTGCGGAGGGAGCGGGCGGCACGCCCATCTGCGGCACCTCGTGTGCAGCGAGTGCGGCGGGAGTGGCGTGCTGTGAGAGGCAAGGCCCACATCGAGACGGTCACAAAAGGACCTTCTCAGCGCGTTCGGCGCCCTATCGCATACCGGGTTGTAGCCGATCGTAAAGAGATCGCCCGCTTCGAGATCGACCCGAAAGATATGGACGCCGCGCTGACGAAAGCTCGGCAAGTTCTCAACGCATTCAACTTAACGGTCGTGTCGTGATCGCTACCGCCATCATTGCCGCCGGCCTGCTCATCGTCGCAGCGTGGGTGCTCTCGCATCCCGTGCCGACGCCGCGACCGCCGAGCCGCGCGCCGGACCTGCGGTCGTTCGAACCCACCAGGGACAAGGACTGAGGCCATGGCCATCACCGTATTGCCCTGTCCCTGCTGCGACGGAACCGGGCGCGTTGCCACCTTCCTCGACCCGTATCATCGCCTCTCGCCATGTCCTGAATGCGACGGAAGTTCCGAGGCGCATTGCCACGTCCGAGGCTGCAACTACCTGGCGACCGACGCCGCCGTTGACGCGCTGGGCGGATGTTTCCCGATGTGCCAGCGGCATTTCGCTGAGCACATGGCGGAGGAAATCGAGGAATGAACGCCGAGAACCTGCGCCCCATCCCCTGCGAATACTGCGGCGGCGATGGCGAGTGGGAGGAGATGTACTGGAACGGCCACGAGCCGGCCGCTCGGATGCATCGCTGCACCGCATGCAATGGCTCTGGCGAGGAGTGGATCGAGGTCGCGCCCATCGAGATGGAGGACCTACTGTGAAGCATGGCGAGATACTGGCCGGCGCGAAGTTCTACGCCAGGGCAGCGGCATTTCGCGCTGTCCATGGGGTTATCCCGGAGCGCAATACCGAGGCCGACAACGCTAACTGGAAGCGGACGCGCGTCGATGTCCGCGACGGCTGCATTGAAATGGTCCGCGGCATTCTCGCGGCCTGCGAGGTCAAGACATGAGCCCCGAGAACATCGCCAAGGTTGACGCCTACTGCGCGCAGATCAGCGCGTTGGCCGACAGCTTGAACCACCTCTACGCCGAGCTCTGCGAGATGCGTGACGAGATGCGTGATCTGCTCGGCGACGAACGCCAGGAGCCATTGCCACTCAGGAGGGCCGCATGACCGACTATTGGCAGACGCTACGCAACGCCAGCGTTCAGCCGTTCCGCTTCCCCTGCGTCGAATGTCTTGGCTCGCGTGACGATCAGATCACCGAGACGCTGATGGATGAGGAGGGGCAACCGTTGTGCCGCCGATGCTGGGAGATTGCTTACGGGCAGGAGAGCGGGACCAATGGCTGACATCTCACCTTTCAAGCTGACGGCGGCGATGAGTGCCGTTTCGCAGTTGAAGGCGGAACTTTCCGAGTATGCCAGCGAGGACATCCTGGCCAGCATCGAGTCCGAAACTGACGCTCTGGAGCTAATGGACAAGCTGATCGAGCGCGTCATGGCCGACGAAGCACTGGCCGACAGCGCCAAGCTACGCGCCAAGCGTCTGGAGGAACGCGCCGACGGCAACCGCGTGGTGCTCCGCGCCATGATGGTGGCGATTGCCGAGAAGGTGCAGCGCCCGCTTGCCACCCTGTCGGTCAGCTACCACACGAAGGCTATCGTGACCGATGCCACTGCGCTGCCCGAGGAGCTGATCCGCCGGGCGCCCGACATGAAGTTGATAGAGCGGGCGTTGAAAGATGGCGATGTGCCGGGCGTGACGAAAAGCAACCTCCAGCCACGACTGACGATAAGGAAGACCTGATATGAACGCCATCATTCCTAAGCCACCGGAGCCTAGCTCCCTGTCCTACTCCGAGATTGCACAGCTTGGCGACGCCATTGCCAAGTCTGGCCTGTTCGGCATGAAGACCAAGGAACAGGCAATCGCTCTGATGATGATCGCCCATGCCGAAGGCCGCCACCCGGCGCTGGCCGCCCGTGACTATGACGTGATCCAGGGCAAGCCAGCGAAGAAGTCAGAGGCAATGATGCGTGACTTCATCCAGGCCGGCGGCAAGGTCGAATGGCATGCGCTGTCGGATACGAAGGCCGATGCCACATTCACCCATCCGCAGACTGGCAGCGTCCGCATCGACTGGGATATGGCGCGGGCCACCACGGCGGGCTTCGCCGGCAAGGACAACTGGAGAAAGTTCCCGCGTTCGATGCTGCGCAGCCGTGTCGTATCGGAGGGCGTGCGGACGATCTGGCCACTGGCAACGAGCGGGATGTATGTTCCCGAGGAAGCGGCTGACTTCACCGGCCAGACCATCGACCACACCGAGGAGCCGGAGCCGGATGCCCGCGACGCGCTGAACGCCACGGTGCCCATCCGCCCTGCCGCTGCTGCCACGCCCCGGCCTCCCCGCGTCGCTGAAAAGCCGTCAGGCGAGCGCACCGACGAACAGTGGCGGGTATGGCTGGACAAGCTGCGGGCCGCCTGTGGCGTGCTCTACAGCCGCGCTGAGGTGGTGGAGATCGGCGAGCGGGCATCAGTAGCCGACGCTATCGCCAAGGGGCCGCCATGGGTGCGGCAGGAGACAAGTGCCATCCTGGCCGAAGCGTATGCCAAGCACCCGGAGGCAGACGACGCCGACGCCTCGCACGAGCCGGAGGGGGTGGCGTGATGGCTGACGGTAAATCCAAAACGACCACCAAGCCCTTCTCCTGGCCGACGCTAGGATCATGCGTCAAATCGTGGGAAGGGACGTGCGACCACTGCGGGCAGCCATACCCGCCTGATACGCGCATCACGTCCCGCTGGTCTAAGACGCGGTTCACCATCGCCTGCCAATGCAGCCCGGCGCAGTGGGTCACGATGGAGGTTGGTAGTGGAAGGTAAAAACCAAACCACGGTCAGCTTCCCGCGGGCGCCGTCACCACCAGACCGTTCATAGCCGCGCAGGCTGCCTTCGCAGCCAGATCAGCCTTGGCAATGTTCCCCTGATCCTCGGGCTTGGCGTCGATCACGATCGCGACCGGAACCGCTTGGCTTTCGACGGCACAAGCGACCGTCACCGCATTATGGACCTGCTGGGCCTGCTGCTGGGTGCAGGCAGCGACGAGGATGGCAAGGGTGATGAGGCGGTTCATGTTCATAGCCCCCGCCAATAAGTGCCACCACCGAACAGCAGAAGCACCACTAGGACCACGAGGATTAGGCCCACGATCCCGATGCCACCGCCGCCGTAGTAGCCCGACCGATAGCCGTAGAATCCTCCTCCCCCGAGAAGTAAAACCAGCACGAGGACTATTAATAATAAACTCATAACTAAGTCTCCTCTTCCTCAGTCGCAGACCAGGCGTATCCGACATCGAACGCTACGGTGATGAGCGCAGCCATACCTAGATCGCGGGCCGCGTCGTTGATGCGAGCAACATGGACATGCAACGCATGACGCACCCGTAGGTCATACGGTGTATCTGGCCACATCTCAGCGGCGAGGGCCTGGTATTTCACGACGTGGCCAGCGTGTCGGATCAGCGTCTCGACCAGTCGGAACGCCGACCGTTTGCCGCCTTGGCTTGACAGGGTTATGGCCCCGTAGGGAAAGACCAGACGGTTTCCCTCCAGGTGCGCCATTACCTACCAGCCGCCGGATCGGTTGGGGTGGTGGTCGTGGTCGTCGCGGCGGGAGTGGTGGTAGTGATGGTGGTAGGGATTGCTCCAACTAACGCCGCATCCTTGGCCTGGCTCCCCTTGCTGGAGCCGAAGAAAAACCCCGTGACGCTCCCAAGCCCGGTGCCGACCACAAGGCCGCCGATGGTGTTGCGCATTGCGCTGTCACCGAGCACGAACACCCCGGCCACTGTCCCAGCGGTGATCGCCAGCACCACCATGGCAATGACCACCTGAGGCGACCAAAGGCTGTCTTGCGATACGCTTCCGCTCACTGATGCACCTCGATGACCTGTAGATCAGGTTGGCGCATGGTAAAGCTGATGCCATTGCCCGGAGCGATAACCTGCGTCGTCGGCGTAGCGACCAGCGGATTGCCAAAGGAATAGAGCACGATCTTGCTCTTTGGTCCGGCATTGAAGGCCACGCCGATCTGCGAGGTCGCGCCACTAGCCGCATCCTGCTCGTTCCAGAACGCTACGAGGAACACACCATCGGAACGCTGCATCACGCCGAAACTGCCGCCCGACGAGTTGTTGTATCCGAGCGGCAATCCGGTCACCGTCATATCGAGCCGGCCCGGCACAAAAGAGGCCGCGGTAGCGCCGCTATCTCCACAGATTTTGATCAGGTTCGACATCAAGGTGGCGGCCGGCCGCATCGATGTCGGGTCACAGCCATGGAACAGCCCCACCGGCTTGGCGAAGGTGTTGGCGTAATCCCACAGGCAGAACCAGGTCAGAATTTGCTGCTGCCAGTCGAGCGCGCCGGATAGCTTGGCGAAGGCGGTATAGAGCGCGCCCAGCGTCTCGTCTGCCGTGTTGTTGTAGAGCAGCGGATGGAACTCGCTGGTAGCCGGAGGCAGCCCGCCATAGGTCCTGCTGATCCCCTCGGTCCTGGCCTGTAACTCGTGGTTGGGACTGCCGCGGTTTGGGTAGTTGTGGATATTCGCCAGGTCGGATGCGGCGATGATCGACTGTAGGGTGGACGCAGAGCCGTAGTAGTTCTGGATAAAGTTCGGATCGCCGGTCATGTCGGCCACCGATGGCGACATGGTCGGAATCCCCGCAGCCTGCGCGGCGGCATAGACTTTCTGCTGGGCTGACAGGCATTGTGCCGGGGTAGTCGGGCCAAAGCCAAAGCTGGCGGTGTTATTCGGCTCATTATAACCCTCAGCGCACTTCAACCAGCCCCCATCTGCCTTGGAGGCTTGGATGATCTGTACAAGCCCGTCGGCGCTGGCGAAGTCGCTGACACAAGCCGTAAAGCGTGCGTTGGGAAATCCAGCCAGGACATTTCGACACCAAGCGATCTGCGCGGTAGGGTCGGCCGCGGCGTATATCCGAAGCAACGGAACGATGCCCGAACTACCCCAGATCGCGCGTAGAGCCGCCACATGTGCGTCAGGACCAGCATTGGACCCCGCACCATCCTGGCCGTTCGGAAAGCAGTTGGCGCCGAAACCATTAAGCACATCGACCACGCGATGTGCCATTATTCCGCTCGGATCACTAACGGGTCCCACCGGCTGGGGTGGCACAACTACGGTGGGATCGGATGAGGCCAGCCAGGCCGTGCCGGTCCACTGATACCAGGCCCCCGAGGTCTTCATGAAATACAAGAGGTGGTTGAAGTAGACCGCCTTCACGACCGGCGGCGTAAAGCCGTCCTGGTAGCCATTGATACACAGCACCGCGCTGGCATCGACGGTCCAGCGATCGAGCTGCGCATCGTAAATAACGCCGCTGCCGGCAGAGATCGTCGTTCCGCTGGGCGATTCCCCGGTTATCGGTGGTGGCTTCGGCTGCGCGGCCTCGAGCGCAGCGACACGCGATGACAGCGCGTCGAAGTCGGCAGCAGTCGGAACCTGAACGCTCATTTCCGTCCCTCCGCTGCCAGCACGGCAGCCCGTAGCCTCTGGTAATCGAGCGCGCAGCGATCCCGCTCTGCGATGGCTGCATTCGCGACCTGAGCCGCAGTACGAGCCCATGCCAGAAGTTGCAGAATGCTGCGGTCAGTCGGTGGGGGCTTTGGCAGGGAAGCGGCCGTCTGGCAGAACGGCGGCGCATCCGGCGGCATGATCGCCACGGGCGGCGCTGGGGCGGCAGCACAGCCGGCGAGGACCAGCGCCAGGGCAATCACCCTCATCTCGGCCGCGGCCCTACCAGAGGCGCCCGCAGCGCGTCGCGGACCTCTGCGCGCAGGTCTGCAACACTTTGCTTTAGCTCGGCGTTGGCCTGCCGCTCGTTGTTCCTAGCTTCGGCGTCGGCTTGCTGCGCCCGCTTCTCTACCGCGTCTATAACGCCACGCAGATCGGCGAGCTTCCCAACAATGGCGTCTAGCTCTGCGCCCTTGACGCCTAGCTTCATGCGGTCCGACTGGTATGCCTCGATACTCCGGTTGATCGCGTCTACGCTGCGCTGGAGCGTCGCGACCTGGGTGGTTAGCTCGCCCATCTCCCGGTCATCGCGCCCGCTGTGGCCGTCGATAACCTTCCAGCCGCCGCCTAGGCCGGCCAGCATCGCCAGGACCAGCACGCCGTCCTTCCGGTTCCAGCCCCAAGGCGCCGCCTCATCACCGGGCAAGCGACATCATCCCCACGAGCCATCGGATAACGATTGGCCCGGCTGAGGACGCCAGAAGAACCAGGAGGCCGACCGACACGCCGGAGCCGAGGCCGCTGAACCAAGTCTGGCGGCGCTGACGACGTTCATACTCGGATGCCATGTAGGCGAGGAGCTTCCCGAATTTCTCTCGATCACCAGGTAAAGAAGGATCAAAGCCACCGGCCATAAACATGCGAGACGCAGCACTCTCCCGTCCGGCCGGGCGCTCATCGTACACGTGAGTGAGAGGGTGTGAGGAATATTACACCTTGAAAACCGTCTAAGGATGTAAATAATGGGGATACGGGCGCCAAAGCGGTCCGCGTTGGACCTCGGGGGGTGCCTGGCTGTGTCATCCTCTGTCCCTCTCATGGACGGGGGGTGGGCCTGGCCGGCACTGGGGGTGCAACCCTGGTGCCGGTTCGCGCTAGACGCTAGCGCCTGCGCAATGATGTTTCAAGCATTAGGTTGCAGATGCTACTGCGCCGGGAAGTAGTGCGCCACCGCCGATTGAATCTGGATTGAGTTGGCGGTCGCGGTTGTCGCGTTCTGAGCCGTCAGTGACAGCGTGAGCGGAGAAGCGTCGTTGACCGCAGCGGTCGTGCCATTCTGCGCGATGTTGTTCGTGGCGTTGTTGTTGAAATACCACAGCGACTGAGTGCTCGATCCGGTCTTTATGATCCAGCAATCCAGCAGCCACGTCGTATTCGACGCCGCTCCGTTGGTGGCGGTACAGGTCGTCGTGCCGCCTAGTTTGACACGGATCGACTTGGTGTCGGTGGTCCCGGCAGAGACGCCGCGCCCGGTAAAGTGGATTGCATCACCTACGTTCACCAGACTGACCGTGCCTGTATAGGCAGCAAGCGCATCCTCTGTCGTGTCGGCGCCGTTCCCTTGTAGGGTGCTGCCGGAAAATATGAGCTGGACCCTAGACGGGGTAGACGTAACGGTTTGCGCTGTCGCTGGACCGACCGCCAGTGTTACGATGAGAGCCGCAGCCAGGAGCAACCTACTCATGGGACCACCTATCAATGCCGAGTTCATCGGCACGCTGTTGGAGATAGCGTGCGCCAAGACTCTGGAGAGCGCGCACGCCATAGCTCTCGAAGCTCTGCTCGCCATGGGGATCAACATTCCCAGCGATCACGCGGCGTCGTCGGACACCACATGCATCGGCACCGGCTGCTGCCTGTCGGCCGACTGAGCCTCCGCCTGCTTCTGCATCAGTAGCCGCATAACGGGATCACGGGCAGCGATCTCATTGAGTAGAAACTGAACTTCTTCCGGCGATAGGGTGACATTCATATGGATTATCCTATGTCGAGCTGTCAGTCAGAAGGCCGAAGTTAGCGAGTGCGGTAAGCAACGAAGCCAGCGCGGCATTTGCGCCCTTAGAGCCGGTCACTGTGGGTTTGACTACTGCGGTCGCTCCGAAGAAGCCCAGCTTCTGTCCGGTATCCGACAGATTGAGCGAGCCGGTTGCTGCGGTCGTCAGATTGAGCGTGCAGCCGGTTCCGTTGCCGCTGAGCGTAGCCACCGGGTTGCTCGGCGCCGCTGCCGCATAATGGGTCTGGCTCAGCGTTACCGTGGCAACCGCGGAACCCGTGCGCGAGGCAACCTGCCAGAGATTGCCCATCGCATCAGTGAGATATTCGTTTAGGATGTATCCCGAACCGCCCGCCGCGACTGTCGCCGAGACCGCCCGCACGTTCGGCACGCTGATCTTGGTGCCGGTGCTGCTGTGGCTGATCGCCGCCGGGCCGAGCACCGGGAACTGGCCGGCGCCATCGATCTCCAGGCCGGTGCTTGTAAGCAGACGGTTCGTGAAGTGCAAACCGATCAGATTGAAGCCGTTGTAAACGGTCGGATTCCAGCCAAACGTCAGGTTTGCCTCGCGATTGTAATACACATCCATGATCGAGGTGCCGGACAGCGTAGGGTCCCATGGCAGCGCGGTGCCAACGGCGCATAGCTGAAACACGGTTTTGTTGCCGCCAGTTCCTGGTGCTATGGTGGGGCTGGAGCAAGCCGCGTAGGCGAAGTCCTCGAACGTGCCATGAGCTGCGTCATTGATTCCGCAGTTTGTGACGATGTTCCCTTTGCTGTCCGCCGTGTTGCCGGCGAGCAGGCGAATGTCGTTCTCCTGGTTGAGCAGACGTCCAACGTGGCCGCCAGTCCCGCCGACGCGGCAGTCGAAGTTCACGCACGAGGCCCTTGAGTTTGTCCCGATACCTTCGGTGGCATCGAACTGCATAGCCACAAACATATTCATGGCCGACGTTGTCAGGCCATCCGCCGCTGCAGCGGACTTGTTGTAGGTCAGCGCCAGTTGCCAGCGGTCTCCCGAAGCTCCCGCATTGTAGTGATGGACCATTGAAAGCTGCGCCGATGCCGTAAGCGCGCGGGCGGCAAATACCGTGTCGTTGACCTGCCAGTAGTTGAAGTGCGGGGCGCCAACTCCAGTGTCTAGCGTGCCGGTAAAGTTCGTGTTGAAGTTTATCCCCATCGGGGAGAGGCCACCGCTCCCTGCGGCCACACCAGAGGTCATGGTATGCGTGCCTGCCTGGGAAACTGTGCCGTCTATCTGGACGGCCGTTGAAGTGCCGTGGAAATTATAGACGGCATTCGTGAACGTTAGGTTCGGGTTCCAGGTGTAGGAGCCTGTGGACCGCGTTGCCCGCAGAACCGTGCCGAGCAGAGTTCCCGTGTCATCATACGCCAGCGTGTCGCGGTTCGAACCTGCGTTAGCGCCGGTCTCCGCAGTTGCGTTGGCGCTCTCCTGCCACCGTCGGTTAGCGTTGGCGCTGCCGCCTGTCATAAACTGGAACGCGCGCGAGGCGCCAGCCGGGCCAATAACGTTGAAGTTCGCCGCCGTCGTCGCGGTGCCGACCGTGGTGGCGCCGTTCAGCGCAGAGGTGCCCTGGTGCGTCACTGCACCGCTGACCACCCCACCAGCCAACGGCAGATAGGCCCCCGTCGCGGCTGTCACATAGCCCTTGCGCACCGCATCGGTATCGGCCACCGGGTCGAAGTTCAACGTAGCGCGGTCCAGAGTGGGCGTGGGGTAGGTGACACTCATTCATGTGGCTTTCGTGGTTTCGTTTGTGGTATGGTGACCAGACGGCGCTAGGCTGATCCCCGAACACCCGGCCTCCGACCGGGTCGCGCCGTCGCCAATCATTCGGATGGCCTAGGAGGGCCAGATGGAAATCCTAATCGGGCTAGTTGTCGCCGCGGCGCTGCTGTACTTCTGGCTCGTGGCCCATTGGTTTGCCCGGCTGCTAGTATTCCTGCTGCTCGGGGCGGGGCTGCTCACCATCGGCGCGTTGATCGCCGAACCTCCAGCCAACATCATGTTTGCAGTACTGGGCGTCGTGGCCGCGTGGTATATGGCAGGTATCCCGACCTACTACTGGCGGCATCAGCATCGGCGCTTCATGCAGGCTGCTGGCTTTCCTGTGCCTCAGCCTCGGCGGTATGCCTGGACAGATGGGTTCTTCCGCTAGGGCGGCGGCTGCAGCAAATTGTCCTTCGGGTGCAACATCTCCATACCCCTGGTCGTCTGCTTCCGTGCGTTTCTGGCACTAAAGATCGGAGCCAGCATATTTCGCGCGCCTGTCAACGCCATCGAACCGAACCCCGGAGAGATCGCGTTCGCCACGCCATGAGCTGCAGCGGTGCCGCCAGCCTTTGCGTAAGTCTTGGCGATGTCCCAGGCGTTTTGCGCTGTGTCCGATCCAGTCGTCCGCGCTAATTCCTCGGCGCCAGCCGACCGACGCAGATCATCTCGCAGGTTCCATAGCTGCTGCATCGTCTCGTCAGGGATCGACTTGAAGGCGTTGACCCCAGGAGCCGCCCGCGCATCCACGATCTGCCGCATCATCGACTGAACCCGGCTATATTGCATCCGGTTCTGCGCGTCGTACAGCTTCGGCTCGAACTTCTGCAGCGCCTCCATCGCATCTATCGGCCGCGAGGCACTTGAGAAGTTCTGCAGGTATTGCTTGAAACCAGGCGCCGATGCCTCAATGACCGTATCAAGCTCGGTCTTCAACTGGTCCAGTGCTGCCACTGCACGGACATTCTTTGGGTCTGCCGCAGCCGCCTCGCGCGATGTCAGGTCGTCAATGTGCTTGCGGACACCATAAAGCTGCTCCGGGTCGGTGATCAGCTTCCCGTCGGGGCCAGTCAGTTCGGATGTAACCGAGTCGATGGCACCTCGGACCAGAGGCCGCCGACCATCTGGCGATGCCTTGATCTCCGCCGCCTTATCCAGCACTGCGGCAGGGTTGGCTTCGGTCTTGCCGGCCCATGTCGCCTTCAGATCAGCTTCTGCTTGCGCCGCTCGCGCCGCCTTGGCGTTCATCAGCGACACGTCGGAGCCGGCCAGTTGCTCGAAGTGCATCCGCCGTGCGTCATTGTTCTGCGCCGCGATCGCCCGCGCCTCCTCGGAGACCTCGGGCGCCTGGAGCTTCAGCGACTTCAGCTCGCGCGAGGTGTTCACGCTCTGCTCGATCTCAGCCGCGCTTGGTTCAACACCCGGCACATATGCTGTCCGGTCGGGGATGCCCGGCTGCTGCGCCTCCAGCAGCTTCTGCCCCTCAGCGGTCGAGCGATAGGCAGCAGCTTCCTTCGGTGACAGGCCGAAGGTGCCTGGGGCTGATCCTTCGCGAGATGCTGCGGCACCGACACTCTGCGTCGCCCCCTCGCCCACCATCGGCCGCGGCGTCGGCTGCGTCAGCGCGCTCTGGTCTAGCAGGTTGCCCGGTTGGCGGATCGGCTGCTGGTCTGCCCGGTCAATGGCCCCGAGGAGCTGCGGCAGTCGCCCCGGCGGCGGCTCACCAAAACGCTCCTGCACGAAGCGGGGGGCAATACTCGCTGGCGGCTCCAGCATGTTCGGAACGCCGGCACCCATGCCGGCAACCGGCGCAACCTGCCCGCCCATGTAGAGGTCACGCCCAAGCGATGGACCACCCAAGGCATTGCCAGTCTCATACAGCGCCTGACCTGCAGCCCCGCCAACCGCTCCGGCCGCGCCGAGCACCTGATTGCCGATTTTGATCAGCGGCCCGGAGATGTACCGCCCCACCGGGCCTTGTGCCTCGAGCGACGCCTGAGCCTCTGGCGTCAGCAGATTAGGGGTTCCCTGGAAGCCCTGGACGGCCGCCTGACCAACCCGGCCGAGCACCCCGGTAATAACGTCGGCTGCTGGCGTAGGCGGCCCCTGCGTCGGCACAGAGGCCGCATTCGGTCCCTGCGCTACGGCTGCCGCGGCGGTGCCCGGCGCAATGGAACTCGGCGGCAGTTTGATATCAGGGGCAGCGCGCCCGTATTCATCCAGCGTAGGCGCTGGCGTAGGTTCTGCGGCCGGCGGCGTCTCGGACTTCGCCCCCTGCGTCGTCCGCTTAAGAAAGTCGGCATCGCTCTCGCCGGCAGGTTTGGCTTGCCCCGAGGTGGTTCGCTTCAGAAAGTCGGCGTCAGACTCCACCTTTCCCGCCCCTCCGGTAGCCGCTGGCGGCGTCGCCCCGCCTGGAGCACCATCCGCCGCAGCCGGTCCAGCGCCGCCCGTTGTAGGCACGCCAAGCCCGGCAAATTGCTGGTAGTGCTTCGCCACGCTCGGCACGTAAGCCGCGCTCTCCGGCCCGAACCGTTGCCGCCAGTCCGGGCCGCCGTGGTAGTAGAGCAGAGCCTTCTGCGGCGTGCCCTCGGCATCGAGCGCCGACGCTAGGTATTTTGCCCCGCCCCAGATCGACTGCACCGGGTCTTTGAGGTCCGTCATCCCGAGACCGCGCCCGGTATCCGGCATGATCCCCATTAGCCCCGCAGCCCCTGCTTTGGAAACCGCCTGCGATTTGCCGCCGCTCTCCTGTGCCGCGACCGCCTTCAGCAACGTCGGGTCTACGTTCCATTCCAGACCGGCTTCCTTAAAGACCGGATCGTATATCGATAGATCGCCCATCAGGGATTGGAGAGAAACTTATTGTCCTCAGCGAACTTGTACGCCTTCTTCAGCGCGTCCCGGCCGGCCTGATCCAGATTCTTCCAATACGTCGTTCTCTGATCCGATGTCATGCGATTGTACTGGAATGCGCGCGGGTCGAGATCGCTCTGTATCTTCGCCTGGAAGCCGCGATAATCCTGCTTCTCCGGGTAAGCCGCCGCTAGCTTCGACCGCGCCTCCAGATAGTCGGTATTTCCCTGCAACTGACGAATGACGAGATCGACGCCGCCCGGTGTCAGCGAGGCGTGAGGCGTTGCGGCCTGAATAACCGCCAGGCGACTGTCGCTGCCAGCGCCTTGTGCATTAGCAAGTTGGGCTGCGAACTTGTCGAAGCTGTCCTGCGACGCCAGCTTGTCGGCCATTCCTTGGCCCAGACTGCCGCCGAACATATTGGCCACACGCTGCAGCGTCGCTCGCACCTTCTGAATGCCCTCAGCACCAGGGCCTGGAACGAACTGCCCGGCATCCGCCAGCATGTTGCCGAGGACGGCCCGCTGCGTCTGTGCCTGCGTTCCGGCCTGCGCCTCCTGATCGAAACTCGCATTCGATGAGGTGCCTTGCGCCTGCCTCTGTGCTTCCTGTTCCGGGGTAAGCCCGGCAACGAACGGCTTGACCGCGGGGGGTTGCGCGGCGGCAGGCGCCGGCTGCGTGGCATCTGGTGCGGGTGGTGTCGCTGCTGGTGCGTTCGGATTGCGGAGCGCTGCCGGCGGTCTCCCTGTGCCGAGCTGCGCCCCGCCGGTTGGCGGCGTAGCACCCTGCCGGCGCAATATCTCGCCGAGCGGAAGCATGGACTTCTGGCCGGTGCTGGGATCAGTAAACGGAACCTGCGTCGCCAGTTGCTCGGGTGTTAGGCCAGTCGCCACACCACCGCCGCCGACACTAGTGGCCCCCGCGCTGTTCGGCCCGGCCGGCCTCGTCGTAACTGGGACCTTCGCCCCGCCAACATCTTCCAGCGTTGTCGTGCCGTATGTGCGTTCAAGCTGCGTCTGCGCTGCCACTGCGCTCTGAGCGTGCTGCGCTGCCCACTGCCGCAGTCCGTTCGCATCGAGGCCCTGCACGATCTGCATCTGCCGCGCAACCTCGGGCATGGTCATCACGCCAGAAGCAATCCCCTGCTGGAATACGCCAAGCACGTCCTGCGGGGTGATCGTCGGCTTGTCGAGCAACGCTCCGGCACGCGACTGCACGAACTGCAACTTCACACGCGCCTGGTTCAACTGGGCATCCGACAGGCTCTGATTGTTCTGCAGCCCCGCCTGCGCCCCGAACGCCGCCTGCGGGCCGGCTGCCACGAGGTTCTTGCGGAAAGCGTTGGGATCGTATTCCCCGGTATCGGGGTTGATCGCGCCCTGCGCCGCGCCACCGACCGCCTTCTCAGCAAGCAGCTTCTGAAGGTTCAGCATGTTGGCACCGGTCTGGCTCGCGGCATTGTAGGCGCCGAGTATGTTGACCTGGCCAGGGTTGGCGATCGCTGCCAGTGCGTTACCGGCGTGTTGCGCGTTCAGTAGGTCGGAGTATGTGCCGCTCATGCGCTTCGCCTAAGAATTGATTGGATCGGTGAACCCGCGCGTTCCACCACCACCGACCGCTTGCTGCAGGAACTGATTGGCAAGGAAGTTGTTGATCCCGCCCGTAACCGCGTTCCCGACGCCAGCCGTGCCAGCCGCCTGCGCCAGTCCTCCTTGCTGGAGGAACTGCCCGGCTTGGTTCGTCAGCGACGCGCCGATGGCGCCGGTCTGTGCCGCCGCACCGGAGCCAATCTTTGCCACATCGGAAAGCCGGTTGTATTGGTTGGTCAGATTGCCCTGCTGCGCCGTGTTCAGGTTCAGCGAGTTCTGAAACCGCGTCTGCGCGTTGTTAAACTGGTTCTGATAGGTGCTGTCGGCGAGGCCGGTGGCGTAGGTTGCCGCCCCTTTCAACGATGCGCCGCTCACACCGAGGCCGCGCGCCGCAGCCGCGCTCTGCGTCGCCTTCAGACCCTGCGCGAGATTGAACTGATACCCCGGCGTCTGCTCCAGCTCGGCCTGTGTCATCTGCCCCGGCTGCATCCCGGCAGCTTGTGACAGATAGTTGGGACCCTGAACCGGCTGCTGTGCTAGGTTGACCAGGTCGGGGATGACAACACGCCCCGCCGTAGCGAACGGATCGAGGTCAGCCCGCGTCTGCAGGAACTGCAGCCGGTTGTTGCCGGCGGCCTTGTTCGAGGCGCCCGCCGCCTGGCTGCCACCGAGCAGCGACGAGCCGGCCGACGCTACAGCTCCGATGCCAGCAATCGCCGCCGCTACCATGTCAAGCCGCCCCTATCCATTTAGAGTGATACTGCTCCACCGGAGAGAATCCGAGACGCTTAAACAGAGGCGATGCGTCGCGATGCAGCTTCGCGCCAACGAACCACCGCTGCACTCCACGCCGCCGCAAGTCGCGCTCGACCGCCTGGAATAGAATGCTGCCGTTGTGCCCGCGACGGTGCTCAGGATGCACAAAAAATATATCCATTGTCGCCGTCAGGCAGGACGCATAATGCAGCCCAGGTGCGATAAACCCCCAGTAGTAGCCGATCAGCCGGCCGTCCTCACGTAACACCACGATCTGCAGTTCGCCCCGCGCGTCCCGTTCGTCATAGACGCGCCATTGCGGCTGCAGCGGCACCTTGTCACGGTCGAGCGCCAATTCCTCCCAGTGCAGCGGCAGGAGTGGCATCATCTCGTCAATCGTCGGGCGCCACGGCTCTGGCGCAGCCGTGATCACGTCCGAAAGTCCACCAGCAAGTGAATGCGCGCGTCAGCCGAGTTGTTCTCGACGCTGTGGACCTCGCGGTGCTGAAACCACCAGACCGACCCGCTCAGCATCTGCACAGTCTCACCGCCGCAGTGATACAGGCTACCCGGCAGCCCCTGCAGGACGACGTGGAACCGCATCCCGTCGTCCCGCGCCACATAGTCACCATCGGTATCGGCGTGCGGTGCAATGCGCCCGCCAGGCTGCAGACGGGTGATGATGACACGCCCCAGACTGACAGCCTCGATGCGCCGCATGAGGTCAAACACAATCGGCCGAACCTGCGGAAGTTCCTGCCATGCCGGATAGAACACCGGCTCCATGTCCTCCAGCACATCGCCAAGATGCGTCGGATCGGCTGTCTTTTCCGGCGCCGAGAACCGCAGCAGGATGTCGTCAACGTCACGATGTGGCGTTCCGGTGTAGGTCGTCCGAAAGGCATCTCGGTTCCACAACTGCGGGCGCCCCTGAAGCGCCACCATCAATGGGATAACGTCAACGTTTGCGGCTATTTGACAAAAGTTCTGCACTACCACTCCTGCGCCATGAACGCCTGGCCGGTCGTCGCCCCGAAGATCGAGTGCGCCGTCGTCTGCACGCCGGTCGGATTGCACTGATACTCCGCACCCGCAGGAAGTCTCACACTAGGCTGCGTCGCCGCGGCTGCCGTGCCGTCTGCTCTGATCCACAGGTCGCCCGTGCTCTGATTCTGGATCGTGCAGCCGTGCCGCTGCGAGTTCGCTGCCATGAGCGTTTGCGCCACGCCACCCGATGTGACGGTGCCGCTGCGGTCGGTATGTGCGGCCTGGAACCCCTGGTCGGCCCACGCCACCGCCGGCAGCAGAGACAAGGCGAAGATCAGACTCCAGCGATAGCGGACCACGTTCCGTCTCCTTTCGAGATATACAGCGCGGCGCCGACCGCCCCGTCCGTGCGCTTGTAGAGACTACCAACTGGCATCGTGCCGCTCGGCGCCCCCGTTCCCTGCGTCCAGTCGCCCTTGCCAGCCATCGTCCAACGCTTGCCGTCCCAGACCGAGCGCAGCCCGGTGTCGATCGCGATGTAGACACAGGGCACATAGAGCGGATGCGTCGGCCTCGATGCTGCCAGCCCTGCGATGATGTAATCGGGGAACGTCACACGCCCGCCACTGCAGCCCAGACGCCCGCCCCGCGGCTCACATAGAGGGTGGCGCCCACTGCCCCGCCCACGCGGCTGTAGAGGCTCCCCACGGGCTTGGTTGCAGCAGGCGCACCAGCGCCGCTCGTCCAGTCTGGCGAGGCTGTAGCGCCGCCGTCCGCATATGTGCCCTGTATCCACGCGGCGCCGTTCCAGACAGACACCACGCCAGTGTCGGTGGCGATGTAGACGACGAGACCACCGGTCGGGGGCGTCGGGGCAGCCGGACGCGCCGCCGCGGTGCCAGCTTTCAGGTAGTCGGTGATAAGCGTCGTGGTCATGGAGGAAGCCCAGGAACGTAGATCGGCGTGCCGTCCGGGTTACACATGATGCCCACCGGCACGTCACCATTAACCAGCAGCTCTAGCACTCGGATTGCAGAGATAGCCGCCGCATTCGTCGCATCACCGAGAATGCGCGCTGCCTGTTCTGCTGCGATGCTGCCGTTCAGGTTCGCCGTGCCATTCGACACCAGCACCGCATCTGCCGCGATACGCGCCGCCGTCTCGTTGGTGATCTGCGTCCCGAGCGCCGTGTCGCCCGTGGTGCGGGCCGCAGTCTCGTTCGCCAGCGCCGTTCCGAGCGATGCATCGGCCGCAATCCGGTTTGCCGTCTCGACCGCCAGCGCCTGCGTCGTGTCTGGTCCGGCCTGGACGCCAACGCCGCCCCCGGTGCGGTTCCAAAGTGCCATGAAGAACTGGCGCCACACCGCCGCCGGATGGCCGTCCTCGCCCAGCATAGGGGCGTAGGGGAAGCCGGACTTTAGGGGTGATACCGGGTTAGCCATCAGTAGCCAATCGCCCAGTATCTCATGCTTCCGCTGATTGGCGTGAACGTGTTGTCGAGGAGGATGCCGACAGCCCCAGCCGTGGTGAACGAGGTAATATGCGGGAAGGACACCGGGTTGGCCGGGCTTCCTCCGGTCGGCTCCCCTACTCCTGGCGGATACCCTACCCAAATCTGCGCCACATCGGTCGGGAATGCCGGGCTGAACGTCAGCGTGAAATCTCCGGTAATTGACACCGTGACAGCCCCGGCCCGCATCTGCGCCGTGGACGGAACCAGCCCGGTTATCTGGGCCTGCAGGTTAGCGTCAGCTGCGGTCCGCGCCGCCGTTTCCGCGTTGATATTGTTCTGCAGCGTCGTATCAGCCGCCGCACGCGCCGCTGCCTCTGCCGCGTCCGCTGCCGCCCTGGCTGTAGCCTCTGCGCTATCTGCCGCAATCCGCGCCGCGCTCTCGGCTGCGAGCTGCGTGCCCAGCGTCGGGTCGATCCCCAGCAGCGTCTGCGCGTTGGCAATCGAGCCCGAGACCACCGGCTGCATGGCCGCCGAGATGACAGTGGACGCCGACTGGTCAAAGATCGGATTATCGTTCGCATCGTGGAGGATCAGGCGATAATCGCCGTCGCCGAAAATGACCGCCCGGCCGGCCGCATCGAGGATGATCGGGTTTGTGTTCGCCGCCGTGCCGCCTATGTCACTCCATGTCAGCTTGGGCGTCGTGGTGGCCGTGATGTAGGTAAACAGCTTTCCGCCGGCATACGGATGCCCGTCCGCGTCGCTGAACTGCTGCTCTGGCGATACGAGAAGGACTGCCATCTTAGCGCGCGCCAGCCGTCCTGGCGGCCCACGAGAAGAAGTATGGCGAGGACGGGGCAGTATTCACGCTTACCGTAAACGTCGTCGCTCCGGCAGCACTCACCCAGGCACTGTTGATGCCAACAGACGCCATGCTGGTGAGCGGCGAGATGACGATATCGGCTACTGCGGGAGTAATCGTCAGCCCGTGCGGCACCGTGTTGCTCGTCGTGCCGTTGTTTACCTGTCCCGTCCCGTGGAACTCGTTCACAAAGCCGAAGTTATTGCGGATAATAGAGTTATTGCCGAAGGTGGAATAGCCGATTGGGGTATGCGACGTGCTGAGATTGCATCCCTCGATCTGCACGAAATCTATGCCGTTGCCGAGCGTAATCTGGTTCAGATGCGTATCACCGAACGTAGCGATGGTGCCTAGCTGAATGCCTTTCAGGATCACATGATCGCATGTCGCCGCAACAGCGATACCTGATTGCGTCGCTGGCACTCCCTGCGAGTTGCCCGCTACTGTGCCGCCGATCTGCGTCCAATGCGTGCAAGCGACCAGGTTGATCCCGTTCGCGCCGTTGTTGATGCAACGGAAGTTGCTCAGACTGATGTTGTCGATAGTGCCAGACGACTTGTCTACGAATACCCCGTCCGTCGAATTGGACGACGACCAGCAGTTCTCTAGCACTGCGCCCAGGATGGCGCCCGTGCCAGCGCACTCAAAAAGCCACCCCTGCGCCGAATTGGTATCAGCATAAACGTCGGTAAAGCTGCACCAATCCACCGCGTTGCCATTTTGCGGGATCAAGGCAACGCCAATACCGCACCGGATGAAGTCGCACGAACTGACAAAAGTCCCGCCGCTCTGCACAATCTGAAGCCCGGCCGCGCATTGAGCGATAGGATTGTCGCATACCACGTTATTTATGAAGTGGTCGTTCCCACCGCTGACCTTGATGACAATGCCAGTGCTTGCCTTGGTGTCTCTGATCGACCCGTTGCGGTAGTAGCAGATTGCGGTGGCAAGCTCGATGCCGATAAATGCGCCGTTTAGAGAAAAGTTCTCGACCACGGTTGGGAAGCCTGCCGTATCGTAGATGTAGCGCCCAGCAGTGCGCGGCACACCGGCAGTCATGCTGAAGCCAGACATGCCACCCCACGCCGTCCCCGAACCGGAAAGCGCAAAGATATCGGCGGTGGCAGACAGCACGTTGAAGACGGTCACACCAGGCCCGGCACCGACGATAAACTGCCCCGATCCAACGGTTATCTGCGTACTGATTCCGTATGTGCCTGGAGGGAAGTAGAACATCCCCAGCGGATTGGCAGACAGCATCGTGGTGATTGCCGCCGTGCAGTCGCTACCGTTCGCAACGGCACCATACTGCTGCGGGGTGATCCACGGGCCGTTGATCGTATCGGCGCGTAACTTGACGTTCTGAAATCCAACGGCCAGCGACAGGTCAACGCCGGGGATATAGATTGACGACTTAAACGGAACCGTGGTGTCCTGCGAAATCTTACCCGACATCAGCTAACCCCTGGCTTGGCGTCGATCCACGCGCCCTGCAGCGCCCGGAAGCCGGCAATCGACCACGACAGTTCAAACACCCGGTCCCGGGCCATCCCCAGCCGCTGCCACTGCAGGCTTGTGAGATACGCGCCCGTGGCGCCAGCAAACTGCGTCACAGGGTTGCCGTAGCTGTGCCCGCGATCGTCCGACCACCGCAGACTGAGCAGACCGCTAGACGCTCCGGCCTCGCGCAACAGATCGGTGCCGTCCTCGCGCAGAAATAGGGTCCCATCCTCGCGCAGCAGGTCGTCACCCCCCAGCGCCGTGAAGCTGTCGCCGCCAGGGTTGCCAGCCTCGATGTCGGCGAGAAACTGCCGATAAAACACCCGCTTGCCATCCGCGATCATGTGCGGATACGACCGCACCCGCTTGATCGGCTGGCTGTTGTCGGTGAACACAGCAAGGTCAAGGGCATACAGGTTGCCGTTCTGCCAGTCGCCGCAGACAACCTCGCCATAGGCCAGCACCGCGCAGTTGGCCCGGTGCCGATGCTCGACGCCGTTGTTGTCGATCCATGCCAACTCGTGCCAGAGCCCGGTGCTGATGTCGTAACACCACGTTTTGTCAGCGGTCGGAAACGCGAGCGCGAACCACATATGGCCGCCGAGCTGATACGTGTAGCCGACCGCATCGGAAATCACAGAATAAGTGGCAAACTCGGCCTCGATGGCGAAGGTGCTGATGCGCTTCGCCTGGTAGCCGGCGCCGGCAATGACGATACCGCGCCCCTCGCGCGTCTGGCTTAACCAGTAGACCGAGTTGTCGATGGTCGCGACGCTATATTTCGCCACGCATCCGTGCTGGATGAACACCGCCGCCATTTCCTGGAACGGAAAGTCGGCCGCACCACTGTTATACCATACCTCGGTCGTCACCTGACCGATCAGCCAAATCTCGCGCTTGGCGACGCACAACGTCACCAGCAGGTCCGAATAGCTCTCCTTGTTGGCGAAAAACAGCGGATCATAGGTGATCGCCAGACTGTCGGATGACTGGAACTGCGGCGTGCCAGACACGTTGTTGACCAGGAAGGTGTCGAGGTAGTCGACCCGGTCGCCGCCACGAAAGTTCGGATCGGCAATCTGCGCAAATGCGTTGGTGGTCAGCGTCACCGCCCAACCGGCCCCGCTGCCATCCACGATGACCAGGTTGATGCCGTTCTCCGCCATGCTGACGGGCGTGGTGCGTGCCGTCGCCAGACCACCGAGCAACGTCCCAACCCACGAGGATGATACTGCATAAACCGCGGAGCCGGCCACCACGTAAAGCTGCCCGTTTGAGCAGAGCTTCATGCCGCGGATGGGCGAGTTGTTCGGCATAGTGCCGAGCAACGTAGTCCCTGGCGTGGGGTAATAGGCATATGCCGATGGCTCGCCCTGCGCCTGCGGCATCTGCTCGGCGTAGAGGTTCAGGCACCGCTGGGCGCTCGCTATGACGCTGTGAGCCTGATACGCGCCGCCGGAGAGTTGGACCCTGCTCACTTCTGAATCTTCAGCATGGAGGGATCCATGACGGCCGTTGATAGGCCGCCCTCATCCGCAACGCGCGCGCCGTGATACCCCAGAAGTCGCAATGCCTTTTGTGTCGTGGGGCTTTCAAACTCAACGTCAGACAACGGCGAGAATGGCCCCATTTTGTTGACCATTGACCCGAACCGCGCTCGCTCTGCGGCAGTCATTCGTTCATCGACCGCATCGCCATACTTGCTAAATAGGTCATCCACCCACTTACTATCTTCCAAGGACATGCTGCTGCTGCGATTAAGAACCGGACGCAACGCAAGGTCGCGCGCTTTTGCTGCAATAGCGGGATCATCATGCGCAATTCTATCGGCCTTAGTGATAGCCGCATCGCGCTCCGCATTTGTCATCTGTGACGGCACCGCATCCCCGTAGATACGAGCTTCCGGAGACAACTTGACCGCAATCGTTCGCGCGCCCGGAACCTGACTTGCCTCCATGGGGCCACGAGCCGAGAAGTCATCCGCGCCCGTCATTCGTTCACGCATTCCAGCCAATCCACCGGCCTCTGCCTTGCTAGGCGTATCGGCAAGATAAACTGCCCCACGCGACTTGCCGCCAAACGACGTAAACGGCTGATCCGTGAAGTGATAAAGAACCTTCCCAGGTGCTGCCGTCCCACCTATCAGCGCATTGCCATACTGCCGCGCCGCGTCCACCCAAGTCTGCGGCTGCTGCATCGCAGCCCAAGTGTTCAGCAGGTTCTGCGCGTGCCACGAAGCCGCATCGGCCCACGTCGGAGCGCCCTGCTGCAGCAGGTTGTTCGGGTCGCCCTGGTAGTCCATCGGCGGGCGTAGCAAGTTGTCGGCCAATCACGCCGCCCCGCCCACCACGCGCATCGGCCGGTCCTCTGGCTCGCCATCCGGCTGCGCCTTGGCGTCGCGGTCCAACTCCACCAGCACGTCATGCAGCACGAAGCATTCGACGCCGCGCAACTCGACGCGCTTCAGGAACTCCAGAGCCGCTACTGCTAGGCGAGGTGTCATGCTCCGATGATTCCGTGTGCTGTAAGTGCCGCCTGCAACGACATCACCCGGCCGGCGAGCTGGGCCAAGGTGACAGTGCTGGTCGCGAAAGCCGTTGCCTTGTCTGGCGTGCCAGTCATCGCGGCCCAGCCGGTGTCCCGCGCGCCGATGACCTTGGTTCCGGCTACCGAGTAGGACAGCAACGTATTGAACGCGCCGGTATCAGGGACCGACCACACTTCTGTCGCCCCCGCCATGTAGCGAAGTCGGTCAGTGCCACTCGTCTGATATTGCAGGTAATTGCCAGGCGCCGAACTCAGATCAGGACCGCCGTTGAAGTCCACGACCATGCCGGCCGCCATGTTCAGCGCGATCACCGGATTGGCCGACACATACGGCGGGATCACGCCGCGCGCATCGTAGACCGAATAAGCCTGGGTATTGAGGCCGCAGAGGATGACGCTCTTTACATAGAGGTGTGGCGCTGCCGCGTCAGTGGACGGGAACAGCATGCACATCCCGTTCGTCTCGTCGGTGTTGATCTGCTGCAATGTCGTGCTGATGTGCATATTGACGCGGTTGCCGAAGCCTCCCCAGACTGCGCCATTACTCGCATCATCCAAGCCATTGAAGCGGTTGGCTGTCTCAATGGCGCTGAACCCTCTGCCGCCGTTAGTGCCGCTATTGAGGCCAGTGGTATCGAGAGCCGAAACATGGATGCCCTGGGTAGTCGCCACGCTGTTCTTGCGCGTCGTGACCGACAGCCCCACGAGGCCGCTCGACGCCGGATTGTCGGAGTTGTTGTCGGCGACAATGTTCATCGCCCACAGCGCGCTATCGTTGGCCGCGTTGATGATCGCGTTCAGCGTTAGCGCACTGCCGATCTGCCCCAAGCCGCCTGTGCCGTCGAGAATGTAGTCCCAGCGGTGCATATCGCACGCGGTCGTGGGGTTAGTCCTCTTGGCGTGAAACTTGATGATGCCATTTGTGTTTTGCAGCATGTTGTCGGTAATGTCGCCGCCGCTCGTCGGCCCCATCGTCAGGATCGCACCGCCGCCTGCGAAAGTTGTGCCGCCGTCCATCTGCCAGCGAACGGGTTTTGTGAGATCCTGACCCGTCCAGGTGACAGCGTGGAAAGTGCCCTCTGGCACATAGATCGTCTGGCCTTTGACCGCTGCCGCGCGTGCCGCATTGAACGCCGCGCTGTCATCGGTCGTGCCATCCAGAACGGCACCGAAGTCCTTCACGTTCAGCCAATCGCCGAAGCGATCCGGCAACGTCCTTGCTGTCGTGCTACCCGTCGCCGTCTGGCTGATCGACGCCTTAGCGTTCAGCGCGGTGTTCACCACCAAGTCGAGAAAATCCGGCGTGATCAGCGGACCGCCCTGAGCACGTGGGATAAGATCAATGGTTCCCGACATCAGCTAGACCACCCTCCCATAAAGCCAGGGCTACTGCCAGCGGCGATCCCGCCGCCCATCCGTGAGAAAGTCGGGACCTGCGCCTCTGGTATCTGCACGTTCGCCATCCGCAGCACGCTCAGCGCCTGCTGCATCGCCGCCACATGCGCCGGCTGCGGCGGATTGCCGAACAGGACCGAGAACCGCACCGCCAGCGTCCAGATCAGCGCCTCGACATATTCCGGTGGCAAGTTCAGCGCATCGGTCAGCGTCGTGTAGACCGGCAGCGTGGCCTTGGTGGTGATGTGCAGTTCCCACTGCCCTTGCTGGGGTATTGGCCAGAAGAACAGGTTACCGAGCGGGAACGCGCTGTCGTAGAACAACGTCGCCGGGAACGTGACAAGCTGCTTTAGCGCAATACGATTGTATTCCTGCCGCGCCGAGATAATGTGCAGCGGATAGTCGATCAGGTTCGGGGGCGCGCCCTGACCTTGCGGGAACCCATTCCCAGGCAGCCCCGGCGTGATAGCCAGCAAGCCGCCGTCGTTCCAATAGGTGCCCGGCGGCAACCCTACTGGGCTAGTCGGCAACGCCGCCGCCAAGCCTGGCCCCAGCGTGACGACACCGCCGTTCAGCGAAAAGTCGTCGCTGAAGTCTAGCGAGAAGTCACCCGTTGAGGTTGACGGAAGCAGCCTCGCAAACGCGCTCTCGATCTTGTCGGGACGGGGGATGTCGAAGTTACCTCCCGCCCCAATCGAGTACGAGATTGCCCCCGTGGATACGATGGAGGTATCTGCCAGGTCCCACACGAGCCAGCGCCGACGCTGCCACTGCGCCATGAGCGTCTGCAGCAGCGTCAACCCGTCGTTACTGTCTTGTGCATTTGGCGTTTGCCCGACGCCGTTCACGTTCGATAAACGCAGGCAGAACGTGATCAGGTCGCCCGTGGTGACGAGGTTCACTAGGCTAGCGCCACTTCACCCAGGCACCGCCTAGGAACTTCCATTCCTGCGACACACCTATTGCGCCCGCAGTCGAGGCCACCGCACCAGCAGCGCTGTCCTGAACCGTGAGCGCCGTCACGATCTGACCGAAACCGATCGTGACCGACTGCGCCACCAACGGATTTGGTGGCAACTTGACCGTGAGTGTGGCGATGGTGCCCGCTGGGTTCACGTAGAGCATACGATCGCCCTGCGCCATCGTGATCGTCGCCCCGGTGAGCGGAACGACGGTCACGACCGGAGGCGCGACGACGAGCGCGTTCAACTCGTCGCCGCTGTGCATCCTTGTGCCGCTATCTAGGATGGTCATGCGCCACTCCTCAGTTTGCGGCCAACCGGACGGCGAGCTGCGGGCGGATCGGGGCCATGCCATACAGAACGTCGATACGACACGGCAGCACGTCAAGATTGATGTCGTACTGACGCACGATACGCATTGATATCCCGTCCTTCACGGCGCGCGCAGCCATGTCCACGCCACCCGGCATGACCAGGTCGGCAGTGGCGAAGGTGAACGCATCGGGGTGATAGGCGAGCGACACACCGCTGGCGGTGGAGAGCGTTCCTGCGAACGTCAGCGCCGCGTTGGACGCCGGAGCCGCATTGACGTTCTGCGTCGCACCCGCGGTGTAGTTCAGCGCCGGGGCGAACGAGATCGTGCCAGCGCCGCCTGCATAGGCCGCAGTGACGACGAACTGCTGCAGGACGCCGGTATTGGCCTTGGTCTCGGGATGCACGCGATTGACGCCGGCCATGGTGAACACGTCGCCGACCACCATCGCACCCGCGCCGGTCGCAACAACGGCCGTCGTGGCCCCGTTGGCAGGAACGCCGTTCAACACGTAGGCGGTGTTCCGCGCGCCGGTCGTGAACGTGGTCAAAAAGGTGTTCTCTGCCCACTCAAACCCAGCCGACAGGCCCATCACGCCGTCGGTGTACTGGCGGCTGATCTGCGTTGACTGCTGGAACAAACCCTTCAGGCTGTCCACCATGTCAACGTTGTCCTGCGTGTTGATGCGCAACTGCCACTGCTTGCTCTGCGGCGTCAGGTTGTCCAGCAGAAGCTTGCGGGCCTGCAGCACGTTGCGGAACGTCTGCGCCGAGCCCTGGCCATTAACCTGGTTCCACACCGCCGGCATCACGGTGGAGATGCAGTCGTTTTCGATGTTGGCCGCGAGCACCGCAATGGCCGGCTCGATGTAGCGGGCCGAGAAATCGTCGATGTTCATCGTCAGCTCGGAGGTGCTGAACGAGAAATCGACGTGGCGCTGCGTGTTGACGGTGAGGGTGGTGTTGGTTTCCACCGAGTTCTGCATCGAGAGCGCCGCGCCGGTTGCGGTGGTGTACTGCACCGGCAGGCGGATGCGGAGCGAGGTGCCGATCTTCGCGCCCGAGTTGGCAAATGAGTCGTCGTATTGGCGATTGATCGACCCGACGAAGTTCAGCTTCTGGTGAAGGATGACCAGGGCTTTCGCCGTGATCATGTTGATATTGAGGAGGGTGTTCGTGGCGTTCGTGGCCATGGCCGCGACCTTTCGCAATGGGGAAGGAAAGGCCCCTCACGCGGTGCGCGTTCTTGGGGCTGCTTTTCCGTCCGTCGCGAAAATCGGGTAGCCACAGCGACGAGGCGTCAGGCACGACACAGCGGGCTTTAGAGCCTCCCGCGAGGGCTTGGGCGTTTAGCCGGCGTCCGCTGCTTTCACGGTGTAGCCGACAGGCATGCGAAAACGGAGAGAATCGCCAATATTGGCATTAGCTTCGTTGACCCGTCCGACAAGGCTCTGTTTCTGGTGGAGAAGCACGAGCGCCTTGGCCGTAATCATGTCCTCCGTCAACGAATAGCCCAGCATCTCCGCGCGCTTGGTCTCTAGCTTTGCCAGGCGCCTCGCCAGACGCTCCTTTAGGCGCTCCAGCTTACTGAACTGCTTACCCAGATCACGTTGCGCCGCGATGACTAGCTTACGTTTGGCATCGATGCGCTTCAGGCGAGTCTTGCGTTTCAAGGGCATCGCTTCTTCTCTGCTATCTTCGCTCCCAGCGTTTCGACGTATGCAGCAATGCCTGCGCGAACTTCTGACGGCACTCGCGCATCATCCTGGGGAGAAGGAACGCGGACCAATCCACTGGGCGGCCATGCGGTGTCCGTATAGGCGTTGTAAACCCATCCACTGCCGACCGGCACCCTAAGATTACCGTCCAGATGCTCCGGCATTCGCATTAGGCCCGCCTCCGCTCCATCGCCTGCTTGCTGTAGTAGTCCATCAACTGCTCGGCTGAGGCGGTGTATTCGTTGAATGTCGGGTTAGCGACGCCGGTCACCGGCCGGATCGGAGCAGGCGCCCGCGATACCGGGGTGCGTGCCGGCCGCGCTTCCGGCAACGACGCCGCGAACTTGCCCAGCGCGATTGCCCGGCCTCGCTCGGTCCTGATGCCCGCGATGCGCTCGAGCGCCTCCGGGTCGTCTGCCAGGGCGCCGGCAACGCGCGCCCCGTCGTCCATCTCGACCAGGATGTGCGACATTTCCCTGTCAACGCCCATCGCCTGCAGGTTCTCGCAGCGCTCCTTCCAGTCGGAGTGAGCCGCTTGCCCTGCCCTGTGGAACGCCATGACGCGCTCCCTTGTGCGCTCCTCTGCGGCCAGCTTGGACGCCTCAGCACGCACGACTGCCTGCAATTCCTCGGGCGTCTGTGGCAGCGCCGTAGGGGCAGCAGGGGGGGATTGCTGGCCCCCACGGCGCAACTCCTCGATCTCGGCAGCCTGGGCCGCCAGGCGCGCGGACATGGCGGCGAAACGCCGATCTGCGCGTGAGGGCTTCGGCTGCTCCTCGGTCGGCTTGGTTTCCGTCTCAGTCTCAGTCGCAGCGCCTGCATCGACCGGCGCGGTGGCCTCCGTCTCAGTCACAGCAGCTTCAGGCGCTTCGCCTCCGGGCTGCGGGCCGGTTTCAGTCTCGCTCAATCAAGCCTCCACGATAATCGGCATAGTCCATGCCTTCACCCGGACGCGCGGCTTGCGTCGCATGAACCCGATAGGTCGTTGTATGTCGGGATATGTCTCAGCGCCGGCTTCTGCCGCGTAGCAATCGCCGCGATGCTGCACCGGCTCACTCTCCCACTCGTAGAACGGCAGATCGTCAGCCACCCACATCCGCGTCATTAGACGCTCCACTTCAACGCTCGGGCGGGGAATGCCGCATCGGGCCGGGCGCTCGCTCGTTCGACGCACAACATCAACTCCGCGACATGCTCGAGCAGGAGAGAAACGCGCGCCTCAAGTGCCGCGATGCGCTGTAAGTCTACCGCGAGCGCGGAATTGCCGTAGATCGCCACCTCGTTCTCACCCTGCATCACGCCTCCCGCTGCGGCTGGTTCTGGGCCGCCTGATACTGCGCCTCACGTTGCGCCGCAGCAGCCTTGGCCGCCTGCTCTGCCGCCTTCTTATCCGCCGCTGCCTTGTCGTCGGCCGCCTTCTTATCCGCAGCCTCACGCTCAGCCGCGGCCTTCTTCAGCGCCTCCATCTCCTCGAGCTGCTGCGCCCGCGTGGACAGTGGCGGGAAAGCCTCGTTCATGCCACTTGGCAGCTTCGTCGTGTCCATCTCCAGCGCCACCACATCGGCCGCATGTGGCGTGTTCTGGGTGAACGACGCCGCCCACGCCGGACCCTGCGCGCTGATGTCGTCCGCGAGCGCGACCGCCGACACCTCGCCCGCATAAATCGCCGCAGTGACGCCACGCAAGAAAGCCGCAATGGACTGCGCTACGGTAGGCTGGCTGCCGACCACGTCACGAATGGCAGAGGGGGATGCAGGCATGGTGTTACTCCCTGTTCAGTACGTGATCATTCCCGCGCCATACTTCACGCGGCCGCTGTCGTGCGTATCCAACCCAGGCGCGTTCGGCGGCGCAGCTAAAACCACCGAGACATCGCTGTAGCCCACGTTGCCAACGGCACCCTGCTGCATGGCCTTGGCAGCCTCCAGCGCATCGAGACGCGCCGATAGGCGGTTCAGCGCCTCCCAAACCTCACTTATGTCGGTGTCGGTCATCACTGCACGGTCTCCGGTTGGGGTTCAGGCGGCTGCAGCGACGCATTCAGCGCCGCGTGGGCCTGCAAGTGCGGGGCTATCTCGGTCTGCAGCATGTCCGAGACCATCTGACGCACGATCACCTGCAGCGATGCCGGGTCGATATTACCCACTGCCGCCAGGCGGCGCGTCTCGGCGTCGTAGTCCTTAATCTCGATTTCGTCGCTCTTATCCTTCAACTGCTCCTGCATCCGCGTGCATTCTGCCTTGAGGCGTGCAATCTCCGCATCGGCCTGTTGCAGCGTCTGGTTTGCATGGACTGTCGTCTGCTGTAGCGCCTGCTGCAGCTTGATGACCTCTGGATCAGGCGTATCCGCCTTGTATTGCGGCGGCAGGCCACGACGCAGCCGTTCCGCCAGCTCGTCCGCTCCCGGGAAGTCCGAGTTCTGCGCCCAGAAGTCGCCGACCACCTGAAACGCCGCCGGGTTCTGCGCCATGATCTGGGCGAATGCGTTCGCCGCCTCCTCCCGCTGCGTGCCAAACGACGGGCCGACATCCGCCTCCACGTCGTAGCGCCCCACGTTGGGGTTGAAGATGACCTTCGGGTTAGGCGCGTTGGGATCGGCAGTCACAGCATCGGCCTGCTGCGGCGTAACCGGCTGCGGACCCTGCGGCGTCATGGCAATCTGCTGATGCGAGGTCGGTGCATTCGGCACCAGATGCACGTCGCTCTCGCTTCCGTCCTCCGCCATGATCTTGATCACGCGCGCCGTGTCGTAAATCTTCGGTATGAGGTCTAGCACGATGCGGCCGATCTGGCGTATGCCCTTCGCCTGGTTGTCAATGTAGTGGTAGGTGCTGTTTTCGCCCTGGCGCTGGCGCTGCTGTATCGCCGTGCCGCTTATCTCGTTGGACGGCGCACCGACGAGGGCCTGATACTGGCCCGACACCATCATCATGTCCTCGCGGGCGATTTCCATCCCTTTGACGTATGCCTCAGCCATGACGGGAGGCTGTTCACGCGCGGGGCGACCGTTCGGGATGGTCTGACCTGTGTCGTCTACGTCGTTATAAGGCAGCCACGGCATATTGTCGGTGTTGGCGTTGTCCCAGAATTTCTCGTAACCCTCGAACGCGCGTGCTGGCCCGGTGAACGGCGTCTTAGTCTGCAACGCGACCTGTTCAGTCGCAGCCGAACTCCAGTAGTTATACATCCGCTGCGCATCGAGCAGGCAGCGAGTGTGTCCGCGCCGGTCCATCTGGCCGTCGATCACCACTTCCTCGCCGATGAACGGCACAATCGGGATGTAGCGGCCTGGCCATGGCTCGCGATCAACGATGCGGTCGCCGACGATCTTGAACCACTCGATTACCGGGGTGCTGACCCGGCGCACCATGATCTTCTGCGGGTCCTCATCGTCAAGATCGCCCTGCGCCTCGATAGCCTCCTTCATGCTATCCCGCTCATCGTCATCCATGTCGCTCTCAAGGCGCGAGGAGCCATCAGGCAGGCGATACAGCTTGTCGTTGTTGTTCGTGCGCCGGAAATACTCGGCTTCGCGGATGTGATCTTTGTCGTTCCAGCCGTCCGAGTGATCGAGCGCCGCCGATGTCGGGACTAAGTCTTTGTATTGCGACATATCGCGCGGCTTATCGACAAACACGAACGTAAAGTTCGAGTCCGACTTGTCGTACTGCTTCGCGTCCGGGTCCATGTAGACCGTGTTTTGATCCGCAATGCGGTGGATGTAGATGTCGAGGTCAAACGTCTCCTCGTCGGCGTAGTCTGTCACCACGCGCACGTAGCCGATTCCGGTCTCGACCTGGTGGTAGATCGCCGTGGAATAGGCATCGACGGCTTTTGACTGATATTCGATGCGCCGAACGATGCCGGAGAACACCTGTGCGGCCTCGTAGCTCGCATGGCCACCGACCGGCGTCACCTTGATCTGCGCTTTGTGCTGGCGTGCGTCGTTGACGATCTGCAGGATGTGTTGCCTGGTTTTGTTCATCGTCAGCATGGGGCGCGCGCCGCGCTTCTTCTGAACGTCGGTATCCCACTGCCATTTGTTGACGCTATCGCCGTTTGCGAACTTCGCATCGGCGAGCGCGTTGGCGCGTGCTGTGCTTTCCCATGCGACGCAACGCTCGAATCTGGCTTTCGCCTCGCGGATGATCTCGGCATCTCCGGCTTGCGGGCGTCGGGCCATCAGGCAGCACTCAGACGGAAGACCATTTCCTGCATGTCGCCAGGCTCGTCCGGCGCGAAGGAAACACGCAGCCGCTGCCCTCTGTATGTCTCCTCACAGGTCTCGGTCTCGAGGCGCCGTCCGCGGGCGTCCAGTCGATCGCCATACCCCAGAGCCACAACAACAGGCTTTAAATACCGCGACGCAAAGTCGTTCAACGGCAGTGCTAGGTCATGCATATCGATCATCACAGCCGCCTCAGCGCGCGTGATCGGTAACACGTCCTCCGACGCGATCAGCACCAACGCCTGTCGCGCAATCATGGCCGGCGTGATGAACGTGTTGGTTCTCATGCCCCCATCCACGTTGCACTGCTGCGACCTTCGGTGTGGAACACCGGGCGGTGGTATGTCGGCTCCAGCGGCTTGCGCTCGGTCTCCCGCAGCCCCATCGCCAGGCACCGCATCGCATCGGCAGCGTGGCTCGACCAGTCATGCACGGGATTGTCTTTGAATACACCCATCTTGTCGTTGAAGTCGCGATGGTAGTGGACCAGGCACTCGCGCAGCCGTGCCGTGCGCTTGGCATCGAACCAGCAGCGCGGCAGCAACATCTTCACTGCGTTTATCCCGTCGTCCACTTCCTGCCGCGGCAGCACCCTGACCTTGCGACCGTTGGCGCGCAGCAATTCCTCGCGCGTCTTGCCGGTGCCAAGCTCACGCGCGCCCGCGTCATGCGGCAGCAGGTCGGTGGAGTAGCGATACGGCTTGCTGTCGAGCCATTGGACGTAGTGCGTCAGTGGCTCGCCTGTGGCTTCGTAGTAGTCGATGATGTGGACTTCGCGTCCGACAAGCTGTACGCAAACAACTGCTGTAGCGTCACCGATACCAAGGTCCCATGCAGTGCTGACAGGCACGCTAGGGTCGTATGGGACGCTGCAAAGTCTTCCGTCGCTTTCCGCATCAGCGAGTTCAGTGCGGTAAATTGCGCCTCGGATAGCGGCATCGAAGGAGCAAAGGAACTCTTGGTCATAGGCGTCCTTCGTCATCATGTTGCGCATATCAGCAAGCTCGGCATCGCTTAGGATGCCGGTCTTGTCCGCACGCAGCACGAGAGAGAACCAATCTGGGTTGTTCTGCGCGGTGCTGTGAACGTTGTAGAAGTCATTCCTACCCTTTGGAGTGCCGATAAAGACAGCCCATCCCTCCCGATCTGCCAATGATGGCCGGATGACTTCAGGCCACGCTCTCGGGTCAATGTCTCCATACTCATCGAGGATCACGCCGTCGTGGAACGTGCCGCGGAGACGGTCGAATGTCTCGGCGCCATACAATCTCACTCGCGAGTCGTTGGGGAATTTAACCATTAGTTCAGATTCGCGTTGTTCAACGCCAGGAATGGCCGCTGTGAACCGCTTTAGGTACGACCACGATGTGTCCTTCGCCTGGGCGTATGTCGGCGCCATGTAAGCGAACCGACTGTCAGGCTTTTTCGCTCTCAGGGCGGCGTCGATCAGGTCCATGAGGCACGCGACGGTCTTTCCGGCGCGGCGGTGAGCGACGATGCAAGCCCAGCGTTGCTTACGTTTATGGAAAGCCTTGAACTGCTCCCTAACGCTGTAGCCCAGATTGATGGTCGCTTTGGCCATATCTGGAGTGCTTTAGATAATTCTCGTGCGCTGGTATCGCACGCAGGTTCCACGGCACGTGCAGGCCGCAGATGCCCTTCCCTCGCAATGGAATGATGTGGTCAACGTGATACTTGACGCCTGTCTCTCGCTCTAACCGCCTGGCCTCTGCATAGATCGCCTCGATTGCCTTACGATCGGCCCACCATGGGGTTGCTTTAGCCTTCAGCGTCTGTCGCCAACGGCAATCTGCTGCCACTTTGTCGCGGTTTGCGACCTTCCATTCCTTCCGCGTCCCGATGCGCCGCTGTCGCACGTCTGTCTTATGGGCCGACTTAATCTGCGTGTCGCGCCAACGCTCGGAGTTCGCTTCTTTCCATGCCGCTAAATACGGTTTGTGCTGCTCCCTACGTCTCTCCATACAGGCCGGACAGGCGCAGTTTCCGTCACTTGTCCGATACGGGTGGACGTTGCCCTCTTGGCATTGCCGCCCAGTAAAATACCGCTTCAGCCCAAGCGCCTTAGCCTCTGCTCGTGTGATGATGTCCATGCCGCATCATAACACATTTGCATTGGAACTACGACGCTTCTCTCGGCACCCCTGTTACGACCTGGATCGTAAGCGGTCCGCCACCTTCGCCAGTGTGAGACGTGACGGCCAAGTCCGGAATTGTCTTGCGTAGGAGGCCCAGCGCGGCACGCACCTGATCCGAAGTCATCCGCACGGTTTCAGTGTCATCTAAGGCAAATGCGTTCAAACGGTTGACGAGCTGACTGGTCTGAATCTTTGCCCGCGTCATTTCGTCGTGCTTGGGGCTTAAGCGGGCCGCCATTACCGCGCCTCTAGCCAGTGCTGCGGGACGGTGATTTCCTGCATTGCGCCGAAGCAGAGGACAGCGACGCGGACGCCGCGGGCGAGGAGCTTGGTCACCACTGCGTCGTGTCCGTCGAATGCGCCAGCAACCAGCTTGCAAGGGGCGCCAGGCTGCCAGGCGGCACCGGACTGTTGGATGCTGCGGCGAGCGTCTTCGCCGGCCTGTAGGGCTTCCACAATGGGGGTAGAGACGGTGGCTGGCCTGCCCTGGTCCATGAGGAGACGAGCGACGCCGCGCGTATTGGTGACGGGCGTCCATGGATCGCGAGAACCGAGAGCGACAAAGATATATCCCTGGAACAATGGGACATCGACCTGGCGCGTGAGGGTGCGGAGGACTGGATCACGGCGTCGGATGCGGATGAGGGGAGGTAATGGGTGTAGCCTTGGCGTCGGAGGTTTTCTGCGGCCCACCTTTCTGCCTGTGGGTGCGTCTGGCAGACGTGCCATGTGACGCTACCGCTGGGCTCGGGCGCCGATCGAGGCTGGCGCCACGTCCCTTGGTGTGTGGTTTCTAACCGGG
>Ga0247663_1000014_pt1 | contig 42526 bp, 57 predicted proteins | sample CNK04_metaG_FD_190128 | JGI IMG/M metagenome (GOLD analysis project Ga0247663, IMG submission 190128) | Soil microbial communities from Purdue University Martell Research Forest, Indiana, United States - CNK04 | ecosystem: Environmental > Terrestrial > Soil > Temperate forest > Bulk soil... | reverse complement strand
GCTTCACCGTATAACAAGCTACGGTGCGAGACGGGATTAGGCGACGGGCTGAACGCTATAACTGCGGGAACTTACCTACAATTCTTTTGTGTCAATACTTCTGGTTCGACGTGGACAATCACAGGCATAAACTGCTGGACCGATAATGCGGGAACCTCGACTCTGAATGCCGCCAACAACGCCGGTACGGGGCTACTTACAGGTGCAGTCACCTGCAACAGCACAAAGAGCGGCGGCGGTGCAGCCGGCACGCAGAGCGGCACAACCACACTACCCAACAACGACGCAATCTCCTTTACTTTCATAGCCGATGGAACGAGCAAGCAAACAACTTGGGTGGTTAGTTTCACTCAATGAAAAAACTAGTCGAATGGTTGTTCGTTCTGCTGCTCTGTGCTCCGTGTGCTTGGGCGCAATTCCCAACTATTCCTATTCGGCAATCATGCAGCACATCTACAAACGCTGCTTCAATAAATTGCATTTTGAGCACCACAAACAGCGGCGATGCGATAATTATAGGAATCAGTTATTTCGGTACAACTAACACCGCGAGCGCTACGGATACTCTGACCACTAGCTATACCCGCGTCTTGTCCGATACATCGCATACAGAAAGGGTTGCGGTTCTGACTGGCATAGCCGGTTCCACTGGAGCGAACACTATAAATGTGGCAGTCACTGGAGCTTCATTCATGAACGTGAATGCGGTGGAACTTATCGGCACTTCCGCTTGTGACGTTACGACCGTGGATGCGTCAGCGACCAGCACGTTTTTCGGTACTCCATCCACTGTGACCACGCCCGGCATCACAACTACCCTTAACAGTGACTGCATATATGCCGGAATGGGAAACGATAACAACGCCGGGTGGCAAGGGCTCCAGGATGCCGACATGGGGACATGGTGGCAAGTTGGCTCAATGGGAGGGACTGACTCCGGGGCGGGATTCCTACGTATCGCAGGCGCAGCGGGAGCGGGAAATACAATCACCGTCGATAATGGGGGTACTTCCGGCACTCTTTTCAACATCGCATTCAAATCAAATGCCTTGACCATTCAAAGTCCTTCGGCTGCTCCGGATGGAGATACCACGCACGCTTATAGCTACACGGTTCTCGCGACCGGCGGCGCTGGCGCATATTCCTGGTCTGTCAGTTCTGGTGCTCTACCCACAGGTCTATCAATCAACTCCAGCACAGGAGCAATCACCGGAACGCCTAGCGTAAGTAACAATTACAGCGCAACGATTCAAGTGCAGGATGCGGGCGCCGTGCATACCGCAACCAAGTCCATAACATTCAAGATCACGACTGGGCTCAATGCGATTACCTTCGTGCAGGGAACTAGCGTGGCGGGTGGGCAATCGGGCGCGCCCAATCTAGCTTACGTCTCCAATGTAACATCTGGGAATTTGTTGGTTGTGAATATGGGCTATTCCGCTTCATTCGCAAGGATCGGATATTGCACGGATTCAATTGGAACTCCATATAAGCTACTAACTGCGATCACCAATTCAATAAAAAGTACAAGTGACGCCACGAATATAGCCGGAATCATGGTAATGGCCGGCACCGCCCCATCGTCCGGGGCAAACACGGTTTCCTGTGTTGGAGGCGGTGGTACAAATTTCGTTGTCTCTATAGCTGAGTTTTCTAATGCCAACTTTGTTTCTAGCGATAATACCGGATTCACTCGTGGAACTACGGCGACACCCGCAACGCTGACATCGAATAGCCTTACAACTCTGGTTCCCAACGAACTAATTTTCGGAGTTTGTTTTGGATTCACCAACACCGGATTGATGACCGTCAACGCATCTTTCACGCAAATAGGGAATGTGGTTCCTTCTGCAACCGGATACCGAATCGTTACCACTGCCACTGGTTACACCATGTCTTGCTCTGAAGCTAACAATACGTCGGGAGTATGGGCATTTGGACTTGTCGCTTTGCGGCCGGCCAATGGCACGGTAGCGCCTCCAAGTAGTGTTCCTAGAAAACACGGTACGTTCGTCAGGGCCATCAAGCGAAACGAATTGAGGATTGAAACGATATGAGGAAAATTCTAACCCTGCCAGTTTTTCTCCTGCTCTGCGCTTCGGCTCATGCCCAGGTGAACTCGCTCTCTTGCTCGCAGACTGATGTGCAGAACGCCATCAACACCGCTACAACAGGGCAAACAGTGAACATTCCGGCAGGGAATTGCGCGTGGGGACTGAATGGCGTGACGCTGAACAAGGGCATCATCGTCAGCGGGGCGGGTATTGGCGTCACCAATATCACTGTGACGGCGCACCCTACGTTCAACATTACCAAACAGGCTGCAAACATCGTTCGCATAAAGAATCTGACTATCCTCGCTGCGACCGGAGCCAATACTCTGCCTCACCCTATCACCATTAACGGGCCCTGGCCGACCGGGCAGCCAGTAATCTTTCAGAACGTCGATTTCCAAGTGAATAACGACACGCCAATTGACAATTTTGTGGCTGGTGGAGTCATCTTTTCCCATATTTCATTCACCAGCAACCACTACGGCGACTTCTTTATGACCGTGAAAGACTTATCGCACACAACCTCGTGGACCACGGCCGACAGCATGGGAACCAACGATACCAGCGGCCTGCTGAATGTCTACGTCGAGGACAGCACTTTCTTTGGTGGAGCAAATGGAGTTTTCGACTGCGACGATAATTGCCGTATCGTCGTTCGTCACAACACTTTTACCGAGTCTGGTGGATTCAATAGCCACGGCTGGGACACTTCGCCTTATGGGATGCGCGAATTTGAGATTTATAACAATTCTTTTCTCTACCCGGACAAGACTTGCGCGGCAGGCAACAGTAGCCTTTCTAATATTGGCTCCTACATCTGGCTCCGCGGCGCCAGCGGCGTTATCTACAACAACACTTTCGATCACCTGACCAGCAGTTGCTGGGGTACCAAGGGCGAAATCAGAATGAACAACCGCGGTTGCGAGGATGCCCGCCCGCAAGGCGCTTGTGGGAGCGTAAGTTATCCAGTTCCGCACCAACTTGGGCAGAACCATAACGGCTCGACAACCTTCACAGATCCTATCTGGATTTGGAACAATACCGCCAATGGAGGAGCGGCTCTGCAAGCGGGATCAGGTTTCGCTTGGGGCAATCCTTGTGCTTTCAACTGGAACACTTTCTTTCAGTGGGGAAGAGACGCCCAGAACACAGCATTGACTCTGCCAATCGTACTACCGAGTGGAGGCGGTAGCGTTAGCGCCCTCGGCGGCACAGCGAAACCGGGCTACACAGCCTTCGCCTACCCGCATCCTTTGGTTGGCGGTTCGCCCACGGCTCCGGTTATCAGTTTTTCGCCTAACCCGGCAGCCTTTGGGACGGTCAATGTGGGCTCGACCAGCTCCCCAGTGACCATTACGGTATCGAACATCGGCTCTGCGTCCGAAGTCTACACAGGTCTTAGTGTGTCTGGCGGAAATGCGTCTGACTGGACAAAAACAGGCGGTACTTGCGTCGTACCAGCCGCGACCTTGACAGTCGGAGCCAATTGCACGCTGATTTACACGTTCACGCCGGCATCGCAAGGCGCTCGTTCCACAACTCTGACCATGACTGGCACAGTCAATGCATCTGTTCCATTCACAGGCAGTGGGCAGACTTCCATTTCCATTCCCTCAGTTCCTACGGGACTAACAGCCACGGCCATCGGCGCCGCAGTAAACCTCGCTTGGGGCACTTCAACTGGCACGCCGACAAATTACGTGGTTGGTCGTTCGACAGTCACAGGCGGGCCATATACCACGATTGCCAGCCCGACAGTGACCAACTACAGCGATACTGCGCTGGCCAATGGTACCTATTTCTATGTGGTCGCGGCGCACAATGCAGCCGGAACGAGCGCCAATTCTACGGAAGTTTCAGCAACCGTGAACACGCAGCCAAACGCTAATCTATTCCCGGTTAACCTAGACTTCTCGAAAGGTATTGTTGGCCTCGTGAGTGTCGCCCAGACCTCGACTTTAACGAATACCGGAACAGCCACCCTTTCGAGCATCGTTGTGGCGAATCCCAGCGGGCCAAACGGGGCAGACTTCGCGCAAACCAATACTTGTGGCGGAACTCTGGCTATCAATGCCAGTTGCGTCATCACTGTGACTGAGACTCCAAGCACGACAGCTCCAGAGAGCGCCTCGATTGTAGTAACCAGTAGTGACCCGCTCAGTCCTGACACCTTGACACTTACCGGCACAGCGACACTCGGGAATGTCCTGGTTTCACCTACATCGCTTTCCTTTGGGAACATCCACACGGGCAAGTCGAGCAGTACGCAGGTAGTGACTCTGACCAACAACAGCGGCCAGATCATGACCTTTTCCAGTGTGGCGATCACGGGCGGAGATTCTACGCAGTTCGTGCTGGATAACACTACTTGCTCTGGAACTTTGGCCAGCGGCCTGAACTGCACGGCAACCGTCCACTTTCACCCGACCACGGGAGGCGGCAAATCTTCTACATTGACTTTCACATACACTGGCACGGCGGCAGTACCTGCGGTGACATTGATAGGTCAGGGAGTCGGGAAACATATAGCTAGAAGCCTATGAATAGAAAATCTGTCCGTTTGACAATCCTAGAAACAAAGATGATGCACGCCATCCAAAGATTATTTGAAGAACAAGAAATGATTTCCCGGCAATTTGTGCGGCGAAAGACTAAAGGAAAATCAAAATGAAACGCTTACTTGCATGGTTTCTCATCACTGCGGCCACCTTCGCGCAGCCGGTCTACAACGCTTCAAATCCGATCAATTGCGCGCCTGGGCAAGTCATCGCAGTTTGGTCTGCCGAGACACCGACGCCTGGCGCCGGCAATAACTCTGCCTCGCAGCAAGTCGCACTAGTCGCTGCAATAGGCCGCTCAGGTAGCCCTTTCAGCGTAGACGGGAAATTCAGCGGCGCACCTGGCGCGTTTGAGGTCGATGTGCAGGTGGCTGCTACCGACTCAGACACGAACTACCAGACTTGTTCAAATTGCAACGTGACGACCGTTGATGCCACGAACCAAACCTTCCACTTGGATGCGGTTCTGGTGAACGCTAAATATGCGCGCCTTTTGATGCGGTCGAGAACGAATAGCGTCACGATCACCGCAACAATTACGGGTGGATGATGAAAAAGACTCTCACTTTTCTGCTGTTCATTCTGTTTGGGGCTGGCTCGGCATTTGGGCAGAGCGGAGCTTATTCAAGCCCGGCGATTGGTGGCAGCAGTGGCAGCTCCGTTACGCAGTCCTCAGTGCCAGTGATTTGGGTCACCAATGGCCTGTTGGCCGACTACAAGATGAGCCCAGGGGATACGGTAGCTTCATTGCCCGATTCGTCCGGTTCCGGCAATAACGCCACGGGCACAGTAGGCACGGCTCCAACAATTTCAGCCAGCACGGCTGGCTTGGTCTGCACAGGAAATGGTGGCGTTCTACTGCCGGCAGCCCTCAACTCTGCTCTAACCATCGAAGCCTACGTCTCCTACCAGTCAAATTCAAATACCCAAGCCGTCAATGGCATTGTATTTGGAAACGGTAACGGAGCAGCGAGTAACGCCAACGGGCTCGCCCTGTTCTTTGGAAGCCCCGGATCGAATCTTGTCCAAGGCGGAGGGGCGGTCAGCGTCTATGGTAACAGTCTCAGAAAGACTGGAGGCATCGACATAATGAACGGGAATGCTGCCTTGATCGCCACGATGGCGGCATCAGATCACATCTACATGAACGGCGTCGAGCCTGTTTTTTACTTTGTGCAGGGTGCTTCGGCGGGTTTGCAGACGACGGGTGTGTATCAGGTCTGCGGGACTGCGGCCGGAAGCGGACTTGCTGCACAAACCTATTTCACCGGGACCATCGTGCGGCTGCGGTTCTTCAACCGGGTACTGACAGCGGCAGAGGCGGCACAAGACGCCGCGGCGCTGGCGCAGTACGGGCAGGGGCAAGGATTCCCGCCCTTCCTTGGCGGAACGGAAGCCAACAACGATCAGCTATTCTCTCTTGGTGATTCAATCCTTGGAGGCAACGGTCAACCTCCCTGGCCAGTGGATTTCTCCATCGGCGCTGTAAATATACTTGAGCAATCTTACCAGTCAAGCGCTGAAGCGTTGTCCGGTCAGACTTTTACTTCGATGAATCCCCTGATGGCTAACGGAATATTACCTCTTATCCGGCAGAACACTCTGAAGAACATTTTCATCCCATCTCTCGGTATCAACACCGATGCGTCCTTCGCTGTCAGCCTTGCCTACATGAAGGGACAATGCACCCAGGTACGGTTGCTTGGAGGAAAGTGCCTTCCGATGACGGTCATGAGCCGTACTGGTGCCGACACCACGAAAAACGGTTTTAATCCTCTTATCAGACAGAACTGGCAAACCTTTGCTGATGGATTGATTGATCTTGCGTCCGACCCGGTTTTAGGCGCCGATGGCGCTTCAGCTAACGCTACTTGGTTCAGTGATGGGCTGCACCCTACAGCGCTAGGACAGCAAAGAATGGCGCAGATTGCCGCTCGTGGCATTAATCGTTTGTTTGGCCGTAAGGATACTACGAGCGCTAATACGGCCGTAGGTAACAATATCAAGAATGGGCGCGGCATAAATGTGCAAATATTCAGTGCCGGGTCCGGTTCTCCAGTCAACGAGGTATTCACTACCAACACTACGGCAGGAAGTTTGCTTTTCTGCGCTATGTCGTGGTCATCAGGGCAGAACCTATCGACGGTCACGGATTCGCAGACGAATACATGGACTGCGGTAACTGCCGCTTCTACAGTTGCAAGCCAAAAAGTGCAGGCATGGTTCACTCCCAATATCGTCGGTGGAGCAGAGACCGTTATCCTGACCTTCAGCGCCTCCACTACTCTTGTTTATGTGGCCTGCAACGAGTACAAGGACGTGGCCACGGTAACTCCTCTTGATGCTAACTCTCCCATAGCAACTGGAACTGGTACTTCTCTCACCAGCGCAGCAATCACTACAACTCAGGCGAATGATCTACTGATTGGATATGCCTTCGTCTTTGGTGGTCCTTTTATAACTTTCAATCCCGGCTATGTTCCCAGCATGGTCATAAGGGCACAAACAGCTTCCTCGGTCAGCACAATAGGTGACCAAAGCGCTGTTGCTGCCGCATCGGGATATACGAATAGCATCACTGTCAGCGCGTCAGCCACTGTCGGTACCGGAATCGCAGCGTTCAAAGGTGCGGCTGGAACGACCACTTACTATGCTTTTGATTCCGATGTATATATTAACTGCAACACAACAACGAACAGTGTAAATATCCAGTTGCCGACATCTGTCGGGATGACCGGGCAGACTATCACCGTCAAAAACGTCACCACCAGTGGCGCCAATACCTGTACCGTGATTCCCTTCGGTTCGGAGACTATCGACGGCGCTGCGAACATCACAGTAGCCAATAAGGCCACTCTAGTCTTGCAGTCAAAGCTGGTTTCCTTGGCGGCGTCCGGCACAAATTGGGTGCAGTTACAAAATAACTGATGGCTTCCACGATTTACGTAGTTCGCACTAAGCCTGGCGTTATTTTCACGGTCATAGCTCCAGGCGGTTTTGACCTTCTAAGCGCCATAGCCCTGACAGCGAAAGAGATAAAGCACGATCTGACGATTACATCTGCTTGCGATGGAGAGCATTCAGGGCCGGAAGACCCGCACCACCGTGGCGAGGCTTATGACATACGAACACACGATCTACTAAACCCGGAGCATGCGTTGCAAACCCTGCTCCTCCACTTGGGACCGCGCTTCTATGCTTTTCTCGAAGACCCAGGGATGGACAACGAACACATTCACTGCCAAGTAGCGAAGGGTACGATTTATCCACCGGAGGCAACTTGAACTCAATCATAGCGTTTCTACGGGCCCATCAGACAAGCGATGTCCTAGTAGGCTATTACATCGCCATCTCTTTTGTCGGATCGCTGCCATCCCCGCAGGCATCCTCAAGCCTTTTCTACCAGTTCGTTTTCAAGTTCGCAAATACGCTGGCTGGGAACCTGTCCCGTGCGTATGCGAGCAAGGTAGAGGCTAGCCCGAACTTCGCGGCGGCAGTGAATCTACAGAACGCCAAGACAGGCGAGCAAAAACTGGTAGTACCGTTGTCCCCAGAGGAAGCAAAACCATGAACATACCCAGGAGGCCCTTTGCAAACCCCAGTGATTCAAAGCGCAACAGCGCAGTGGCTGGCATTTCTCACTCCGCTAATGGTTGCGCTGCTGACCATTACGCAGCTCGTTATCGCCAAACTGGCAGCTCAGAAAGTGCAGAAAGTGGCGGATGTGGCGGTTGATGTGGCGAATCGCGCCGACCACAAGTCAGAAACGATCTTAGTCCTAGCAGAAAAGACGCATACCCTAGTGAACAGTCAGTATGGAATAGCCCTGGCGCTGATTCTTGAGAAGGCCCAACGGATCGCAGCCCTTAGTCAAGATCCAAGTGATATAGAGGAAGTGCAAAAAGCAAAAGCCAAATTAGCCGAACACGAAGCCAAGCAGCATGTTGTGGATTCGCGAGAAGAAAGGCAGTAAAAGGAGAAAGCTCTTGACGCCCCATGAACTCAACATACCTAGCCATCGTTCTGTGGGTTGGGAGCCTAATAGCCCAATTCATCGCCTACATGTTCCTTGCTGCTCGCCAGCGCGGGCGTGAAGACGAGAAGCTAGAGGAGATTGCTAGGCAAAGCGAAGCCATTAGCAAACTCAAGGAAGACGCCATTGAGCACCGGCTGATGACTGAGAATATCGCCACCTATTTGGAAGCAAAGAACGGAATTCAATTCAGGAGGTACTAAATGTCAGGCAGCGGAAAGCCAGGAAAGACATTCAGATTCACAGTTTTCTCATCCAAAGGCGTAAGAGCGACTATCCAAGCCGAAGCGGAGGACATTGCTTACCTTGTACCCGGACATGATTACGTGGGTAGTTTCCTGCCTGCTCCTGCTAACGATGACGCTGGCGGCTCTCAGTCCACTTCCGACCCGAACGCTTAGGCTGTACTTCATTGCAGAGTTAGTTGCGACGGCCATTCTTGAAAGCGTGCGGCATGTGCCGGAATTCAGTTGGAGTGACAACTGGTATCGGGTGCTCTATTGCCTCTGCTTAGCACCCGTGCGCTTGCTCGCCTGCATCGTCGCGGCGCGCACTTCAAGCTGGGCATCGCTGACAGTCGTTCCGTTTGCCGGAATCCTATTGTGGATGGGTATAAGGGGAATTGCCGGGCCGCCTAGCGCTGATCAGTGGATTTGCCTGCTTGACGGCGTGATCGTGACTGCGGCCGGACTCGGGCTGGCACTAACGGCTCCTTTCACTTATCACCGCAATCTCTACGGCACGCTCGCAGTTCTTTGGATGCTCCTAGGAATCTTCGACTTCGGCTATACGTTGCAGCCATACGGAAAGTGGCGGGAACTTAATGACTCGCTGCTTCCAGTAATGGTGATAGGGGCCTTCGGTTGGATTGGGCTCAGTGGTTGGTCCAAGAAATTGAAACTTAGAAAAGAGGCGTTATGACACTGCTCGCACAAGTGAGATATGGATTCTATGGGATACACGGATTTTTGGGCATCGTTCTGGGCCTAGTCCTGATGCTCGTAGTGTTGTGGGGAATCTGGAGCATTTTCGACATCGTTGCGGCGAAGTTCAGCAAACCGGAAACCGGCTGGATGTTCCAGATCCTTCGGATCGTCCTCATCGTGATCACCGTCGTATGGTTCGTCAACGCGATGTTCAGCATATTCCCCTTTTAACAAAAAGTTTCCAGCTCAATCGAGCGAAGTGCTACCGCAGATCGGGAGGCTCTTTAGAGCCATAGGCAATAGCTGTTTGGGCTGGAGAAAATACCGAAAGGAAACTATGAAAAAACTCTTTCCAGTTGTTTTGATTGTCGTGTTGCTGACTGCCGGCTGCACGCCACTAGAAAGGTCCGCCTATAACACTGTCGTAGCGGCGAAAGCCTTCCTCGATAAAGAGAAGGCACAGCATCCCGAGTGCGCGACCACTCCCACCACCACAGTCTGTGACGATCTAACCAAGGCGACCGGGGCCAAGGATGCCCTCATCGACGCTATCACCGTCTACTGTTCCGGGCCGGACTTCAACAATGGCGGTGCCTGTAACGCTCCGGACCTTCATACCGCTGCCGGTGTGACAGCCGAGGCCAAGTTGCGTGCCGCCATCACCAATTACAACCAGATTGCGGCTGACCTTAAGACCGCCACAGGGGGGAAGTGAGCCATGTATCTAACCCTACTTGACTTAGGCATTCAGTTCCTATTGCCATTCCTGTCCGGCCTCAAGGGCGGCAAGGCGCCGGCGGAAATCATTGCCTCAGTCCAGGCGGCGATCGATGCGCTGCTCGCCCATAAGCAGGACATTATCAGTAAAGCAAACCTCGACGTGTTGCGGGGCTGATCATGCCCAAAGACTTCAAGCAACAGGACATGACGCCCTACCTGAGAGTGCTCGTCAAGCTCGCCCAGGAGCGCAATCTGCTGGCTCTCGAATCGTTGAGCGAATTGCGCGACATCCACGAGCTGCTCAAAGGGCAGGCCACTTTCGAGGAGCAGCAAGAACAGACCGATTTTCTTCAAAAGATTGCCGCGGCGGAGTCAACGCCGCCACCGGCAGTACCAGGACCGCTCAAACGGGCTGTCCTAATTTTTGGAGTAAGCAAATAAAAAGGAGAATTCATGCCACTCAAAATGAACGGAAGCCAGTCTGACGATATTTTCATTGTCGGGCTCGATGACGCGAATAAGCCGGGCGACCAGTTACAGCCCGGTCAGACCAGTACCATTACCTCTGCCGACCCTGCAACCTGGGTAATCACTCAGGATGCGGTGCCGCGCCCGACCGACAAGGATTACACCTTGGACGATGGCACGGTGGTTCCGGCAGGAACGGCTACGCTGGCTAGCGCGAAGATCAAGGCGGCTGCTTCGCCTGCCCAGGTCAATGTGCCAATTAACATCACCAACCACCTCGCCAATGCGGACGGGACTCCGGTCCTGGACGATACCGGCGCGCCCATCGCTGACGACGTGGACACGGCAACCCTGGTGCCGAACCTTGTGAAAAAGGTAGGAATGCTCTTCGGAACAGCCGTTTAACCCGGAAGTCTGGAGAAAGGAGTCTATTGGGCCCCGCTGTCCCTGAGAGGGAGATGGCGGGGCCTTTGTTTTTAGAGCGGAAATGTCCGCAGCGCGGCAACGGCTAGGCGTTCGGATACTGCCAGGACCGAGAACGCTATCAACGCCAGCCATAACATCCACTCGGTCAGATCGGCATGTCTCTTCATTTGCTATCCAGCATACACATTTGAGGATAGGGGGCCTATTGCTTTTTAGGACACATTTCCACAGCCCTGCTCAAAATGTAACTAATAGTACTACGAATTCGTTTGACACGATGTAGCCACATCTGGGACACTTTGAGTGCTATGAAAACAAAGAAACAATACCGAGATGACGTGATACGGGTAAGGGTTACGCGAGACGAGAAAGCCAAGTTCGACAAGCTGGCCGTTTCCAGGCACACGGACATCTCAGAAATAATTCGGCAATTACTTCATAAAGAAGCAGAGCAGGTTACAGCATGAAATCGAACGGCCAATTCGAGACTATGCAAGAGGCATTTGATTTTTGTCGGCAGTGCAACCGGCCAGTTATTGTCCAAGTGGACGGAAGAACCTATCGCTTATTCCCAAGCGGCAAAGCAGAAAGCCTTAAAGCCAAGGAGCAGGCGGCATGAAGAAAGCATTGATTATGGCTCTGTTTCTTTGTCCCGTAGCCTACGCTGATAGTGTAACGGTACTACCGGGCTCCTGCACTGACCCAAACGACTGCATTGGGCCAATCACGGACACCCAGCTTAACGGCACAGTGAAAAGCCCCGGCGACACCTTCACCTACGATTTCTTCGTGCAGACTTTCTCCAATAATGGGTTGGGTGAAGCGATCCTCAATGGAACTTTGCTGGCTAAGGGCAAAAACGCCGGATTGACCACGTTCTTCGCTGATTATTTTTTCTTCCCCGTAACTGGCTCGGATGTGCTCGTTAGCTTTGGCAACTGGAATCTGGTAGCCACGGTCTCCAGCGCAGCGGTCATTGACCCCCCTGTCTCCACCCCTGAGCCTTCCACGATTGTGCTGTGCCTCGCTGGTTTGCTGCTCGCTTTCTACGCAAAGAAATCCAAGGAACAGGCAGCCTAACCACATGCGAATCCTAGGCGAAAATTTGAGTCAACATAATATAACTGAACTACCTTTTAATTTTCGGTTTTTCTTCCCTGTAACCCCATTACTTTCAACACGTCTTAGCTCAGTCGCTACTAGCACAGGCGTCCTACTGTGCTCGAAGTCACCCGCAGCTACCCCTGGAGGCTATACCTGTGCTCAATCAAGGACGTTCGTTGTCCATCGAGGAAATCGAAGCTGTAGCGGCTGGCTTCAAAGAGGACTTGCAGCGGGAAGCCAACCAAGCGGTGCGCCGCAAGAATCCCGATCAAGCATTAGCTGCTCTCGAAGCTATCGAGTACATAGACAAGTTTGTGCGGACGCTGGCGATGCGGTCGGTTTCACAGATTGGGCGACCGGCCAGAGCCAGAAACATTCGGATATTCCAGAAAAAAGCGTAGGGGGGTTTATGGAGCACCTGATTGATTTCCTCGTGCGACGAGCCATGGTTCGGAGACTCAGGAGCTATCGATGAGCTTACTCGACAGAATCAAGTTTGAGAAACCAAAGCAGGACGGCCTGACCATGCTGATTCACGCATATGAGCACGTCCTCTTCGCTCACCAGTACATAGGAGAAGAGGAAGTCTGGACCAAAACACTCAAGACACTGGACAAAGCCAAATTTGATGTACGCATGGACATGCTGATGCGCGTGCCGGGGATGCGGCCATGACGGCGGAGGAAGTGGACGCTCTGCTCCTAGTCAAGCAGCTAATCAAGGGCTACGAAGACACCGCCGACAGTGAGGAAGGTCCTACAGCTAATAACGCCATGCGAGCCGGATGGATTCTTGACGAACTGATAGGGACAACCAATGAGTGACCCTTACGAGGACTTCAGAGAAGCCTCAGCCGTGGGCCAGCCGTGCTTCTGCGAACAAGAACCTTGCATCTGCTATGAGTTGATAGACCAAGCGGAAGAGTGGGAGGCAGACGATGAAGCCAATGACAACGGCATGGAGCAACTACCCGCTTTTAGTTCGCAGCGGAAGAAATGGCCCAGTTTGTGCCATTTGCCACACAGAAATTAGGGCCCATGAAAGGTACTTCGACGGCGGGATGTACAGGAGAGCGCACTTAATTTGCGTTCAGGGAGATAGAAATGCCAAGCCAAGTAAACGGAGCTGAACAACAACAACCGCGAACTGAATCAATCGTACCACTGGCTCCCAAACATCTAGTGGCCAAGCTGGCGGATATAGTCCGCGAGATTGACTCCGTGGAAAAGCGCGGGGAAAACAAGTTCCAGAATTACAAGTATGTCAAGGCGGCGGATGTGGCATGGCTGGTGCGCAAAGCCCTATCAGAACGCAATATCTATTTGGTTTCTGATGTGATCGATATGCGCAATTACGAGATTCCGGCCAAAGAAGGCGTGATGCAGGCCGTAGACATCAAGATGCAATTCTCGTTCTTCGATGGTGACTCGCCAGAGACAGTTCCCATTGTCCTGCACAGTTGTGGCACCGGAACCGATAAGGGCGACAAAGCAGTTTATAAGGCCATGACTGGCGCTCTTAAGTACGGGCTGAGACACGCATTCCTAATCCCTGACGATTCCGACCCGGAGGGAGACGAGAAAACCGACAAGCAAACGGCAGCAGCCAAGAAGTTTGTTGAGGAAGAGGTAGACCGCCAGAAAGCCGGTAAAACGCCTAGAAACGCTCCCCCTGCCGCGGAACGGCCACCTGTGCGAGTCACTACGATCTTCTACACCCTACCTGAAAAGCATAATGGCCATTTTGCTGAGTTCGTGAATATCCAGGCCTATATCGGCTCGAATCTGGAGAAAGAAGACATGCTGAGAATGGCGTTTACAGCCCACGGCGCCAAAAAAACGAAAGAGGGTACCGCGCTGGTACCTGCGGAGAAGCTGGTCGGACTACTTGAGAAGCTGGCGGGTGACATGGGAGTAGATGTTCACAAACTTGAGGCAGCCCAATGAGCGGAATCCAGTTGAAGTTAGAGGGATTAGGCAGAGCCAGCAAGAAACACGCTGATGATCTCTGGAAGGCCCAGATATGCGCTCGCTGGATGGGCTATGGCGGCCAGACTTTGACGATTGACGATGTTAGGGACGAGATAGAGCGAAACGGCTGGAATCTGGAACTTGGTTCAGCGGCCGGGAATGTTTTTGACCGGGAACATTGGCAGCTTGTCTGTTGGGAGCGCTCACGGCGGGAAGCGCGTCACTGTGGGCTAATCGGAAGGTGGGTACTACTTGGAAACAGTAAAAGACGTACTTGAGCACTGCAAGTTCCTAGTAAGCAAAGGACGCGGCGGCGAGGCAGGCAAGCTATACATGCCCAAAGTAGAAGCCCAACGCCGTCGAGAGAACAAGGAAGGCCATACCAGGGTGGTGTTTGTGACTGATAGCGAGACGTACAAGGAATGGCATACACAAAAGGATCGCTGGGTGGAGATTTGCGGCGGCAACCCTACTTTGGCTTACCCGATCATGTGCCGGGTGCTGGCAGCTATCAGCGACGATTCAATCAAGAATCTATACGAGGAAGGCCGGCAGTGAGGCAGCCTAACGCTCCAAGCGATTTGCAGCTGCTCAGGGCTTGTGTGTGGTGCTTCCTTATAGCTGGAGCTTTTCTGTATCTGTTGGCGGTGAAGCGATGAAAGTGCTGGGTTTTGTTGTGCGGATCGTGGCCATAACGGTACTGACTGCTATTTTGGTGGTGCTGGTTTTTTCGCTGTAAGGAGCTGGAATGTTCCGAAAAGCAGATCGAGACAATATTTGGGAAATCGGAATTGACGTTCACAACGCTAATTGCTCTATGAAAACCGTCATGGCGCAACTGAAATCCCTCACCGAAGGTCAGGACAAGCTCATGCAGAGTCATGAGGCATTGGAGCACGGCGAGGACGAAGGCCGCAAAGCTATTTTTGCTTGGATTAGTGGCGTGGAACAAAAAATAGACAGGATAACAGTGGCTGTTACGGTACTTGCTAAGGCAATGAACCGCCAAACAGTACACCGAGTCACGGCCCAGCCATCGCGTTCCCCTAAGAGGCGCTCAGCGTGAACTACTACAGAAGGTTTCCGGGAGACTATCTGCGCGACACGATGGGCCTGAGCATGTTGGAGCACGGTGCCTATACCCTGCTTTTGGATCACATTTATGCAAGCGAAAGGCGCCTTCGTACAGAGGACGAAGCCTTTAGAGTTTGCTCTGCCGTAAGCCGAGAAGAAAAGGCCGCCGTCAGTAATATCCTTAGAAAATATTTCAAAGCCACGAAGCTCGGGTTTAAGAACAAACGAGCCGAGGAAGAATTCGCTTACGCCAAAGAAAAAAGCGAGCGAGCAAAAAAGGGTGCGCAGTTCAGTGTCGCCGCACGGAGAAAGAAAGCCGAGTATGGCCGTGATCGGTGGAAGTCGGAACAGGAAGCGCGTAAACGAGGACGCCATACTGAGTTAGAGTGGGCGTTTCTTGTTCAATTTTGCGGCAACAAATGCCTCGCATGTGGAGTTGCCGGAATCCCCCTCACAAAAGATCATATTATTTCGGTCACTGATGGAGGAAGTGACGCGATTCTTAACCTTCAACCACTATGTCTTAAATGTAATTCCACAAAACAACAGAAAACAGAAGACTTACGACCGGACGGTTGGTCAACGTTCGTTGAACGTTCGCTAAACAAACTTCAAACTATCCCAGATTCTAGACTTCCAGACTCCAAGACTCCATATAAAACATTAGAAGAAAAGAAAGAGGCCGCGCCTGACGGCGCAGCTTTGTTCTCAGAACCTTCCATCGTTCCCGTACACCTCTGGCTTGCCTTCGTTGAGATGCGGAAGAAAATTCGATACCCACTAACAGACCATGCCGGGGAATTGGTTCGTAGAGAGTTGCAGAAGTTGAAAGACGCTGGCCACGATCCTGTTGAGTGTCTTGAAAATTCAATCCGTAACGGGTGGCGCGATGTATTCGAGCCCAGGAAGGAAAACAATGGCACACGACAGCCAGATACCAGCCGAGAACAGCAGCGAGCAGAGAGAAGTCAGCAAGCCATCAAGAACGCTCTCGGACACCGTAGCCGACTGGCTGACACTCTACGCGCAAACATACCGGGAAGAAATCACGGAAGAACTAGCCCTGCTTTACCAGGAAGCACTGAAAGACATCCGTCCGGCGGTTCTGCACCAGGCGTTTCTGAAAGCAGCGAAGACTTGCAAATTCCGCCCGACACCAGCGGAGGTAAGAAGCTCAGCGGAAATTGTGCTGGCCAACTTGCCAACGCAGAAGCGAACGATTCCCACAGACTGCGAGCACTGCCGGGGGACGGGATGGAGGCAGGTGACGCAGGACGGAAAGTTTGGGTTGTGTAGGCACACATGAGCAAAATGTCTCGTGAGTGGCATAGGAACTATTTGCGGGAATGGCGCAAGAAACACCCGACTTATAACCGCGATCGTATGCGGAGATGGCGAGCGATACCGGAGAACAAAGTCAGAGAAAAAATGAAGGATTGGTACAGCCAGAATTGCCGACCATGAGCAAAACCGACCAGCAACTCCGCCAAGAAATCACCAACGCCCGCCGCCTACTCCGCGAACGCAGAAAGCAACGCTGGGGCACGGCCAGCAAGCCCACCAGTTACCGCCGCGGCGAGCATGAGTACCTGCACGGGATGCTGGCGCACACACAACGGCGCCTGGAAATCTTTCGCAACGCCGGCGGCGAAGCAACATGGTTTGACCCGACTGACCCGCGCACAGTCGAAGAAATTTCGCCCGCCATCTGCCAGGGCTGCGTCGAGCCGCACGAAGTGAACTGGGAAGAAACCGGAGAATGGCATCACAACTGCCCGCTGCGAAAGAAGTGCGACTCGGTTGCTTGCGCATTATACGTCTGCCCGAGCTGGCACAAGCGTTATCACAACCGCGTGATAGCAGTGAGGCAACGATGAGCGGCGCAGACGAGAAGATGAAAACACACGCTAATTCTCGCAAGACTCACTGCCCACAAGGGCACGAGTATACCCCTAAAAACACACGAGTGTACCGAGGTAGCCGCAGATGTAAAGCGTGTGGCGTCAAATATTCTGGTCGGTGTAAGCAAAAACCCACAGCAAAGGAACACGCAAAGCGATATATCTATGCCCAACTAGCGAAACACCCAGATAAGGTTCACGCTCGCAGGGCCGTACAGAACAAAATTCATCGCGGGACAATGGTAAAGCCAAAGAATTGTGCCCATTGCGGGAAATACGTTTACCTAGAATCCCACCACTACAAAGGCTATGCCTGGGAAAACCGCTACGACGTGATTTGGCTGTGTCGGCGCTGCCGTCGTGCAGCCGAACCGCGTCCCACAGATCGCAACCCCTACAGCATCCTCGCAGCAGCGCAGGGCCAGCCAGAGAAAGAGAGCGGACGATGAGCGACTGGGAAACTGAGTGCCCTAAGAGCGATGACAAGATTCACTGCAATCACTGGTACGACGGCGGTAAGTGCTGTAGTTGTGGTGACAATTCACAGGAGGGTATCGAAATGTCTAGTTTTATAGAAGAACGCGGTTGGCCTCAAGTTCACGGCGAAGAATCCTCGGTACAGTTCACTATTCAGAGTGGGCCTATCAAGGAGTTCGGCGTGAATGGTTGTCAGATTGATGATGTGATCGCGTGGGCTAAGGAGAAGATCGAAGGATTCAACGCTGCATTTCCTTGCAAGGAAAATTCTGTTGCTATCACGAAGTTGGACGAAGCGTTGTTATGGCTTGGCAAGCGCAAGGCAGACCGTGAGAAGCGAAATGTAGAAGGAACGAATAAGGCGTGACCGGAGAGCACCCGATGAAGCGGAGCGAGAAAGCCAAAGCTGGGCCGAAGTTTCGCTTACAAGAACCTAGTTTTCGTGTAGGGCAGCTAGTCTGCGCCAAATTCAAACTCTCCAATTCGTCGGGTAGTCTTGTCCGTTGTTTTGCTGGGGACGTTTTGCGAGTAGAAAAGACTGAACCGCTCATACTAAGCGGATATTTGGTCGTGCGGCGAGTCAATATTGGAGACACGTTTGCAACAACGACAGATGAAGTGCGTCCGCTGACCTTGCGTGAATCCGGCCAGCGCCAGCGAAAGGGGAGCAATGGGCCTACCGAGAAATAATCGAGTGTTGTGCGAAAAGTATCCTAACGCGACTTACGGGCCTAATGGTTCAGACATGCATTGCGAGCGTCGGGCCACAACGATAGTGAACGGAAAGAATTATTGCACTCAACATGGCAACAAAGCGTTACGGAGACTGGAGGCCGAGCGCCAAGCCAAGGGAGAACAGCGATGAGACGCAAAGTGCGAATGTCTTTCGCTAGATGGTGGTGGAACGCTTGTGGAAGTGGATGGGGCGAGTTCGAGTGTGAGCGGCCCAAAGGTCACGCTGGCATTCACACTACCCGGAGTTTGTGGAGGCAGCGATGAGCGAGGGAAAGCAGGAAGCACGCACGGCACCACGATGGGTCAGCGAAGCCACACAGCAGATTACGGATGAGTTCTGCGGTGGCAGCGATGCAGCCGAAGACCGCATTGCCGCGACAATACTATCTGAGTTTTGGGATGCAGAGGATGCCGCCCGCCAAGCGAACCAGCCACAGCCAGTTAATGCACAACGAGCAGTTCGTCAGCTAGAACGTAGTTTTGATGCAGCAAGAGCCGCAGAGCCACAGGGGAAAGCGCAACCGGATAGCGGAGAGCCGCTGACGCAATACGTTGACGAAGCTGACTTGCAAGCAGCCTTCCAGCGCGGACAGAAGGCAATGGCTGAGAAGGCGGCGCAGCCCTTAACCGCTGACGATGTGAGGATTGCTTTGCAACCGCTCTTATGGAAGCAGTTCGCGTGGCAAGAAGCAGCAGATGCGCTTAATCATCGTTCTCTCGCCAGCGCAGAGCCACCGCAGGACGTAAACAAAGGGTTGCAGCACGTCAACACGCCTCCCACTCCGATGTGTTGCGTATGTGGTATGCCTCCCTCACTCTCCAAAACTTGGAAGCAGGGACATTCGGATTGCTTGCGTCCAAACGCAGATAATCCAGCCCCACCGCAGGGAGAAGCAGAGAAAGAGGGACGGAAGTGAGAGGATCAACTGTATATGCGGTGGCAATGTTCATGTTTATCCTAGGCTGGATTATCGGCTACCTAACCAAAACCGAGCGGGTGAGCAGGGAAAAGGGAGACGGCAAGTGAATGCACCTGGTTATCCCAAGCCATCGCTTTCTGAAGCTCAGATCTGGCTGATGGATTATCTGGCTGAACGTCTCGGCAAAATGGGTTATTCGCGAAAGTGGGTCGTCGCAGAGCATAGATTCTGTGAAGGCCGGAAGTGGCAGTTCGATGTAGCAATTCCGCAACTGAGAATCGCTTTTGAAGCAGATGGAGGGAAATGGCACGGCGGCCACCGCCGCGGAAAGGCGCTCGAAGATGATTACGAACGCCAGAATACTGCGATCATGGAAGGTTGGCGCGTACTGAGGTTCACGAATCAGCAGATTCTCTGCGGAAAAGCGAAAGAATTTCTGGAGAAATATTTGTGAAATGCCCTGACCCAACGTGCACCGGAGAAGCGCTTGTAATCGACTCACGGCCAAACGGTCAAACGACCTATCGCAGATACCAATGCAAGAAATGCGGCAAAAGATTCTCGCGCTATTGGACGCTTCCGCAGCTAACTAAAGCAACCACAAGAATTGGGCATAAAACGCAGTAACCCACTGATTTCCCTTGACGTGCAATTTCTCCTCTTAGCATACTCCAGCCTGACATGTAGTTCCTCCACAGGGACACAGAAACACCCTCAGGGCAGCATCGTTCGAGAGAAAACGAATCGGTGCTGCTCTCAAAATAGTACCGCGCATCCGCCTAGCGCGTCAGATTAGTGGTTATGGCGTGGAAGTGCTCGCAGGTATTTTAGTCTCTAAACGATGCCAACCAAGCAGTTTCTCATTTATCACCCAGACGGATCGGCAGAGCGTGTACCCACTGCAGCAAAAGAGCAGATGCTGCTAGCTGGAGAACTGCGCAAGGTAGCTGAAGGGCGTTTCCAGTTCATAGGCCAACGTAAGACTATGATATTTCACAACTTCCGGGAATTAGAGCGCATCGCACAATTACTGAAAGTGACTCCGGCGCAACTCAAGAGATTCCTAGCAGGCCATTTCATCTGGGAGATAGATGAGCAGCGATTGCGTGAGCTGATGGAGACGCCAGAAGGATTGCAGTTGCGTCTTCCTCAAATGGTGGCGCAATTAGCCCAGGGGCAACTACAAGCGGTATGACTCCTCCAGGATTCCCTAAGCCAGCGGCAACTTCAACCGTCATGAATATGCAGTGCGGCTGTCAGTTTATTGACGGACTGGCCACGAAGTTGTGCGATAAAGCCGCGATCAAAGATGGCATTCTTTTTCATGGAGGCATGTTCGTCCAGTGGGCCGAACTGTCCGATTTCGACAGAGATTTCCTGAAAGATTTGAAGGTAACAGCGTAAGTTGTGGCGAAGAAACTCCAAAAATGGGAAATGTTCGCACGCGCTTACCTCGCAAACGGGCTCAACGGCACAGAGGCAGCAAAATCAGCAGGTTACACCGAGAAGTCAGCGCACGTTACCGCTTCGCAGCTTCTAAGGAATCCTAAGGTTAAAGCCGTTCTGGCTGCACTGACCGAAGCACGAGCGAAGAAACTAGACATTTCGGCTGATTGGGTCCTTGGCGAGCTTCGCAAGTTAGCCGGCTACGATGCAGGATCGGTATTCGAAGACGATGGCTCACTCAAACCAATCAGCCAATGGGACAGTTCGGCCCGCGCCGCGCTTGTGGGTCTCGACCACGAGAAGCTGTTTGAACATTTTGGCCCAGGCCAGGCTAAGCACGTTGGAACAACTCGAAAGATCAAACTCGCAGATAAGCTCCGTGCTCTTGAGCTACTCGGTAGACATCTCAAACTCTTCACCGATCGCGTGGAAGTGACAGGCATGGAAGGGTTGGCAGAGAAGTTGAACCAGATCCGCAAGCAAAAACATGGCAACGGCAGCAATTGAACTAGAGTCAGAGCTTATCGAGGAAGTGGGTGAGACGGCCCTTGACCCTCTGGAATTCGCGAGGAGGTTTTACCCTTGGGGCCAAGGTGAGCTTGAGCAGGCTGTAGGACCGCGCAAGTGGCAGGCTGAGATTCTGGGATTCGTTCGCGACCATCTACAGAATCCAGCGACTAGATTCCAGCCCTGCCAAGTCGCTGTCGCATCTGGTAAGGGAATCGGCAAGTCGGCCCTAATCGCCATGTTCATCAACTGGGCAATGAGCACCTGTGGTGATTGCAAAGTCGTAGTAACCGCAAATACAGGTACGCAACTAGCAACTAAGACAGTGCCCGAAGTAGCAAAATGGACGCGTCTTTCATTCAATCGCCACTGGTGGGAAGTCAAAGCCACAAGCATCACGGCCCGTCAGAAAGGCCATGAACGGGAATGGCGCACAGACTTCATCCCCTGGTCGGCTGAGAACCAAGAAGCATTCTCAGGTCTGCACAACAAAGACAAGAGAATGCTGGTTATCTTCGATGAAGCCAGCGGCATCGATGATGTGATCTGGAACAACACCCAAGGCACTTTCACGGATGAAAACACTGAGATTATCTTCCTTGCTTTTGGCAACCCTACTCAGGCGAATGGTTCATTTCGGGAGTGCTTCGGCAAGAACGCTCATCGCTGGAAAACTTACCGGATTGACTCGCGGACAGTAGAAGGGACGAACCATGCCGAGCAGAATAGGCAGGTGGCGGATCACGGCGAGGATAGCTACCACGTTAGGATCTGGATTCGGGGTGAGTTTCCGCTTGTAGGTACAGACCAGTTTATTCAGCCAGATCACATTGAAGCGGCACGCCATGCAAAAGTAGTTGGACATGAGGAGATGCCAAAGATTCTAGCTTGCGATGTGGCGCGGTACGGCGCCGATCAGACGGTAATAGGCTATCGGCAAGGCCGCAAAGCTGTGATTCTTGAGAAACTACGCGGCAAGAGCACGGTATTTGTGGCAGAGCGAGTGATTTACTGGCAGCAAGAAGAAAAGACCGATGCGACGGTAATCGACGGCGACGGTCTAGGCTCTGGCACAGTGGACCAGATCAAAGCACGTGGTTTTACCTGCTTTGAGTTTCATGGTGGCGGAACTGCGAACGACGAAAAGAAGTATCGCAATCGGCGGTCGGAAGTGTGGGGATTGATGCGCGATTGGTTCGTGGGCGGGCCGGAGATTCCCAACGATCCAGAACTGGCTGAGCAATTAGTGGCGCCACTGTATTCTTACAACTCCAAAGGCCAGATAGAGCTTGAGACGAAAGACGAAATGAAAGAGCGCGTTCCATCGCTCGGCAGCCCTGATTGCGGTGACATGCTGGCCATGACATTTGCGGTGACAATAGCTCCGAAGTTCAAGGCACCGCCACCGGAAATGTACTACCCGGGCGAAAGAGACACGGGATGGATGGCGTAAATTTGTGCGCGGGAAGAACTGAGTCTGCGGCTGGATTCAGCGCACGCGGAAATGATACCGCCAGCGAAAGCTGCTTACCTAACCAGAAGAGCACCGCGCACAAGCAGCCGCAGCCAAAACTATGCAAGGAATGCGGGAAGCCACTGCACTATGATTATTTCGAGGATTGCTAGTTGTGCAGCGCTAACGGAGGTTGTTATGCGCTGTTTTATCCACAAGATTTTGGAGAACAAGACAATCCGAATGCCGGCATTTGGCATATAGGAGAAGCTGATGCCTTGGGCATCTAAAGCACAGGCTAGGTGGGGCCACTCACCGGCAGGTTTGAAGGCTCTTGGTGGGGCAGCGAAAGTTGCTGAATGGGATAACGCCACTCCGAAAGGAAGCCTGAAAGCCCGCGTAGGCAAAACAGGCTATCGGCCCAAAGTGGGTCGCAAGATAAGCCTGAAATCACTAATGAAGCCATGAAACAACTTGGCTGGCACAGTTGTCATGGAGAGTTTTGCTATCACCGCACGAAGATCGGCGCGTATCTGCATCGTTGGTTACGGAATCTTTGGCCATGAGGCGCAAGGTAGAAGTGCCAAAAGAAGAGTTTGACAAGTTTGTGAAGGCCAATCCGACCCTTATCAAAGAAGGCTTCGCTTATGTCGAGAATGTGCAAGGAAGTTCCCACATTTGGCGCAAAGCTATGGCTTTCGAGCTGGGAAACAAGTTTTATCTCATCAAGGACAATTGATGATTAAGATTAAGCCGTCGCACCGCGGCCTATTGCACAAGAACCTAGGCGTGAAGCCGGGCAAGAAACTATCGCTCAAGCAACTGATGAGCGCGAAGCATTCCAGTTCTCCGGCAGAGCGCAAGCGCGCGACTTTTGCAATCAATGCGCGGAGTTGGCACAAGGGGTGAAACGCGCTCTGCTGTCGATTATTCTTCTGGTTCTACCTGCCTCCGCTGTAGCGCGGCCGCGGCACTGGTACACCGACAAGAAATGGTACCTTGGGGAATTCTTTGTTGCGGCATCCATTGGAGCGGATGCGGCTTCCACTGTTCAGCGTACCAACAGGCAGATCGAGGGCAACCGTTTCCTAGGGCGTAACCCATCTAGGCAGAAGGTTATCGGAGTAGCGCTACTGAGCATGAGCTTGCAAACCAGTTACCACGCTCTTGCTTGGCACTTAACGGTGGGTGAGGACGACACGAGGCCTTGGCGGATCGTCAGCTATACCGCAGTACCAATCATCTGCATGTCCATCTACGGCACTGCAGCGGTCCACAACTATCACCTCGAATTTCCTCATTTGAAGGTTCAGCCAAGCATGGTGAAGGGCCAATGATCCAACCTATGCACGATAGAGTGCTGATTCAGCGTTTAGAAGAGCCACAAGGCACGATCATGCTCACGGATGCAGAGAAGGGCATGAAGGGGAAAGTCTTAGCCGTAGGCCCTGGAAAGTGGCGGGACGGGTACTTCTACGAGACTACCGTGAAGCCCGGGGCACTGGTTTGCTTTTCATCCAAGTGGAATGACTTAGCCGAAGACTTTTACGACAATCTGCCAGTGGGCGCAGACAAGACACTACATCTCGTTCAAGAGGCCGACATTCTCGCAGTAATCAATGCCTGAAGAGAAGCAGCCAACCAAGCAGTTTGAAGACTTTCTCCAGGCCAGGCTGAAGGAATTTCAGGCTGCATCAGAAGCTGAATCCGCCAGCCGCACGAAATGCCTTGACGATCTAAGGTTCTCAACTGGCGACCAGTGGGATGCAAATATCCGGTCGCGTCGTGAGCGCAAGAATAAGCCCTGCCTCACGATGGACCAGTTGCAGCAGTCAGTACGGATTGTCTGCAATGAATATAGGCAGCAGCGGCCGGCGCTTGAAGTTAATCCGGTTGGCGATGAAGCCGATGTTGAGACTGCGGAGATACTTCAGGGCCTTGTCAGGCACATCGAAGTCAACAGCGATGCAGAGATTGCCTATGACGGTGCTCACGAAAGCGTGGTTCGCATTGGCTTTGGTAGTTGGCGGCTTCTTTCTGATTATGCGGATGATGAGACAGACGAACAGGAAATCTTTGTAGAGCCGATCCGCGACCATTTTTCGGTGTATTGGCAGGCTGGGGCATCACAGCAGAAGGCTAAGCACTGTTTCGTTGTCTCTGATGTTCCCAAGGAAACCTATTCAGAGGATTTCAGTGAATCGGAACTCTCACTTGCGAACTTCACTGGAGTTGGAAACGTACCGCCTGAGTGGATGAGCAAGGACACCGTCCGGGTCGCTGAATATTTTCAAGTCACTGAGGAGAAAGTCGAAGGCAAGAAACGGCCAGTCAAGAAAGTAAAGTGGTGGAAGTTCAACGCCATTGAGATTCTGGAAGGCCCTACCGATCTGCCCGGCACTTCGATTCCAGTTTTCACCGCTTATGGCGATGATATTGATGTGGACGGTCAGCGCTACCTTGCCGGGCTGATTCGCAATGGCAAAGATGCGCAGCGCTTCAAGAATTTCATGGTTTCGAAAGCCGCCGAGACTGTTGCGCTGGCACCGCAAGCACCTTGGTTGGTTGCCGAGGGCCAAACAATCATGGAGAACGATTGGGCGAATGCAAATACTGGCGATATTGAAGTTCTGTACTACCGCCAAACGGATGTAGGTGGAAAACCAGCACCTGTTCCGCAGCGCCAGACGGTAGAACCGCCTATTCAGGCTATTCAACAGCTTGTGCAGCAGGCGGGGCTGGATCTGAAGTCAGCTTTAGGCATTTATGATCCTTCCTTGGGGCAGCGGAAAGGTGATGAGTCCGGCAAGGCGATTGAACGGCTTCAGACTCAAGGCGCAGTTTCGACATTCAACTACTCCGACAACGTAGCACGTACTATGCGCCGGTTCGGGCGAGTCCTGCTCCAGTGGATTCGGGACAAATATGACGTTCCACGAGTTCGCAGGATCATCAAACCCGATGGTTCAGTGAGTCAGGTCGTTACGCATAACGGTGCGGAACAAAAAGCAGCCGCAGAGAAGCTATTAACCGAAAAAATTAAGAAAATTTATGACATTGGGGTCGGGCGATATGACGTGACTGTGGCAGTTGGCCCAAGCTATCAGACCAAGCGCCAGGAAGCAGCCGCAACGCAGCTCGATTTGATGAAGACTCTGCCGCCACCGATGGCAGCGAACATCGCAGATATTACCGTTGGCAACATGGACATTCCGCAATCTAAAGACATTGCGGAGCGCCTGAAACGAATGATTGATCCGAAAATCATCGGTGGCGATGACGGTGATCCAGAAGTACAAATGCAGCAAATGCAGGCGACGATGCAGGAACTTTCAAAGCAGCATGAGTTGTTGACCAAGGCTTTAACAGAAGCGCAGAAAGTTATCGAGACGAAGCAGATCGAGCAGCAAGGTAAAGTGCAGATTACTCAGCTTCAGGAGCAAACGAAACAATCTGTTGTTCGAATGCAGGAAGCAACGAAACTAGCCGTTGCGCAATTGAACGCCAGCAAGGATCTGAACCAGTCCTTCGCGGAAAACGAAATAAAGACTTACCAGTTGTTGCATGGCGATGCGCATGAAGCTGAAATGCAGGCCAATCAGCAACAGCATGAGAAAGAACAGGCCGCGCAACAGCAAGCGGCAGCCGCGCAAGGGCAGCAGGCAGACCAGCAGCACGAAGCGGAAATGGCAACAGCGAACCAAGGAGCGGAATAGATGCCGGAAGCAGAAGTAAAAGAAGTTGGAATCGAAACTCTATCGCCCACTGAGTACAACAAGGCTCGGGATGCAGGCAAAACTGTTGTCGAAATGCCAGTTGAAAAACCTGCGGAGAAAGAAACGGAGAAGCAGGAAACCGCAGAAGGTGCCGAGGTAAAAGAGGAAAAGCCCAAACAAAAAGGGTGGAATGGCGCGCAGAAAAAGATTGATCGGCTGATTCGTGAGAATGCGGAGGCGCGTGAAAGGGCAGAACGAGCCGAAGCCCGCGCAAAGGAGTTGGAAGGCAAGGCCGCGAAGCCGGAACCGGAGAAAGTTGCTCCCGTAAATGCAAAGCCAAATCAGGACGATTTCAAGACTCTAGAAGAGTATTTCGAGGCTCTTACGGATTGGAAGGTAGACCAGAAATTACGAGCGCAAGCAGAACAAGCTGAAGCCGAAGCCGAGAAAGAAACCGTAGAGCAGATCGTAGAGAGCTATAAAGAGCGGGTCAATGCAGCCCGGGCGAATCATGAGGATTATGACGACGTTGTGGACAACGCCAAAACTCCTTGGACCGAACGGAATCTCACCAAGATGGAAGTGGCGGCCGCTGATGCCTTCAGAACAGCAGTTTACGAGGACGAAAACAGCGGAGAAATTCTCTATTACTATGCGAGCCATCCCGAAGAGTTGATGGCGCTTGGCGAGTTGACACCTGCTGGTGTGGTTAAAGCAATTGCGCGGGTAAGCGACAAAATCGTCGTTCCTGAAAAGAAAGAAGACGAAGACGAGGAAGAAACCGAGGAAGAGATTGAAGTCGAGGAAAAGCCAGCAAAAATTGTGAGCAAGTCTGCTCCACCGATTCGGCCAATCAATACGGGCAGCACGAAATCGACAGTCCCACTCGACAAAATGTCGCCTCGGGATTACGAGAAGGCCCGCGACGCTGGCCGAGTCAGATAAACAAATTTAGCTTTTAATACCCGCGAAGAGCTTGTCTTTTCAGAACCTCTTTACCGACTCGGAACGGTAAAAAATATGTAGCCGGGGTCGCCCGAAAGGGTTGGCCAGAAACTCCCTGCTGAATCGGAAACGGCAGAAAAGCAATATGCGTTTCCCACAAATTCAAAAGGAGAGTTATGGCAAACACCGAACTTACAATCGGAATGATTACGCGAGAAACTTCTCGCGTCCTCAAAAACACCCTGACGTTCACTGGCCATGTCAATCGTGACTACGATGACCAGTTCGAGCGCAAAGGCGCGAAAATTGGCAGCGTTTGCAACATCCGCAAGCCCGTCCGCAGCGTCTACGCATCCGGTCAAGGGCTGATCCTTCAGGACCTCACCGAAACCAGCGTCCCCGTGACGCTTACCACGCAGTATCAGCGTTCCTTTGCAGTCACTTCCCAAGAACTTGCCCTGAATATCGACGATTTCAAGACTCGTTTCTTGGATAAGCACGTGGTGTCGATGGCCAACCAAGTTGACGATGACGGTCTGGCGCAGTTCCAGAACGTCTATTGGGAAATTGGCGTTCCCGGCACAGTTCCCAACACCACTGATGCCTATTTGCAGGTTGCCGAAATTCTGGACAACGCTGCCTGCCCACGCGATGACCGCAATGTGATCATGTCGCCCAAGATGAACCGCAATATCGTGGGCTCATTGGCTGGCCTGTTCAATCCGCAAGCCAAAGTGAGCACTCAGTATGTCAGTGGCTTGATGGGCCGCGGCGCTCTGGGATTTGACTGGTTCCTTGACCAGAACGTTGGCACTCAGACGGTCGGGCCTCTCGGCGGTTCGCCCACGGTCAACGCCACTGCTGGTCAGACTGGCGCCTCAATCGTAACGACTGGCTGGACGGCAGCTGCTGCCAAGCGGTTGAGCAAGGGAGACGTGTTCCAGATCGCCGGCGTGTTTGCAGTCAATCCACAGAATCGCCGCTCCACTGGTCGTTTGCAGGATTTCGTTGTCACTGCAGACTTCAGCTCTGACGGTTCTGGCAACGGCACTATTAACATTTCGCCTTCCATCATCATTTCCGGCGCTTTCCAGACCGTTACCAACGCCCCGGCAGCCAACGCTGTTATCACCGTGAACGGTGCGGCCAACAACGCCTCGCCTCGCGGTTTGGCTTGCCATCCCGACGCTTTCATTTTCGCGTCGGCCGACCTCGATTTGCCGAAGGGCGTTGACATGGCCGATCGCGTCATGGACGACCAGTTGAAAATCAGCATTCGCGCAGTCCGCGCCTATGACATCAACACTGACCGCTTCCCGCTGCGCTTGGATTTCCTTGGCGGCTGGCAGGTGTTCTATCCCGAATTGGCTGTTCGCATCCCCGGATGATTTTTTAGCAGTTAAACCTTAGCCCGAGGGGGCGGCGGCATAAACCGCCCCAAATCCCAACGACCGTACCGCTCGGAACTCAAAAGGAGATTTATGGCTATCACCGCAACAACGCTTTCAGGTGCAATTACTTCCACGCAGACCAGCTTTGGCGTGGCAAGCGCAACAGGTATCACCGCTCCGAATAACCAGACCGGAGCAGGAGTCACAGTACTGCTGATTGACCAAGAATATATTCTGGTCACTGCGGCGCCCATCGGGACATCGCTCAATTTCTGCATTCGTGGCTATTGGGGCTCTTCGGCGCAGGCGCACTCTTCTGGCGCTCAGGTGCAAGTCGGCGGATTGGCCGATTTCCCGACGAACCAAGAAATGTTCACTGGAAATCCGCTCGTGGCCTCCAGTGCAACGGTTGCAACCTTCAACCGGCCGGCAACCACGTTCCTGACTGGTTTGGCGGACGTGATTCCTGCGGGTGTGCAGGCCTTCTACGTTATCAAGTCTGCCGCGGCTGATTTGATGACATTGGCGGCTCCCACGGCGGCCCAGGAAGGCAACATCATTGACATCTGGTCCGATGTCGCATTTGCCCACACGATCACTGCCACGTCGCTGTTCGCAGGCGGCACGGCACTCAAGACTACCGCCACATTTCCCGCATTCCGTGGCGCCGGCATGACTCTCAGGGTTTGCAACCTGGTTTACCATGTCATTTCCTGCGGGAATCCCAACACTTCCTCTTTCGTCGTCCTGTCCTAATCTTTTCCGAGGGGCGGCGGCACCGCCCCACAATTTCCTAAGGAGAAGATTCACAATGGCAAGAGGATTAACGAATCAAGGTGCAATTTTTGGTGACACCGTTTTGCAAATCTACGATGGCGATGCCATGCAGATGCCGCCCATTCTTTTGACCGGGACCGCCGATGTGATCAATCCGCACGTTTCGGGGAATTACATCGTCAAGACTGGTTCTGCGGACGCCATGACGCTCGGCGCTCCAACGGTTGGCCTGGACGATAATCTGAGCATCGCTGTCTATTCCGACACCCTTTTCGCGCATACCATCACCACAGTAGCTCTGTTCGCAAACGGGGCAGCTCTCGCCAACGTGGCGACGTTCAAAGCATTCAAAGGCAGTGGTGTGATCTTGCGAGCGTTCAATGGCGTGTGGCAAGTCGTCGCCTCGAACGTCACCAGCATTACCTAGGAACAGAAATGGCTCTCAACAATGTGACTGTGTTTTATACGTCGCTGACTGGTGCGGGCGGCGCAGGGGCCAAATCCGCTCCGGGTGTTTTAGTGGGAGATTTGGTATTGAACGTCCACAGCCGGGCTAATGCCAGCGCTTTCACCAACTCACTTAGAGCATTGTTCGAGAACGTCATCACCGTACCCGACCAGATACAGCAAGTTGCTACGGTGGATTTGGCGAATGAAGATCCGCTCGATTTGTTCATCATGCGGCTATCGTAAAAGGAGAATTATGGCTGAAGAAGTGAAAGACACTCGCTACCCGGCATGGAAGTATCATGCGACAAAAGAGCCCAGAGTCGTGAATAGCGAGGAAGAGGACATCGCACTCGGCAAGGACTGGTCAAATGTCCCGTTCAAGCATCCGGAAAAAGAAAAAGCAAGGTCGGCGCACTAAAAAGGAGAAATCAATGGAATATCCCAAATATTTGTACCATCCTTCGAAGGGTGAGGCGCTCGTACACAGCAAAGAGGAAGAAAAGGCTCTAGGCGCTGGCTATACCACGAAGCCGGGCGGCAAGGCAGATGCACCAGTCGCAAAAGCGGCCGCGACAGCCTCGGCGCCGACGTTCGGCAGCAAGAAACCCATCAAGATCGGCAAGTAAGGCAATCCCATCAACGCCCAAGACCTGATTTCAAGCTCGATGCGCCTAATCGGCGCTCTGGCATCCGGCGAAACCATGCCTGCTGATGAAGCGGCGGATGGTCTGATGGTGCTCAATCAGATGCTGGACAGTTGGCAGGCTGAGCGTTTGATGGCGTTCACAATCAACATTCAGGAATTCCCGCTAGTTCCAGGGCAGCAAACCTACACAATGGGGCCTGGCGGGAATTTCAATGTTGCGCGGCCAGCCAAAATTGAGCGAATCAGTATCGTTTCGCTGAACAATCCGGCACAGCCGCTCGAGCTGCCAATGGAGATGCTGACCGATGCTGATTGGCAGGATGAGATTCCAGTCAAGTTGGTACCGGGCAGCCTTCCGCTGCAAGTCTATGACGACGGCGCGTTTCCGTTGCGGAATCTGAACTACTGGACCATCCCGACGATTCCGGTCAATACGCGGATTTACAGTTGGCAAGCACTTAATCAATTTCCTGACCTTGTTACCGATCTGACTTTCCCGCCTGGCTACTTAGAAGCGCTGCGGTACAACTTGGCCATTAGACTCATTGCGGAAATGCCGGGCGAATACAGTCAAGTAACAGTGGGAGTTTCGCAAACACTGGCAACGGAATCTCTGGCTCGCGTCAGAAGCATGAATCTGCCGCTGATTCAGTCATTCTGTGACCCAGCACTATCTTCAGAGGGCGGACATTACGATTACCGTTCTGATTCCATTGTTGGCGGCCGTCACTGATGCCAAAATTCCCCTTGATCGGCCCTAGTTATACAAGCCAGTCGAGCAATGCCGATGCCCAAAGCACGATAAATCTTTACCCGGAACGCATCGAATTAGGCATGGGCAACAATGAAATTGTTCTCTACCCTGCACCCGGTCTGAAGTCATTTGTGATTCTCTCCCCGGTAGGACCACCAATTCCACCTGCAGACATTCCGGTATTCGGTAGCTTCTTTCAGATGGTTTATGTGGGCACTTCGAGCGGCAACAGCAGGACGAATGTACCGTGGTCCACAGGGGAAATATTTCCTGGGGACTTGGTAATTTTCACTGTAACCAGTCAATTATCCACTGGCAACACATTTCCAATCGTCGGAGTCAGTGAATCGGTTACCGGAGCTACTTACTCAGCGCTTCCGGGCTCTGGTGTCACTTATAACGCCGCGTATGACATATTCCCGGCCCTAGGCAAGCAGCTCTATTTGTTCTACGGGACGGCGACAAATCACGTTCCCGTTGGAAATTATGTGATGACGATCACCTGGGGAGGAAGCAACACGAACGGTGACGCGAACGGGTGGTTTTTCCCTGTTAGATTCTTGACCACTTTGCACGTTTCGGCAGCAAGCACGCAGACTGTCAATACTCCAGATACATCGTACAGCGGGTCTCCTGTTACTCCTTCGGTTTATACGGGGTTGATAAGCCTAGTTCAAGGTGCTGGGACCACGACAGCAAATAGCCCACTGTTGCGAAAAGCGACTGGCATTGGCGACCGTGGATCGGTTGGGGTTTATTCGCTTGCTGGTAGTACCCAGGCTCCTCCGGCACTCTATACCCCTTCATGGAATAATTTTCCTGGCGGGCCTGTCAATGAGGCAAGAATGCTCACCGCTGCTTTCGTGAATGCTCCATGAGCATCCGAGGACTATTCACAATCAATGGCCGAACATTTGGAGCGGCGGACAATACTCTGTTTGAGATATTCGTGAATTCCACCGCCGCAAGCGAAGGATTGATCGCAAATGACAGCTTGCCGGTTTCAATGGCAGCGAGCGCCCAACAGTTAATCATCGCCAGTGGCGGAGCTTTATATCTATTCAATCTGGCAACCAACGCTCTAAGCACTATCCCCGCCGCGAACTTCACAGGGCCAGTCTCATTAGTCGGTTACTCGGATAGTTTCTTTATCGCGCTGATTGCCGATTCAAATCGCTTCTATGTATCAGGGCCTCTTGATGCTACAGATTGGACAACAAATGGCGCTGCGCTCGTCTCCGTGTTCCCCGACAATCTTGTCTCCATGCTCGTGGATCATCGTGAAATCTGGTTGTGGAGCGCAACAAAGTGCGTGGTGTACTACGACTCAGGGAACATATTCCCGTTTGACGTTGTGCCGGGCGGGTACATCGAACAGGGATGTGCGGCGAAGTTCTCTCCTGTGAAGCTCGATAATACGGTTTTCTGGCTCGGTTCCGATGATCGCGGTGCTGCGGTAGTCTGGCGAGCGCAAGGCTATACACCTGCACGAGTCTCCAACCATGCCATCGAATTCGCCATGCAAGGGTACAGCAGAGTCGATGATGCGATTGGCTACAGTTTTCAGATGGAAGGGCACTACTTCTATCAGTTGGATTTTCCCTCGGCAGGAAAGACCTGGCGCTACGATACGGCCACGAATATGTGGCATGAAGTCGGTTTTTGGGACGTAAACTTCGGTTTCTTCCGCGGACATTTGAGCCAGTTTCATACTTTCAATTTCGGAAAGCATCTGGTTGGAGGCCGCGAAAGCAATAAGATTTATGACATGGAAATCCCAAAGTGGAATGGCTCAACCTGGGATTTTGCAACCGATGATGGCGCTTTGATTCGCCGGGTAAGACGCGCAGCGCACGTTTCGGATGATCAGCACTTTGTAGCACACCATCAAGTGCAAATATTCTTAGAAACTGGCCTGGGGCCTATTCCTGCCTTACCCGGTAGTGACCTACCTACCAGCATCATTCTGATTGATTCTAGTAATGCCCTGTGGTCTATGGGCATCAACAATATCGGCATCTTGACAACGACTGGCGGGGCAACGGGAACACCGCAGACTTTGTTTTTCAATGATGCCGACACCAACACTACTTCGTGGCGCCTTGGCGTAAATCTGATTGGCGCTATTACGCTGACTTCGGTTCCGTACAACGCCAACTATCCGACCGTATTACCGATGGTCAGCCAGAATGGTACAGGGCGATTCGTTTTCTACGTCAATTTCACAGGGATAGCCATTACAAGTCCAAATGGAACCGTCGAACGTGCTCCGCAGATTTCAATTAGCTGGAGCGATGATTCCCACACCTGGAGCAATGAGTACATTCTAGATTGCGGGAAGGCCGGGGAATTCAAAGCTCGTGTGATGAAGCGCAGGCTTGGGCGTTCTAGGGATCGTGTGTATCAGATTGCCATGACTGATCCTGTTCCCTGGAGAATCATAGCCGGTTATGCGGAGATTGGGGCCTAATGGCGCAGATTGTTCCCCCTCCGGTACGAACGCCTTTCGCGGAAAATAACGATCAAGGAAGCGGTATCTCTCTTCCTTGGATTAAGTGGTTCCAAGATATTTTCACGCAGATAGGGACAGTGTTGGTTACTTCGGTATTCGGTCGTACCGGAGCCATCGTTCCGCAGGCAGGTGATTATCCTCCCGCGCTAGGTGGTACAGGTCAGACTGCCTGGGTAAAAGGCAATCTGCTGGTCGGCACAGGGCCTAATACCACCGATCTAAAAGCAGTAGGAGCAGCGGGGACGGTTCTCACATCCGACCCGACAAAAGCGGATGGCGTAGATTGGAAGAGTCCTTCTGCCAGTTTGACCACCAATCTGACCATGCCGGCTGAATTTACCGTCTCAGGTACGGGACCAGGGACGATAGCGGTCATTAAAGCAGCAGAAACTCCGAACACGGTATGGTCCGGTCCGGCATTTGGTGGTGCCGCGCCGCCGTCTTTCCGGGCTCTAGTGTCGCTCGATATTCCAGCGGACTTCGCCAAAAAAACAGAAGTACAGGCTTTTTCTTACAATTTCGGAGTTGATACAGGGACAGCGGGAGCCTATGCAGTGGCTCTAGTGCCAGCCATTGTTGCTTATTTCAATGGTTTGCGCGTGTCTTTCTTGGCGGTTAATGCGAACGCCGGCGCTTCCACTCTCGCAGTAAATGGATTGGCGGTTAAGAACATCAAGAAATGGGTCGGCGGCGCTCTCGTGAATCTCGCAGCGGCCGACATTTCAGCGGGTCAATACGTTCTAGCGATTTACGATGGAACGCAATTTCAGTACAAGCCATGATCGAGCGCACGACTGACTGGGAACTGATTAAACAAATCGTGACTGACCCATCGGTATATCCAAAAGTGACTGACGACAAAAGCCCATCGGCTGAAAACTGGGAACCTGTTCGCCAAGACTACATGCACTATCTCTTAGCCAAAGATGGAGAGGAAGTCTTGGGACTATTTGCTGTCATTGCCGACAACGCGGTCACTTACAGGGTACACACGTGCCTGCTGCCGAATTCTTATGGACCCAAAGCAGCCACGGCAGCAAAAGAACTCATTGCATGGGTATTCGCAAATCTTGATTGTCGCCGTCTCGTTACTGAAGTGCCGCAATTCAATCGATTGGCCCTCAAATTCTCCAGAAATGCCGGAATGAAAGAATTTGGCTTCAATCCTGACAGCTATCTCAGGAACGGGAAGCTCCAAGGAGTCACGTTGCTAGGAATTTCGAGAGAGGCAGCCTAATGCCCATTGGCGCAGCAGTCGGAATTGGCGGGAGTTTACTCGGTGGAATCCTCGGTTCAAGCGCTGCGGACAAAGCCGCCAAAGCACAGCAGGCAGCCGCAAATCAAGCCGCACAGGCGGCTCGCGATAATCAAACCCTATCAACGAATTACCAAACAGGCGTAGCCGGACAGCAGACAGCGGCTCTCCAGCCTTACAATACAGCCGGCCAATCTGCGATAGGAAATCTTTCAAGTCTTTTGCAGCCCGGCGGCTCGCTTACTCAGGGCTATGGTTCTTTCACGACACCGACCGGAGTCACTGAACAGAATGATCCAGGCTATCAGTTCAGGCTCCAACAGGGACTCAGCGCTCTACAAAACTCAGCCGCAGCGCGTGGCGGGCTTCTGTCGAGTGGCACAGCCAAGAATATCAATGACTACGCCCAGAATTCAGCCTCGAACGAATATGGCAACGTTTACAACCGAGCGCTGCAAACCTATGGGACGAATTTCAACACCTTCAACTCTAACCAGAACAACCTGTATAACCGGCTGGCGGGCGTTTCTAGCCTCGGCGCACAAGCTGGCTCTTCCCTCGGTGGGCTTTTGCAAGCTGGCGCGGGCAATATCGCAGGAATCAATTCCGACACGTCACACCTACTCACTGGAGACATCAACAATGCAGGCGCGGCCCGCGCAAGCGGCTACATTGGCGCAAACAACGCTTGGCAGGGAGCACTGGGCGGAATCACAAACTCCCTTGGCGGCATCGGTAATCTGGGTAATATGTTCAACTTCAGTAGGCCCAGCCCATTAATCAACAGTTTCGCCAGACAAGGCACAGAGGACTATGGACAGCCGGGATGATACCAAGAGGCCTAGAATAAAAATGGCGCCGCAAATCTCACTTTCTACGCGTAGAAAGGGTATCTGATGGGGATTCCCTTGGTGGCTCTGATGGGTCGCCCGCCCCAGATTCGAGATTGGGGAGAGCAGCAGAACCTTAATCTACAAAATCAAGGTTTGCAGCAACAAGTCTCTCAACAGGCGGCCCTTGCTCCTGGCCAGCAAGAACTGCAAAAACAGCAGATCGAATCCCAGAAGCGCCAACTTGAACAGCAACAAGCTATCAACGACGCTTATAAGAGTGCAATGAGCGTTGATTCACAAGGACAGCCTACAATAGACACTAACGGTCTGTCGAAAGCGCTCGCTTTGTCCGGACATGGTGGCGCAATCCCTTCGATCCTTGAAAGTGTCACTAATTTTCAGAAATCAAAGCAAGCTCTCATCGAACAAAGTCAAAAGATTCAGGAAGGCCAATCCGACTTGCTCGGCCATGCGGCTTATGCGATTAAGCAAGCGAAGTACGATCCGAACGTTGCGCATACCATCCTGAATGAATTGGGAGACAGCCCACAGATTCAACAGATGCGGAAGATTATCGACTCGAATCCGCAACAGTTTCAGCAGATGGTTGATACTGCCATTGCCCAGTCGCCAGCGCAGCAAAAGGAACAGACGACACTTGATGCGGCCAAGATCCGGGCTGCTGGAGCGGCCAAAGAAGGAGAGTTGCCGCTGCCGAACGTGGACCAGATGAATCAGGGATTGGCTACCCGGTATCAGGTGCTCAATCCGGGCAAGGCTCTGCCCGCGCAGTTCACATTGCCAGCGACCGCGACACAAAAAGACTTTGACCGCATCGACAAAATGCTGACTCAGACCGAGAATGCGCAAGGAACCAAAGCGCAGCAAGATATCTCCAATGAGACGCGCAAGCAGACAATGGTACTGGCCCAACAGGCCCGCAATGATACTCGTGCAGATAAGAGCTATCAGTTTGCGGCCGGGCAAATCGATAAGGTGGGGAAGCCGATCGAGGACGCGGTAGCCAGATTTGGGCGCTTGCAGGATACGCTAGGCCAGAAGACACCACAGGCCGATGCTTTGGTGGCGCCTGAGTTACTTACGGTCATGGCCGGCGGTGCGGGCTCCGGCTTGCGCATGAATGAAGCGGAAATCTCGCGTATCGTCGGCGGTCGTTCGAATCTTGAAAGCCTCAAAGCCGCCCTTAATAAATGGCAACTTGACCCATCAAAGGCTCTAAGCATTACGGATTCGCAGCGGGGCCAGATTCAATCGCTAATGAGCGAAGTACATGGAAAGCTCCTGCAAAAGCAGAGCATTCTGGACGAATCCCGGCAGGCTTTGAATAACGCGAACAGCCCAGAACAGCATCGGCAGATCGTCACTGATACACACAAGAAACTCACACAGATTGATACTGGCGGTGGCGCGGCCACCAAGTCATACACTCCGCCCGCAGGAGCGAAGACGGCTACAGGCCCGAATGGCCACAAAATCGTTGTGGATGGCGGCAAGTGGGTTGATGCCGCGACAGGGAAACCGATCTAATGGGCACTCCGCCACTTCCAGCCGGGTATGCGCTCGATACATCAGGACCGCCTTTGCCGGTAGGTTACAAAATCGACGAGCCCGATCACAACGACCCTAATAGTTTCTGGGACAGAATCTCCAATTCTGGCGATGTGCCAGGGAAAATCCAACAATTGACGGCCAGTTTAGCCGATTGGGCGCAACGGAAGTCCCAAGAGAAGCAGACCGAAAATCTCAGTACGGTAGCAAAGGGCAGGAATCCGCAGAGCTACTCTTCTGCCGAAATGGCCTCGGATAACTATGACCTGCTAGCTCGCGGAGCAAGATTTATCAGCAATGCTCTAGAACCTAAGAATGTGGCCCTCGGTGCCGGGATAGCGCTGGCGAATACCAATCCAGTGACGGGCGTTCCCGTCGATGCTGCGCTGGTCGCGCATGGCGGTTATGGCGTGCTCAAGAATGCCCCTGAAGCGCTAAAAGGGAATCCCGAAGCGGCCGAGGTGGCTTTACTGTCTGGTGCTGAAATGGCCGGCGGCGCGGCTGGAGTCGGAGGACAGGCGGGAAGGATAAGGCCAGCGGCTGCTGCATTGGCACCGAAACTTTACCAGAGCGCCCTCAAGCCGCCGCCTGGGTCATATAGCAGCGCCGAAGTTCAGTCGATGGTGAAAACGGGACTGGAAAACAAGATTCCAGTAAGTGCTGAAGGTGCGGCTAAATTGAGCGGATTGCTCAAAGATTTGCATGGAGCCGTGCAGGAGGAAATCGACGCAGGAGCAGCAAGGGGAGCAACGGTCAATAAGTACGCTGTGGCGAGCCGCTTGGGGAAAACTTCCAAGCAATTCGCAACCCAAGTCAACCCCGAAGCTGACTTAGATGCAGTTTCCGAATCAGGCAATGAATTTCTGCGCAGTCAGCCAAATCAGATTCCGGCCAGTCAAGCACAGAAAATCAAAACCGGAACCTACCAGCAGTTAGGCGACAAGGCCTATGGAGAATTGAGCAGCGCGACGATCGAAGCGCAAAAAGCACTGGCCCGAGGCATCAAGGAAGAACTCGAAACCCAATTCCCAGAAATCAAGGGTTTGAACGCGGCACAGAGCAAACTTTATGACTTGCAGCCGGCGCTGGAGCGCGCAGTGCGCAGAATCGAGAATCACGACATTATCAGCCTAGGTTCCAAAGTTTCAGCAGGAGCAGGTGCGGCACTCGGAGGCGCACCCGGGGCGGTCGCTGCGTCAACTTTGGAAAAAGTTCTAGGAATGCCAATGGTTAAATCAAAGTTGGCGATCGCACTTAACGCGGCCGGGAAGGGTAAAACCACTTTCGGAGCCGCGAACGCACGAGTAGGCGCCTATACCGCGGCGCTCGCAAATGCCAGTCAGCAAAGCGACGATAACGGGCCCGTGCAATGACGCACTTAGCGCATTCGCATCCTTCAAAGCATGGTTGTCGGCAGGCCCAGCGGTAAGCAAGCTCTCCTATGACGCGCATCAGTAAGCCAACGATGGCCAAAGTGATCGCGATAAAAAACAGGAGTGAAGCGACCCACGCAGCAGAGTGGACCATAGCGAAAGCGTACAGCGATTAGTCGTTAAATCAAAGCAAAACAAAAGCGAAATCCATGAAAAGAATACTCCTTATCGTTGCGCTGTTGTGTGCCTTGGCGGGAGGTGTTTCCGCGCAAGTGGCCCTTTTACCGTTCACAAAGTCCCAATTTTTCGATAATAGCGGCCGCCCATGTACAGGATGCAGGCTGGCAACTTACCAGGCCGGAACCACAACCCCGCTCGTCACCTACAGGGATTCAAACGGACTCATCCCAAATACTAATCCGGTCCAATTGGACAGTGCGGGTCGCGCAGATGTGTGGCTAACCGGCGTGGCCTATAAGCTGGTACTCAGCACATCGCTAGGTGTGCAACTCTGGAGCGAGGACAATATCTCTTCTGCCAATAATACACTGCTCGGATTGAACAACATTTGGACCGGCACGAACACTTGGAACAACACATCAACTTTCAATGGAGCGGTGACGTTCAATTCCGGTTTCACGTCAAGCGGTCCGAATAATCTCAATGGCGGTGGAGCGTTGAATGGAACTTATACCGGAAGTCCTACCTTTGCCGGTACGCCTAACTTCAGCGGAGGATTTACAGCCACTACTGGAACATTCAGCGGGCAGATCATCTCTACTCTAATAACTGGCACTGCTCCTCTAGTCGTTGCCAGCACTACGCAGGTAAACAACCTCAACGCTGGACTTCTGAATGGATGCACTTGGGTAGTGCCGTGCTCCATAGGAGTGACTGTTCCTAATTCGGCAATTTTTACGACCTTGTTGGCAAACAGTTTCACGCTTAATGGCGGCACTCCACAGGTGGCGACACAGGGAACCGATGCTCACTTAATGACGGCCGGAACGATTGCAGGAGGAGCGGGTACTTCAGTTTGTCTTGATGCCAATTCCGGACTAACTACTTCGGGATGCAGCATTGGAGCAAGCAAAGTCCAGGCTATCACCTATTGCCCTGGCGGGTGCATCGTTACAGGCACTCCCTGCACTACTACCAATAGCTCGTTCGATACTTGCGACAACACAATTTCATGGGCAGTGGCTTTCGCTGACAACAATTATTCGGTGACTTGTAATGGTGTGACTCCAGTAGATGGCTCAAATCCGACAACGGGGCGAGTCAATTTACAGATAGCCTCTCAGAGCACCATTTCGGTGACTGTCCGAACTGTAACCCTTGGCGCGGCTGCGGTGCATTGGACGCAGATAAATTGCACAGGTATCCACCCTTGAGAAAACTTCTAGGACTTTTCACCGTTTTGTCCTTTTTCACCGTTTTGCCCGCTATGGCGCAAACCAATACAGCGCGAATGCTCTCAGGAGTGAATGCCCAAACAGGAACAACCTACACTTTCGTCTGCACGGATGCCACGAAACTAGTTACTTTCAACAATGGTTCCGCTGTTGCAGCCACATTATTCGCTCCAAATGATCCTTGTTCTGGCCCCGGTATCATGTTCAGTGTCAAGAATATCGGCGCTGGAACGGTTACGATCACTCCGGTAAGCGGAACAATTGACGGAAATGCAAGCCTTATATTGCAATCTAATCAAGGTGCTGATCTCTGGAATGACGGCGCAAATTATTTTTCACAAGGAAGTACTAGTGCCGGCCCGCCACCACCGCCAGGTTTTCCTAGGTTGGATCAAATACCAGATCCAAATGTGGACAAGGCTTTCAACCTGGGTATCACCAACCTTAGTTTTTTCAATGGAAACGTGAATTTTCTTGGCACTTCGTTGGCTATCCCGAACAGTGCCGGATGCACAGCTACGGCCACAGGACAAATCTGCCTGGACACTACTCTTCTGAATGTCCATTTATGGAATGGGGCTGATACCAATGTGGCGCTGTTCCCCGCGGCGAGCACCTTCACCAGTGGCGACGTTCTAGGAGTGTCGGTAGTCGCTGGACAAAAAACGCTGCAAGACTTGGCACCAGTGAATGCATTGGACGGGAACACCTTCTGGCTGGTGAGCAATACCTCTCCGATCGATGGTGACGTTCCTTGTTGGGACACCACTGGGCCACCGTTCGTTAACAACTGCACCGCTGGAGCGATAGACACTTCAATAAATGGGGCAACGACCACCTACACAATAGCGCTTGCTGATCAATTGACTACGATTGATCATGATGTTGCGGCATCACAGTCTGTCACGGTTACATTGCCCACGGCCGATACGCTGGGAATCAATCCCGGCTTCGTTTTCATATATAGCAATCATTCAACACATGCTGACACGATCACCCCGACGACTTGGACAATCAATGGAGGTGCCACGCTTGCCGTAGCAGCGAATGTGTTTTGCAGAATACGTGTAGACCCGAATTCCACAACAAAATGGATCGCTGATTGCGCCAATATGGGCAGCGGAACAGTAACTAACGTGACGGCCTCCGCGCCAATCGTATCAACTGGTGGCGCTACGCCTAACATCAGTTGCCCAACATGCGGCGTTGGCTCAGGTAATTTGTCGGGAGCGCTTACCTCGGGAAAGGTTCCAGTAGCCAGCGGAGCGATCACACTTGTAGACGGCTCTATTTTGGATGATAGAGCCCATGCGGCCAGAAATGATTTTGGTTTTGATGTGAACTCATCTGGAGCCTACAACTTTTGGGTACCTAATAATGCCGTCACCGGAACAACCGCGAATAAAATGTCCTGTGATGATGGTGCTGCCAAGGCAATCATTTGTAATCACACAACTACGACCACGAACGCCCCTATCGGCGTTGCCGTTATATTGAATGGTGCTGCGCCGGGACTGGTAGGATCAACCGGAGAATGTATCATCGGTTTTTGCTCAGTAGTTTTCGACAATGGTGCGACCGCCAACCATTTCGCTCAAATGTCAACCACCATAGACGGGGATTTGAGCGATGTAGGCACTACGCCACCGGCGAATGGCCTCTCTTACTGGTATGTTTTTTCAGGAAATGGTGGAGCTGGAACGCAAGCGATAATACGGAACATTTTGCCTTCTGAATTGAACGCTTCTAGTATCAGCGGCGGCAAGAGCATCCAAGTACAAGTCAATGGCAGCGCGACTACCAAAGCTATCAAGAATTTCAACTCCACCACACCGGCCGCTGGAGCTAACAATCAGAATCTAGTCGTTCAGACTTCCGCGAGCGGTAATACCGATAGCATCAGTTTGGAAGTCCCATTAGCAACCACTGGACAAGCGGGCATTGTGCAACTCGCAGGAGCGCTCGGCGGTACATCTGCCTCTCCTACGCTCGCTTCACCGTATAACAAGCTACGGTGCGAGACGGGATTAGGCGACGGGCTGAACGCTATAACTGCGGGAACTTACCTACAATTCTTTTGTGTCAATACTTCTGGTTCGACGTGGACAATCACAGGCA